>Ga0210040_10001019_pt1 | contig 44197 bp, 44 predicted proteins | sample CryGeyCG12114_NA_FD_185462 | JGI IMG/M metagenome (GOLD analysis project Ga0210040, IMG submission 185462) | Groundwater microbial communities from aquifer - Crystal Geyser CG19_WC_8/21/14_NA (SPAdes) (version 2) | ecosystem: Environmental > Aquatic > Deep subsurface > Groundwater | place: USA...
GCTGGAAGAGGGCGGGGTCATCGACCCCGACGTGCTGTGGAGCTGCACCAACTGCGGCGCCTGCGTCGAGCAGTGCCCGGTCGACATCGAGCACGTCGACCACATCATGGACATGCGCCGCTACCAGACCATGATCGAGTCCAGCTTCCCCTCCGAGGCCGGCGTGATGATGCGCAACCTGGAGAACCGCGGGAACCCGTGGGGCGTGGGCGGCAACGTCCGCGAGGACTGGATGAAGGACCTGGACTTCGAGGTCCGCAAGGTCGAGGGCGAGATCGACGAGGACGTCGAGTACCTGTTCTGGGTGGGCTGCGCCGGCGCCATCGACGACCGGGCCAAGAAGGTCACCAAGGCCGTCGCCGAGCTGCTGCACCTGGCCGACGTGGAGTTCGCGGTGCTGGGCAACGGCGAGACCTGCTCGGGTGACCCGGCCCGCCGGATGGGCAACGAGTTCCTCTTCCAGCAGCTGGCGACGGAGAACGTGGAGACGCTCAACACCGTCTTCGAGAACCGCCCCGCCGGCCGCCGGAAGATCGTGGCCACCTGCCCGCACTGCTTCAACTCGATCAACCGCGAGTACCCGCAGCTGGGTGGCGACTACGACGTCGTGCACCACACGCAGCTGCTGGGCACGCTGGTCGAGGAGGGGCGGCTCACCCCGGTCACCCCGATCGACCGCAAGGTGACCTACCACGACCCGTGCTTCCTGGGCCGGCACAACAAGGTCTACACACCGCCCCGGGAGATCCTGGACTCGGTGCAGGGCCTCACCACCCAGGAGATGCACCGCTGCAAGGACCGCGGCTTCTGCTGCGGCGCCGGCGGCGCGCGGATGTGGATGGAGGAGAAGATCGGCAAGCGGATCAACGTCGAGCGCACCGAGGAGGCCCTCGACCTCGATCCCGACGTCATCTCCACCGCCTGCCCGTTCTGCATCACGATGCTCAGCGACGCGGTGACCAGCAAGAAGCAGGCCGGCGAGGCCAAGGACCACGTCGAGGTGCTCGACGTGAGCCAGATCCTGCTCCGCTCCATGGCGCCGGTCGGTGCGCCCGGGACGGAGTCCGGCCCGGGTGTGGGCACCGTGCCCGACGACCCGGCCGGCACCGGTTCGGCGGCCACCCAGCACGAGTGAGAGGACCCCCTCGCCCCCCACCACTCGCGAGCTCGTGGTGGGGCCCCGCGAGGGGGCCGCGGGAGGCCGGGACCCCAGCTGCGGCTGGGGTCCCGGCCTCCTGGTCGTCCGCGGGGTAGAACGTGCCGGTGCTGCTCCACCTGCGGATCACCGTCCCCACCGACCGGACGGCTGCCGTCCGCGAGCTGCTGGCCGACGACCCGGGAGTCGCGCACCTGGGGCTGGTGCACGCCGGCAGCCTGCGCCCGCCCGGCGACCTGTTCCTGGTCGACGTGGCCCGGGAGTCCGCCGACCAGCTGATCGGCGCCCTGCGCGAGCTGCACGTCGACCGGGACGGCGGGATCGCGATGGAGGCCGTGGACGCCGCGGTCTCCCGCCCCGCGGAGGAGGCCGAACGGCGGGCGCCCGGGGACGGCTCGGACGCCGTCGTCTGGGAGCAGGTGGTGCGCTCGACCGCCGCCGACGCCGCGCTCTCGGTGTCCTACCTGGCCTTCCTCGGCATCGCCACGCTGCTGGCCGCCATCGCCATCGTCAACGACTCGGCGCCGCTGGTGATCGGGGCGATGGTGCTGGGCCCGGAGTTCGGCCCGCTCGCGGCGCTCGCCGTCGCGCTGGTCCACCGGCGGGCCCGGGTCGGCCGCCAGGCGCTCGTCTCGCTCGCGGTCGGGTTCGCCGGAGCGATCGCGGTGACCGTGCTGGCCGCCCTGGTGGGGCGCTGGCTGGGCTGGTTCGGCACCGACCTGCTGGCCGCCGACCGCCCGGCGACGGGCTTCATCACCCAGCCGGACAGGTGGTCGCTGGTGGTGGCGGTGCTGGCCGGGGTGGCCGGCGTCCTGTCGCTCACCTCCGCCCGGACCGGCGCCCTGGTCGGGGTGTTCATCTCCGTGACCACCGTGCCCGCGGCCGGGGAGATGGCCCTGGCCGTGGCCCTGGGCAGCGGCACCGACCTGCAGGAGGCGGCCACCCAGCTGGGCATCAACCTGGCCGGGGTCCTGGTCGCCGCGGTGGCCACGCTGCTGGTGCAGCAGACGGTGTGGCGGCGGGTACCGCGGATCGTGCCGCGGGTGCAGCGGGTCGGGCGCGCGCGGGTCTGACCCGTCGGCGGGGAACCGGGCGCTCCTGGAGGATGATGCCCGGACGTGACCGCCGCTCCTCCCCCGACGACCACCTCGGACCGCCGCGGCCTGGTGCTGGTGGCGACCGCCATCGTGCTGACCGGGTTCAACCTGCGCACCGCGGTGAACAGCATCGGCCCGGTGCTCGAGGAGATCGAGCAGGGCCTGGGCATCTCCTCCGGGCTCGCCGGCCTGATCACCAGCATGCCGCTGATCTGCTTCGCGCTGATCGGCTTCGCCGGCCCGCCGCTGGCCGCGCGCTTCCGGGACGGGCACGTGCTGTCCGCGGCGCTGCTGGTCATGACGCTCGGCCTGCTCCTCCGGGTCGCCGTCCCGAACGTCTGGCTGTTCCTGTTCGGCACGGTGCTGACCATGACCGGCGGCGCGCTGGGCAACGTGCTGCTGCCCGGCCTGGTCAAGAAGTGGTTCCCGACCCGCACCGGCATGCTGGTCGGCGCCTACAGCACCGCACTGGCCGCCGGTGGGGCCGTGGCCAGCGTCTCGACCGCACCGATCGCCGCGGCCGCCGGTGCCGACGGCTGGCGCTGGGGGCTCGGCATCTGGGCGGTGTTCGCGCTGGTCGCCGCTCTTCCCTGGCTGATCGTCCCGGTGCGGCCGGGGGGCTCCCGGGGCTCGCACGTCGCCGTCCGGCTGCGCGCCCTCCGCGGCAGCCGGCTGGCCTGGACGATGGCCGCCTTCTTCGGTCTGCAGGCGATGCAGGCCTACGTGATCGTCGGCTGGACGGCGCAGTACCTCCGCGACCAGGGCATGGCGGCCAGCACCGCCGGTGCCCTGGTGGGGGTGAACGCCCTGATCGTGATCCCGCTGAACGCCGTCGTCCCGCTGGGTGCCGTGCGGCAGCGGCTGCAGCGCCCGATGCTGATCGCCTTCATCTGCTGCTACCTGGCCGGGTGGACCGGGCTGCTGGTGCTCCCGCTGACCCTGACCTGGTTGTGGGTGTGCCTGCTGGGCCTGGGCATGGGCACGTTCGCCATGATCCTGGCGCTGTTCGGGCTGCGCGGGCGCACCCCGGCGTCGGTCTCCGCGCTGTCCACCGTCGCCCAGGGCTGGGGGTACGCGCTGGCCGGCGTCGGGCCGCTGCTCGCGGGCCTGCTGCGCCAGCTCACCGGCGGCTACACCGGCATGTTCGTGCTGGTCTACGTGGGCGCCGGGCTGCTGCTGGTCACCGGGTGGTCGATCTGCCGGGAGCGCTACGTGGACGACGAGGTTCCCGGGCTGGTCACCGACCCGACCGCCGCCCCGCCCGGGCCGGCGGTCGAGGTGGCCGGCACCGAGCCGCCGGTGACGCTCTCCGAACGCCGGTAGGCGTCCTCCTCAGCCGGGGAGCTGCAGCGCGCGCAGCAGCTCCGTCACCCGGTTCCGGGGCAGCGCGGGCGAACGGGTGAGCAGCGCGACGGCGACGACGTAGGAGTCGTCGGCGGCCCAGCCGTGCCCCTCGGCGGTCAACCGGGCGATGTGCCGGGCGACCTTCGGCTCCCGGCTGTAGGCACCGAACTCCAGCCCCATGGCCAGGAAGTTCGCCACCTGGTAGCCCAGCTCGTCGGCGGCGGCCAGCGTCGCCGCCGGGTCGGAGTAGCTGGGCAGGGCGACCAGCAGGTGGTCGAACCCGGCCTTCAGCAGCCGCAGCACGAGGTCGTTGCCGGCCCAGCCGCCCCACAGCTCCGGCATCAGGATGTCGCCGTCCGGCGCCGGGATGTACGGCGGGTTCGCGATCACCGTGGAGACCCGGCCCCCGGCCGGGGAGTCCGCCCAGGCGAAGAAGTCGCCGAGCTCGACGGTGTACCGGTCGGCGACGCCGAGGCGGTCGATGGTGTCGTGCGCCCGGGCGACGGAGGTGCCGCTGATGTCGGTGCCGTGCACGGTGAGCCCGGGAACGGCGCGGACGACGTGCGCGATGGCCCCCGCGTCGCCGCTGCCCAGCTCGGCGACCCCCTCGGACTGCCAGGGCACGATCCCCGCGTACTGGGCCAGCAGCAGCTGCACGGAGAAGGCGTAGTGCGCCGATTCCTCGGCGCAGTCGAAGAAGCCGTCGACCAGGTGGTTCCCGGCCGGCTGGGGCAGCAGAACGGCGGTGTCCTGGGGGTTCATGATCACCCCCTACCCCGCGTCCCCGACCGTCATCCCGGTCGGGTGCAACTGTTCGCCGGGGGCGGCTCAGGCCGGCGGCAGCTCCGCGCCGCCGTCGGTGCGGGTGTCCGCCCGGCTGAAGTTGCGGAACGACCGGGACGGCGTCGGGCCGCGCTGGTCCTGGTAGCGGGAGCCGTACACGGCCGACCCGTAGGGGTGCTCGGCGGCGGAGCTGAGCTGGAACAGGCACAGCTGGCCGATCTTCATCCCCGGCCACAGCGTGATCGGCAGGTTCGCCACGTTGGACAGCTCCAGGGTGATGTGCCCGGAGAAGCCCGGGTCGACGAACCCGGCCGTGGAGTGGGTGAGCAGGCCCAGGCGGCCCAGCGAGGACTTGCCCTCCAGCCGGGCGGCGAGGTCGTCGGGGATGCTCACCACCTCCAGCGTGGAGCCGAGCACGAACTCACCGGGGTGCAGCACGAACGGGTCGTCGCCGGCTGGCTCGACCAGCGTGGTCAGGTCGTCCTGCTGCAGCGCCGGGTCGATGTGGGTGTACCGCGCGTTGTTGAAGACCCGGAAGAACCGGTCCAGCCGGACGTCGATGCTGGAGGGCTGCACCATCCCTGGGTCGTAGGGCGCCAGGCCCAGCCGGCCGGCCGCCAGTGAGGCCCGGATGTCGCGGTCGGACAGCAGCATGGCGCGGAGTCTAGGGACCGTCGCGCCGGCAGCCGTCCGCAGATCGGCAGCACGGCTGGACTCCGGCCCGCCGCTGCCGATGACAGAGGGTGCCCGGCGCAGTGCCGGACGCCGGACAGGACGGGACAGAGGTGGCATGACGGCGACGACGACGGCGCCCGCGGAGCACCACGCGCGCCGACCGACCGTGCGCCCGACCGGCGTGCACCGGACCTTCCCGGCCGACGAGCTGATCGTGTCCAAGACCGATCCCCGCGGCGTGATCACCTACGCCAACGACGTCTTCCTCCGGGTGAGCGGCTACCCGCTGGAGCAGGTCCTCGGGCAGCCGCACAACCTCATCCGGCACCCCGACATGCCCCGAGCGGTGTTCAAGCTCCTCTGGGACACCCTCGCCGGCGGGCAGGAGATCTTCGCCTACGTCAACAACCTGGCCGCCGACGGTGCCGACTACTGGGTGCTCGCGCACGTGACGCCATCACACGGCCCCGACGGGAAGCTCGTGGGCTACCACTCCAGCCGCCGCAGCCCCTCGCCGCGTGCGGTCGCCCGGGTGCTGCCGCTCTACGGTCAGCTGCTGGCCGAGGAGCGACGCCAGCCCAACGGCCGGGCTGCCGTCGAGGCGTCGAGCCGGCTGCTGACCTCGGTGGTCGCCGGGCTCGCGCCGTCCTACGAGGAGTTCATCTGGTCGGTCATCAACGAGGAGGAGCGGTGAGCGTGCGGCGCCGGGGCGGCAGCAGCCGGGCGGAGCTCGATCCCGCGAGCGAGCTGGAGCTCTACCGCGCGGTCGTCCACCAGCTCACCGTGGCCTGCACGGCGGCCGCCGCCGGCGACCTGGAGGCACGCAGCCGGCCGGTCGCGGGGGCCGAGGCCGTGCCCGAGCTGGTGGCGGCGCACGACGGGCTGAACCGGGTGCTCGACATCTCCGACGCGTTCGTGCGGGAGGCGGGCGCAGCGCTCACCTCAGCCGCCGAGGGCCGGTTCCACCGCCGGCTGCTGCTCACCGGGCTGACCGGGGCGTACCGCCGTGGCGCCGAGGTCATCGACTCCGCGCGCGGCGCGATGCGCGAGTCGGCGGCCCGGGTCACCGAGGCCCAGACCTCCCGGCTGCGGCTGGCCGACGACTTCGAGTCGGTGGTGCTGGGCATGAGCGAGCAGGTCGCCACGGCGTCCACCCAGCTCTCCGCCTCCGCCGCCGGGCTCACCCAGGCAGCCTCGGCGGCCAGCACCGAGGTGCAGACCGCCCGCGGCACCATCTCCTCGCTCACCCGCTCCTCGGCCGAGATCAGGGAGGTCATCGCGATGATCGACTCGGTCGCGGCGCAGACCCGGCTGCTGGCGCTGAACGCGACGATCGAGGCCGCCCGCGCCGGGCAGGCCGGCCTGGGCTTCGCCGTCGTCGCCTCCGAGGTCAAGGACCTGGCCGACGAGACCGCCCGGGCCACCGACCGGATCACCCAGCAGGTCGAGGCGATGCGCGCGGCGTGCGACGACGTCGCCGAGGTCATGAGCAACGTGGGGACGACGGTCGAGGACATGACCGGCCTGGTCGACGGGATCGCCGCCGCGGTGGACGGAGCAGGTTCCCTGGGGCGGTCGGACGACGCCACCGGCCTGTCCCGGATGGCGGAGAAGCTGCGGTCGGAGATGACCGGCTTCCTGGCGGCCATGCGCAGCTGACCGGCACTCCCCCGAAGGGGCCAGCCGGGGTGGGGCGGGCGGGCCAGTGGTTGCTAGGCTGTCCCCGAGGCCGCGAGGAGTGGGGAAACCCGCAGCTCAGGCCCTCGCGGGTGTAGTTCAATGGTAGAACATCAGCTTCCCAAGCTGACAGTGCGAGTTCGATTCTCGTCACCCGCTCTCTGCTCCCCCGGGCCGCCAGGTTTGAGCCGGCCGGCCGGGGAACACCCGCTCGTCGTGCCGATCTCCTGCCGCCGCCGAGCGAGCTGATGGCGACGTCCTCCACCGAGCCCCGGCCGTCGGTCCCCTACCGCGCCGCTGCCGTCGTCATCGGCGTGGCCCTGCTGCTCGGTGCCGCGTTCGCGCTGAGCTACACCGTCGCCCTGGGCCGGCCGGCGCCGCACGACGTCCCGGTGGCCGTGGTCGGCGGCACGACGGCCAACGCCCGGGTGGTCGAGGCGTTGGAGGCAGGCACCCAACGGGGCCTGGACCTGCGGCCCTACCCCTCGCTGGCCGCCGCCCGGGCCGCGGTCGACGACCAACGCCTCTACGCCGTCGTGGTCGGCGGCGAGGACCCGCCCACCCTCTACGTCTCCAGCGCCAGCGGGTCGTCGGTGGCCCGGCTGCTCACCCAGGTCGTGCAGGCGACCCCGCCGGACCTCGGCGTCCGGGTCGTGGACCTGCACCCGCTCCCGGCGTCGGATCCGCAGGGGCTGACCAGCTTCTACGTCACGATCGCCGCGACGATCCTGGGCCTGGTCACGGTGTTCCAGCTGAAGGCCAACGCCGGCGGCGTCGGCCTGCGGGTCTGGCTGGTCTACCTGACGGCGCTGTCGGCCGGCGCCGGCGCGGTGCTGGCGTTCGTCGTCGACCCGCTGCTCGCGGCGCTGGACGGCCCCTACTGGGAGCTGGCCCTGGCACTGGCGCTGCAGACCGCGACGACCGCCTCGTTCACCTCCCTGATGCTGCTGCTCGTCGGGCGCTGGGCCATGGTGCCCACCTGGGCGGTGTTCATCCTGCTGGGCAACACCTCCTCCGGCGGCGCGGTGGCGGCCCCGCTGCTGCCGACGTTCTTCGCGCTCGTCAACCGGGTGCTGCCCACCGGGTCGACCGTCGCCGCCCTGCACGAGGCGGTCTACTTCCGCGGCCACCAGCACCTGACCCCGTTCCTGGTGCTGGCCGCCTGGTTCCTCGTCATCGGCCTGGCCCTGGTCGCCGGCTCGCGCTGGCGCGGCCGCTCCCCGGCGCAGTGACCGTGCAGCTGAGCACCCGGCCGACGGCCGACCTCACCGCAGCCGCGCGCCGAGAGCTGCGGGGCTTCCTGGCCACCGCCTACGACGGGCACTTCTCCGACGAGCACTGGTCCCACGCCCTCGGCGGCGTGCACGTGCTGGCCACGGTCGACGGCGAGCTGGCCGGGCACGCCGCCGTCGTCGTCCGGCAGCTGATCGCCGGCGACGCCACGCTGCGCACCGGCTTCGTCGAGGCGGTCGCCACCGACGCCCGGCGGCGGCGCCAGGGCATCGGCTCGGCTCTGATGACGGAGGTCGGGCGGCTGGTCGCCGGTGGCTTCGAGCTCGGCGCGCTGTCGGCGAGCGAGGACGGCGCGCGGTTGTACGCCGCGCACGGCTGGCTGCCGTGGACCGGGCCGACGGCGGCGCTCACCCCGGACGGCGTCGTCCCGACCCCGGCCGGGAGCGTGCACGTGCTCCGCACCCCGGCCACCCCGGCACCGCTGGACACCGCCGTCCGGCTGGTGTGCGACTGGCGCCGGGGCGACCTCTGGTAGTCGAAGAACCCCTCCTCCCCACCCCCTCGTGCGCTCGAGGTGGTGGTCGCCGCCGGCGGCGCCGACCGCGACCGGGTGGCCGCCGAGGCGCTGCTCGGCCTGGCCCCCAAGCAGGCCCGCCTGGGCTGACCGGCCGGACGCGCGCCGGCCGACCTGATGGTCAGCCGCGCCGTGACCCGGCTGACCATCGGGTGCCGCGGCTCAGGATCGGCCTCAGGCCGGGAGCAGCAGGGTGGCGTAGAGGGTCAGCCCGGGACCGAACGCCATCGCCACGATCGGGCCGTCGACGTCCCCGAGCTCCTCGAGCACCAGCAGCACGGTCGCCGAGGAGCAGTTGCCGTGCTCGGCGAGCACCCGGCGCGAGGGGCTCATCGCGTCCTCGGTCAGCCCGAGGGTGTCCCGGACGACGTCCAGGATCCGCGGGCCGCCGGGGTGCACCGCCCAGCCGGCGACGTCCTCGATGCGCAGCCCGGCCCCGGTCAGCAGCTCCTCGACCACGCCGCCGACGTGCCGGCCCAGCACGTCGGGCACCCGGGGGGACAGCCCCATCCGGAAGCCGAGGTCGGTGACGTCCCAGGTCATGTGGTCGGCGGTGGCGTGGTCGGTGCGGGCGACCATGCCGGCGACCCGGCGGCCCCGCCCGGCGCCGGGCTCCAGGACGACGGCGGCCGCGGCGTCGCTGAACAGCGAGTGCGTGACCACCTGCTCCAGCGCCTGGACGGCGGGCTGCACGTGCAGGCTGGTGAGCTCCACGCAGAGCAGCACGGCCGGACGGGACCGGGCCGTCACGAAGTCGCTGACCGCGGCGATGCCGGGCAGCGCCGCGTAGCAGCCCATGTGGCCGATCAGCAGCCGCTGCAGCCCCAGCGGCATGCCGAGGTCGCTGGCCAGCCGGATGTCCAGGCCCGGGGTGGCGTAGCCGGTGCAGGTGGCCACGGCGAACAGCCCGATGTCGCCGGGGGCGAGCCCGGCATCGTCGAGCGCGCCGGCGATCGCCTGCTTGCCCAGCGGCAGCGCCTCGGTGGTGTACCGCTCCATCCGGGCGGCGGTGCCCCAGCCGGAGACGTCCTCGTCGACCGGGTTGACCACGGCGTGCCGCCGGGACGTCCCGGAGGCGCGGAACACCCGTTCGGCGGCCCGCAGCCCGGCGTACTTCTCGGCGAAGTAGCCGTCCCAGATCTCGCCCTGCTCGTAGGTGGCCGGCAGCGCGTGCCCGGCACCGGTCACGACGGCGGTGCTCACCTGCGCGTCACCGCTCGGAACCCGGTCTCGGACATGTCCCGACGGTACGTCCGGACCCCGCCCCGCGCCGTTCGGGAGGGCACGACCGATCTCACCGGCGGGTGCCGTACCCGGCGAAGAGGATGCCGGTGTAGGGCATGGACCGCATCCGCACGCCGGCGCGGCGCCCCCTGCGCCACGCGACGAGGTCGCGGAGCGAGGGGCGCAGGCCGACCAGCTGCAGGTCCAGCCCCACCCGGTCGGCGGTGGCCAGCAGCTCGCGGCGGGAGACGAACAGCGCCGGGTCGTGGATGCCCGGCGGCGGCCCGCCGGGCATCCGCTCCGCGATGCGCACCGCGACCAGGCCGGCGAGCCGGGTGTCCGCGATCGAGTCGATGACCAGCACGCCACCGGGTCGGAGCAGCCGGGCGCTCTCCGCGAGCACCTGCCCCGGGTCCTCGACGTGCTCCAGGATCTCCCCGGCGGTGACCACGTCGGCGCAGCCGTCGGCCAGCGGGACCGCCAGCACCGAACCGCGCAGCACCGTCACGCCGTGCTGCCGTGCGGTCTCCAGGCCGGCCTGCCCGATGTCCACGCCCACGTGCCGGTACCCGAGCCGCTGCACGTGCGGCGCCAGCAGACCGCCGCCGCAGGCCAGGTCGACCAGCAGCGCCGCCGGGGTGGCCGCCGGCGGGATGTGCTCGGCGCGGGAGGCCGCGATCCACTGCAGCATCGCGAAGCCGCCGTCCGCTACCCACCACTGGTCGGCCAGCTCGTCGTACTGCGCCGGGTCGTTGAGCCGCACCGGCGCTCAGCTGCTCTTCAGGGGATCGTGGCCCCAGTTCATCAGCGAGTACCGCCAGCGCGAGGTCGCCACGTCCTCCTTGGCCGGCTGCTGGGCGAGGTGCCGCTGCACGTAGCCGTGCACCTTCCGCATGTGCGCGAGGTCGTCGTCGGTCAGGTCGGCCTTCTTCGTGCGCAGCAGCTCGACGATCCGGCGTCCCGACTCGTGGCCGGTCGACTCCCCCGACCCGCCGTCCTTCTGCCCCACCGCCTGCGACTCGTCGGTGCCCAGCCACTCCTGCAGCTCGCCGGCGGTCATGTTCACCGCGTCGGCGAACTCGCGGCGGGTGGTGTCGGCGTCGTGCTCGGCCATGGGTCCTCCCGGGTGTGCGCGGCTCCCCGGAGCGGTACCGCAGCGCCGTGGACGAGAAACCGGCGAGCGTGGCGGCATCGGCCGAGGAGCGCGGCGAGCAGCCGGACGAGGTGCTGGACCGCAACGTCAACGAGGCGCTGCAGGAGATCCGGGTCGCCATCACCGGCGTGCAGGTGCTCTTCGCCTTCCTGCTGACGCTGCCGTTCCAGTCCCGGTTCGGCGAGCTGGACCGCTTCGGCATCACGGTCTACTCGATCACCCTGATCAGCACGGCCCTGGCCACGGTCAGCCTGGTCGCGCCGGTGTCCTTCCACCGCACCGTGTTCCGGCAGCGGCAGAAGGAGGCGCTGGTCGCCTTCACCGACCGGGCGCTGCTGGCCGGCCTCGCCCTGCTGGCCGTCGGCATCAGCAGTGCGGTGCTGCTGGTCCTGGACGTCGTCCTCGGCCGCTGGCCAGCGGTCGCGGCCTGCGCGCTCGTCACCGCCCTGAGCCTGGTCACCTGGTACGTGCTGCCGGTCCGCCGCCGGGCGCAGGCCAAGCGCTGACCGCTCATCTCTACGCTCGCCGCGTGCTGATCGCCGGGAGCCCCGCGTGTCCGTGACCGTCGTCGGCAGCCTCAACGAGGACGTCGTGGTGACCGTGCAGCGGCTGCCCGGCCGCGGTGAGACCGTCATCGGGTCCGCGGTGGCCGTGCTGCCCGGCGGCAAGGGCGCGAACCAGGCCGCCGCCGCCGGCCGGCTGGGCAACGGGGTGCACATGGTCGGCCGGGTCGGTGACGACCCCGCGGCCGGCCGGCAGCTGGCCGCCCTCGCCGAGTCAGGGGTGAACGTCAGCCGGGTGCTGCGCGCGGCCGGGATGCCCACCGGGACGGCGACGATCCCGGTGGAGGCGGCCGGCGGGGAGAACCTGATCGTGGTCGTGCCCGGCGCCAACGCCGAGCTGACCCCGGCCGACGTCGACGTCGAGTCGGTGCACCGCGCCGGGGTGCTGCTGCTGCAGCTGGAGACGCCGCTGGGCACGGTCGCCGCGGCAGCCGCCGCGACCCGGGGCACGGTGGTGCTCAACCCGGCGCCGCCCCGGCCGCTGCCCGTCGAACTGCTCGCCGCGGTCGACGTGCTGGTGCCCAACGAGCACGAGCTGCGCCGGCTGGTCGGGGAGCCGGACGGCGACGCGACCCCGGCCGAGCTGGCGGCCCTGGCCCGGGGGCTGGCTGCGCGGTCGGTGGTGGTGACCCTGGGCGAGCGCGGCGCGCTGGTCGTCCCCGCCGACGGGGCGGTGCTGCTGCAGGCGCCCCCGTCGGTGCGACCGGTGGACACCACCGGTGCCGGTGACTGCTTCTGCGGTGCGCTGTCCAGCGCACTGGACCGGGGTGAGCCGCTGGCCGAGGCGGTCCGGTACGCGGTCACCGCGGCGGCGCTGTCGACCACCGGGCCGGGTGCGCGCAGCGCCCTGCCGGACGACGACGCCGTCCAGGTCCTGCTGCGGTCCACCCCGGCGGCCGTCCCGGTCGGCTGAGGGCGCCCGGCTGCAGGAGCTCGGGATGGTTGCCGACGGGCCCGGGCGGGCAACGGCTCGGACATGACCGAGAGCACCGGAACCACCCCGCACTCCGACGAGCCCGCCGAGGGCGCCGAGACCCCCGGCCAGCCGGGCACCGCCCGCACGCCGCACGCCGAGGAGCCCGCCGAGGGCTCGGAGGCGGCGGCCGCCGAGGGCGTGGACCCGGAGAACCGGATCAGCGGCGCCTGAGCGTCGGTCCTGCACCGGGTCGACCGGTTCCTGGACCGGCCCGGCAGCTGCTCCGGGCCCGGCGGACCGATGTGCGGCCGGGGGTCGATCGGCACGGTGGCGCCTCGGGCGGGATGGCGCGGCTCGGCCGGGTACGCCGACGAGCAGGGAGCGACCACGGTGAGCGAGGACTCACCCACCCGTCCGGGGGGCGGGGGGCCGTGCATCGTTTCCCACGCCGCGCCGAGGGGCAAGCTGCATCCCATGCACCAGGATGATCGCGAGCACCGCACCGACGACGACACCGCGGCCCGCCCCGCCGAGGGCGAGCAGCAGACCCCGCGAGCGGCGGTGGCCCGGATGCTCGCCAACCCGCGCCGGACCCGCCGAGCCTGACCCCGGTCGGCCCGGGCAGCTGCCCCGAAGCGTCACAGCAGCCTCACAGAGCCCCGCCGTCCCGGCATTTGCCCTGCGTAACGGCGTGCTGGCGGTTGAGCGCCCGGACGTCGGCGTGCCGTTGACCACGCCGTCCAGGTGTGCTGCACCATCGGACTCGTGACCGCCGCCGCCCTTTCCCTGCACCTGCCCGAGGACGGTTCCGCACCGGCTCGCCGAACCCGGGCCGAACGGCAGGAGATCGTCCTGGACACCGCCGAGCGCCTGTTCTCCGCGCGCAGCTCCCGCAGCGTCGGCATGGACGAGCTGGTCCGGGAGACCGGGCTGGGCAAGATGACCGTGTACCGGCTCTTCAAGAGCAAGGACGACCTGGTCGGCGCCTACCTCGCGCGCAAGGCCGCCACGGTGCTCGCCTCCATCGACGCCGACCTGGCCCGCCTGCAGGGCGATCCGCGGGCCGCGCTGCTCTGCGTGGTCGACATCGTGGAATCCGACGTCACCCGCGCCGGCTTCCGCGGCTGCCCTTTCACCAACGTCAGCAGCGAGTACGACGACCCGCAGCACCCCGCCCGCAGCGCCGCCGCCGACTACAAGTTCGAGCTGCACGCGCGGCTGGAGCGGCTGGCCGACGAGCTCATCCCCGGTGCCGGCGACGACCTCGCGGCCCAGATCCACCTGATCATCGACGGCATGTACCTCTCCGGCGGGCTGCTGGGCCCCGACGGTCCGGCCGCGCACGGCCGCCAGCTGGCCGAGAAGCTCGTCGACATCGCCCTCGCCGAGGCCTGAGGTATCGCCCTCGCCGAGGCCTGAGGTCGCCCCGGCCCGCTCGGCGCCGCAGACTCGGGCGATGACCACCCCGGAGCAGGACCCGCGCGAGGACCAGCCCGCCGGCCCGCTGGGCAGTGCCAGCACCGAGCCGGCCGGCGACGACGCCGCCGACGGCATGGCCGGACCGGTCTTCCCGCCGCCGGAGACCGAGCCCGACGCCTCCTGAGCTGCCGGGGCACCCCCGCGGGGGAGGCGGCTTGCCGGTGGTCACCACTCGGTAATAGCGTTTGTTACCGGCGGGTAGCAACTCGCCTCCGCCGGCTAGCACGGAGCACCCATGAGCCACTACACCGCCAACCTGCGCGACCTCGAGTTCAACCTGTTCGAGTTCCAGAGCACCAAGGACCGGTTCGGCACCGGACCGTTCGAGCAGATGGACGTGGAGACCGCCCGGGGCGTGCTGGCAGAGGTGCGCCGGCTGGCCGAGGGGCCGCTGGCCGAGTCCTTCGTCGATGCCGACCGCAACCCACCGGTGTTCGACCCCGCCACGCACTCGGTGACGCTGCCCGAGTCGTTCAAGCGCTCCTACCAGGCACTGGCCGACGGCGAGTGGTTCCGACTGGACCTGCCCGAGCGGCTCGGCGGGTTCGGCGCTCCGCACGCGATGACCTGGGCGGCGTTCGAGATGGTGCTCGGCGCCAACCCGGCCGCCTTCATGTACGGCTCCTGGGCCGCCTTCGCCGCGATCCTGGACGAGCTGGGTACCCCGGACCAGCGCCGGCTGGCCGAGCTGATGCTCGAGCACCAGTGGGGCGCGACCATGGTGCTCACCGAACCCGACGCCGGCTCCGACGTGGGCGCCGGCCGCACCAGGGCCGTGCAGCAGCCCGACGGCTCCTGGCACCTCACCGGCGTGAAGCGGTTCATCACCTCCGCCGAGCACGACCTCAGCGACAACATCGTCCACCTGGTGCTGGCCCGCCCCGAGGGTGCGCGGCAGGGCACCAAGGGGCTGTCGCTGTTCGTCGTCCCGAAGTTCCACGTGGAACTGGCCACCGGCGCCCTCGGCGAGCGCAACGGCGTCTACGTCACCGGCGTGGAGAAGAAGATGGGGCTCAAGGTCTCCACCACCTGCGAGCTCACCTTCGGCGACGGCCCGGTGCCCGCGCAGGGCTGGCTGGTCGGGGAGGTGCACGACGGGATCGCCCAGATGTTCCGGGTGATCGAGCACGCCCGGATGTTCGTCGGCACCAAGGCGATCGCCACGCTGTCGGCGGGCTACCTGCAGGCGCTGGCCTACGCCAAGGAGCGGGTGCAGGGCGCCGACCTGACCGCGACCACCAAGGACGCACCCCGGGTGACGATCACCCACCACCCCGACGTGCGCCGCTCGCTGATGCTGCAGAAGGCGCACGCGGAGGGCATGCGCGCCCTCTACCTGTACGCCGCGAGCTTCCGCGACGTGGTCACCGAGGCCGAGGCGGCCGGCACGACCGACAGCGCCGAGGCGACGCTGGCCGCGAAGGTGAACGACCTGCTGCTGCCCGTCGTCAAGGGCTACGGCTCCGAGCGCGCCACCCAGCTGCTGACGGCCGAGTCGCTGCAGACCTTCGGCGGCTCGGGCTACCTGCAGGACTACCCGGTCGAGCAGTACATCCGGGACTCCAAGATCGACACCCTCTACGAGGGCACCACCGCGATCCAGGGCCAGGACCTCTTCTTCCGCAAGATCGTCCGGGACGGCGGGGTCGCGCTGACCTGGCTGGCCGAGCAGGTCCAGGCGACGATCGACACCGAGGTCGGCAACGGCCGGCTCAAGGAGGAGCGGGCGCTGCTGGCCACCGCGCTCGGCGACGTGCAGGGGATGCTGGCGGCGATGTTCGCCCAGCTGACCGCGGCGCAGGAGGACATCCGCAAGCTCTACGAGGTCGGCCAGAACACCTCGCGGCTGCTGCTGGCCACCGGCGACCTGATCACCGGTTGGCTGCTCGTCCGCCAGTCCGAGGTCGCCCTGGGCGCGCTGGCCGGCGAGGTGTCGGAGGCCGATCGGCTCTTCTACGAGGGCAAGCTCGCCGCCACCCGGTTCTTCTGCGGCCAGGTGCTGCCCAAGCTGACCAGCGAGCGGTTCATCGTCGAGCACACCGACAACTCCGTGATGGACCTGGCCGAGTCCTCCTTCTGAGCGGACCGACGCCCGGCCACCTCCTCCGGCCATGTTGGCCAACATGGCCGGAGGAGGCGGAAGGCGTACGGGGCCGGCCGGCCGGGCATGGACCGGGGATGACCGAACCGACCGACAGCGGCTACGCCGACTCCCCCGCCACCTCCGACCCCGAGGGCGATCTCGTCGACGGCACCCCCGGGCACGACCGCGGCGACGGCGGCGAGAAGGACACCGTGCTGCTCACCGACGACGCCGCCCAGCGCGATGACGAGGTCACCCGCCCGGGCAACGTCTGACGCTAGATCCAGCCGTGCCGGCGCGCGGCCTCCACCGCCGCGTGCCGGTTCGATACCCCGAGCTTGCCGGCCGCCGCGGACAGGTAGTTGCGCACCGTGCCCGGCGACAGGTGCGCACGGACGGCGATCTCGTCGACCGGCGCCCCACCGGCGGCCAGCTCCAGGACGTCGGCCTCCCGCGGCGTCAGCGGGCTGTCCCCAGCGCTGATCGCCTCGGCGGCCAGCTCCGGGTCGACGTAGCGGCCGCCCCGGTGCACCGTGCGCACCACCTCGCTCAGCACCGCGGCGCTCACCGTCTTGGGCAGGAAGCCCCGCACCCCGGCCTCCAGCGCGCGCTTCAGGTGCCCCGGCCGGCCGTGCCCGGTGACGATGACCAGGCCGCAGCCGGGCAGCACCGCGGCCAGCTCCCCGGCGACGCTGATCCCGTCCCGGTCGGGCATCTGCAGGTCCAGCACCGCGACGTCGGGCTGGTGCGCCCGGGCCATCGCCAGCGACTCGGCACCGGAGGATGCCTGGGCGACCACCTGCACGTCGTCCTCCAGGCCCAGCAGCGCGGCGAAGGCGGACCGGACCAGGTTCTCGTCGTCGGCCAGCAGCAACCGGATCACCCGGCACCCCCGGTCGGCAGCGTGGCGGTGAGGGTGAAGCGCGCACCGGCGCGTGCCGCGTCCAGCGCCCCACCGGCCCGGGCGAGCCGCTCCCGCAGGCCGGGCAGGCCGCTCCCCCGCCCGCCGTCCCCCGCTGGGCCGGACACCCCGTCGTTGACCACGATCAGCCGCACCTGCCCTCCCCGCACCTCGAGCGTGACCGCACACTCGGCGGCCGCGCTGTGCCGCAGCACGTTGGTGACGGCCTCGCGCACCACCCAGCCCAGCGCGGTCTGCACCGGCTCGGGCAACGAACCGGCGCCGTCCTCACCGTGCACCGCGCAGCTCACCCCCGCCGCACGGAGCACCGAGCGCGCCCCGGCCAGCTCGCTGGTCAGGTCGGTGCTCCGGTAGCCGCGGACCACCTCGCGCACCTCCTTCAGCGACTCCTCGGCGATCCGGCTGATGTCGGTGACCTCGTCCAGGGTCCCGGGCCGGGAGCGGCGCACCAGCTCACCGGCCAGCTGGCTCTTGACGGCGATCGCAGCGAGGTTGCGCCCCATCACGTCGTGCAGGTCGCGGGCGAAGCGCAGCCGCTCCTCGGCCACCGCCAGCTGCACCTGGACACCGCGGGTGCGGTCCATCTCCAGCACCACGTCCAGCACCCACACGGAAAAGCGGAAAGCCGTCGCTGCGGCGTAGACGGCCAGCCCCAGGACGACGGCCAACGCGGCCGAGGCACCCACCGGCGCCCCGTCGACGACGGCCGCGACACCCCCGAGCGCCCCGGTGGCCAGGCACGGCAGGGCGAGCCGGCGGGCGCTCCACACGGTCGCGCAGGCGGTGAGCACCATGCCCAGCGGCAGACCGAGCGACCACGGCACCTCCGGTGTGTACCCGGCGCCCACCGCGCACGCCCAGGCGCCGGCCACCCCGGTGGCCAGGGCGGCGCCGAGAGCCGCGGCCGGCAGCAGCGGCGGCACCGTGCCGCCGTCCCGGTGCGCGTCCAGGCCCCGCGCGGCCAGCAGGACGGCGAGCCCGGCGGTGACCACGGCGCCGGCGAGGAAGACGGCGACGGCGAGCCGTGGCGCGGTCTGCGTGACCGGGGCGATGAAGGCCAGCGCGAACAGCGGCAGGCCCGCGCCCAGCCACCCGTAGAACGACCAGCGGGTGTAGAGGTCGATCCGCTGGGGTGCGCTCCGGCTGCTCCACCGGAGGGGGGTGGTCGGCACGGCGGTCATGCTGCCGTACCGACCGGCCGGCCCGGTGCTCGTCCGCCGGGCGCGGTCCCGGGAACGGGCGGGGCGGTGGTCTGCACGGTCGGCCTCCTGGGTGCGCGGCCGGCCACCGTCGGGCCGGTCTGGAACGCATCCCCCACGCTGCCGCCCCGACCGGCCCGGCACAGGTGCCGCCGCTCACCGGATCAGCGGCCCTCCGCACGGGTCGCCGATGACGCGTGTCACGGCCGGCCGGTGCCCGCCTACGCTGGTCCGGTGCACCCGCTGCTCGCCGATCCGCCGACGGTCCTGGCCCCGGCGGAGTGGACGGCGCGGGAGGCGGCGCACCAGGCCCGGATCGACACCTGGGTGGTGCCGCACCAGGAGCGGCGCCGGGCCGGCATCGCCCACCCGGTGTGGGACTTCCTGTTCAGCTACTACTCCCAGACGCCCAACCGGCTGCGCCGCTGGCACCCCGGCGCAGGCCCGGTGCTCACCGGCGGCGCGGCGTCCGAGCGACTGGGCTGGCCGATGTACACCGCGGTGGACGGCGGGGTGACCGTCGACGTCCCGGCGTTCCTGGCCAAGCGGCGCGATGCGGTCGGCTGGGTGCACGGACTGTTGTCGGCGACGGCGGGCCGGCCGGCGCAGTTCGGCTGCTTCGGCCTGCACGAGTGGGCGATGCTCTACCGCCCCGCGGACGGCGAGGTGCGGCACCCGCTGCCCCTGCGGCTGGGCCAGGCCGGCACCGACGCGGTGGTGGAGCAGCACAAGGTGCAGTGCAGCCACATCGACGCCTACCGCTTCTTCACCCGGGCCGGCACGCCGCGCAACACCCTGACGCCCACCCGGGACACCCAGCAGCAGCTGGAGCAGCCGGGCTGCCTGCACGCCACCATGGACCTCTACAAGTGGGCCTACAAGCTCAGCCCGGCGGTGCCCGGCGAGCTGCTGGCCGACTGCTTCGCCCTCGCCGCCGACGTCCGGCTGCTGGACATGCGGGCCTCCCCCTACGACCTGACCGGCCTGGGCTGGGCGCCGGTGTCCATCGAGACCCCGGAGGGGAAGGCGGAGTACGTGGCCGCGCAGCGCGGGTTCTCCGCCCGCGGCGCCGCCCTCCGGATTCGATTGCTCGACGTCTGCCGGGGGCTGCTCGGCGAAGCGGGACGTCGTACGGTCCAGGGGTGACCGCCACCCGCGCCGACCGCTGGCTGCACCTGGACGGGACGACGAACACCCGGGACCTGGGCGGGCTGCCCACGGTCGACGGCGGGCGGACGGCGTTCGGCCGCATCCTGCGCAGCGACAACCTGCAGACGCTCAGCCCCGCCGACGTCCGCACGCTGGTCACCGGTGTCGGGCTCACCGAGGTGGTGGACCTGCGCACCACCGCGGAGATCCTGCTGGAGGGCCGCGGCCCGCTGCGCGAGGTCGACGGGGTCACCCATCGGCACTTCACCCTGCTGCCCGAGCGCGGCCGGCGCACCGACGTCTTCGCCGCCGAGGAGGACGACGCCGACGTCCGCGCCGAGCTGCCGGCGGGCTGGGCGGAGTCGCTGCTGCCCCGGCAGGTCGCACCGGGCGACGAGGGCGAGCCACCGGCGGTCCGCTCCTACCTCGGCTACCTGACCGACGGCACCGGGAACGTGCTGGCCGCGCTGCGCGCGCTGGCCGCCGGCGGGCCGGGCGCGGCGGTGGTGCACTGCGCGGCCGGCAAGGACCGGACCGGCGTCGTCTGCGCGCTGTCGCTGGCGGTGGCCGGCGTCGGGCCGGAGGCGATCATCGCCGACTACGCGCAGACCGCCGAGGTGATCGACGCGCTGGTCGCCAAGCTGGCCGGCAGCCCGACCTACGCCGAGGACATGACCCGCCGCGACGTGGCCAGCCACACCCCGCGCGCGGAGTCGATGCGCCGGGTGCTGGAGCTCCTCGACGAGCGCTGGGGTGGCCCGATCGGCTGGTTGGAGACCCACGGCTTCGGTGCGGAGGAGCAGGCCGCGCTCCGCGCCCGCCTCCGCGACTGAGCCGAGCAGGCCCCGGACAGCAGAGAACCCCGGCTCCCCACGTCGGGAGTCCGGGGTCGGTGCGTTCCCACGCCCGCCCGGTGACGGGCGTCCGGCCCTCTCGCCGGGTCCCGCCGCGAGCTCGCGAGTGACGGGGGCGACTGGCCCCCTCCAGAGGCTCGTCCCGAGCGTGCGAGGGATGAGCGGGAGGGGGTCCTTCTTCAGCGCAGGTGGGAGAACTGGTTGCTGTTGGCCAGGGTCAGCAGCTCGTCCCGCATCGCGGGGCTGCTGGTGCGGGCGACTGCGGCCGCGAGGGCGCGTCGGGTCTGCGACGCCTGCCGACGCTGACGCCAGCTGTTGGTCACGCTGCTCATGTCACTGCCTTTGCTCGGTGATCCGGTGGTGTGTTACATCTGCATTAAAGCAGGTAAGACGACAGATATTCCATCGGATCGCAGGGCGTGTCGCTGTACTCGCCGAACGTTCACCTCCCCCGAGAGGGTGAGGCCATCGATCCGTCACCTGAAGGCCACTTGTCCAGCACCTACGACGTGCAGTCGCTCACTGTCGGAGCGTGATCGCGCCACCCCCCGGACGCAACAGAGCCCCACCGGTGGCATCGACCGGCGGGGCTCTGCGCTTGAGCGCGTCGGGGTCAGCCGGCGGCGAGCACCTCGCGCACCGCGGCCCGGGCGGTCTGCGGGTCCGCGGCGGCCAGGGCGACCTCGGCCGCACGCCGGCACGTGGCCAGGTCGACGGTGGCCAGCCGGGCACCGACCCCGGCCACCGACGAGGCGGCGCAGGACAGCGAGGAGATGCCCATCCCGACCAGCACGCAGGCGAGCACCGGGTCCGCCGCCGCCTCGCCGCACACGCCCACCGGCTTGCCGGCCCGCTGACCGGCCGCCGCCGCCGCCTGCACCAGGGCCAGCAGCGCCGGCTGCCACGGGTCGGTCAGGTCGGCCAGGTCCGCCGACAGCCGGTCGGCGGCCAGCGTGTACTGGGACAGGTCGTTGGTGCCGATGGACAGGAAGTCCAGGTGCTCCAGGAACCTGTCGGCCAGCACCGCGACCGACGGCACCTCGACCATCACCCCGGGCACCATGCCCCGCTCGCGCACCTGGGCGGCGAACTCGGCCGCCTCGGCGACGGTGGCCACCATCGGCGCCATCACCCACGGCGCCGTGCCGGTGGCCTCGGCAGCCTGGGCGACGGCGTCCAGCTGGTGGGTGAGCAGCCCGGGGTCGCGGCGGGCGGTGCGCAGCCCCCGGACACCGAGGGCCGGGTTCGCCTCGTCCGGCGGGGTGGCGAACGGCAGCGGCTTGTCCGACCCGGCGTCCAGGGTGCGCAGCACGACCTTGCCGCCGGGGAAGGCGGCGAAGACGCCGGCGTAGATCTCGGCCTGCTCGGCCACCGAGGGCTCCTCGGTGCGGCCGAAGAAGGCCAGCTCGGTGCGCAGCAGGCCGACCCCCTCGGCGTGCGCAGCTGCGGCGGCCTGCGCGCCGGGGCCGTCCTGCACGTTGGCGAGCACCTGCACCGGGTGCCCGTCCCGGGTGGCCCCCGGGCCCCGGTAGCCGGCCAGCGAGGCCGCGGCCTCGTCGGAGGCGGCCACCCGGGCCCGCGCCTCGGCCCGGTCGGGGTCGACGGTGACGGTGCCGTGCTCGCCGTCGACCAGCACCACCGCACCCTCGGGGACGTCGGCCAGCCCGCCGACGCCGACCACGCAGGGCAGCCCGAGCTGGCGGGCGATGATCGCGGTGTGGCTGGTCGCCCCGCCGAGCCGGGTGGCCAGCGCGATGATCCGGGTGGGGTCCAGGCCGGCGGTGTCGGCCGGGGCGAGGTCGTCGGCGAGCAGCACCGACGGCGTGCCCGGCGCCGGCACCCCGGGCTCCCCCTGCCCGGTCAGCTCGGCGACGATCCGGTCCCGGACGTCGCGGACGTCGGTCGCACGCTCGGCCATGACCCCGCCCAGGCTGGTGAACAGCTCCACGAACTGCTGCGCCGCCCCGACCGTGGCGACCTCGGCGGAGGCGCCGTCACCGATCCGCTGCTCGACGGTGGACAGCAGCCCGCGGTCCCGGGCGAGCTGGGCGGTCGTGTTCAGCACCTCCGCGCTCACCCCGGTGGCCGCGGCGGCGCGTCCGGCCAGCCGCTCGGCCACGGCGTCGGCAGCTGCGGTGAACCGGTCCTTCTCCGCCGCGCGCCGGTCCTCGGGGATGCCCGGCCCGTCGGTGGCCGGCAGCTCGACCGCACCCACCGGGCGGACGACGGGGCCCAGCGCCACGCCGGGGACCACGGGCGTCCCGGTCAGCACGGTCGCTGCGGCCAGGGTCTCCGCGGGGAGCCCGGTACCGGTGGAGGTGGTGGACATGGCTGGCCTCACTGTCTGCTCGGACGCTGGCTGCTCGGACTCGGCGCGGACCCGCCCACCGGACGGGCCACGTCGTGCAGTGGCGTGGTGGAGAGGGTCGCAGCGACGATGGTGCGGCTGGTGATCAGGGTCACCAGTGTGCCTTGACTTGTCAACTGATCCCACGTAGAACAACATGAAACCAGCCTCGATCCCACAGGATCGGGCACGCCCGAGCAGTACGGCCCAGGGGGTGACCGTGTACGCGGAAGAGCGGCAGCAGGCCATCGCCGGCCTGGTCACCCAGCGCGGCCGGGTCGCCGTCACCGCCGTGGCCGAGCACTTCAGGGTGACCACGGAGACCGTCCGCCGCGACCTCGCCGTCCTGGAGCGCGCCGGGATGCTGCGCCGGGTGCACGGCGGCGCCGTCCCGGCCGGCACCCTCGCCGTGGTCGAGCCCGGTCTGGGCGAGCGGGTCAACACCCGGATCGAGGCCAAGCACCGGATCGCCACCGCGGCGCTCGCGCTGCTGCCGGGCACCTCGGGCAGCGTCATCCTGGACGGCGGCAGCTCCACCGCGGCGCTGGCCGAGCTGCTCCCCGGCGACCGCGCGCTGGTCGCGGCCACCAACTCGGTGCCGATCGCGGCCCGGCTGGCCGGCGCCCCCGGCATCACCCTGCACTCGCTCGGCGGCCGGGTCCGCGGGATCACCCAGTCCGCGGTGGGCGAGTCCACCCTCTCGGCCCTGGCCGCGCTGCGCGCCGACGTCGTCTTCCTGGGCACCAACGGGATCAGCGCCGGGCACGGCTTCTCCACCCCCGACGAGGCGGAGGCCGCGGTCAAGGCGGCGATGGCCCGGGCCGGCCAGCGGGTGGTCGTGCTCGGCGACAGCAGCAAGCTCGGCCGGGAGCACCTCGTGCGCTTCGCGGCCGTGGAGGACGTCGACGTCCTGGTGACCGACGACGAGGCCGACCCGGCCGTCGTCGCCGAACTCGAGATGGCTGGGATCGAGGTGCTCGTCGCATGAGGACGCACTCCACGCAGGGTCGGGTGGTCACGCTGACCGCCAACCCGAGCCTGGACCGCACGCTGGACCTGCCCGGCCCGCTGGAGCGGGGCACGGTCACCCGGCTGGGCGTCAGCCGCACCGAGCCCGGCGGCAAGGGCGTCAACGTCTCGCGGGCCATCGCGGCGGCCGGCGCCGACGTCGTCTCGGTGCTGCCCGCGGCCGACGACGACCCTTTCGTGCAGGCCCTGCAGGCCCTCGGGCTGCAGCTGGCCAGCGTGCCGATCAGCGCCCCGGTGCGCACCAACTACACGCTCACCGAGCCCGACGGAACCACGACGAAGCTCAACGAGCCCGGTGCCCGGCTGGACGACGCCGCGCTCGCCGCACTGGCGGCCACCGTGCACGAGCACGCGGCCGGTGCCCGCTGGGTGGTGCTCTCCGGCTCGCTGCCCCCGGGAGCCCCGCGGGACTGGTACGCCACCCTCGTCCGCGCGCTGCGCGGCACCGGCGCCCGGATCGCCGTGGACACCTCCGAGGCGCCGCTGCTGGCCCTGCTGGCCGCCGGGCCGGACGCCGCCCCCGACCTGATCAAGCCCAACACCGAGGAGCTCGCCCAGCTCGCCGGCGTGCCCGAGGAGGCGGTGACCGGCGATCCGGACGCCGCGCTCGCGGCGGTCGCCACGCTGCACCAGCGGGGCGTCGCCGAGGTGCTGCTCACCCTCGGCGGCGACGGCGCGCTGCTGTCCACCGCCGACGGCGGGCTGTGGTCGGCCCGCGCGCCGCGGATCACCGTGCGCAGCACCGTCGGCGCCGGCGACTCCAGCCTGGCCGGCTACGTGCTCGCCGACCTCGCCGGCCTCGACCCGGCCGGGCGGCTGCGCAACGCCGTCGCCTACGGCTCGGCCAGCGCCGCACTGCCGGGCTCCGCCGTCCCGACGCCCGACCAGGCCGACCCCGCGGCGGTCGCCGTCACACCCGGCCTGCCCGCCCAACCTGCCGACGCTCGCTGACCACCCCAGAGGATCCGCCATGCCCGCACTGATCACGACCGAGCTGGTGGCGCTGGACGCCGACCTCGGTCCCGACAAGGACGCCGTCGTCCGCCGGCTCGCCGGCCTGGTCGCCGGCGCCGGGCGAGCCACCGGAGCCGAGTCGCTGCACGCCGACGCCATGGCCCGGGAGGCGAAGGCGGCGACCGGCCTGCCCGGTGGCATCGCCATCCCGCACTGCCGCTCCGCCGCGGTCACCGAGGCATCGCTGGCCTTCGCCCGGCTGCAGCCGAAGGTCGACTTCGGCGCCCCGGACGGCCCGGCCGACCTGGCGTTCCTGATCGCCGCACCCGAGCACGGCGACGCCGACCACCTGACCCTGCTCACCGCCCTGGCCCGCGCGCTGGTGCGGCCGGAGTTCGTCGCCTCGCTGCGAGCGGCCGGCTCCGCCGAGGAGATCGTCGCGCTGGTGACCGACGTCGTCTCCCCCGCCCCGGTCGCCGCGACCACCGGCGCCACCGCTGCCGCCGCGACCCCCTCGGCCCCGCCGGCCGGCCGCAGCCTCGTGGCGGTGAGCGCCTGCCCGACCGGCATCGCGCACACCTACATGGCCGCGGACAAGCTCACCGCCGCGGCGGCGGAGCTGGGCGTCGAGCTGCACGTGGAGACCCAGGGCTCCTCGGGCTCCACCCCGCTGGACCCGTCGGTCATCTCCCGGGCCGCCGCGGTGATCTTCGCCGTGGACGTCGGCGTCAAGGACCGGGACCGCTTCGCCGGCAAGCCGCTGGTGCAGTCGGGCACCAAGCGGGCGATGAACGAGCCGCGGGTGATGATCCGCGAGGCGCTCGCCGCCGCCGACGACCCGAACGCCCGCCGGGTGCCCGGTACGGCGTCCGACGGGACGACCACGGCGGCCGCCGGCGGGGACCGGCCCAGCGCCGGCGCGGAGATCCGGCGCTGGCTGCTCACCGGGGTCAGCTACATGATCCCGTTCGTCGCGGCCGGCGGGCTGCTGATCGCGCTGGGCTTCCTGTTCGGCGGGTACCAGATCGTCAACGGCGACCCGAGCAGCGACGCCGGGCAGAGCTACGCGCTGAACTGGGCACTGAACAACACCTTCTTCAACCTGCCCACCGCCGGTGGCATCGAGGGGCTGCACGACGGGTTCTGGGGCTACCTCGGCGCGCTGTGCACCGTGCTCGGCCAGGCCGCGTTCGGCTTCCTCGTCCCGGCGCTGGCCGGCTACATCGCCTACGCGATCGCAGACCGGCCGGGGATCGTGCCCGGCTTCGTCGTCGGCGCGGTCTCCCTCACCGTGGGCGCCGGCTTCCTCGGCGGTCTGGTCGGCGGCATCATCGCCGGCTTCGCGGCGAAGTGGATCGCCGGCTGGAAGCTGCCGGCCTTCGCCCGCGGGCTGCAGCCGGTGGTGATCATCCCGCTGCTGGCCACGCTGATCTCCAGCGGCATCATGGTGGTGCTGCTGGGCCGCCCCCTGGCCAACGCGCTCACCGGGCTGGGCAACTTCCTCGACGGGTTGACCGGCGCCAACGCCGCCCTGCTGGGGATCATCCTCGGCCTGATGATGTGCTTCGACCTGGGCGGCCCGGTCAACAAGGCCGCCTACGTCTTCGCCACCACCGGGCTGACCGCCGACGCCAGCCGCGGCTCGCTGGTGATCATGGCCACCGTGATGACCGCCGGCATGGTGCCCCCGCTGGCGATGGCGCTGTCCACCGCCATCCGCGGGCGGCTCTACACCCCGGCCGAGCGCGACCAGGGCAAGGCCGCCTGGCTGCTCGGCGCCGCCTTCATCTCCGAGGGCGCCATCCCGTTCGCCGCGGCCGACCCGCTGCGGGTGATCCCCTCGATGATGCTCGGCGGCGCCACCACCGGCGCCATCGTGGCGGCCAGCGGGGTGGAGCTGCGGGCACCGCACGGCGGCGTGTTCGTCTTCTTCGCCATCAGCGGCGTGCTCATGTGGCTGGTGGGCCTGCTCGCCGGGGTGGTCGTCGGCGGGGTCGCGGTGACCATCGCCAAGAGCATCGGCCGGTCGACGCCCGAGGCACCGGGTGCCCCGGGGTCGAACGACCTGACCGGCGATCTGGCCGGTGCGAGCGGCTCCCCGGCGCGCCCGGTCGCCGCCCGCCCGGCACACTGAGCGCAGCACTCGACCGAGAAAGCAGGCACCGATGCCCTCCAAGACCGTGACCGTCGGCTCCGCCGTCGGCCTGCACGCCCGCCCCGCCGCCCTGATCGCCGAGGCGGTGTCCAAGTCCGGCGTGCCGGTCACGCTGGGCACGCCCGGCGGCAACGCGATCGACGCCGGCTCGCCGCTGATGATCATGACCCTCGGCGCGAAGCAGGGCACCGAGGTCGTCGTCAGCAGTGACGACGAGGCCGTGCTCGGCCAGATCGCCGACATGGTCGCCAGCGACCTCGACGCCGAATAGCGGCAACGCTCCAGCACGTCACGACGGCGCCCGTCCCCCCTGGGGACGGGCGCCGTCGTCGTCTCAGGAGGCCGGCGGGTAGGGCGTCGCCTTGAGCGCCCTCGCCAGGTGGGCGGCGTTGCGCGCCACGGTGGCCGTCGTGGTGGCCGTGGCCTCCGGGGTCTCGTCCAGGTCGTTGTAGTCGGTGCCGTGCATCGCCTCGCCGTTCCAGTACGTGCCGCCCTGGGCCGGGATGGTGAACCCGACGTCGTCCAGGGCCTGGAACAGGTCCGCGGTGATCTTGTGGGCGCCGTCCTCGTTGCCCACGACGGCGACGATGCCGACCTTGCCGAAGGTCAGCGGCCGGCCCTGGTCGTCGGTCTCGGAGATCTCCGCGTCCAGCCGCTCGACCACGCGCTGGGCAACGCTGCTCATGTGACCCACCCAGGTCGGCGTGGCGATCAGCAGGATGTCGCTGGCCAGGATCTTCGCCCGGATGGCCGGCCACGCGTCACCGCCGCCCATGTCCACCTCGACACCGGGCTTCACGTCGTGGTCGACGACCCGGAGCAGTTCACCCTCGACGCCGTGCTCGGACAGCGCGTCGAGCACCTGGCGGGCCATCAGGTCGGTGCTGGAGGGGGCGGGGGACGGCTTGAGGCTGCAGGTCAGCGCCAGGGCGCGCAGCGGGGTCGAGGTGGTCATGATCAACCCATTCCCCGGTCGGTCGTGCACCATTCATCCCCCCGAGGGGCCAAAGTCGCGACTTTGGCCCCTCGGGGCGGGTCAGGGTGAGGCCCGGACGGCGGCGGCGAGGCTGCCGCGGACGGGGCGGCCGGGGATCAGCAGCATCTGCGCCAGGTGGTACGCGTCCGGCTGGCCCACCCAGGTACCACTGCCGACCGCGCCGGTCGGGGTGAGCTCGTGGTGCCAGCTGCCGGTCGCCGGGTCGAGGAACAGCCGGTCGCCGAGCTCGGCCCAGTGCTGCTGCAGCATCGCCGCCTGCGGGTCGCCGGTCACCGCGGAGCGCACCGCGGCGGCGGCGACCGCCTCGCAGAGCACCCAGTGCATCCGGGCAGCCACCACCGGCCGGTCGGACCAGTCCAGCGTGTACGGGAAGCCGTCGTGCCCGTCGGCGGCCCAGCCCCGCTCGGCCGCGGCCCGGAACAGCCCGTCGGCGTCGGCGGTCAGCCAGCCCGGCGCCCCGTCACCGAGCGCTGCGGCCAGGTGCAGGCACAACCGCGACCACTCGAACTGGTGCCCGACCGTCACGCCGTAGGGCCGGAACGGGTCGGCGGGGTGCTCCCGGTTGAACCCCGGCAGCGGCTCCCACCGGTGCGTGAAGTGCTCGGGCAGCCGCCAGTCCCGCTCCCGGGCCCAGCCGTGCACGATCCGCCCGGTGGCCCGCAGCGCATTCGCCCGCAGCCGGACGGCGGTACCGGGGTCGGTGGGCGCCAGCGCGTCGGCTGCGGCCAGCACCGCCTCCACGCCGTGCATGTTGGCGTTGGCGCCGCGGTAGGCCTCGCCCGTCGTCCAGGCCCGGTCGAAGTGCTCTGCGGCCAGCCCCTCGGCGTCGTCCCAGAACCGCTGCCCCCAGACGGCCAGCGCCTCCTCCAGCAGCGCCCGGCCGCCGTCGATGCCGGCGGTGGTCGCCGTCGCCCCGGCCAGCACCACGAAGGCGTGCACGTAGCCGGCCTTGCCGTCGTCGTCGGTGCCCGAGCGCCAGCCGCCGTGCTCGGCGTCGTGCAGCGCGCCCGAGCGCAGCGCCGCCACGCCGTGCCCGGCCAGCTCGGCGGCACCGGGGTGGCCCAGCAGCGTGGCCAGCCCGAAGACGTGGGTCATCCGGGCGCTGATCCAGGTCTCCACCGGACGCTCGGGCAGCACGGCGCCGTCCGCGCCCAGGTACCCGAACCCGCCGGGCACCCGGGAGCGGGCGGCGAAGGACAGCAGCGGCGCCAGCTCGGTGCGCATCGTCAGAACGTGAGCGCCACGCCGGGGTCGTGCAGCAGCGTGCCGACGTCGGCCAGGAACCGGGAGCCCAGCTCGCCGTCGACGATCCGGTGGTCGAAGGACAGCGCCAGCTGGGTCACCTGCCGCACCGCGATCTTGCCCTTGTGCACCCACGGCATCTCGCGGACCGCACCGAAGGCCAGGATCGCCGACTCGCCGGGGTTGAGGATCGGCGTGCCGGTGTCGACGCCGAACACGCCCACGTTGGTGATCGTGATCGTGCCGCCCGACATGTCCGCCGGCGACGTCCGCCCGGCCCGCGCGGTCGCGGTCAGGTCGGCCAGCGCCCCGGCCAGCTCGACCAGCGACAGGCTCCCGGCGTCCTTGACGTTGGGGACGACGAGGCCGCGCGGGGTGGCCGCGGCGATGCCCAGGTTGACGGCGCCGTGCACGACGATCTCCTGGGCCGCCTCGTCCCAGGAGCTGTTCACCATCGGGTGCTTCTTCGCCGCCAGCAGCAGCGCCTTGGCCACGAACAGCAGCGGGCTGATCCTGACCCCGGCCAGCTCCGGGCGGGTGGCGAGCCGCTGGCGCAGCTTCATCGTCCGGGTGACGTCGACGGTGAGGAACTCGGTGACGTGCGGGGCGGTGAACGCGCTGGCCACCATGGCCGCGGCGGTGTGCTTGCGCACGCCCTTGACCGGGATCCGCTGCTCCCCCGGGGCGGACACGGCCATGTCCGCCCCACGGGGGGTGGTGCGGGCGGCGTCGACATCGGCGCGGGTGATCACCCCGCCGGCCCCGCTGCCGGTGACCGTGTCCAGGTCGACGCCGAGGTCGCGGGCGTACTTGCGCACCGGCGGCTTGGCCAGCGGGCGCAGCGCGCCGCGACCGGCGACCGGGCCCGCGACCGGCGAGGACGTCGGCGCGGGCTGGGTGTCGGCGGCGGTCACGTGCGCCTCGGCGGCCCGGCCGGTCTCCAGCCCGCCGTGCCGCACCGGCTTCACCGTGGCGTCCGGCGCGGTGGCCAGCAGCGGGGGCCGGCCGGTGCCGGAGCCGTAGTCGGCCTCGGGCAGCACCTGCGGGGCGGTGGCGCGGGCGGCCGCGCCGGCGCCGGTGGTGCGCGGCCGGCGCCGGGCCTCGGTGCTGCGCGGCCCGTAGCCGACCAGCACGGCGGTGCGGCCGTTGGCACCGGTCTCCCCGATCAGACCGGTGCCGCTGGGCTCGGCCGGGGCGTCGTCCCCACCGATGTCGATGGTGATGATCGGCGCGCCGACGTCGACCGTCGTCCCCGGCTCGAACAGCAGCTCGGTGACCGTGCCGGCGTACGGGCTGGGCAGCTCCACGGCGGCCTTGGCCGTCTCCACCTCGCACAGCGGCTGGTTGACCGTGACGGTGTCGCCCACGGCCACCAGCCAGGAGAGGATCTCGCCCTCGGTGAGCCCCTCGCCGACGTCGGGCAGCTTGAACTGGCGCAGGTCGGCCATCAGAACCCCAGGGATCGGTCGACGGCGTCGAGCACGCGGTCGAGGTCGGGGAGGTACTCCTCCTCCAGCTTGGACGGCGGGTAGGGCGTGTCGTACCCGCCGACCCGCAGCACCGGCGCCTCCAGGGAGTGGAAGCAGGTCTCGGTGATCCGCGCGGCGATCTCCGCGCCCAGGCCCAGGGTCAGCGGCGCCTCGTGCACGACCACGCAGCGGCCGGTGCGGCGCACGGAGGCGTAGACCGGGTCCAGGTCCAGCGGGGAGATGGTGCGCAGGTCGATGACCTCCAGCGAGCGCCCCTCCTCCGCGGCGGCCTCGGCGGCCTGCAGCGCCGTCTTCACCATCGGGCCGTAGGCGAGCACCGTGACGTCGTCGCCGGCCCGGACCACCCGGGAGGCGAACAGCGGGCCGGAACTGCCGGCGGTGTCGACCTGCCCCTTCTCCCAGTACCGGCGCTTGGGCTCCAGGAAGACGATCGGGTCGGGGTGCGCGACCGCCTGCTGGATGCCCCAGTAGGCGTCGGCCGGGGTGCTGACGGCGACCACCTTGAGGCCGGAGGTGTGCGCGAAGTACGCCTCCGGGCTCTCGCTGTGGTGCTCGACCGCGCCGATGCCGCCGCCGAACGGGATCCGGATGACGATCGGCATCGGCAGCCGGCCCTTCGAGCGGGCGTGCAGCTTGGCGACCTGGGTGACGATCTGGTTGTAGGCGGGGAAGACGAACCCGTCGAACTGGATCTCGCACACCGGCCGGTAGCCGCGCATGGCCAGCCCGACCGCGGTGCCCAGGATGCCGGCCTCGGCGAGCGGGGTGTCCACGACGCGGGCCTCGCCGAAGTCCTTCTGCAGACCGTCGGTGATCCGGAAGACCCCGCCCAGCTTGCCGATGTCCTCGCCCATGAGCACGACCTTGGCGTCGTCCTCCATGGCCCTGCGCAGGCCCAGGTTGAGCGCCTTCCCGATGGTCAGCGTCTCGGTCACTGCTCCCCCTCGAAGGACGCGTGGTAGCTCACGAACTCCGCGCGCTGGCGGGCCAGCTCGGGGGTCTGCTCGGCGTAGACGTGGTCGAAGATCTCGGTGGGTGCGGGGTCGGGCATCTCCAGCGTGCCCCGCCGGATCCGGACGGCCAGCTCGTCGCCCTCGGCGTCCACGGCGGCGAAGAAGTCGGCGTCGGCGATGCCGGAGCGGGACAGGTGGGCCTTGAGCCGGGCGATCGGATCGCGCAGCTTCCACTCCTCCAGCTCGCTGGCCAGCCGGTAGCGGGTGGGGTCGTCGGAGGTGGTGTGCGCGCCCATCCGGTAGGTGAACGCCTCGATGAAGGTCGGGCCCTGCCCCTCGCGGGCGGCGGCCAGCGCCGCCCGGGTGACGGCCAGCACGGCGAGGACGTCGTTGCCGTCGACCCGGACGCCGGGGAAGCCGAACCCGTCCGCGCGCCGGTACAGCGGCACCCGGGACTGCCGCTCGATCGGCACGCTGATCGCGTACTGGTTGTTCTGGCAGAAGAAGACCACCGGGGCGGAGAAGGTCGCCGCCCAGATCATCGCCTCGTTGACCTCGCCCTGGCTGGTGGCGCCGTCGCCGAGGAAGGCCAGCGCCGCGCTCTCCGCGCCGTCGCGCTGCATCCCCATCGCGTACCCGGTGGCGTGCAGCGTCTGCGCGCCGATCACCACGGTGTAGAGGTTGAACCCGGTGGCGACCGGGTCCCAGCCGCCCTGGTCGACCCCGCGGAACATGCTGATCACGTGCAGCGGGTCGACCCCCCGGGTCCAGGCGACGCCGTGCTCGCGGTAGGTGGGGAAGGCCATGTCGTCGGCGGCCAGCGCACGACCGGCACCCACCTGGGCGGCCTCCTGGCCCAGCAGCGAGGCCCAGATGCCCAGCTCGCCCTGGCGCTGCAGCGCGGTGGCCTCGACGTCCCAGCGCCGGACGAGGGCGAGGTCGCGGTAGAGGGAGCGCAGCTCCTCCTCGGAGACCTCCAGGGCGTAGTCGGGGTGCTCGACCCGCTCGCCCTCGGGCGTGAGCAGCTGCACCAGGTCGGGCTGGTCGGGCAGATGGGGGGCGTCGGCCCCGGGTACGGGGTCGACCACCTCGGTGGCCTGCGACAGCGTGCTCATGCTGATCTCCTCGCCGTCTCGCGGGTGCCGGGGTGGCCGGTGCCCGTCGGTGGACGTCTCTGCGGCGCCGGGGTGTGGCGCCACTCACACAGCGTGGCACGCGGAACCGCTGGAGGAGCAGATCACCCGATGGTCGATCTGCGCAACATCCGGGTGACCGATTGCGCAGTCTGTGCGGTACTAGGACGTCCTCGCATGTCAGACTGAGCAACGTGCCCGCCAGCAGCGACCACCTGGACGCCACGGACGCGCGCCTGCTGCTGGCCCTCTCGGCCGACCCGCGGGCCACCGTGCTGTCGCTGGCCCAGCAGCTCGGCCTGGCCCGCAACACCGTCCAGGCCCGGCTGGCCCGGCTGGAGTCCGGCGGAGCGCTGGACCCCTTCGAGCGCCGGGTGCGCCCCGAGGCCCTCGGCTACCGGCTCGGCGCCTACGTCACCGTCCAGGTCGTGCAGCGCAGCCTGGCCGACGTCGCCGACGCGCTGGCCGCCATCCCGGAGGTGCTCGAGGTCATCGGGCTGTCCGGCGCCGCGGACCTGCTCGTGCAGGTGGTCGCGGTCGACGCCGACGACCTGTGGCGGATCAGCGAGCAGGTGCTCGCCATCCCCGGCGTCCAGCGCACCGACACCAACCTCGCGCTGCGCCGCTTCGTCGACCACCGGATGACCCCGTTGCTGGAGCGGGCCGCCGGCTCCGACGCGCCGGGCTGACCTGCACTCCTCCCCCGGCGGGTCGCGTCGCTCCCGGCCCCGGACGGCGCCGGCCGCGCTCTAGGGTGCCCCGTGCCCTCCGCTGCCCGCCGCCGTCGCCCGGCTCCCGGTCGCTGGACGACGGCGGCGGCCGGCGCCCTGCTGCTGGCCGGCTGCACCTCCGTGGTGCCCGGCGCGGCCGGGTACGCCCCGCCCGGCGCCGCCGGCCACGTCGTCCGGGAACCCTGCCCGCGCAGCGGGTTCGAGTGCATCACCCTCGGTGTCCCGGCCGACCACACCGACCCGGGCTCCCCCACCTGGAACGTCACCTTCGCGCTGCACCGCGGCACGGTCGACTCCCGCGGCGTGCTCGTCACCGCCACCGGCGGGCCGGGGTCGAGCGGGATCGCCGCCGCCGACGACCGGCTGGCCGGGATGTCCACCGCGATCACCGACCACTTCGACGTGGTCTTCTTCGACCAGCGCGGCATCGGCCGGTCCGAGCCCTTCCGCTGCGACCGGACGCTCGGCGCCGACGACACCGAGCCGCTGGACGCCACCTCGACCGCGACCGAGCGCGACCGGTTCGCCGCCGACGCCACCGAGCTGGCCCGCGACTGCTTCGCCGAGGCCGGGGTCGACCCGGCGGACGCCGGCCGCTACGCCACCAGCCAGGCGGTCGAGGACCTGGAGTCCTTCCGCGACTGGCTGGACGCCGACCAGCTGGTGCTCTACGGGGAGAGCTACGGCACCCAGTTCGCGCAGACCTACGCCGCCGCCCACCCCGACCGGGTCGCCGCCCTGGTGCTCGACGGGGTCGTCGACCTGGGCATCGACGACCAGACGTTCGCCGCGGAGACCGCGCAGGCCTACAGCGACGTGCTGGCCGCGACCCTCACCGGCTGCGACGCCGACGACGCCTGCGCCGCCGACGCCCCGGGCAGCGCGCTGGACGCCTACGACGCGCTGGCCGCCGAGCTGGCCGGCGGCCCGCGCAGCTACGACTTCCCGCTGGAGGACGGGACGACGGAGGAGCGCGAGCTCACCCTGGACGATCTCCGCTCGGCGGCCAGCTGGTCGATGAGCGACCCCTGGTCCCGGGAGCAGTTCCAGCAGGCGCTCAACTCCGCCGGCAACGACGACGCCGTCCCGCTGGACCGGCTGGCGGACGCGAGCTACGGCGCCGACCCGCAGACCGGCGAGGTGGTCGACGACCCGGCGTTCTCCAGCGGGCTGTACTACGCCGTCCAGTGCGCGGACTACGACGTCGTGCCGGCCGGCAGCACCGGGCGCGCCCAGCTCGACCGCTGGCTGGACGGGGCGCGGACGGCGGGCATCGACCAGGCGCGGCTGGGCGACATCTACTACCAGGACCTGCCCTGCCTGTTCTGGCCGGGGACCGGCGCCCCCGCACTCCGGCCCGGCACGGCCGCCGCCCTGCCGTACCCGCTGCTGGCGCTGACCGCCGACACCGATCCGAACACGCCCACCCAGCAGGCCCAGCGGGTCTTCTCCCGGGCGGTCGGCAACGCCCAGCTCGTCGTCGCGCAGGGTGGCCCGCACGTCGTCTACGGCCGGGGTGACACGTGCGTGGACGGGGCGGTGGAGACGCTGGTGACCCCCGGGCAGCTCGCCGCGACCGGGGTAACCACCTGCCCCGGCACGGTCGCCGGGGTCTACGTGCCGAACCCGCCGACCGACGCCGCCGGCTACACCGACCCGGTCGACGTCCTGGACGCCACGATCGACGCGTCGCTGGGCAACGTGGCCTACACCTGGTGGGACGGCTCCGGGGAGCTGGCGATCGGCTGCGACGCCGGCGGCACCGTCCGGTACGAGTTGGACGACGACGCCATGCACGTCGCGCTGGAGCGCTGCGAGTGGACGCCGGACGTGCCGGTCGACGGCTCGTTCACCGTGGCCGACAGCGGCGCCGGGGACGCCGACGGCTCGCTGGAGCTGCCCTTCGCCGAGCTGACCTTCGACGAGGGGTCAGGCGAGATCTCCGGAACCTTCCGCGGGCAGCCGCTCGACTGACGCCCGGCGGATCCGCACCGGCCCGCGGGCGGTGGCCACGTCGACCACCTCGCCGCGCTGGGTGACCTCGACCTCGCCGGCCGCGGCGAGCCGGCCGGCGGCGGCCCGGGCGGCGGGCATGAGCCCGCGCCAGCTCGTCGGGTCCAGCGCCCGGGCGGCCTCCGAGGGGCAGATCGTCGTCCCCGCCCGCCGCTGGTCCAGCAGCCTGCCGATGGTCCGCTCCAGCGCGCGGTCGACGTCCTCCACGCCCCCAGCGTGCGGCCCGTTCCGGCTCCGGCGCCAGTCGGGCACCGCTGCGGCCAGGGCGAAGCGCACCCCGTCCGGGAGCATCGGCAGGGGCAGCCGCGGGATCAGCACGGCGGGCTGGGTGCGCCGCGGTGCGACCGGCGCTGAGCCCCTGCCCCTCAGCTCCAGCCGCGCTCGTCGACCCCGCCGGGCACCGGTGCCTCGGGGTCGTAGGGCGTGCGGGTGAGGATGAAGGTGGCCAGGTCCAGGTGGTCCGGGGCGATCCGCAGCGTCTCGCCGGCGTAGTAGCCGTCCAGCCCGAGCCAGGTGCCGTCGTCCCGGGCGGTGAACCGGCTGGCCCGCCCGGTGCGGCCGGGCAGCGGCCCGAGGTGCAGCAGCCCACCGGCCTGCGCCCGCAGCACGTACGGCGCCGGCCCCCAGAACCAGACGCCCAGCAGCTCCAGCGGCACCGGCGACGGGGACGGCGTCCATGCCTCGACCACCCGCGGCTCGGCGGCCCGCACGTCGGCCAGCAGCCCCGGCACCAGCGGGTCCAGGCCGCTGGTGGTGTTGGCCAGCTGCACCGCGCCGATCTGCTCGGCCCGGTCCACGAACACGCCGGCGAGGAAACCGGGCATCGAGCCGCCGTGCCCGACCAGCACCTGCCCGTCGACGCGGAGCACCTGCAGGCCCAGCCCGTAGCTCGACCAGCCCGGTGCCGACGAGTCCACCCCGGCCGGCACGGTCATCTCCTCCAGCGTGGCCGCGGACAGCACGTCGCCGGTGTCGCCGAGCAGGAAGGCGGCGAACCGCCCGAGGTCGGCCAGCGTCGCCCAGAGCTGACCGGCGGCCGCCATCACCCCGGCGTCGTGCTCCGGCTCGGGCAGCACCACGTCGGCCCACGGGTGCACCGCGGTGCCCTGCGCCGCCCGCCCGGTGGGTCGCGGGTCGGTGCGGGTCATCCCCAGCGGCTCGAGCACCTCGTCCCGGACGACGTCGGCCCACGGGCGGCCGCGGTGCCGGGCCACCAGCTCACCGAGCAGCCCGAAGCCGAGGTTGGAGTAGTGGAAGCGGCGGGCGGCGCCGAGCACGACGTCGTCCCCGGTGAGCTGCAGCTCGGCCAGCGAACCGCCGGGCACCCGCTCCCACCAGCCGCCGGGGCTCTCCGAGCCGGCGCCGGCCAGGTGCGAGAGCAGCTGACCGACCGTGCGCCCACCCAGCGGCGTGCCGGGCACGTGCTGCTCCAGCGGATCGTCCAGGCCGAGCCGGCCCTCGTCGCGCAGCCGCAGCACGGCCACCGCGGTGACCGTCTTGCTGATCGAGCCGAGCCGGTACTGGACGTCGGTGTGCGGCTCGGCCACGTCGCCGCGCCCGGTCGACCAGACCAGCCCGCCGTCCCGGACGACGCCGGCGAGGAGGCTGGGTGCCCGGCTGTCGCGCTGGACCCGCGCGGTGCGGGCCAGCAGGGTGCGTGCGGTGGCGGGGAGGACCGGTTCGACCATGGCCGGAGGCTAGCCAGCCGCCGCGGGCGCGGTGCCGGTGACCGGGAGCCGACCGGTGCGCCGGGCCCAGCGTTCGAACCAGACGGTGCACAGCGGGGGCACCGAGGCGATCAGCGCGAGCAGTGCGGTGCGCGGCGACCAGCGGAGCACCCTCCAGGCCAGCAGGGTGACGGCGACGTAGACCACGAAGACCGCACCGTGCACCGGGCCGGCCAGCTGCACCCCCACCTCACCGGCCCGCAGCACCCACTTGACGAACATCCCGGCCAGCAGCAGCACCCAGGTGATCGCCTCGGCGACGGCGACGGCGCGGAAGACACGGGCCACGGTGCGCGGATCGGTCAGTGCTGCGGGCACGGCTGTCCTCGGGTGGGCTGCGGGGATCGGTTCATCCTGCCGGGCGGGGCCGGGCGGCCGGCGACCCGCCCCGGACGCAGCGGTGCCCCGGTCGCCCGAAGGCGACCGGGGCACCGAGGCCCGGTCCAGCGGAGGACCGCGTCCCTTCTCAGCCGATCCGGCGCATGGCGGTGATGCTGCCCATGACGTCGATGCTGGCGACCTTGACCACGTCACCGGACGTCGGGGCGTGCACCATCTGCCCGTTGCCGATGTAGATGCCCACGTGGCTCACCGGCGAGTAGAAGGCGATGACGTCGCCGGGCTGCAGCTGGCTGCGGGACACGGCGGTGCCCATCGAGGCCTGGCCCCCGCTGGAGTGCGGCAGCGAGATGCCGGCGGCGGCGTAGGCGTACTGCACCAGGCCGGAGCAGTCGAACGAGCTCGGGCCGGCGGCCGCCCAGACGTAGGGCTTGCCGAGCTGGGCCATCGCGGCGTTGACCACGGTCGACCCGACCCCGCTGCTGGCCACGGCCGCCGCGGGCGCCGCGGCGGAGCTGGTGGCCGCGGAGCTGCTGGCCGTGCTGGAGGTGCGGTCGGCGCGCGACGCGGCCTGAGCGGAGCGGTCGGCCGCGTCGTCGGCGGCCGCCCGGGAGGCGGCCTCGGCGGCAGCAGCGGCAGCGGCCTCGGCGGCGGCCTTCTCCTCCGCCGAGAGGCGGGCGTACTCGGCCTGGTACTCGGCGATCTGCTCGTTCAGGTCGGCCTGCTGGGCGGCGACCTGGTCGACCAGGCCCTGGGCGTCGGCGGTGGCCTTCTCGGCGGCCGCCTTGGCTGCGGCGGCCTGCTCGGTGGCCCGCTGGGCGGTGGCGAGCAGCCCGTTGTTGTGGTCGGCGATCGAGTCGAGGGTGCCGACCCGGTCGAGCATCTCGTCGGCGGAGCTGCTGCTCATCATCGCCTGGAGCGTGCTCAGCTGGTCGCCGGTGTACGCGCTGCGGGCGACCTCGCGGACGTGGTCGCGGGCGGTGCCGACGGCTGCCTCGGTGACCTGCACCTGGGCGGTGGCCTGCTCGGCTTCCGCCTGCTTGGCGGTGAGCTCCTCGCGGGCGTCGTTGTACTTCTCGGTGACGACCTCGAGGTCGTGACCGCGAGCGGCGACGAGGGCCGCGGCCTCCTGGGCGGTGGTCGGCTCCGCCGGCGCGGCCAGGGCCGGCAGGGGAGCGAGGACGACGCCACCGGCGGCGATGAAGGTGAGGAGGACCCGCCGGCTGGTGCGGCTGCGACGGGCAGAGCTGTGCGTACTCGCCATGTTCGGCGGGTGTGTCCTTTCTTCCACCTGCCGCCTACCGAGTTAGCTGACGGGTTCGGGCGGGAAGACGCCCGGTACCTGCGACCCGAGTGCTGGTCGCGGGGTACTTCACCCCAGTGCTGCGGTGGGTCCCCGGTCCACTGGCCCGCGGTGTCGCTGCGGGCCGTGCGTGGTTCGGCGGCGGTCCAGGCGGTCGCCACCGGGGAGGTGGCCGAGGTGCCCGTCCGGACCGCCGCCGACCGTACGTGCGTTATGGGCACGTGACAAACGGTCTGGCGCAATTTGTGCAGAAACTCCTGGCGTGTGCTCCGACACGCTCACTGGGCGTGACAGGCTCGCCGTGTGCAGGGTCTGGCGCGGCGCGAGTTCTGCCTCGTGCTGCTCCGGCGGATGGCTGATCTGCGCCCTGACCTGGTCGCCGACGCGCTGACCCGGCTCGGCGCCGACCGCGCCCAGGCGCATGCCGCACACACCCGCTGGCAGGCCCTGCAGCACTCGCCGGGGGGTCCGCGCGGGATCTCGCTGCGCACCGCGGTGCTCGGTCCGCCGGCGGAGCAGCAGGTCCGCCGCTCCGGCGACCTGGACCTCGTCGTCCGCCGTTGGCCGCTGCCGCTGTGGCCGCACCTGGCGTGGGAGGTGCTCGCCGGGCCGGCGGGCACGGTGCTGCACGAGCAGCTCGTCCGCGGCCCCTCGTCGCCGGTGCCCGCGGCGACCGGCGGGCTGCGCGTCTGGCAGCACACCGTCGAGGACGTGTCCGGGTTCGCCGGCGCGGTCGACGTGGACCCGGGCGTGCCGACCCGCTGGGAGGTGCACCTGCCCGACGGCACCCGGGCCCGGTTCGTCTGGGGGCTGCTGCAGCAGGTGGACGGACCGGCCCCATGATCGGTCCGTGCCCGACCTCACCCCCGCCGCGTGGGACGACCCCGTCGTCCAGGAGCTGACCGCCGCGCAGCGGACCGGGCGGTCGCCCGGTACGACGGGCAGCCCGAGCCTGGGGTGCCCCCGTCGGCGGCCGGAGGCGCCGGCGCTCCACGCCGGCGCGGGGTACCGGTCGATCCCCTGCTCCGGCGGCTACGCCGACGACCCGTCCTCCCGGTGCTCCGAGCGGAGCCCGACCTGACCCGGACGGCGATCCGCCGCGCGCAACCGGCCGGCACCTGATCACATGTCCGGGTGCAGGTGGCGAGAGAGGCGCGCGGCCTGCTGGTGACGATCCGGGAGCGCCTCCGCGGTCGGGACACCTCGCTGGTGGCCGCCGGGCTGACGTTCTACGCCGGGATCGCCGTCGTCCCGGCGCTGGTGCTGGCGCTGGGCCTGACCAGCTGGGTGACCGGCCCGGAGACCGTCCGGGAGCTGACCGGCGAGCTCGCCGACGTGCTGCCCGACCAGCTGGGCGCCCCGGACGCCGTCACCCGGCTGGCCGAGGCGGGCACCACGCTGAGCCCGCTGCACGCGCTGCTGACGGTGCTGCCGATCTCGCTGTACGGGGAGGGGCTGCGCCGGGCGCTGCTGCGGTTCAGCCCGGCGCACGACCGGTTCACCGCCTGGCGCGGCCGCCTGCTCTCCCTGCCGCTGCTGCTGCTGGCGCCGCTGCTGCTCTACCCGCTGCTGCGGGTGGCCGGGCTGCTGGCGCAGCTGCAGGCCACCCCGGGGTTCGGTGCGGCGCTGGGCGGGTTCGCGGCCGGCTACTACTCGGTGCTGCTGGCGCTCACCCTGCCGCTGGTCTGGACCTTCCGGGTGGTCGCCGCGGGCCGGCTGCGGTGGGGGGCCGTGGTCGCCGGCGCCCTGCTCACCGCCGCCTCGCTGTCGGGCTTCCTGCAGGGCTTCGTGCTCTTCCTGGCCCTGCCGCTGGCCCTCGGCGCACCGTTCGGCGGGCTCACGATGGTCGGCGGGATCGTCGCGATCGGCTTCTGGCTGTTCCTGCTGCACCTGGTGCTGCTCGCCGGCTGGCTGTGCACCGAGGCGCTGGACGCCCGGATCCGCCGGGGCCGGGCCGCCCCGGTCAGCTGATCGGGTGCTCCTCGATCAGCCGGTCCCGCTGCGCGGCGACGTCGTAGCCGGGCTCCGGCAGCCGCGGGTCCAGCTCGGTGAGGGTCTCCAGCAGCAGCCGGCCGACGGCCCAGTTGCGGTACCACTTCCGGTCGGCGGGGACGACGTACCAGGGCGCGGCGTCGCTGTCGGTGCGGCTCAGCACCGTCTCGTAGGCGCGCTGGTAGGCCGGCCACAGCACCCGGTCGTCGACGTCGGCCGGGTCGAACTTCCACCGCTTCGCCGAGTCGTCCAGCCGGGCGAGCAACCGCTCCTTCTGCTCCCAGGGGGACAGGTGCAGGAACACCTTGATGATCGTCACGTCCTCGGCGGCCAGCTGGTCCTCGAACCGGACGATCTCCCGGTAGCGCCGCTCGACGACCGCCGTGGTGGCCAACCCGCGCACCGCGCCGGCCAGCACGTCCTCGTAGTGCGAGCGGTCGAAGACCCCGAGCAGCCCCGGCGCGGGCACGGCCCGGCGGATCCGCCACAGGAACCCGTGCCGCAGCTCCTCGGGGGTGGGCCGCTTGAAGGCGGTGTACTGCACCCCCTGCGGCTGGACGGCGCCGACCACGTGCCGGACCACCCCGCCCTTGCCGCTGGTGTCCATCCCCTGCAGCACCAGCAGCACCCGGCGCGGCCCGCCGGTGTAGCCCTCGGCGTACAGCCGCTCCTGCAGCTCACCGATCCGGCGCCCGTCGGCCGCGGTCGCCTCGCGGGTGTGCTCCTTGTCCCCCGGCGCCAGCTCGGTGGCCCGCGGGTCGAGGTCGGCGAGCTGGACCGGCGCTGCCGGGACGCGCAGCACGCTGCGCAGGGAGTCGGCCATGCGCGCAGCCTAGGGAAGCGGGTCAACCGGCCCGGAGCAGCTCCGGCAGCTCGCCGCGGTGCAGCACCACCAGGCTGCTCACCGCCCGGGTGAGGACGACGTAGAGCCGGTGCAGCCCGCGCGGTTCGGCGGCCACGATCTCGGCCGGTTCGACGACCACGACGGAGTCGAACTCCAGCCCCTTGACCAGCGTCGCCGGCACCACCGAGATCCGGCCGGGTTCGCTGCCGTCGTCGGCCAGCGGCGCCGCGTCCAGGCCGGCGTCGGCCAGCACCGCGACCACCGCCGGAACCGACGCGTCGGCGCACACCACCCCGATCGACCCCACCGCCCCGGCCAGCTCGGTGACCACCGCGACCAGCGGCCCGGCCAGCGCCGTCACCGGCCGCAGCTGCAGCGCGCCGGCCTCGCGGCGGGCCGCGGTCGCCGCCGGCAGCCCCGGAGCGATCACCGGCAGCAGCCGGTTGGCGAAGTCGAGCACCTCCCCGGGCACCCGGTAGCCGCGGGTCAGCGGCCGCACGGTGGTGTCCGGCCGGCCGAGCCCGGCCAGGGTCTGCGACCAGTCGGTCGCCGCCCACGGGCTGGTGGCCTGGGCCAGGTCGCCGAGCACGGTGAGCGACCCGGCGGCCAGCCGGCGGGCCACCACCCGGCACTGCATGGGCGAGAGGTCCTGCGCCTCGTCCACCACCACGTGCCCGTAGCCCGGGGTGCGCTCCAGCATCCCGGCCACCTCGTCCACGAGCACCGCGTCGGCCGGCGTCCACCGCGCGGCGCGCACCGACCGGGGCGGCTTCGCCCAGCGCAGCAGCGCCTGCTCCTCCTCGGTCAGGATCCCGCGCGCCGCCCGGGCGAGCCGGTCGGGGTCCGACAGCAGCGCGCACACCAGGCCGGCGGCGTCCACCGCGGGCCAGACGGCGTCGCAGAACGCGCGGACCTCGGCGCTGCGGGCCGTCCGGCGGGTCTCCGCGTCGGTCGGGCTGCCGCCGCCGGCCTCCTTGAGCCGCCGCGCGTACTCGGCCAGGCCCATCGCCAGCCGCTCCCGGCCGGCGGCGTAGTGCACCAGCTGCTGGTCGTCGACGCCGCTGGTGCCGGCCCGGCGCAGGTCGTCGACGAACCGCTTGAGCCGCTCGACGCTGATCCGGTACTTCCGCCCGGACAGGGTGAGCTGCACCGAGTCCTCGGGCTTGCTGATGCCGCCCCACAGCGCCCGGCGCAGCACCTCGGCCAACCGCGGGTCGCCCTTGAGGACGGCGACGTCCGGCGGGTCGTCGGCGCGCACGGTCACCCGGGCGGTCAGGCTCGCCACGGTGGCCTGGTCGACCTCCACCTCGCCCAGCGCCGGCAGCACCTGCTCGATGTAGCGCAGGAACGCCCGGTTCGGGCCGACCACCAGCACGCCGGTGCGGGCCAGCTGCGCACCGTGGGTGTAGAGCAGGTAGGCCGCGCGGTGCAGGCCGACCGCGGTCTTGCCGGTGCCCGGCGCGCCCTGCACGCAGATCGACTCGGTCAGCGGCGCCCGGACGATATCGTCCTGGTCGGGCTGGATGGTGGCCACGATGTCGCGCATCGGGCCGCTGCGCGGGCGCTCGATCTCCTGCCGGAGGAGGGCGCTGTCGCCCAGCGAGTCCTGCCCGGCCGCCAGCGGTTCGTCCTCGTAGCCGGTCAGCTCCCCGCCGGCGAACCCGAACCGGCGGCGCCGCGCCAGACCCTGCGGGTCGGTGGCGCTGGCCTGGTAGAACGGCCGGCTCATCGGCGCCCGCCAGTCGATGACCACGGGGTCACCGGCGGCGTCGCGGACGTGCCGGCGGCCGATGTGGAAGGTCTCGCCGTCCCCCTCGGGGCCGGCGTCGGTGCGGCCGAAGAACGCCGGGACGCCGGGGTCGTGGGCCAGCGCGGCGAGCCGCTCGGCGCGCGCGGCGCCCAGCCGCTCGGAGGCCCAGGCGTCGACGCCGGCGTCGGTGACCGCGTCGGCGGCGGTCCGCATCTGGGTGAGGCAGTCGGCCGCGCGCGCCAGGTGGGCGCGCTCGGCGGTGAGCACGGGATCGGCGGCGGTGGTCTCGGGTGCGGCGGGGGGAGACACGGTCGGAGGACGCTACGCGGCCGGGCATTCCGGCTCAACCGAGTTCGCGCGAGTCGCCGCCGGAATGTGTAGACCGGGCAGTTCCGGATCATCCACAGGCATGACCAGTGACTCTGCTCTGCCCCCGGTGATCGGGGCGCTCGCCGACGACCGGGACGGAAACGCCCTGGGCACCGTCACCACCGTGTTCCTGGACGACGCCACCAACCGCCCGACCTGGGTGGGCCTGACCGACGGCCTGCACGCGGCCGGCGGCGACGTGTCGGTGATCGCGCCGATCACCGACGCCCAGTTCGCCGACGGCCGGCTCCGGCTGGCCGTCTCCGCCGACGCCGTCCGCACCGCACCCCGGGCGTCCCAGCCCGACCGGCTCAGCCCGGCCGAGGAGACCACGCTGCACGAGCACTACCGCTCGGGCACGGCGGTGCCCCGCACCGGGACGGCGGACCTGCACGCCGGGACGGCCGACCTCCGCACCGGGACGGCCGAGGACGCCGCGATGACCCGGTCGGAGGAGCAGCTCCAGGTCAGCACGGTGGTCGAGCCCTGGACCCGGGCGGTGCTGCGGATCGAGGAGGTCACCGAGGAGGTCATGGTGCCGGTGACCATCACCCGGCAGCAGGCCCGGATCGAGCACCTGCCGGTGACGGCGACCGACGGCACCGGTGCCCGCGGTGAGCTCGGCTCCCAGCGGCCGACCAGCACCACCGGGTGGGTCACCCTCTACACCGAGCAGCCGGCCGTCACGCTGCAGCGGGTACCGACCGAGCGGGTGCGGCTGAGCACCACCTGGACCACCGAGGACACC
>Ga0210040_10001020_pt1 | contig 44189 bp, 41 predicted proteins | sample CryGeyCG12114_NA_FD_185462 | JGI IMG/M metagenome (GOLD analysis project Ga0210040, IMG submission 185462) | Groundwater microbial communities from aquifer - Crystal Geyser CG19_WC_8/21/14_NA (SPAdes) (version 2) | ecosystem: Environmental > Aquatic > Deep subsurface > Groundwater | place: USA...
AATACCTTCGCCGCCGTTACGCCACCGGGTTTGATCCGCTATGAACGCGACGAGCGCCACCAAGATCAAGCCTCGCTACCCGAACAAGCCGAAGATCAAGGCCATGGTCGATATCGCGCGCGAGCTGGGCTTCGACGTTGCCGGGTTCGAAGTTTCCCCGGACGGCAGTATTCGCGTATTCGAGGCGCGGGCGGCACCAGCCGCGCCGGCCGAGCAGGTAAGTGACTTCGACCGCTTCGAAAGCGAGCTATGAGCGTCCAATTCATCAAGTCGGCACGCGCGGGCAAGCCAGTAACCTGGTATATCTACGCGTTCCGTGGCGGGCCGCTGGTCCGCAAGGTGGAGTCGCCGCGCAAGCCGTCGCTGACGAAGGCGGATCATCAGGCCATAGCGGCGGCACTGGTCGACGATCGCAGCGTGAACCCGACCACCTTCCGTTGGATCATGCGGCAATGGTGTCCGGTCAATCCGCAGGATGACGAGAACGAGGCCAAGGCAAGCCCTGAGTGGCGCGCCCTCGCCTCGTCGACGCGCAAGACGTGGCGCGGCCATATCGACCTGATTGAGGAACGCTGGGGCAAGTTCCCCCTGACGGTCTGGAACGATCCGCGCATGGTGGCCAAGGTGGTGAAGTGGCGCGACGAGCGGGCGGCGACGCCCAGGTCCGCCGATATCGGCGTCACCGTCCTAAACGCCTGCCTGGAATACGCCCGGCTGCGCGGGCTGATCTCGATTAACGTCGCCCGCGACATCCCCACCCTCTACCGTGGCGGCCAGCGCGAGGAGATCGTCTGGACGGCCGACGACATCGCGCGATTCGAGGCGGCCGCGATCGAGGAGGAACGGCCGTGGATTACGCACGGCCTCACCCTCGCGCGCCTAACCGGCCTTCGCCTCGCCGACCTGGTCACCCTCACCTTCGGCCATGTCGGTGAGTTCGCGGTGAGTAAGACCGCGCTCAAGAAGAGCCGCGGCAAGCGGCGCCGGGCGACGATCCCGATGACGCCCGAACTTTCCGCGTTCCTTGAGACGATGCGGACGATCGAGCGCAAACCCGGCGTCGACACCATCCTTGTCACCAGCCAGGGGCAGCCCTGGTCAGCCGGCGGCTTCGGCGGTTCGTTCAATCGCATCCGCGACAAGGCGGAGATTGGCCATGAGACGGAGGAGGTGGAGAGCGGCCGCCTGATCACCCGCACGCGCAAGAAGCACCTCCACGATGTGCGCGGCACCTTCTGCACGATGCTGCTGACCGAATGCGATCTCACCGACCGCGAAGCCGCCGAGATCATGGGCTGGTCACCCGAGCGCGTGGGCAACATTCGACGCGTCTATGTTGACCAGCATCAGGTAGTCGTGGCACTGGGCAAACGCATCGCTGCAAAACAGATTGCAAAACAATCTGGCGGTGCGGCCGGAAAATAGCTTAGCCTCAATGGCTTAGCGGGTGTAGCTCAATGGTAGAGCAGAAGCTTCCCAAGCTTACGACGAGGGTTCGATTCCCTTCACCCGCTCCACCTTGGCGCTGAACCCAAATAAATCCGCCATTCCGGCGTCCGGCCGTGCTCTGCGGGACACCTGGCTGCGCACCTGACTGCGCACACGCCGCCGTCGTCCGCCTAGAGCGCCGTCGAACACCTTGATCTCCTTGCCCTCCGGGGCGAGGCGATAGTCAGGTCCCTCGCCTCCGCCCCTCAATCGCGTCGATCAGTCGCTCCGCGAGCCGCAAAGGCCGAAGCCGTCCGCGCAGATCGTCATGCCGTCGTGGAGCAGCCTTCGAGGGCGGCCGCGGCATCGGGGGAGAGCTTGTTCATTCCTGGCGCTGCAACGATCGGATTACCGCCGAAAAGTCCAGGCCACCCTGCCCGTCCGCTGCCATCTGCTCGTACAGTGCGGCGGCCTGAGCGCCCATTGGCGTATCCGCGCCCGCATCCTTGGCCGCAGCCATGGCGAGGCGTAGGTCCTTGAGCATCAGCGCCGCCGCGAAGCCGCCCTTATAGTCGTGATCGGCCGGGGTATCGGGACCGACGCCGGGAACCGGACAGTAGGTGGTCATCGACCAGCTCTGGCCCGAACTCACCGATGCGATGTCATAAAAAGCTTGAGCATCGAGGCCGAGCCTCTCCGCCAGGTTGAACGCCTCACAAGTGGCAACCATGGTCGCGCCGAGGATCATGTTGTTGCAGATCTTCGCTGCCTGCCCCGCGCCGTTGCCGCCGGCGTGGATCACCGCCTTGCCCATGTCCGCGAGGAACGGCTGCGCGCGCGCGAACGCCTCGTCCGAGCCGCCGACCATGAAGGTCAGCGTGCCCGCGCTGGCCGCGCCAATGCCACCAGAGACCGGCGCATCGACCGCGGCGAGGCCCTTGCTCTGCGCGGCCTCTGCAACCCGTTTGGCAGTCGCGACGTCGATGGTGGAGCAATCGATCAGCAGTACCCCGGGCGTTGCCACATCGAATACCGCGTCGGCGTAGACGCTTTCGACGTGGCTGCCGGCGGGGAGCATGGTGACGATCGCCTCGGCACCTTCCACAGCTTCACGCGCGCCCGAGACCGCTTGGCACCCGGCCGTCCTCGCGCGGTCAAGCGCGTCGGCCGAAAGGTCGAAGGCGCGCACGTCATGGCCCTTCTTGGCGAGGTTCGCGGCCATGCCACCGCCCATGTTGCCCAACCCGATGAACGCCACGCGTGCCATGCTGCTCTCCCCATACGTCGGCACCTTGTCGGACGAGCTTATTTACCCGTCCAGTTCCCCGCCCGCTTTTCGACGAACGCCGCCATGCCTTCGGCCTGATCCTCGGTGCCGAAGAGCGCGTGGAACAGGCGCCGTTCGAATTGAACGCCTTGAGCGAGGCCGGTCTCGAATGCGGCGTTGACCATCTCCTTGTTGGCGAGAACCGCAAGCGGCGCCATCCCGGCGATGGCGGCCGCGGTCTTCACCGCCTCCTCGACAAGATCGGCGGCAGGAACGATGCGGCTGACGAGACCGGCACGCTCCGCCTCGGCGGCGTCGATCATCCGGCCGGTGAGGCACATCTCCATCGCCTTGGCCTTGCCGACCGCGCGGGCCAGCCGCTGCGACCCGCCCATGCCGGGCGAGACGGCGAGCTTGATCTCCGGTTGACCGAACTTCGCCGTGTCCGCCGCGAGGATGAAGTCGCACATCATCGCCAGCTCGCAGCCGCCGCCGAGCGCATAACCAGCGACTGCGGCGATGATCGGCTTGCGCGTGCGGGTAAACGTGTCCCAGCCGGCAAAGAAGTCGGCCGCGTACATATCCGCGAAGCCCTGCGCTTGCATCTCCTTGATGTCCGCGCCGGCGGCGAACGCCTTGCCACTGCCGGTGATCACCGCACAGCCTTGGGAGGAATTCGCGTCGAACGCCTTCATCGCCGCGAGCAGTTCGGCAAGCACCTGGCTGTTGAGCGCGTTAAGCGCCTGCGGGCGGTTCAGCGTGACCAGCGTCACGGGCCCGCGCTGTTCGACGATGATCGTCTGGTAATCAGCCATCCTCATTCTCCTTCCGTCACCCCAGCGAAGGCTGGGGTCTCGTTGCAACAGGGAGACCCCAGCCTTCGCTGGGGTGACGGAAGGGGTCAGGGCGTCCACGCCTCCGCCTCAGGCAGCGGCGCGAAAATCTGGTCGATGAGGTGGTCGGTGACTGCCTCGGGCTCGGCGGGGTCCCAGCGCGGCGCGTTGTCCTTGTCGACGATCACCGCGCGCACGCCTTCCAGGAAGTCGTGCCGCTGCACCACTCTGGCGCCGACCGCGTATTCTCGCGCCATCTCCTCGGCGAAGCTGGCGGTGGTGGCGCCGTCGTGGAGCAGGCGCAGCGACACCTTCATCGCCTGCGGCGACTTGGTGCGCAGCGTGGCGAGCTGTTGGGTCGCCCATTCGCCGCCGTCGCCTTTTAGGGCGGCGAGGATGTCCTCCAGCGTGTCGGGGGCGAACAGCCCGTCGATCACGTCGCGATGAGCCAGGATCGGCGCGTCGGGAGCAGGGGTAGCGAACTGATCGAGCACCTCGGCCAGCCCCTGCGGTCCCCCGACGATGGCACTCTTCGTCGCTTCCAGCTGCTCTGCCGGGAGGTAGTGGGTTGCAAGTCCGAGCCCCACGCACTCGGCGCCGTTCAGCCGATAACCGGTCAGCGCTATAAACTGCCCCATCCGCCCAGGAAGGCGGGACAGGTACCAGCCGCCGCCGACGTCGGGGAAGAGCCCGATACCCGTCTCGGGCATGGCGAACCGGGTGTTCTCCGTCGCGACGCGGAAGCGGCACGGCAGGGAGATGCCGACCCCGCCGCCCATCGTGATGCCGTCCATGAAGGCGACGATCGGCTTGGCGTAGGTGAAGAGCCGGTGGTTGAGCTGATACTCCGTAAAGAAGAACGCCCGGGCGGCGACCCCGTCGGCCGCACCGCTGTCGGCGAGGCGGCGGATGTCGCCACCTGCGCAAAAGCCCCTGCCCTCGGCATGGTCGAGGATGATCGCCTCGACGGCCGCATCGTCGCGCCAGCGCTCCAGCGTGTCGAGCATACCCTGGCACATCGCCGTGTTCAGCGCGTGGAGCTGCTTCGGCCGGGCGAGCCGGAGGCGGCCGACGCGGCCCTCGACGGCGGCGATCACTTCCGTGGGAGCGGTGGTCTCCGTCATTGCCGGGTGAGCTCGCGACCGACGATCATGCGCATCACCTGATTGGTGCCCTCCAGGATCGAGTGTACGCGCAGGTCGCGCCAGAAGCGTTCGATCGGATAGTCCATGAGGTAGCCATAGCCACCGTGGAGCTGCAGCGCCCGGTCGACCACCGCCGAGCCGGTATCGGTGGCGAGCCGCTTGGCCATGGCGGCGAACTTGGTCTTGTCCGGCGCGTTCGCCGTCACCTTGGCGGCGGCAAGGTAGAGCAGCGCACGCGCCGCCTCCAGTTCGGTCGCCATGTCGGCGAGCGTAAACTGCGTGCTCTGGAAATCGGCTACCGCCTTGCCGAACTGCTGGCGCTCCTTGGTGTAGCGGATCGCCTCCTCGAGGCAGCGCTGCGCGCCGCCGAGCGAGCAGGCGCCGATGTTGAGCCGGCCGCCGTCGAGCCCCATCATCGCGATGCGGAACCCTTCGCCTTCCCCACCGACCAGGTTCTCAGCCGGAACACGCACACCGTCGAACATCACCGCGCGGGTCGGCTGCGAATGCCAGCCGAGCTTGCGCTCGTTCTCGCCGAAGCTGACGCCCGGCATGTCTTTTTCGATCACCAGCGCGGAGATGCCCTTGGGGCCCTCCTCGCCGGTGCGCACCATGGTGACGTAGACCTCGTTCTCGCCGCCGCCGCTGATGAACTGCTTGGAGCCGGTGACGACATAATGGTCGCCCTCCCTCACCGCGCGCGTCTTGAGCGCCGCCGCGTCGGAACCGGACGACGGCTCGGTCAGGCAATAGCTCGCCAGCCGGTCCATGGTGACGAGGCTCGGCAGGTACTTGTCCTTGACCGCCTGCGAACCGAACCGATCGATCATCCACGATGCCATGTTGTGGATCGAGATGAACGCGCTGGTAGAGGGATCGCCGTAGCTCATCGCTTCGAAGATCAGCGCGGACTCAAGCCGGCCGAGCGCGATGCCGCCGCTCTCCTCGGATACGTAGATGGCCGCAAAGCCGAGATCGGCCGCTTCCTTGATCACCGCCCGAGGGAAGATGTGCTTTTCGTCCCACTCCGCCGCGTTGGGCGTCAGCCGGTCGGCGGTGAAGCGGCGCGCGAGCTCCTGAATCTCGCGTTGGTCATCGGTCAGGTCGAACTGGGTCATCAGGCAGGGCACCGGGAATAGCGAAACAGGCCGGATGGATTCTGCTCCTGGCGGATCAGCGTCCTGCCGTCGTCGACGAGGGTCAGCCGGTCCGCGCGTCGCCCGGTCTGACCGCCGCCGGAATAGGACAGCTCAGCCGTCAACGTGTCGGCGCCGATCATCGACAGCGAGGCGACGCTCGCGCGTGCGCCGTGGGAGGTGAAGCCCGATTCGCTCACCACCATAAGTCCTCTGCCGCTTCCCTCGCAATCGGTGACCACCATGCCCCAGCGCCCGCGGAACGCGGCTGAGATCGCCGGGATCGCCTTGGGCGAGGGCAGCGTCACCGGCTCGATGCTGTTCTGCGGATCGTCGGTGAGGTTGCTCGGCGTCGGCTGGTCCTGCCCGCCCCCCGTCATGGCGCCGCCGCCCTTGTCGGACGCGTTGCTGCCGCTCTCCTGCGACGAACATGCCGTCAGCGCCAGCGCGCTGCTCAATCCGATCACCATCCACCGCATGCTCGTCACCCCATGGTCGGGATAACGAACGCATCCTGGATGCGAGAGGGTCCACCGTCTTCCGATCCGCGGGGCAGATCGTGGGAGCCATCGGGCCAGCGCTGCGTCACCGTCTTGACCTTGGTCCAGAAGCGGACACCCTCCATCCCGTGCTGGTTGGTGTCGCCGAAAGCGGAGCGCTTCCAGCCGCCGAAGCTGTGGTAGGCGACCGGCACCGGGATCGGCACGTTGATCCCGACCATGCCGACATTGACGCGCGCGGCGAACTCGCGCGCGGCGTGGCCGTTGCGGGTGAAGATCGCGACGCCGTTCCCGTAATGGTGGTCGCTGGGCAGCCGCACTGCCTCCTCGAAGGTGCTTGCTCGAACGATCTGGAGGACGGGGCCGAAGATCTCCTCCTTGTAGCTCTGCATGGCGGGCGTGACGTGATCGAACAGGCTGGGACCGATGAAGAACCCCTGCTCATGGCCCTGGAGCTCGAAGCCGCGGCCGTCGACCACCAGCTCGGCGCCCTCGTCGACGCCGGTCTGAATCCAGTTCTCCACCCGCTGCTTGTGCGCGGCGTTCACCACCGGGCCGTAATGCGCCTCCGCATCGGTTGAGACGCCGACCCGCAGCGCGTCCATCGCGGGAATCATTTTCTCGCGCAGGGCATCGGCGGTCTTGTCGCCCACCGGCACCACCACCGGGAGCGCCATACAGCGCTCGCCGGCCGAACCGAACGCCGCGCCCGCAAGGTCCGCCACCACCTGGTCGAGATCGGCGTCGGGCATGACGATGCCATGGTTCTTGGCGCCGCCCATTGCCTGCACGCGCTTGCCGGCTTCGACGCCGCGCCGGTACACGTAATGCGCGATGTCGGAAGAGCCGACGAAGCTGACGGCACTGATCGCGGGATGATCGAGAATCGCGTCGACCATCTCCTTGTCGCCATGGATGACCTGGAGGATGCCCTCGGGCGCACCGGCTTCCAGCATCAGCTCGGCAAGCCGCACCGGCACCGACGGATCGCGCTCGGACGGCTTGAGGATGAACGCGTTACCGCAGGCGATCGCGACGCCGAACATCCACATCGGGATCATCGCCGGGAAGTTGAACGGCGTGATGCCGGCGCCGATTCCGAGCGGCTGGCGCATCGAATAGACGTCGATCCCCGGCCCGGCGCCTTGCGTGTACTCGCCCTTGAGCACGTGCGGGATGCCGCAGGCGAACTCGATCACCTCCAGCCCGCGCTGAATGTCGCCTTTCGAGTCGGCGATCACCTTGCCGTGCTCGGAGGAGAGCAGGTGGGCGAGCGCGTCCATGTTCGCCTCCACCAGCTCCTTGAAGCGGAACATCACCCGCGCCCGGCGCTGCGGGTTGGTCGCCGCCCACCCAGGCTGCGCCTTCTGCGCCGCTGCGATCGCCGCATCGAGCGTCGCTTGCGTGCCAAGCGTGACGCTGGCCTGCACCTGGCCGGTATTGGGGTCGAACACCTCGCCGGTGCGCCCCGCCCCGCCGCCGCCTTGCTGGCCGACGACGAAATGATCGATGATCCGCATGGCTTCCCTCTACTGCCTCAGTTTACCTTGCGATGATCTACGGTTGCAGCCAAGACCCCCGGAACGCATTCTTAGGGTCAGGACCCATTGATGTAAGGGCTGCGATTTGATTCAGGCTCCGCAAGGAGACTGGCATGAGCGACCTGTTTTGGCTGACGGACGAGCAGGTGGAGCGCCTCAGACGGTTTTTCCAGGAGCCACGGCAAGCCCCGGGTTGATGACCGCCGGGTGCTGAGCGGCATCGTCTTCGTCAACCGCAACGGGCCGCGCTGGCGAGATGCGCCCAGCGCCTATGGCCCGCACAAGACGCTGTACAATCGGTGGAAGCGTTGGGGCGAGCGAGGCGTGTTCGCCCGGGTGATGGAAGGACTGGCGGCGGCGGACGCCGAGCCGAAGACGGTGATGATCGATGCAACCTACTTGAAGGCGCACCGCACGGCATCCAGCCTGCGGGTTGAAAAGGGGGTCTCGGGCGGCTGATCGGTCGCACCAAGGGCGGTATGAACACCAAGGTCCATGCCGTCGCCGATGCAAACGGCCATCCGACGATTAAAATCGGCATGCATTCGCTGGCGGCCATTTGCCTGGCGGTCGCGCAGAGCGACCGGTTGACGCTGCGGACCCAGTCCGAACGTCCCTCGGCACAACGGAGCAGATTCGCTTCACCCGCTCGGTCGGCGAAGGTCGAGACTCAGCTCAGCGATCGATGAACTCCGCGCGGGTGACGCCCTTGTCCGCCAGTTTGAACATGATGCGCGCCAGGCACCGGTAGTCCGATCCGGCCGGCACGATCACGCGGACCGGCACGCCGCGCGCCCATTCGGCGGAGCGTTCGCTGAACTCGGCGCTCGACAGGATGCGATTGGCGATCGCGATGCCGCATTTCCCGCGGGTGGCGACGACGACGACTTCGCCGCCGGCGACCTCGGCAGGCGCGGGCGCAGCCGACTGGAGGAGCCCCGCAAGCACCGCGGCGAACATCCGGTCAGATGCCGCCGGGAGTCAACGCATGGCCAGCCGCCTCCATGGCACGCGCGAGATCGGCGAGGCAGGCGTCCACCGACGCCTCGTCGGGACTGCGCACCACGAAATTGGCGCCGACCCGTCCTTCCCGGAAGAAGGGATAGCTGCCGATCGCCACGCCCGGGTGGCGCTTCTCGGCCGCCCCCAGCAACTCGGCGACGTCGCTCTCCGCCACCCAGCAGCCGACCGTCTTGGAGACCACCGGCCGGCCGCCCTCCAGCGTGCCGGTCAGCGCGTCGAGCATGCCGGCAGTGATGTGCGGCACGCCCGCCATGATGAACAGGTTGCGGAGCCGGATGCCCGGTGCTCCGGAGATGCGGTTTTCGATCAGTTCGGCGCCTTCCGGCACCCGCGCCATTCGCGCCCGCGTCTCGGTCAGCCCGCCTCGCGTGGCATAATAGGCCTCCAGCGCCGCCATCGCCCGCGGGTGGTGGATCACGCCGACCCCGAGCGCCTCCGCGATCGCGTCCACCGTGATGTCGTCGTGGGTCGGGCCGATGCCGCCGGTGGTGAACAGATAATCGTTGCGCGCGCGCAAGGCGTTCACCGCCTCGACGATCGCCTCGGTACGGTCCGGCACCACGCGCACCTCCGCCAGCCGGATGCCCTGAACGTTGAGCCATTGCGCGACTTGCGCCACGTTCTTGTCCTGGGTGCGGCCGGACAGGATCTCGTCGCCGATCACGACCAGAGCCGCCGTCCAGATGCGCTCCTCGCCCATGCGTTCCGCATAGTCTCGCAATAGGCCGTCCGCTACGCTATATTACCCCCATGACCGACTATGTGACTGTCACCGCCGACGCGCCCGAGGCACGGACCGGCGCGATCAAGCTTCACGGCCCTGCCGCATTCGAAGGGATGCGCCGGGCCGGCCGCCTCGCAGCCGAGACGCTCGACATGCTGGTGCCGCACATGGTGCCCGGCGTGACGACGGCCGAGATCGACAGGCTGATCTACGACTTCGTGGTGGCGAACGGAGCCGTGCCGGCGACGCTGGGCTATCGCGGCTACGCGCATTCGAGCTGCATCTCGATCAACCACGTCGTGTGCCATGGTATCCCCGGTGAGCGGACGCTCAAGGCGGGCGAGATCGTCAACGTCGACGTGACGCCGATCCTGGACGGCTGGCACGGCGATTCGAGCCGGATGTACCTGATCGGCGACGTTCCGCTCAAGGCGAAGCGGCTGGTCGAGGTGACCTACGAATGCCTGATGCTCGGCATCGAGCAGGCCAGGCCCGGCAACCGCATGGGCGACGTCGCCCACGTCATCCAGCGCCACGCGGAGCGGCACCGCTATGGCGTGGTGCGCGATTTCTGCGGGCACGGGCTGGGCCGGCTGTTCCACGACGCGCCGGAAGTGGTGCATGTCGGCAAGCCGGGTACGGGGCCTGAGCTCAGGCCCGGCATGATCTTCACGATCGAGCCGATGATCAACACCGGCCGCCCCGACGTGAAGCTGCTCGACGATGGATGGACGGCGGTGACGCGCGACCGATCGCTGTCGGCGCAGTTCGAGCATTCGATCGGCATCACCGATACCGGCTGCGAGATCTTCACGCTGTCGCCGGCGGGCTACACGCAACCGCCCTACGTCTGAGGGCCGAACGGGAGGCAGCGCTTCCGTAAGGGAACGCTGCCTCCAGCCCGTAGTGACGTTGACACGGCACCCGGCGAACTCCGGCTGCCGAGGACCGGTATAGCGGCAGAACGTGACCAGAGTGTTGCCGCCGCGTGACGTTGATCGGTTGCCGCGACTGGCATGCGGCTTCCCACCTCGTTATGGGCGCCACATGCCCCAGATCACGCCTGAGATCGTCGCCGAACACGGCCTGTCCCCCGAGGAATATGATCGCGTCCTGCACGCGCTCGGGCGCGAGCCGAACCTCGTCGAACTTGGCATCTTCTCGGTGATGTGGTCCGAACACTGCAGCTACAAGTCGAGCCGCATCCATCTGAAAAAGCTGCCGACCACAGGCCCCCAGGTGATCTGCGGCCCCGGCGAGAATGCCGGCGTGGTCGATATCGGTGATGGCCAAGCGGCGATCTTCAAGATGGAGTCGCACAACCACCCCTCGTACATCGAGCCGTACCAGGGCGCGGCTACGGGCGTCGGCGGCATCCTGCGCGACGTGTTCACCATGGGCGCGCGGCCGGTCGCCAACCTCAACGCGCTGCGTTTCGGCCGGCCCGATCACCCGAAGACGCGTCATCTCGTCGCCGGGGTCGTCCACGGAGTCGGCGGCTATGGCAACTGCGTCGGCGTGCCGACGGTCGGGGGCGAGGTGAACTTCCACCGCGCCTATGACGGCAACATCCTGGTCAACGCGATGACGGTGGGCGTCGCCGATACCGACAAGATCTTCTATTCGGCGGCGTCCGGGATCGGCAATCCGATCGTCTATGTCGGCTCCAAGACGGGCCGCGACGGCATCCACGGCGCGACCATGGCATCGGCGGACTTCGGCGAGAATTCCGAGGAGAAGCGCCCCACCGTCCAGGTCGGCGATCCCTTTACCGAGAAGTTGCTGATCGAGGCATGTCTGGAGCTGATGGCGACCGACGTGATCGTCGCGATCCAGGACATGGGGGCCGCCGGCCTCACCTCTTCGTCGGTCGAGATGGCGAGCAAGGGCGGCGTCGGCATCGAGCTGGTGATGGACGACGTGCCGCAGCGCGAGGAGGGCATGACGCCCTATGAAATGATGCTGTCGGAGAGCCAGGAGCGCATGCTTATGGTGCTCAAGCCCGGCCGCGAGGCAGAGGCCGAGACGATCTTCCGCAAGTGGGAGCTCGACTTCGCGGTTATCGGCCGCGTCACCGATACCGGTCGCATGGTGTTGAAGTTCCAGGGTGAAACCGTGTGCGACATCCCGCTCGGGCCGCTCGCGGACGAGGCGCCGAGCTATGATCGGCCCCACGTTCCCACCCCTGCCCCGGCACCGCTGACGGGCGTGCCGACGACGACGGACATCGCCGCCGACCTGCTCACGCTGATGGCATCGCCCGATCTCGCCAGCCGGCGCTGGGTTTGGGAACAGTACGACCAGATGGTCGGTGCGGACACCGTCCAGCGCCCCGGCGGCGACGCTGCGGTGGTGCGCGTCCACGGCACGGCCAAGGCGCTGGCGATCACCACGGATTGCACGCCGCGATATTGCTTCGCCGATCCGGTCGAGGGTGGAAAGCAGGCGATTGCGGAGACTTGGCGCAACCTCTGCGCGGTTGGTGCGAAGCCGCTCGCGGCCACGGACTGCATGAACTTCGGCAACCCGCAGCGGCCGGAGATCATGGGCCAGTTCGTCGGCTGCATCGAAGGGATGGCCGAGGCGTGCCGCGCGCTCGACTATCCGATCGTCTCGGGCAACGTGTCGCTCTACAACGAGACCAAGGGTGAGGACGGCAGCGGCACCGCGATCCTGCCGACCCCAGCGATCGGCGGCGTCGGTCTGCTCGACGACTGGCAGGGGAGCGCGACGATCGCGTTCAAGCAGCCGGGCGACATCATCCTGGTGGTCGGCACCCGCACCGGCCATCTCGGCCAGTCGCTGTGGCTCCGCGAGTGCCAGGGCCGCGAGGAAGGTCCGCCGCCGCCCGTAGACCTCGCCGCCGAGCGCCGCGCAGGCGACTTCGTTCGTGCCGCCATCGCCAAGGGGCAACTCAGCGCCGTCCATGACGTGGCCGACGGCGGTCTCGCGGTGACGCTTGCCGAGATGGCGCTGGCCGGCAACGTGGGGGCGATGATCAACCGTCCGCAGCCGTTCGACGCTCCACGCGCGTTCTTCGGCGAGGATCAGGGCGTCTATGTCGTGACGGTCCACGACCACGCACTCCTTGACGTTCTCCACGGGGCGCACGCGGCCGGGGTCGAGGCAGAGCCCCTCGGGCGAACGGGAGGCACGCGGCTGATCTTCGAGCTGCCCGACTCGGACTATGCCGTGTCGCTGCAAGCGTTGCGATCGGCGCACGAGGGGTTCTTTCCGGCTCTCATGGGCGCGGATGCGGCGCTTGCCTGAGCGGACGCGCTTCCCCGTGGCGCTCGCCTCTGCCACCCTTCGCCGACTCGCAAGGGAGACCAATCGTGACGGAAGCTGATGCCGGGTCGCCATTGGCCCAGAAGCTCGAGTTGCGCCGCGGCGTCCGCACATGGTTCGGCGGTTTGCCCGAGAGCGTCCGGGCGGAGCTCGATCCCGCCCGCCTCGGAGTGGACGAGCATCAGGCGCCATCCGCCGGGCTCGAATACGTGCACCTGTTCTGCACGGATCGGGCAACGCTGGAGCACCAGCTAGCCGCGGTGCACGACCTCATCGATGCGGCCGCGATCGTATGGGTCTCGTGGCCCAGCCGGGGAACAGACCGCTTCGGTGAAGAGGCGGTGCGCGCGGTCGCCGAGCCGCTCGGGCTGGCCGAAGTCGGGCAGTGTCAGCTCAACCACGACTGGTGCGCGATGAAGCTGATGATCCGTCGCTCGCTGGGTTGAGCGCCACGGATCAGCCGGACGCTCCGGCCCGGATCGACACGCTGGATCTGATCCGCGGCGTCGCGGTGATGGGCATCCTGCTCATGAACATCGTGTCGTTCGCGATGCCCGAGGCCGCCTACATGAACCCACGCGCGTTCGGCAGCCGCACGTCGATCGACTATTTCGTGTGGGCGGTCAATTTCGTGGCTGTCGACGGCAAGATGCGGGGGCTCTTCTCCCTGCTGTTCGGCGCGTCGATGCTGCTCGTCATCGAGCGCGCGGAGGCTAAGGGCCAGGAGCCCGGCCGGGTCCACGGCGCGCGGATGGCGTGGCTGTTCGTGTTCGGCATGGCGCACCTGCTCCTCGTCTGGTGGGGCGATATCCTGCAGCACTACGCGTTGGTCGGCGCGTTCGCTTACGCCTTTCGCGACGCGGAGCCGCGCAGGCTGGTGGGTGTCGCCGCAGTGTTGATCGCGCTGCAGACGCTGCTGCTGACGGGCCTGCCGGTCGGCATCCACGCGGTGGAGGTCGCGATCCGCCAGCCGCACCCGCTTGCCGATGCGCTCCAAAGCTATCGTGATTACGCGCGTTCGTTCGGCGTACCGGATCGCGCATACCTCGTCGCCGACCTTGCCGGCTATCGCGGGAATTACCCCACCGTGTTCCGCCACCGCTTCGGGGAGGCAATCGCCTCGCCGCTCCAGACGCTGCTGTTCGTCGGGCTGGAGACGCTGGCCTACATGCTCCTCGGCATGGCAGCGCTCAAGACGGGAATGCTCGCCGGAAAGTGGCCGCGGGCGCAGTACCGGCAGTGGGCGGTGATCGGCCTCGGCGTCGGCGTCATCTGCTACGGCGGAATGGCGTGGTGGGTGTGGCTCCGCGGGTTCGACATGCTGGCGGTGGCGCTGACCGCGATGACGCTCTCGACGCCGATCCGGCCGGTAATGATCGGCGGCTGGTTGTGCCTGATCGTGCTGCTCGCCCGGCCTGGCGGCGCGCTGACGACGCGAATCGCCGCGGCGGGGCGGATGGCGTTCTCGAACTACCTGCTGACGTCGCTGATCGGCACGACGCTGTTCTACGGCTACGGGCTCGGCTGGTATGGCCAACTGGCGCGCGCCCAACTCTACCTCATAGTGGCGGCGGTCTGGGCGCTGATGCTGCTATGGTCGCGGGCCTGGCTGGCGCGGTTCCGCTTCGGGCCCTTGGAATGGGTGTGGCGCAGTCTGGCGCGTTGGCAGATACAGCCGATGCGCGGTCCGGCTGGTGTCTAGGAGATCAGGCGCGCCCGAACGGCGTCTGGGCGCGGCGACCGAATCCTGCAGCCGGGCGGCGCTCCACCAGCGGGCTGGCCTCGCGCTCGAGCAGCGCCAGCGTCTGTTCGAACAACGGCCGCAGCGCGACGATATGCTCCAGCGCCTCGTCCGGCGTATCGTGGCGCTCGACGCAGCCCCGGGCGATCATCTCGATCGCCTCGGCGAGCGAACTCAGCGGCACTGCCCCGAACTGCCGCGATTCGCCCTTGAGCGTGTGGGCGGGGATCACCATCGCCGCCGAGTTGCCGGCGCGCATCGCCTCTTCGAGCACCGCGACCGACTTGACGCCGTCCTCGCGAAAATAGCCCAGGATGCGGACGAACGCCGCACCCAGTTCCTGCCGCGCCTGTTGGAAGGCGCGCCAATCGATCAATGAGCTGCCTTCGAACGACACTGTGCTTCTCTCCTCCATCGGGTCCCGCAACCGCGAAGGTTGAGGGCGGTGCTAGGCCGATTAAGTAAAATTAGCGTTGCGGCGCGCCGAAAGGCGGTGGCTCAAGCATCGAACGGATTTTTGGGCGCACGCATCGTCACCCGCACGGGCACCGCACCGAAGCCGAGTTCGCGTCGCATCGAATTGACCAGGTAGCGCTCATAGCTCGCGGGCAGCTGGTCGACGCGAGTGCCAAAGATCACGAAGCTCGGCGGCCGCGTCTTCACTTGCGTAACGTAGCGCAACTTGATGCGCTTGCCGCCCGGCGCCGGGGGCGGATTGGCCTCGATCGCGCGCTCGAACCAGCGGTTGAGCTCGCCGGTGCCGACCCGCTTGGACCACGCGTCGCGAGTCTCGAAGGCGACGTCGAGCAGCGTGTCCAACCCCTTGCCGGTCGCCGCCGACACGGTCAGCAGCGGCACGCCCTTGACCTGGCTGAGCCCGTCCTCGAGCGCCTTTTTGACGCCGTTGAACAAGGACGACGCGTTCTCCGCCACGTCCCATTTGTTGAGCGCGATGACGAGAGCACGGCCCTCCTGGAGCACCTTGTCCGCGATCCGCAGGTCCTGCGCCTCCAGCCCCAGCGTCGCGTCGAGCAGCAGCACCACCACCTCGGCGAAGTCGACCGCGTGGAGCGCATCCGCGACGGACAGCTTCTCCAGCTTGTCCTGCACCTTGGCGCGCTTGCGCATGCCTGCAGTGTCGATCAGCCGTACCTGCCGGGCGTCGCCCTGCCGGTCGTGCCACGTCCAGTCGATCGCGATCGAATCGCGGGTGATGCCCGCCTCCGGGCCGGTGATCAGCCGTTCTTCGCCCAGCATCTTGTTGACCAACGTCGACTTGCCCGCGTTGGGCCTGCCGACGATCGCGAGCTTGAGCGGGCCGCCCTCGCTGTCCTCGTCATCCGCGTCGCCCGCGTCCTCCGGCTCTTCCCGCTCCTCGATAAAGGGCAGCAGCGCTTCGAACAGGTCGGCGACACCCTCGCCATGCTCGGCGGAGAGTTGCACCGGGTCACCGAAGCCAAGCGCCAGCGATTCAAGGATCCCCTGCTCGCCGGCGCGGCCCTCGGCCTTGTTCGCGGCCAGCACGACAGGCGTGTTCGACGCGCGCAGCCAGCGGGCGATCTCCTCGTCGAGCGGGACGATGCCGGCGCGCGCGTCGATCAGGAACAGCGCAACGTCGGCCGAGGCAACGGCCGCCTCGGTCTGCTGGCGCATGCGGCCAGGCAGCGTCTGCGGATCCTCGTCCTCGTAGCCTGCGGTGTCGATCACGCGAAAGTCGAGCCCGACAAGGTGCGCGTCGCCTTCGCGCCGATCGCGGGTCACGCCCGGGCGGTCGTCGACCAGCGCGAGGCGCTTGCCGACCAAACGATTGAACAGCGTCGACTTGCCGACATTGGGGCGGCCGACGATCGCGACGGTGGGGAGACGGGACATTTGGCGGCGTTAGCCGAAGCGCGCCCAACCGTCACCCCAGCCGTCCGTCATCCAAGCCGTCCCTCACCCCAGCGAAGGCTGCGGTGTTCCCGTCTGGCGAGAGACGCCAGCCTGCACTGGCTGGCATGACGGTTGATCAGCGGAAGGCGGTGACCCGCCCGCGCTGATCCAGCGTGTAGATCGTCGAATTCACCACGATCGGCGGCAGGGTGAACGGCGCCTTGTTCTCGATCATCCCAGTGACACTACCGTCATTGGGTGAGGCGAAGACGATGTTGCCGCGCGAGTTGGTCAACACCAGCCGGTTGCCGGCGAGCACCGGGCCGTACCAGGTGACCTGGTTGCCCTTGTTTTTCTTGACGTTGGTGAAGCGTGGCAGCTGGGCGATCCAGCGCGCCTTGCCGTTGCTGCGCGCGAGGCAGATCAGCTTGGCGTCGTCCGTCACCACGAACAGCCACTCGCCCGCGATCCACGGCGTCGAGATGCCGGCGAAGTTCTGCTCCCACAGGCGCTGCCCGGTGGCGAGCTCCAGCGCGACCATGCGCCCGCCCTGCCCGACCGCGTAGACCCGACCGTTGTCGATCACCGGATCGGCGTCGATGTCCGACAGGCTCGACACCGACGTGGTGATCGAGGTGCGCGACAGGGCATCCTGCCACAACACGCGGCCATTCTCGTAACGATAGGCGTTGAGCTCTCCCGACGAGAAGCCCGCCACCACCGAGCCGGCGCTGGCGGCCGGCGCGGCGACGCCGAACACACCCTGCGATTCGAGCGTGCCGGTGCCGGTCCACACCACCTTGCCGTCACCCTCGCCCAGCGCGAACAGCTGGTTGTCCTGGCTCAGCACATAGATGTTGCCGTTGGCGATGGTCGGGGCGCCGCGCAGCGGGCCGCCGGGCTTGGCGCGCCACAGCTCCTTGCCGTCGGCGGCATTGAGCGCCACCACATCGCCGAGCCCGTCGGTCGCGAACACCTTGCCGTCGTCATAGCTGACGCCGCCGCCAAAGCGCGACGCCCGGTTCTCCTTGGCCTCGGCGAGCGGGGTCGACCACAAGGCGGCCCCATTGTTCGCGGCAAAGGCATGAACGCTCGCGTCGACGTCGATCACGAACAGCTTGTTTTCGGCGACCACCGGCGTGGCGGCGAGCCGCGCGCGGGCGGAGCCACCGTTGACGGTCGCGCTCCACGCCCGCACCGGGCTGGCGCCGAGGGCGAGCTGACCCATCGACTTCGCCGCGTTGCCACCCGACTGGGTCCAGTCGGTGTTGGCCGCGGGCGCGGGCAACAGCACCTGGACGTCGGCGATCGTCCGGTCCTGCTCGACTGGGTTCTCGGAGACCAGGATCGGCACACGGTTGCCGACAGTGGGGGTCTTCTTGGGGCCGCCCTTGAAGATGCCGCACGCGCTGAGGGCCAGCACCATCGCGAGCGCCACCGGCGCCCGATTAGCCTTGATCATTTCGCTTGTGCTTTCTCGTTTGGCGCAACCGCGTCCACCCCCAGAACACCGGCCATCTGAACGCTGCGTTGACGAAGAGTCGCCGGCACATCGTTGCTCTGTGCAATCTGTCCGAACAGCCGCCCGGCGAGGTCGCGGCGCCCCTCGGCCAGATAGGCGGCGGCGACCAACTCGCCGGCGCTGCCCAGCCACGGGCTGTCCTTCGCCGTCAACGGGCGCAGCCGCTCGACGATGACGTTGGGCTTGAGCGTGTCATACTCAGCGGCGGTCTGCCGGATCAGCGCGAGGTCGCGGAACGGCTTGGCGAAACCCTCGTCCCCGGCGACGCTCGCGAACTTCGCGGCTGCGCCCTTGATGTCGTTTTTCTGCAGCAAGAGGTCGGCCTGGGTGAAGATGGCGAGCGCGCGGTAGCCGCTGCTGCTATCGGTCGCGAGCTTGGCGAGCACCGGCTCAGCCTTCGCAGGCTGCTTGTTGCCGAGCGCGTCATAGGCCTGGGCGAGCTGCTCGCCCTGTTCACCGGCAACCTCGGCGCGATGGTGCTGCCAGTAGAGATACCCGGCAAAGGCGATCAGCGCGGCGACGATGCCTGCCGCCACCCACACGCCCCAGCGGCGACCGAAGCCGACGAGCTGGTCGCGGCGCAGTTCCTCGTCGACCTCGCGCAGAAAGGCGGCATTGGTTTCGGGCGTGACGGCCAAGAACGGCTCCGGATCGGCTGAAGGGGTATGGTAAAGCGGCGCGGACCTTAGCGGCGCATCCGGGCAAACGGAAGCGGCGTCAAGCCCGCCGGTGCGTCAGTCCTTGGGCGGGTAGATCTGCTCCGGCCCCGGAAAGCTGCGGTCGCGGACGTCCGCCGCGTAGGTGGCGGCGGCGTCGGCGATCAGCCCGGCCATGTCGCCGAACCGCTTCACGAAGCGCGGCGTACGCTCGAACAGGCCGAGCATGTCCTCGGCCACCAGCACCTGCCCGTCGCATTGCGCCGAGGCGCCAATGCCGATCGTCGGACACGCGACGGTGCGTGTGATCTCCACCGCGATCGGCTCCACCACGCCTTCGATCACGAGGGCGAACGCGCCGGCGGCGGCGATCGCCTGCGCGTCCGCGACGATCTTCGCGGCTTCGTCGCGCGTGCGGCCGCGCGCGCCATAGCCGCCGAGCGCGTTCACCGCCTGGGGAGTCAGGCCGACATGGCCCATCACCGGAATGCCCCGCTCCGACAGGAAGCGCACGGTCGGCGCCATCGCCTCGCCGCCTTCCATCTTCACCGCCGCCGCACCGGTTTCCTTGAGCAGGAAGGCAGCGCTTTCGAACGCTTTTTCCGGTGAGGCTTCATAGCTGCCGAATGGCATGTCGATCACCACCACCGCATGGTAGCTGCCGCGCACCACCGCGGCGCCGTGCGCGGCCATCATCGTCAGCGTCACCGGCACCGTCGAGGGCAACCCATAGATCACCTGCCCCAGGCTGTCGCCGACCAGCAGCAGGTCGCAATGCGGGTCGAGCAGCTGCGCGGTGCGCACGGTGTAGGCGGTCAGCATCACCAGCGGGCTTTCGCCCTTCTGCCGCCGGATCGCCGGCACCGTCAGCCGCTTGAGCGGTGCCGGAGTGGGCGTGGCCCGGCTGGTGGCGGTGTCGATCGTGTAGGTGGTGGACATGGCAGGGGTGTAGCGGTCGCGGGACGGCGGCGCCATCCGCCCCGTTCGCGCTGAGCTTGTCAGCACGAACGGCAGAGATGGTTATCCGGCAAGCCCCGCTTGCGCGTAGCTCTCCGCCGAGAACCCGGCGAGCAGCGTGTCCCCCGCCTCCAGGATTGGCCGCTTGATCGCCGAGGGGTGCGCCAGCATCAGCTTCACCGCGCGATCCGCGTCGAGACCGGCCTTGTCGCCGTCAGGCAGCTTGCGGAAGGTGGTGCCGGCGCGGTTGAGCACCTTCTCCCAGCCAAGCCGGTCGGCCCAGCCGCGCAGCTGTGCCTCGTCGATCCCGGCCTTCTTGAAGTCATGGAAGCTATGGCCGACGCCATTTGCGTCGAGCCACGCGCGCGCCTTCTTCACCGTGTCGCAATTGGGAATGCCGTACAGCGTCGTCATGCCAGCGCCTTAGCGCCGGGCCGGGTCCGAGCAAAGCGCAGCGGTGGCGCGGGGAAGTCGGCGGGGCTATGGCGGAGCCATGGCTGACCATCCGTTCTACGCCCTCCACTCCCACGGCATGATCCGCGTTGCCGCAGCGACGCCGCGCGCCAGCGTCGGCGATGCCGCCGCCAATGCCGATGCGACGATCGAGCAGGCGCGCGCCGCGGACGCGCGCGGGTGCGACCTCGTTGTGTTCCCGGAGCTCAGCGTCACCTCCTACGCCATCGACGACCTTCACCTTCAGACGGCCCAGCATCGCGCGACGGCCCGAGCACTGGAGGCGGTGGTTTCGGCCAGCGAGACGCTGCGCCCGGTGCTGCTGGTCGGCGCGGCCCTGCCCCGCAACGGCCGGCTTTATAACTGCGCGGTGGTGATCGCCCGCGGCCGGGTGCTCGGCGTCGTGCCCAAGACGTTCCTGCCCAACTACCGCGAATATTACGAGAAGCGCTGGTTCGCGAGCGGCTTCGGGCTGGCCGGGCTCGACGTCGAGGTCGCAGGCCAGACCGCCCCGTTCGGCACCGACCTCATCTTCACCGCCACCGACCTGCCGCTGTTCACCTTTCACGTCGAGATCTGCGAGGATTACTGGGCGCCCACTCCTCCCTCCACCGCCGGTGCGCTGGCCGGCGCGCTGATCTGCTGCAACCTGTCGGCGTCCAACATCGTGATCGGCAAGGCGCGCGAGCGCGAGCTGCTCTGCGCCTCGCAATCCGTGCGCACGGCGTCGGCCTATATCTACTCGGCCTCCGGACCGGGCGAGAGCACCACCGACGTCGCTTGGGACGGCCAAGGCCTTATCTACGAACTCGGCGAGCTGATCGGCGAATCGCGGCGGTTCGCGCGCGAACCCGAGCTGGTCGTCGCCGACGTCGATTGCGAGCGGCTGGCGCAGGAGCGGCTGCGCGACGGCACCTTCAACGATGCCGCGCGCCACCTCGGCCATCCGGAGACGCAGTTCCGGCGGATCGGCTTCGATCATGCGGCGCCCGCCACCGACATCGGCCTGCTGCGCGACATCCGCCGCTTCCCCTTCGTGCCCAACAATCCCGAGAAGCGCGACGCCGACTGTTACGAGGCGTTCAACATCCAGGTCGAGGGCATCGCCAAGCGGGTGGAGGCGACGGGCATCAAGCGGCTGGTGATCGGCGTGTCGGGCGGCCTCGACTCGACGCACGCGCTGATCGTCGCGGCTAAGGCGATGGACCGGCTGGGCCGCCCGCGCGCCGATATTCTGGGCTTCACCATGCCTGGCTTCGCTACGGGCGAGGGCACCAAGGGCAACGCCTGGGCGCTGATGCGCGCGCTGGAGATCACGGCGGAGGAGATCGACATCCGCCCGGCCGCGCAGCGCATGCTGGAGGAAATGCACCACCCCTTCGCAAGCGGCGAGCCCGTCTATGACGTCGCCTTCGAAAACGTCCAGGCGGGCCTCAGGACCGACTATCTCTTCCGCCTCGCTAACCAGCGCGAGGGTCTGGTGGTCGGCACCGGCGACCTCAGCGAACTCGCGCTCGGCTGGTGCACCTACGGCGTCGGCGACCAGATGAGCCATTATGCGGTTAATGCCGGCGTGCCCAAGACGCTGATCCAGTTCCTGATCCGCTGGTGCATCCGAGACCGCCAGTACGACGAGGCCACCAACCAGGTGCTGTCCGCCATCCTGGCGCAGGAAATCTCGCCCGAGCTGGTGCCCGCCGACGCCAGCGGCGCGATGCAGAGCACCGAGGACAAGATCGGGCCCTACCCGCTCAACGACTTCTTCGCGCATTACGTGATCCGCCACGGCCTTTCGCCCTCCAAAATCGCGTTTCTCGCCTGGCACGCCTGGCGCGACGCGGCGCTGGGGTCCTGGCCGGAGGACCTGCCCGATGCGGCGCGGGTCGCCTACGATCTGCCGACCATCCGGCTCTGGCTGGAGCGGTTCCTTTTCCGCTTCTTCCAGATCAGCCAGTTCAAGCGCTCGGCGCTGCCCAACGGCCCCAAGGTGTCGGCGGGCGGAGCACTGTCCCCGCGCGGCGACTGGCGCGCGCCGTCGGACGGCACCGCCAGGGTCTGGCTCGACGAGTTGAGGGCCAACGTCCCCTAACCTGCTGTGTTGGCGCTTGCATCGCCCGGCCGCCGGGCGCATCGTGACAAGGTGATGACACTTTCGTCTCCGGATGGATCGCGCGACCGCCGGATAGAGGATCCCAGCAACCTGTGGCTGATCCACCCAACCGCGCGCGCGCTGCTGCCGCGGGCGGTCGCGATGGGCCTGTCGGCCAACGCCGTGTCGGTCACCGGCCTGGCGCTGGGTGCCGGCGCGGCCTGCGCGTTCGTGCGCTGGCCCGGGGGCTTGGCGGTGCTGCTCGGGCTGGCGCTGGCGATCGCATGGCTGATCGCGGACGGGCTGGACGGGATGATCGCGCGCGCGACGGGCACGGCTAGCGCGGTCGGACGCGTGCTCGACGGGCTGTGCGACCATGGCGTGTTCGTGCTGATCTATGTCGCGCTGGCTGTCCGGATCGGTACGGCGCAGGGCTGGGCCTTCGCGATCCTCGCAGGGGTGGCCCATGCGGTGCAGTCCAGCCTCTACGAGGGCGAGCGCGCCCGCTTTCACCGCCGGCTGAACGGCCTTGCCGCGCCGGCTTCGCTCGCCTCCCGCCACCCGCTGGTGCGCTTCTACGACACGGTCGCCGGCCTGCCCGAGCGGCTTGCGCGGCCGTTCGAAGAGGCACTGGCCGCCGCTCCCGATCCGCGCGCGCTGGGCCAGCTCTATGGCTGGCGTGCGGTGCCCCCCATGCGGCTGGAGTCGCTGCTGACGGCCAACGTCCGCGTGCTGCTGATCGCTCTCGCCTGCTTTGCCGGCGATCCCCGGCTGTTCTGGGCGGCGGAGATCGGGCCCCTTTCGTTGGTCGCGGTCGTCGGCCTTGTCTGGCACCGGCGGGTCGAGCGCAGCCTCGTCCGCTCCACCTCTTTCATCAGCGGCGGCACGTCCTTCGCCTCCGCATTCACAACAAGGGAACATTCATGAGCCTCATCCGGATCGCCGTGGTCGGCATCGGCAACTGCGCGAGTTCGCTGGTGCAGGGGCTGGAACACTATCGCGAGGGCACGAACGATGTCGTCGGCCTGATGCACTGGGAAGTCGGCGGCTACCGCCCCAGCGACATCAAGGTCGTGGCGGCATGGGACATCGATCGCCGCAAGGTGGGCAGCGACGTCGCCGAGGCGATCTTCGCCAAGCCCAACTGCACCGCCGTGTTCGCGCCGAACGTCCAGCCGACCGGCACCGTCGTCAAGATGGGCGCGGTGCTTGACGGCGTTGCGGAACACATGGCGGACTATGCCGACGATCGCACCTTCATGCTCGCCGACGCAGCGCAGCCGACCAAGGCTGACGTGGTTGCAGAGCTCAAGGCGTCGGGCGCCGACGTGCTGATGAACTACCTTCCCGTCGGCAGCCAGGAGGCGACCGAGTTCTACGCCGAATGCGCGCTCGAAGCCGGCGTCGCGTTCGTCAACAACATCCCCGTGTTCATCGCCTCCAACCCCGAATGGGCGGCGCGGTTCGAGGCGGCGGGCGTGCCGATCATCGGCGACGACATCAAGGCGCAGCTCGGCGCGACCATCGTCCACCGCGTGCTGACCGACCTGTTCGCCAAGCGCGGCGTCAAGCTCGAGCGGACCTATCAGCTCAACACCGGCGGCAATACCGACTTCCTCAACATGTCGAACCACCGCCGCCTTGCCTCCAAGAAGATTTCCAAGACGGAAGCGGTGCAGTCGGTCGCGGCCGAGCGGCTGGACGATGATAACGTCCATATCGGCCCGTCCGACTATGTGCCTTGGCAGAACGACAACAAGGTCTGCTTCCTGCGCATGGAAGGCAGCATGTTCGGCGGTGTGCCGATGAACCTCGAACTGCGCCTGTCGGTCGAAGATTCGCCCAATTCGGCCGGCGTCGCCATTGACATGATCCGCTGCGCCAAGATCGCCCGCGACCGTGGCTTGCGCGGCGTGGTCGATCCCGCCAGCGCCTATTTCTGCAAGCACCCGCGCACGCAGATGACCGACGATCTCGCGCAGATTGCGGTGGAGGACTTCATCAAGGCGGCGTGAGGTGATCCGCACCGCCATTCTGCTGGCGGCGGGGGAAGGCAGCCGGCTGCGCGGGTCGACGCCGTTCAAGCCGCTTTGCCCCGTCGCCGGCGTGTCGCTGATCGACCATGCGCTCGGCGGCCTCGCCGCTGCGGGCATCGAGCGAACGGTGGTGGTGCTCGGCTATGGCGCAGCGGCGATCGAGGCGCATCTCGCCGCGCGCTGGCCCGGCGAGGTTACGACCGTCGCCAGCGACTACCGCCAGCCCAACGGCGTGTCGGTGCTGGCGACCGAGCCGCTGATCGGCGGCGGCGAGGCACTGCTCGCGATGTGCGACCACCTCGTCGATCCGGCGCTCTACGCCCGCATTGCGGCAGCAGGACCGGGACCGGGCCTGCGGCTCGGCGTCGACCGGCGGCTCGGGCATCCCTGGGTCGATCCGCTTGACGTGACCTGCGTCGCCACGCGTGGGGACCGGATCGCCGCGATCGGCAAGGGGCTGGTTCCCCATGACTGTTACGACACCGGCGTGTTCGCGATCGGCAGCGGCCTGTTTGCCGCGCTCGCCGGCCTGCCGTCCCCTTCGCTGACGCAAGGGGTGAGCCTGCTCGCGGCCGAGGGGCGGGCCAGCGTGGTGGACTGCAGCGATCTCGACTGGATCGACGTCGACGATCCGCCGGCGCTGGCCCGGGCCGAAGCATGGCTTGCCGCCCAGGGATCCTCCGCCCCGCGCCGGGCAGCAGCGCGAACCTGACAGCCTTTTCACTAGGCGATGCTGCACCGCAGCGGCAGAACGAGGTGCCGCTGCGCCAAAGTGGGTTGATATAGTATATCATTGCTTCTAGTCGGCGTCGCGAGCCTTGGAGTATCTCATGAAGCACCTTCTCGCCTGCGCCAGCCTCGCCGCGCTCGTCGGCAGCGCGCCCGCTTGCGCCCAGGCCAATGCCGCCCCCGGCACCGCCGCCCAGAACAACCAGGACGTCATCGTCACCGCGCCGATCCAGCAGAGCGAAACGGACGTGCTGCAAGGCACCTCGGTGCTCAAGGGCGAGGAACTCACGCGCGATCTGCGCCCGTCGATTGGCGAAACGCTGTCCCGCCTGCCCGGCGTGTCCGCCACCTCCTTCGGCCCCAGCGCTTCGCGGCCGATCCTGCGCGGCTTCCAGGGCGAGCGCATCAGGGTGCTCACCGACGGCATCGGCTCGATCGACGTCAGCAACACCAGCGTCGATCATGCGGTGATCATTGATCCCCTGCTGTCCGAGCGGGTCGAGGTGCTGCGCGGGCCATCGGCCCTGCTGTTCGGCTCGTCGGCGGTGGGCGGCGTGGTCAACGTGATCGACACGCGAATTCCCCGCTCCGTGCCCGCGAACGGCTACCGGCTCAACGGCATCGCCACCTATGGGTCGGCCGCCAACGAGCGCTCGATCGCCAGCGCCGGCGATGTCGCGGTGGGCCAGCATTTCGTGCTCCACGCCGACGGCTCGTACCTCAAGTCCGACGACCTCCACATCGGCGGCTATGCCCTGTCACCGCAGGCGCGCGCCGCCGCCCTGTCGCAAGTCGGCTTGCCGCAGACGGTGGCGCCCGGCGAGGAGCCGATCGACTTCGCGGCGTCTGCGGCGATCCGCGACACCCTCCCCAACTCGGCGGCGCGCACCTGGACCGCTGGCGTCGGCGCGTCGCTGATCACCGACGGCGGCAGCCTCGGCGTCTCCTACAGCCATTACGATAGCCTCTATGGCGTGCCGATCCGCTATGCGACCGAGGTTGGGCAGGAGCAGGAGGCGCCTCGCCTTTCCGTGGTGCAGAACCGCTACGATCTGCGCGGCGAGGTCGACACCGGCGGCGATATCCTCTCCAGCATCCGCATCCGCGCCGGCCACGCCGATTACCGCCACTTCGAGCTGGAGGAAGACGGATCGGTCGGAACCGCCTTCTACAACAACGGCTCGGAGGGCCGGATTGAGCTGGTCCAGGCCGATCATGGCGGCTGGAAGGGCGCGTCGGGCGTCCAGTATTTCAACCGCATCTTCAACGTCGTCGGCGACGAGGCCTTTCTGCCGCGCAACGAGACCAACCAAACCGGCCTCTTCACTCTCCAGCAGTACGACGGCGGCGCCTTCAAGGCCGAAGGCGGCGTCCGCTACGAGTTCACGGACCTCACCGCCCGCGGCCCCAGTGACGACCTGCGCTTCTTCCACGGCGGGCGCAGCTTCCAGGCGGTGTCGGGCTCGCTGGGCGCCTCCTACGGCATCACCGACGCGATCCGCATCGGCATTAACGCCTCGCACACCGAGCGCGCACCGTCGGGCGAGGAGCTGTTCGCCAACGGCGGCCATGCCGGCACGCAAGCCTATGAACTCGGCATCCCCGACTTCCGGCTCGAAAAAAGCTGGGGTCTGGAAGGCACGCTGCACGTCCACGGCGATCGCTTCGACATCGACGCATCCGCCTATTACAACTGGTTCCAGAACTACATTTCCGAAAACCAGGTGGATCAGGCGGTATGCGAAGCGGCGGCAGCGCCCTCCGGCCGCGAGGTCGAGCTGCCCTGTTTTCAGTACCAGCAGGCGGACGCACGCTACTACGGGTTTGAGGCGGACGCGACGGCACGGCTGTTCACCCTCGCCGGCTATCGGTTCAACGCCGACGTACTCGGCGACTACGTCCACGCCACCATCGTCGATCTCGGTCCGGTGCCGCGCATCCCGCCGATGCGCGTGCTCGGCGGGATCGAGGCGCAGGGCGACCGCATCACCGCACGCGGCGAGGTGGAGCACGTCTTCGAGCAGACACGCATCGCCGCGTTCGAGACTCCGACAGACGCCTACACGCTCGTCAACGCCTCGATCAGCCTCAGCCCCTGGGGCCGCGAGAACCGCACGTCGTTGCTGTTCAGCGCGAACAACATCTTCGACGTCGATGCCCGCCGCCACCCAAGCTTCCTAAAGGACTTCGCGCCGCTCGCCGGCCGCGACCTGCGCGTGACGCTGAGGTTCGGGATCTAAGCCCCACCCGTCACCCCGGGCTTGACCCGGGGTGACGCTTTTTTTGGGGTGGATCAGGACAGCGGGATCCCGGATCAAGTCCGGGATGACGGGCTAAGTGGCAGCTACTTCAGGCAGGCGACGATCCCCGCGATCACGGCCTCGGTCTCCTGCGGGTCGCGCACCCGCACGGTGTCGAGGCCAAGTTGCTTGGCGGGATAGTCGTTGCCGCCCGGGAAGATGGCGTCCCCGATGAACATCATAGCCTCGAGCGCGATGCCACTCGCATCGCGCAGCTTCTTCAGGCCATACGCCTTGTCGACCCCCTCGCGGGTAATGTCGATCGAGGTCGCGCCGCCCATGTTGATCGACAGGCCGGGGAGCCGCTGCTTAAGGTCGGCCTGGATTATCTTGCGCTTGGCAAAGTCCGGGTCCCAATGCTCCTTGGCCTCGATCGGCGCCTGCTGGCCGAGCGCAGAAAAGGTGATCTGCGAGCCGCGGTCCTCGATCCGCTCGCCCCAGGTCTGCTCGGGAACGAAGCCGGTCGCCTCCAGCGAGGCGTCGAATGCCGTGAGGATGTCGCGCTTCTGCTCGTCGGCGAACAGCTCGGCATAGACCGCCTGCCAGCCGGCCTCGTCATAAGTGTAGAGCTTCGTGCCGGTGGTCGGCATCAGCCACAGCCGCTTGCGGTCGGCGCGTTCGGGCAGGCGGCTCGCCACCTGTTTCTCGAACTGCGGCCAGTCGCCACCCGAGATCACCGCCACGTCCGCGACATCGAGCAAGTCGGCGAGCGCATTGCCCATCGGCTCCTGTACCGGCTGCTTGCTCTCCGCCAGCGTCCCATCGAGATCGAAGGCAACCAGTTGCTTCACGCGGGAACTCCGAGATGGGGCAGGATCAGCGTGTCGATCGCGTGGGCGACGCCGTCCGCGTCGTTGGCGGTGGTGACGTGGTCCGCCGCCGCCTTCACCTTCTCCGGCGCGTTGCCCATCGCGATTGCGGTGCCGGCACGTTCGAGCATCGGCAGGTCGTTGAACTGGTCCCCGATCGCGACGACCTCGGTGAGCGGCACGTCGAACGCAGCGGCGAGCGCGACGATGCCGTCGCCCTTGTTCGCCTCCAGCGCGGTGATGTCGAGATAATAGGTCTGCGACTGGGCCACCGTCGCCCGGCCGGCGAACCGCGCATCGATGCGCGCGTGCAGCGCCTCAAGCACAGGCGGAACGTCGCTGACGAAGGTGATCTTGTCGGCGCGGCCGAGCAGTGCGGCGAAGTCGTTGCCGACCACCGGCTCCTGGTTGGCAGCGACCCGCTCATGCTCGACATGAACGCCGATATCGCTCGACGCATACCAGCGATCGTCGGCGAACACCCAGATGTCGACCGGCGCGCCCTCCAGTACCTCGAACACGCCGCGGGCGACTTCGGGGTCGATAACGAAATGCGAGTCCACTCGCCCGTCGCGGTGGAAGATGATGCCGCCGTTGAACGCCGCGATGGGTGCGTCGATCGCCAACGTATCCGCGATCGGCATCACGCCCGAGCGCGGACGGGCGCTGATGATGGTGAAGCCGGTGCCGGTCGCTTCGAGCCGCCGCACCGCGTCCACCGTTGCCGGCGTGAGCTGCTTCTGCTTGTCGACCAACGTGCCGTCGACGTCGGACACCAGCAGGCGGATGGCAGCCATTATTGCGGCATCTCGACATGGCCGCCGAAGCCGAATCGCATGGCCGACAGCACCTGGTCGCCGAAAGTATGATCGACGCGGCTGCGATAGCGCGCGAACAGCGCCGCCGTCAGCACGTTGGCGGGCACCGCCAGCTCCATCGCCGCATCGATCGTCCACTGCCCCTCGCCCGAATCGGCAACCCGGCCTGAGAACTGGTCGAGCTTCTGATCCTTCGCGAGCGCCGCCGCGGTGAGGTCGAGCAGCCAGGAGGAAATCACGCTGCCGCGCCGCCACACCTCGGCGACGTCGGTGAGGTTGAGGTCGAACCGCTCCTCCTCGATCACTTTGTCCGACGACTTGGACGCGAGAATGTCGAAGCCCTCGGCATAGGCCTGCATCAGCCCATATTCGATGCCGTTGTGGACCATCTTGACGAAGTGGCCCGCCCCCGCCGGCCCGGCGTGGATGTAGCCCTTCTCGGCGCGCGGGTCCTCGCCTTCCTGGTCCATCCGGTTGGGCGTGCGCGGGATGGTGCCAAGCCCCGGCGCGAGCGCATCGAAGACCGGGTCGAGATGGTCGACCGCCGCCTTGTCGCCGCCGATCATCATGCAATAGCCGCGTTCCAGGCCCCACACACCGCCCGAGGTGCCGACGTCGACGTAGCGGATGCCGACCGCCGACAGTGACTTGGCACGGCGAATGTCGTCCTTGTAGAAGGTGTTGCCACCGTCGATGATGATGTCGCCTTCCCGCGCGAGCTCGCACAGTGCCGTGATGGTGCTCTCGGTCGGATCGCCGGCGGGCAGCATGACCCAGAAGATCGCCGGGGTTTCGAGCTTGTCGCGCAAGTCCTCGAGCGACGAGGCGGCGACCGCCCCCTCGCCCGCGAGCGCGTCGACCGACGACTGATTGCGATCGAACACCACCATTTCGTGGCCCGCACGCATCAGCCGCCGCGCGATATTGCCGCCCATCCGGCCAAGGCCGATCATTCCCACGCGCATCGAGACACTCCGCTTAAGCTGATGAATTGGGCGCGTTCAGGCCGTTGCCGGCTGCTTTTTCGCGATCGCGCCGAGCAGATCGTCGAAGGCGGTGGTGAACGAGGCGACGCCTTCTTCCACCAGCGTATCGGTCACGCCCGTCAGGTTGACGTCCAGCCGATCGGCCTCGGCCATCACCTGCCGTGCTTCGTCCACGCCCTCGGTGAGCGTCACGCGCGGCGTGCCGCGTTCGCGAAACGCGTCCATCGTCTTGGGCGGCATGGTGTTGACCGTGTCCGGCCCGATCAGCGCATCGACGTACAGCGTGTCGGGGTACGTCGGGTCCTTGGTGCCGGTCGACGCCCACAGCAACCGCTGCGGCTGCGCGCCCTTCGCCGCGAGCGCCTGCCAGCGCTCAGACTTGAGGAAATCGAGATACCATTGATACGCCATCTTGGCATTGGCGATCGCCACCTTGCCACGGATCGCCTTCAGCGCCTCGGCCTCGGGATCGCCCTTTTCGACCTTCTCGTCGATCCACTTGTCGACGACCGAGTCGATCCGGCTAACGAAGAAGCTCGCGACGCTGGCGATCCGATCGATCGGCTGCCCCTGCCGCACGCGCTCCTCCAGCCCGGCGGCGTGCGCTTCGGCAACGCGGATATAGGCATCGAGCGCGAATAAGAGCGTCACGTTGACGTTGATCCCAGCCGCGATCGTCGCGCTGATCGCAGGCCCCCCGGCGAGCGTGCCGGGGATCTTGATCATCAGATTGGGCTTGTCGACCGCTGCCCACAGCTTCTGAGCCTCGGCGATGGTCGCGTCGGTGTCGTCGGCGATGTAGGGTGACACCTCCAGGCTGACATAGCCGTCCTTGGCGTTGAGCCGGTCGTACACCGGCCGCAACGTGTCGGCCGCCGCCTTGATGTCCTCGATCGCCTGATGCTCGTAGCGGACGATCGTCGCCGCGCCGGGATTGGCCCGGTCGAACTCGGCCAGGCTCTCGTCATAGGCGTCGCCATGCCCCATCGCTTTCTCGAAGATCGAGGGGTTGGAGGTGACGCCCGTCAGGCCGTCGGCCTCGATCAGCTTCTCCATACCGCCGGCCTGGAGGAACTTGCGGTCCACGAAGTCGAGCCACACCGCCGTGCCCAGCTGGCTCAGTTCAGAAAGCTTGCTCATGATCACTCCTTCGCGGCGGAGGCAGCGTTGGCGATCAGCTCGCGCGCCTTCTTGGCCACATTCTCGGCGGTAAAGCCGTATTTGTCGGCGAGCTTCGCGAGCGGCGCGGAGGCGCCGAAGGTCGACATCGTTATCGCGTCGCCCTCCGACCCGACGTAGCGCGCCCAGCCCATCTCGCCCGCCATCTCGACCGCGAGCCGCGCCTTGATCTTGGGCGGCAGCACCGTGTTCCGATATTCCTGGTCCTGCAACTCGAAGCGGAACCAGCTCGGCAGCGACACGACGCGGCTGCGCACGCCGTCGGCGACCAGCTGCTCGTGCGCCTTGACCACCAGCGACAGTTCGCTGCCGGTTGCCATCAGGATCACCTCCGGATCCTCGCTGTCGGCGAGGATGTAGCCGCCCTTGAGAACGCCGTCGGCGGGAGCATATTTGGTGCGGTCCAGTGTCGGCATCGCCTGCCGCGACAGCACCAGCGCGCTCGGCCGGTCAGCATGTTCCAGCGCCGCGCGCCAGGCGTACGCCGTTTCGTTGGCATCGCCGGGCCTGATCGTGTCGAGCCCCGGGATCGCGCGCAGCGTTGCAAGATGCTCGATCGGCTGGTGGGTCGGCCCGTCCTCGCCAACGCCGATCGAATCGTGGGTGTAGACCCACACCGAGCCCAGCTCCATGATCGCCGACAGCCGCACGGGCGCGCGCATATAGTCCAGGAAGACGAGGAAGGTGGAGCCGTAGGACCTGAGGTGCGACAGCTCCATGCCGTTCACCACCGCCCCCATGCCATGCTCGCGCACGCCGAAGTGAACGTTCTGGCCGCCGTAATTGTCGGCCTCCAGCGAGTCCTTGCCCTTGATGTCGGTCTTGGTCGACGGGGAGAGATCGGCCGAGCCGCCGACCAGCCAGGGAATACGATTGGCGATCGCGTTGAGCACCTTGCCGCCGGAATCGCGGGTGGCGAGACCCTTCTCGTCGGCATCGAACACCGGGATGTCCGCGTCCCAGCCGTCGGGCAGTTCGTCCGCGAACATCTGCACCAGCTGGTGCCCCTCGTCGGGGAACTGCTGCTGATAGCGGTCGAACAGCGCCTGCCACTCCTCGCGCAGCGGCTGCCCGCGATCGCGGATGGCTCCTGAGAAACGTTCGGCAACGCCGTCCGGCACCAGGAACTGCGCATCCTCGGGCCAGCCATAGGCTCGCTTGGTGGCACGGACGTTGTCCTCGCCGAGCGGCTCGCCATGCGCCTTCTCGCTGCCCGCCTTCGGGCTGCCCCAACCGATCACCGAGTGGAGAACAATGAAGGTCGGCCGGTCGTCGGTCGCACGAAACTCCTCGATCGCAGCCGTGATCGCGTCCGTATCGTTGGCGTCGTCGAGGTGGAGCACCTTCCAGCCATACGCCTCGAAGCGCTTGCCCACGTCCTCGTCGAACGCGAGATCGGTCTTGCCCTCGATCGAGATGTGGTTGCTGTCGTAGATCCAGCACAGGTTGGAGAGCTTGAGGTGTCCGGCGAGGCTCGCCGCCTCGGCCGAAACGCCCTCCATCATGTCGCCGTCGCCGCAGAGCACGTACACGTCGTGGTCGAACAGCGCGAAGCCCGGCTTGTTGTACCGCGCCGCCAGCCAGCGCTCCGCGAGCGCCATGCCGACCGAGTTGCCGCAGCCCGCGCCCAGCGGCCCGGTGGTGGTTTCAACGCCCGTGGTATGGCGGTATTCGGGATGGCCCGGGGTCCGCGACGACAGCTGCCGGAACTGGCGGATGTCCTCCAGGCTGACGGCCTCGTTCCCGGTCTTGTTGCCGTCCGAGTCCACCTCCTCGATGCCCGCGAGGTGGATCAGTGCGTACAGCAGCATCGACGCGTGGCCGACCGAAAGCACGAAGCGGTCGCGGTTGGGCCAGGCGGGCGTCGCCGGGTCATAGCACAGGAACTTGGACCACAAGGTCCAGCCCACCGGCGCCAACGCCATGGGCGTGCCGGGGTGGCCCGAATTGGCCTTCTGCACCGCGTCCATCGCGAGTGTACGGATCGTATCGATTGCAAGCCGATCGGCGCTGCCGTCCTCGCGCACCGAAGGATCAGCCGGGGGCGCGACGGTCTGGGTATCTGACATTGATCAAGGTGCCTCGTGTTGATGGAGCAACGAAACAGCGGCCATCTGGTTGCCTTGGCCCGCGGAAGGAGAGCGTTCCAGCTTCGTAACGGACCCTTGGCTGGCGATATAGGCGGCATCCACCTCGCGGAGGAACAAGCCATGGCCGACCACGCCGGGCAACCGGTCGAGCGCCTCGGCCAGAGCAACGGGGTCCGGCATGCTCCCGAAGCGGGCGTCGAGAACCAGGTTGTTCTGATCCGTCAGATAGGCCGCCTCACCCCTCATGCGGAGCGCCGGAACGCCACCGAGCGCTTCCACCCGGTTCGCGACAAACCGCTGGGCAAAGGAAAGCACCTCGATCGGCAGCTTGACGCCGCCGATCCGCTCGACCCGCTTGGACCCGTCGGCGATCACCACCATCCGCGCCGAAGCCGCCGCCACGATCTTCTCGCGGGTCATGGCGCCGCCCGCACCCTTGATCGCCCAGCAGCGCGCGTCGATCTCGTCGGCGCCGTCGATGGTGAGATCCACCGCTGCGACGTCGCCCATTTCCAGCAAGGGGATGCCGAGGGCGCGCGCCATCGCCGCGCTCGCCTCCGACGTCGCGACCGCGCTGATCCGCAGCCCCGCCGCCACCTGTTCGCCGATCGCAGCGATCGCGTGAGCCGCGGTGGAGCCGGTGCCCAGCCCCACCAGCATGCCGCCACGGATTTCCTCGGCCGCGGCGCGGGCTGCGAGGCGCTTATCGTCGTCGGCTGCCATCGCCGGCACCCTAGCTCACCAGGCGCGCCGCGGCTATCCTTGCGACATCTTGTTACACGTTTTAGCCGCATCCCCGGTTGGCAAGGCCGGCGCTTATGATGCATTAAGGATATTCGACGGGCGTTGGCCCACAGGTGTTTGCGATCGGGCAGGAACGCAATTTGTCGACAGCATTGATGGATGGGCGGCGCATGGCCGGCGCTGCGGCGCTCGTCGCAGCGCTTGCGCTCGGCGCCTGCAGCGGCGGCGGTGACAAGGCGCAGCAGAAGGGCGGCGCCGGCGGCCGCGGCGGACCCGGCCAGGGCACGCCGCAAGTCGGCTACATCGTCGCGCAGCCGTCCGCCGCGGCGCTGACCACCGAGCTGTCGGGCCGCACCGCCGCGTTCGAAACGTCGGACGTGCGCCCGCAGGTCAGCGGCATCGTCCGCCGTCGCCTGTTCACCGAAGGCGCGCTGGTGCGCCAGGGCCAGCCGCTCTACGAGATCGATCCCCGCCTGTACCGGGCGGCGACCAACCAGGCGCAGGCCAACCTCCAGAGCGCACGCGCCAGCGCGGAGGCGACGCGCATCCAGGCCGAACGCTACCGCCCGCTCGCGCAGATCGAGGCGGTATCCCGGCAGGACCTGACCAACGCCGTCGCGCAGGCCCGGCAGGCGCAGGCATCGGTGGCGCAGAACCAGGCCGCGTTGGAGACGGCGCGGATCAACCTTCAGTTCACCACCGTGTCCGCGCCGATCAGCGGTCGCATCGGCCGGTCGCTTTTCACCGTCGGCGCGCTCGTCTCTGCCAGCCAGGCGGACCCGCTGGCGCAGATCCAGCGGCTCGATCCGATGTTCGTCGACATCCAGCAATCGTCCGCGGACCTACTGGCGCTGCGCCGCTCGCTATCGGGCGGCGGCATCACGGCCACCACCGCGCAGGTCCACCTGACGCTGGAGGACGGCAGCGACTATGGCTACACCGGCACCGTCGAATTCACCGAAGCGCTGGTCGACGTTTCGACCGGCACGGTGACGCTGCGCGCGCGCTTCCCCAATCCGCAGGGCGTGCTGCTGCCCGGCATGTTCGTGCGCGCCCGTTTCGCGCAGGGCATCAACCAGCGCGCGTTCCTGGTGCCGCAACAGGCGATCAATCGTGACGCCAAGGGCAACGCCACGGTGATGGTCGTCGCGCCGAACAACAAGGTCGGCCAGAAGACCGTCCAGGCCGAGCGCACGCAGGGCGCTTATTGGGTGGTCACCAGCGGGCTCAACGCCGGCGACAAGATCATCACGCAGGGCCTTTCGAAGATCCGGGCGGGCCAGGGGATCAAGCCCGTGCCCGCCAACACGCCGGAACGCGTGCAGGCGCCGCAGGGCAAGCAGGGCAGAAGCGGCGCGCAGACGCAGAGCGCCGGCGAACGGGGTACGACGGGCCGAAGCGGCCAAGACAAGGCCAGCTGACCTCCCCATGATCAGTCGCATCTTCATCGATCGGCCCATCTTCGCGTGGGTCATCGCGATCATCATCATGCTCGGCGGCATCGGCGCGATCATGGGGCTGCCGATCGCGCAATATCCCGACGTCGCGCCGCCGCAGGTGACGGTGCGCGCCACCTATCCCGGCGCCAACGCGCAGACCATTCAGAACAGCGTCACCCAAGTCGTCGAGCAGTCGCTGACCGGCATCGACGGGCTGCTTTATTTCAGCTCCTCCTCCAGCTCACGCGGGTCGGTGTCGATCACCGTCACGTTTGAGAAGGGCACCGATCCCGACATCGCGCAGGTCCAGGTCCAGAACCAGGTCCAGCAGACCCTGTCTCGCCTTCCTCAGCAGGTGCAGCAGCAGGGGCTGATCGTGCGCAAGTCCAACCCGGACTTCCTGCTGCTGGTCGGCGTCTATGACGCCACCGACAAGATGACCAACCAGGACGTGTCGGATTACCTCGTCTCCAACCTCCAGGACCCACTGGGGCGTATTCCCGGCGTCGGCGACACCAACGTGTTTGGCTCGCAATATGCGATGCGCATCTGGCTCGACCCCAGCCGGCTCGCGTCGGTCCAGCTCATGCCGAGCGACGTCACCGCTGCCGTCCAAGCCCAGAACACCGAGGTCGCGGCCGGCGAGATCGGCGGCCAGCCGTCGCCGCAGACGCAGTTCCTCAACGCCACCGTCACCGCCCAGTCGCGGCTGCAGACGCCCGAGCAGTTCGCCAACATCATCCTCAAGACGCAGACCAGCGGCGCCACCGTGCGCCTCAAGGACGTGGCGCGGATCGAGTTGGGGGCCGAGAGCTACAACGCGCGCAGCCGCGTCAACCAGCATCCGGGCGCCGGCATCGCGGTGCTGCTCGCCCCCGGCGCCGACGCGCTCAAGACCGCCGAGCTGGTCAAGGCCCAGATCGAGGCCGCCGCCAAGGCGTTCCCGCCGGGCCTCAAGTTCGCCTATGCCAACGACGCCACCGCCTTCATCAAGCTGTCGATCGAGGACGTGGTCAAGACGCTGATCGAGGCGATCATCCTCGTCGTCATCGTGATGTTCGTGTTTCTGCAAAGCTGGCGCGCGACGCTGATCCCGACCATCGCGGTGCCGGTGGTGCTGCTCGGCACCTTCGGTGTGTTCTATCTCGCCGGCTTCTCGATCAACACGCTGACGCTGTTCGGGCTGGTGCTCGCCATCGGCCTCCTTGTCGACGACGCCATCGTCGTGGTCGAGAACGTCGAGCGTCTGCTCGACGAAAATCCGGACATGACGCCGCGCGACGCGACCATCGCGTCGATGAACGAGATCACCGTGGCGCTGGTCGCGATCGCGCTGGTGCTGTCGGCGGTGTTCCTGCCCATGGCGTTCTTCGGCGGCTCGACGGGGGTGATCTACCGCCAGTTCTCGCTCACCATCGTCTCCGCCATGGTGCTGTCCGTGCTGGTCGCGCTGATCCTGTCGCCGGCGTTGACGGCACATCTGCTGAAGCAAACCAAGAAGGATGAGGCCGGCGACCCCATCGAAGACGGCTGGGTGGCGCGTCGTCTCCCCCGCGTCGCGCACGGCGTCGGCTGGGCGCGCGACAAGTTCAACACGACGTTCGACAAGGGCACCGACAAATACCAGAACACCGTGCGCCGGGTTATCGACCGCAAGTGGCTCTTCCTACTGATCTACGCGGCCGTTCTGGCGCTGCTCGCGATCCTGTTCCTTCGCCTGCCCACCGGCTTCCTGCCGACGGAGGATCAGGGCAATGCAATCGTCCAGTTCCAGCTTCCTGCCGGCGCCACGCAGAACCGCACCAATCAGGTCCAGGAACAGGTTGAGGCGTATTTCCGCCAGCACGAGGGCGCCAATGTCCAGACGCTGTTCACCGTCTCGGGCGGCGGTGGCGGCGGCGCAAGCGGCCAGAACACCGGCCAGGGTTTCATGCAGCTCAGCGACTGGAAGGATCGCAAGGGCGCGAAGAACTCCGCCGACGCGATCACCGGTCGTGCCTCCGGTGCCTTCGCCAACCTGCGCGATGCCCAGGTCTATGCACTGGTGCCGCCGGCGATCCGCGGCCTCGGCCAGTCCAACGGCTTCACCGTCGAACTTCAGAACACCGGCGGCATGCCGCTCCAGCAGTTCGAGGCCGCGCGCGACAAGCTCCTCGCCGCGGCGCGGGCGGACCCGGCGCTCGCCTCCGTGCGCCTCACCGAACTGCCCGACGTCGCGACGCTCAAGGTCGACGTCGATCCGCAGAAGCTGGCGGCGCTCGGCCTCGCGCAGGCATCCGTCAACTCGACGCTGACGACCGCCTGGGGCGGCTCCTACGTCAACGATTTCGTGGACCGCGGCCGCGTCAAGCGCGTCTATGTGCAGGGCGACGCGCAGTTCCGCTCGCAGCCGTCCGACATCAACCAATGGTACGTCCGCGGCACCACGGGCGCGATGACGCCCTTCTCCTCCTTCGCGACCACGAGCTGGTCGCAGGCGCCCACCACGCTGTCGCGCTTCAACGGGATCCAGTCGTACGAATTCCAGGGCTCGGCCGCGGCAGGCAAGAGCTCGGGCGAGGCGCTGCAACGCTTCGAGCAGTTGGCGGCGAAGGTTCCGGGCACCAGCACGGCACTGTCGGGGCTTTCGTTTCAGGAACGCCTGTCGTCCGGTCAGGCGCCGATCCTTTACGGACTCTCGCTGCTGGTCGTCTTCCTGTGCCTCGCCGCGCTGTATGAAAGCTGGTCGATCCCGGTCGCGGTGCTGCTGGTCATCCCGCTCGGGCTGGTGGGCGCGATCATCGCGGTGACCCTGCGCGGCCTCACCAACGACGTCTATCTCCAGATCGGCCTGCTCACCACCATGGGGCTGGCAGCCAAGAACGCGATCCTGATGATCGAGTTCGCCGAACAGGAAGAGCGCAAGGGCGCGCGTGTCCTCGATGCAGCACTATCGGCCGCCAAGATCCGTCTTCGCCCCATCCTGATGACCTCGTTCGCGTTCATCTTCGGCGTGCTGCCGCTCGCCATCTCCACTGGTGCGGGCGCCAACAGCCGTATCGCAATCGGCACGGCGGTGATCGGCGGCATGTTGACGGCGACGCTGCTCGCGATCTTCTACATTCCGCTGTTCTTTGTCCTGATCCGCCGCGGCGTGCGCGACGGCATCGCGAAGCTGCGCGGCCGCCCGACCGGCTATCAAGGTCGCGACGGTCATGGCGGCGAGGGCGATGGCCCCAAGGGCGATGGCGGCGGCGGTCACGGGGGCGGTGGCCCGGGCAGCGGCGGCACTCCGCCGGCACCGCAGCTGCCCGCGCCTCGTCCCACTCCTGCCCTGCCCGCGCCGGAACCCGCCTGATGCGCCCCCCCGCCCGCTACCCCCTTGCCTTTCGCGCCACCGCCCTGCTCGCCGCCGCCAGCCTCGCCGGCTGCAGCCTTGCGCCCAAATACGTCCGCCCCGAACTGCCGGTGCCGCCGAGCTGGCCGGTCGGCGATCCGTATCTGCGTCAGTCGGAAGCGGCGCTGCCGAGCGTCGCCTGGCGCGACGTGTTCCGCGATCCCAGGCTCCAGACGATCATCGAGCAGGCGCTCGCCAACAACCGCGACCTGCGCGTCGCCGTCGCGAACATCGCTGCCGCGCGGGCGCAATACCGTATCCAGCGCGCCGACCTTCTCCCCGAGATCGACGCCAGCGCGCGCGCCAGCCACAGCGGCGGCGGCAGCGGCACAAGCACCTCGACCACGAGCGGGGGCACGGGCGGCAATGCCGGCACCGGCGGGACCGGCACGGGGAACGGCACCGGTGGCACGACCGGAACAGGAACAGGAACAGGAACCGGCACCACGACGGGAACGGGAACCGGCTCCGGATCGGTCATCAGCACCGGTGGCAGCAGCGGCAGCAGCTTCTCGCTGGACATCGGCGCCACTTCGTTCGAGCTCGACCTCTTCGGGCGCGTGCGGTCGCTGACCACCGCGGCGCAGAACCGCTATTTCGAGCAGGAGGCCGCCGCCCGCGCGACCCGGCTGACGCTGGTCGGCGACATCGCCACCGCCTGGCTCAACTATGCCGCCGACGCCACACTCCTCAAGGTCGCACAGCAGACCGCCGAAGTCGCGCAAGGGAGCGTGCGCCTCACCGAAGCGCGTCTGCGCGGCGGCATTTCCCCGCGCACGGACCTCACCCAGGCGCAAACCATCCTCGCCGCCGCCCAATCCGACCTCGCCGAACAGCGCACCGCCCTCGCCCAGGACGCGAATGCCCTCCAACTGCTGGTCGGCGCCCCGATCGAACTTCGGCTGCTGCCGACCGACATCGAGCAGGCGGCGAACACCGTCGCGGCGCTCCCGGCGGGGCTCGACTCCCAAATCCTGCTGCGCCGCCCGGACGTGGTGCAAGCCGAATACGAGCTGCGCGCCGCCAATGCGGAAATCGGCGCCGCCCGCGCCGAACTGTTCCCGCGGCTTGCCCTAACCGGGCTGGTCGGCTTCGCCAGCCAAGCGCTGCGCACCCTCTTCGCCGGCGGCGCGTTCAACTACACCGGCTCGGCGAGCCTTTCCTATCCCATCTTCCGCGCCGGCGCGGGCCGTGCGGGCGTGGAGTATTCCCGTGCGCAGCGTGACGCAGCGCTCGCCAGCTACGAGCGCGCGATTCAGACCGCCTTCCGCGAGACCGCCGACGCGTTGGCGCGGGAGGGCACGCTCGCCGACCAGCTCCGCGCAGAGCGGCTGGGCGTGACGGCGGCCACGGTCACGCTGAACCTCACCAACGCGCGCTACCGCGGCGGCATCGACACCTTCCTCTCCAGCCTGGACGCGCAGCGCTCCCTGTACGGCGCGCAGCAGACGCTGGTGCAAACGCTGCTGGTCGGCGCCAGCAACCGCGCGACGCTCTACCGGGTGCTCGGCGGCGACTCGTCGCTGCAAGCCGGCGCGCAGGGGCCGGTGCCGGTCACGCTCACCGGGGCTGCGAGAACCGAGGAACCGTTGCCGCCCGCCAACCCAGAACGCGCACCGACACCGCGGCGCTGAGGCTCCGTAGGGTTGACGCGGGGGGCGGCGGGGTGCTGACTGCGGCGATGGCCAACGACACGCCCGACCCCACCGCCTTCTTTCGCGAACTGATCGGGCAGTTCGCCACAGGCGTAGACGGCGGCAAGGCAGATGACTTCGCGCGCATGTTCGCGAGTGCCGCCGGCGCCCAGGGCGCGTTCAAGGCCATGGCGGAACGGGCGCTCGCCGCCGCCAACGTCCCCGGGCGCCACGAGCTGGAAGAGCTCGCCGCCCGCATGGCGCGGATCGAGGCGGCGCTGTTCCGTATCGAGGCGCGGCTCGGCGAACTCGGCGGCAGCGAGTCGCGATAGTCGCAATCTTCGGTTCAGGTGCGGCGATGTTCAGTCGCGCGAGCGGAGGATCAGCCTTCGTACGGCACGCGGGATGAGCGCTGCCCGCAGAGGATTACCAAGACCGATGGCCACGGCGGCTGCGCCCGCGGGCATTCCCCGCCCTTCCGCATTGCTGCTGCTGACGGAGCTGCCCCGTGCGCTGGTGGAGCTCGGTGCGTTGCCGCTCGCGCTGCCGATCCTTGCCGCCGCACCACGCGGCGACGGCCATCCGGTGCTGGTGCTGCCCGGGTTTATCGCCAACGATGTGTCGACCAGCGTGCTGCGCCGCTACCTGAAGCGCCTCGGCTATAACGCCCACGCTTGGGAGCTGGGCCGCAACCTCGGTCCGCGGTCGGTCGGTCCCGATGGGGAGAAGCTCATCGCACGGCTACACGCGATCCATCAGGCGACCGGATGCAAGATCAGCCTGGTCGGCTGGAGCCTGGGCGGCGTGATGGCGCGATTGCTTGCTCACCGGGCGCCCGATGCGGTGCGCCAGGTGATCACGCTCGGCGCGCCTTTCGCCGGCAGCCCCAAGGCGACCAACGTGTGGAGGCTCTACCAACTGCTCACCGGTCACCGGCTCGACGACGCCGGGACCCGCGCGCTGTGGGATGAGATTGCCGCGCCGCCACCCGTGCCGACCACCGCGATCTACAGTCGCGAGGACGGCATCGTCGCCTGGCAGGCCTGCCGGGAATCCGATGGGGGAGCCGCCGAGAACATCGAGGTACGCGGCAGCCACATCGGCCTCGCGATCAATCCGGCCGTCTTGTACGCCGTCGCCGACCGGCTCGCCCAGCCGCGGGACGGCTGGCGACCGTTCGCGCCCTACGGACTCAGGAGGCTTAGCTACCCGGCCGTCCGCTCCACCGCGGGAAGCTAGCCTCACGGGGCGTCTTGCGAGGGCGCCACCGCCTCCCGGCCGAAGCGCATGATCAGTTCACCGATTTCACGCGCCTGGCTCATCGAGCGGGTGCCCTGCTGGCGCAGGAACTCGCCCTGGATTTTCATCACTTCCGCCAGGTCCTTCGCCTGTGCAGCCGCCCGCATTGCAGCAAAGGCCTCCTGCGCGTTCGCTTCGGCCTGATCGATCAGCTTGGCGCCGACCGTGGCGCCGTTTTCCGCCGCGCGCTGGCCCGACTGCCTGATGGCGTCACCAGCCCGCCGTGCCGGCTCCATCACATGATCCTGAAACGCGCTTCGTGCCGCGTCGCCATTGCCGTTCTCAATCATCCTGCATCTCCTCATCGCCCGGCTTTCCGCCGATGTCCCCTTGTGAAACGATCGGCGATATTGCGGGTTGCATTCCACCGTGTGGGTGGACGCTGCGGGCACACGCCCATAAAGAGCGTCCATGAGCTCACCCGTAAAGCTGATCCGAACCCGGCGTTTCGAAGACAGCCGCGGCTGGTTCATGGAAAGCTGGAACCAAGCGCGATGGGGCGCTGAAGGCGTTCCGGAGCACTTCGTTCAGGACAATCATTCGCTATCGCGGCCGGTGGGGACGATCCGCGGCATCCACCTTCAAGTGCCACCCGCAGCGCAAGGCAAGCTGGTACGGTGCACGCGTGGCCGGATCAGGGACTATGCCGTGGATTTACGCGGTGGATCACCGACTTACGGCGAACACGTCAGTGCAGAGCTTAGCGCGGAGAACGGTGATCAGCTCTGGATACCTGTTGGGTTCGGCCACGCCTTCGTGACGTTGGAGCCCGATACGGAAGTGCTGTACAAGGTGACCGCACCGTACAGCGCCAAAGCCGAGCAAGGTATCCGCTGGAACAGCCCTGATCTGGCGATCGACTGGCCGCTTCCGTCCGCCGGCCCCGCGCTGTCCGCGAAAGACGACGTACTGCCGGACTTCGCTGATTTCCGCTCCCCATTCGACTATGATGGAGCGCCGTTGCGGCCGCTCTGATCCCGGAGACACCCTTGCGTATTCTCGTCACCGGCGGCGCCGGGTTCATCGGCTCCGCGCTGGTTCGCCATCTTGTCGGACACAGCGAGCATGAGGTGCTCAATCTCGACAAGCTCACCTATGCCGGCGTGCTGTCCTCGCTGAGGTCGGTTGAGAACAACCCGCGCTACCGATTTGTGCAAGCAGACATTTGCGATGCCGCAGCGGTACGCGATGTGATCGCCGACTTCCGGCCTCAAGTGATCGCTCACCTGGCCGCGGAGAGCCATGTCGATCGCTCGATCGACGGCCCCGGCGCGTTCATCGAGACGAACATCGTAGGCACCTTCACCATGCTCCAGGAGGCGTTGCGCTTCTGGCGGACGCTGGACGAGGATGCCAAGGCGGCATTCCGCTTCCACCACATCTCCACCGACGAGGTGTTCGGATCGTTGGGGGACACCGGTCTTTTCACCGAGACCACACCGTACGACCCGCGTTCGCCCTACTCCGCCTCCAAAGCAGGATCGGACCACCTCGTTCGCGCCTGGCACGAAACCTACGGCCTGCCGACCCTGGTGACCAACTGCTCCAACAATTACGGTCCGAACCACTTTCCCGAGAAGCTCATTCCGCTAATCATCATTCGCGCGCTCGGAGGCGAGGAGCTGCCGGTCTACGGGGACGGCTCCAACGTTCGCGACTGGCTCTACGTCGAGGACCACGCCCGCGCGCTGCGGGCGGTGTTCGAGCGGGGCGTGCCCGGCGAGACCTACAATGTCGGCGGCAACGCCGAGCGCCGCAACCTCCAGGTGGTGGAAACGATCTGCGCCGTGCTCGACCGGCTCCAGCCCAAGCCGGAAGGCCGCTACGCCGACCAGATCCGCTTCGTTACCGACCGACCCGGCCACGACCGCCGCTACGCCATCGACGCAGGCAAGATCCGCAGCGAGCTCGGCTGGGCGCCGCAGGAGACGTTCGAGGCCGGAATCGAGAAGACGGTGCGCTGGTTCCTCGACAACCGCGACTGGTGGCAGGACATCCTCGACCGGCGCTACACCACCGAACGGCTCGGGTTGACGCCGGCGTGACCCGCACGATCCTGGTCACCGGCGGCAGCGGCCAGGTCGGCCGTGCGCTCGGGCTGCTCGACTGGCCGGAAGGCATTGATCTGCATGCGCCCACCCGCGCGGAGCTGGATCTCGCCGACCCGGCGTCGATCGGGGCCGCCTTTGCGGCGCGGGCATATGCGGCGGTGATCAATTGCGCCGCATATACCGCTGTGGACAAGGCGGAGGACGACGTGGTGGCCGCCTTCGCGGCGAACGCGATGGGCCCGGCCGTGCTCGCCGCGGCGACCGCCGCCGCAGGCGTGCCGATCGTTCACGTCTCCACCGATTACGTTTTCGATGGCTCGGCACCGGGCTTCTACCGCGAGGATGCGGCCGTCGCCCCGCTCGGCGTTTATGGCGCCAGCAAGCTTGCCGGCGAGCTGGCGGTGGCGAGCGGCAACCCGCGCCACGTCATCGTCCGCACCGCCTGGGTGCTGAGCGATCACGGCAGCAATTTCGCCAAGACCATGCTGCGCGTCGGCGCGACCAATGCCCACCTGCGGGTGGTC
>Ga0210040_10001021_pt1 | contig 44171 bp, 38 predicted proteins | sample CryGeyCG12114_NA_FD_185462 | JGI IMG/M metagenome (GOLD analysis project Ga0210040, IMG submission 185462) | Groundwater microbial communities from aquifer - Crystal Geyser CG19_WC_8/21/14_NA (SPAdes) (version 2) | ecosystem: Environmental > Aquatic > Deep subsurface > Groundwater | place: USA...
TCCGCGAACCGGCTGCGCAGGTCCTTCTTGGAGAACTTGCCGACGCTGGTCTTGGGCACCTCGTCGATGAACTCCACGGCGTCCGGCAGCCACCACTTGGCCACCAGCGGCGCGATGTGGTCGAGGATCTCCTGCTCGGTCGCGGTCTCGCCCGGCTTGAGGACGACGCAGGCCAGCGGCCGTTCGTCCCACTTCGGGTGCGGGATCGCCACGACCGCGGCCTCGGCCACCTTGGGGTGGCTCATGATCGCGTTCTCCAGGTCGACCGAGGAGATCCACTCCCCGCCGGACTTGATCAGGTCCTTGGTGCGGTCGGCGATCCGGATGTTGCCGAAGTCGTCCAGCGCCGCGACGTCCCCGGTCTTCATCCAGCCGTCGGGGGTGGACAGCTCCACCCCGGCGTCGGGGTTGTAGTAGTCCCGCGCGCACCACGGGCCGCGCACCTGCAGCTCCCCGGTGGCGGTGTCGTCCCAGGGCAGCTCGTCGGTGGTGCCGGCCTCCACGATCCGGGCCTCCACCCCGAACAGCGGCACGCCCGCCCGGGCCCGCCGGGTGGCCCGGGTCTCCTCGTCGGCGCCGTCGTACCGCGCGGCCAGCGCGCCGCCGGAGGCCACCGGGTGCGTCTCGGTCATCCCCCACGCCTGGTACAGCGGCAGGCCGACCTGCTCCCGGTAGGCCTCCGACAGCGCCTTGGGCACCGCGGAGCCGCCGCAGCCGATCTTGCGCAGCCGGTGCTCGCGCCCGGCCAGGTGCGGCAGTGCGCCCTGGAAGATCGTCGGGACGCCGGCGGTGAAGGTGACGCGCTCGTCGATGATCAGGTCGGCCAGGGCCTGCGGCTGCATCATCGCGCCGGGGAACACCATCGCCGCGCCGGCGGCGGGTGCGGCGTGCGCGATGCCCCAGGCGTTGGCGTGGAACATCGGCACGATCGGCATCGCGACGTCCTCGACGCCGATCCCGAACCCGTTGGGGGAGACGACGGCCATGGTGTGCAGCACCGTCGAGCGGTGGCTGTAGACGACGCCCTTGGGGTTGCCGGTGGTGCCGCTCGTGTAGCACATGGAGGCGGCCGCGTTCTCGTCCTGGACCCGGAACTCGACCGGCTCGGCGTCGGCCAGCAGCGCCTCGTAGTCCAGCACCCGCGGGTCGTCGGGGACCTCGGCGTCGCCGCCGTCGTCCATGACCACCACGTGGTGCACGGTCTTCATGGTCTCGATCAGCGGCCACAGCAGCGGCAGCACCGTGCGGTCGACGAAGACGACCTCGTCCTCGGCGTGGTTGGCGATGTAGGTCAGCTGCTCGGGGAACAGCCGCACGTTGAGCGTGTGCAGCACGCGGCCGGTGCACGGAGCGGCGAAGTAGAGCTCCAGGTGGCGCTGGCTGTTCCAGCCGAACGTGCCCACCCGGCCGTCGGTGCTGATGCCCAGGGTGTCCAGTACGCCGCCGAGCCGGCGGGTGCGCTGCGCCCACTCCCCGTAGGTGCTGCGGACCTTGCCGCTGGGGTTGTTCGTCACGATCGGGACGTCGCCGTGGTGCTGCTCGGCGTGCCGGAAGATGGTGTCGATGGTCAGGGGGACGTCCTGCATCAGCCCGCGCATGGCCGCATGGTGCCAGTGACGCCGCTCACGTTCCACCCGTGGCCGCCCCCGGAGCTGCCGCTCCGGCCGGCACGGGCCGGCGGTGGGGGGCGCAGCTGCGGATGAACATCTCGTTACGCGACCGTGACGGTGAATCTCCGGCGCAGGGCTTGACGCACCTGGGTTGTTAGCGCTCACACTGTGCAGGCTCGCGCCGTTGCGGGCCTGCGCCAACGGGCGGCAGAGTCTCGAAGGAGAGATGTGGCAGTGAACAAGAAGCTGGGCCTCACCGCTCTGGGTGCCACGATGGCGCTCAGCCTGGCCGCCTGTGGCGGCAGCGGGGCCGGGAGCAACTCGAACGACACGGCGGACGCGGACGCGGGCGACCTGCTCATCGGCGTCTCGATGCCGACCCAGACCTCCGAGCGCTGGATCGCCGACGGCGACGCGGTCGAGAGCCAGCTCGAGGATGCCGGCTACCAGGTGGACCTCCAGTTCGCCAACGACGACATCCCCACGCAGCAGCAGCAGATCGACAACATGATCAACAACGGGGCCGACGCCCTGATCATCGCGGCGAAGGACGGCACGACGCTCAGCTCGCAGCTGGACGCCGCCGCGGCCGCCGACATCCCGGTGATCAGCTACGACCGGCTGATCCTCGAGAACGGCAACGTCGACTTCTACGTCAGCTTCGACAACTACAAGGTCGGCGTCGCCCAGGGCACCGCCCTGCTGACCCAGCTCGGCGTGCTGAACGCGGACGGTTCCGCGGGCACCGTCACCGGGCCGCTGAACATCGAGCTGTTCGCCGGCTCGCTGGACGACAACAACGCGGGCTTCTTCTTCGACGGCGCGATGTCGGTGATCCAGCCCAAGATCGACGACGGCACGCTGGTCGTGAAGTCGGGCCAGACCTCCATCGAGCAGGTCGCCACGCAGGACTGGTCGCAGTCCAACGCGCAGGACCGGATGGACGACCTGCTGACCTCTGCCTACAACGACGGCAGCCGGGTCGACGGCGTCCTCTCGCCCTACGACGGCATCTCCCGCGGCATCATCACCTCGCTCGAGGGCGCCGGCTACGGCCCGACGGTGAACGACGCCAACCCGATGGCCGCCATCACCGGTCAGGACGCCGAGATCGCCTCGGTCAAGCTGATCAACGACGAGGTCCAGGGCTCGACGATCTTCAAGGACACCCGGACGCTCGCCACCCAGGCGGTCAAGGCGGCCGAGGCCTTCCTCGAGGGCGATACGCCCGAGGCCAACGACACCACCACCTACGACAACGGTGTCAAGGTCATCCCGTCCTACCTGCTGCCCGTCGAGACGGTCTACAAGGACGACATCAAGAGCGCGCTCATCGACTCGGGCTACTGGACCGAGGACGAGGTCGCGAAGGGCCAGGCCGAGGACTGATCCGGTAATCCCGGAGCCTGGTCACCCCCAGACCCGGCCGGGCCCGGCAGCACAGCTGCCGGGCCCGGCCGGTCCCACCCGCCGCCGACGTCGGTCGGCGGCCGGGCCCCCACCGTCGACGCCAGGTCTCCCCGGCGGGCGGTACCCAGCCAGCTGAGAACAGGACGACCAAGTCATGGCTGACCACATCCTGGAGATGCGCGGCATCACCAAGACCTTCCCCGGTGTGAAGGCGCTCTCCGACGTCACGCTGGCCGTGCAGCCCGGTGAGGTGCACGCGATCTGCGGAGAGAACGGCGCCGGCAAGTCGACGCTGATGAAGGTGCTCTCCGGCGTCTACCCGGCCGGCAGCTACGAGGGCGAGATCGTCTTCGAGGGCCAGGTCTGCAACTTCGGGGGCATCCGCGACTCCGAGCACGCCGGCATCGTGATCATCCACCAGGAACTGGCCCTCGTGCCCTTCCTCTCGATCGCCGAGAACATCTTCCTCGGCAGCGAGCGCAAGGGCCGCAGCGGCCTGATCGACTGGAACAAGGCCAACGCCGAGGCCGGGGCCCTGCTCCGTGCGGTCGGCCTGGACGAGAGCCCCACCACGCCCGTGGGCCAGCTCGGTGTGGGCAAGCAGCAGCTGGTGGAGATCGCCAAGGCGCTGTCCAAGGACGTCAAGCTGCTGATCCTGGACGAGCCCACCGCGGCGCTGAACGACACCGACTCCGCGCACCTGCTCGGGCTGATCCGCGACCTCCGGGACCGCGGGATCACCTCGATCATCATCTCGCACAAGCTGAACGAGATCGTCGCGCTCGCCGACCACACCACCGTCATCCGTGACGGCCGGACGGTCGAGACCCTCGACATGGCCGACCCGGCCGTGGACGTCGACCGCATCATCCGCGGCATGGTCGGTCGCGACCTGGACTCCTACTACCCCGAGCGCGAGTCGCACCCGGGCGAGGAGGTGCTGCGGGTCGAGAACTGGACCGTCAAGCACCCCAGCCAGGACCGGCTGGTCGTCGACGGCGCCAGCTTCGACGTCCGGGCGGGTGAGGTGGTCGGCATCGCCGGGCTGATGGGCGCCGGTCGCACCGAGCTCGCGATGAGCATCTTCGGGCGCTCCTACGGCAACTTCGTCAGCGGCCGGGTCTTCGTGCACGGCAACGAGGTCAAGGCCAAGAGCGTCGCCGAGGCCATCGACGCGGGCATCGCCTACGCCACCGAGGACCGCAAGAAGTACGGCCTGAACCTCATCGACGACATCTCCCGCAACATCTCGGCGGCGGCGCTGGGCAAGCTGTCCAGCAACGGCTTCGTCAACGGCAACGAAGAGGCCAAGGTCGCCGAAGAGAGCCGCACGTCGATGAACATCAAGGCGCCGACGGTGCGGTCGATCGTGGGCAAGCTGTCGGGCGGGAACCAGCAGAAGGTCGTGCTCAGCAAGTGGCTGCTGACCGACCCGGACGTGCTGATCCTCGACGAGCCGACCCGCGGCATCGACGTGGGCGCGAAGTTCGAGATCTACACGATCATCAACCGGCTGGTGGCGGCCGGGAAGGCCGTCGTCGTCATCTCCTCCGAGCTGCCCGAGCTGCTCGGCATCTGTGATCGCATCTACACGCTGTCCGCCGGCCGGATCACCGGTCAGGTCCCCGTCCGCGAGGCCACCCAGGAACGCCTCATGACCCTCATGACCCAGGAGAAGGAGCTCGTCGGATGACCAGGACCATCCCGCCGGCGTCCGAGCCGGAGGCCCAGTCGGCCACGGCACCGAAGGACGTCGCTGCCACCGAGACGGTGAGCGCCGGCACCAGCAACGTCGTCCAGCTGTTCACCCGCAACCTGCGGACCAGCGGCATCTACATCGCCTTCGTCGCGATCGTGGCCCTGTTCGCCGTGCTCACCGACGGGCGCTCGCTGTCGGCGGGCAACATCACCAACGTCGTCCTGCAGTACAGCTACATCCTGATCCTGGCCATCGGCATGGTGATCGTGATCGTGGCCGGGCACATCGACCTCTCGGTCGGCTCGGTGGTCGCGCTGACCGGCGCGGTCTCCGCGGTGCTGGTCATCCGCAACGGTGCGCCGTGGTGGGTGGGTGTGCTGGCCGCGCTCGCCACCGGCGTGCTGGTCGGCGCCTGGCAGGGGTTCTGGGTCGCCTACGTCGGCATCCCCGCGTTCATCGTGACCCTGGCCGGCATGCTGCTGTTCCGCGGCCTGACGCTCGAGGTGCTGGACAACAAGTCGCTCTCGCCCTTCACCCCGGAGTACCAGAAGGTGGCCAACGGCTTCCTCAACGGGCTGCTCGGCGGCAACGGCTACGACGCCTTCACCCTGCTCGTGTTCGCCCTCGCCGCGGTCGGCTACGCGGTCAGCCAGTGGCGGACCCGGGCCGGCCGGGTCGCCTACGGCCAGGCGGTGGAGTCCTTCCCGCTGTTCGTCGTCAAGATCCTGGTCGTCGCCGCCGTGGTCATGGCCTTCGCCTGGAAGCTGGCGACCGCCCGCGGCCTGCCGATCGTGCTGATCATCCTGGCCGCGCTGATCATGATCTACACGGTGGTCACCAAGCGCACCGTGTTCGGTCGCCAGGTCTACGCGATCGGCGGCAACCTGTCGGCCGCGACCCTGTCCGGCGTCAAGGTCCGGATGGTCAACTTCTGGATCTTCGTGAACATGGGCCTGCTCGCCGGTGTCGCCGGCGTCGTGTTCTCGTCCCGGTCCAACACCGCAGCCCCGGGTGCCGGTGACATGTTCGAGCTGGACGCCATCGCGGCGGCCTTCATCGGCGGTGCCGCGGTGACCGGTGGTGTCGGCAGCGTCGTCGGCGCGATGGTGGGTGCGCTGATCATGGCCGTGATGAGCAACGGCATGTCCATCCTCGGCGTCGACCAGTCGCTCCAGTCGGTGATCAAGGGCCTGGTCCTGCTGCTCGCCGTCGCCTTCGACGTCTACAACAAGCGGCGGGCCGGCTCCTCCCGCTGAACCGTCCGGACCACCGATCGGGACGGCGACGCGGCCGTCCGGTGAAGGAGGAAGCCGTGCTGCCCGAGGGGGCGCCGCGGGCACTGGGCCTGGCTGATGTCGCGGTCCGGGCGGGGGTGTCGCACCAGACGGTGTCCCGGGTGGTCAACGGGCACCGGAGCGTCGCTCCCGCCACCCGGGAGCGCGTGCAGCAGGCCATCGCCGAACTCGGCTACCGGCCCAACACGGCTGCACGCGCTCTCGTGACCGGCTCCACGCGCACGTTCGGCCTGGTGATCTCGCACATCAACCAGTTCGGGCCGGCGCAGACGCTGCTCGGGCTGGAGTACGCGGCCCGGGCAGCCGGCTACTCGCTCGGCGTCGCGATCCTCGACGAGGACAGCGAGGCGGCGATGCGGGAGGCGGTCGACCGGTTCGTCGCGCAGAGCGTCGACGGGGTGGTCGCGCTGTCCACCTACGGGCAGGCGGTGGAGGCACTGGAGCGCTTCGTGGTGCCCGTGCCGCTGGTCACGGTGCAGGTCGGCTGGGACGAGCAGCGGCCGAGCGTGTGGGTCGACCAGGAGGGCGGTGCCGCCCTGGCCACCCAGCACCTGCTGGACCTCGGCCATCGCACGGTCCACCACGTCACCGGCCCGGCCGACTCGCTCGAGTCCGGCGGGCGGATGCGGGGCTGGCGGGGGGTGCTCCAGGCAGCGGGGGCGCCGGTGCCCGGGACGCTGTGCGGCGACTGGGGGCCTGCCTCCGGGCACGCCGCCGGCCGCGAGCTGGCTGCTCGGATCCGCGCCGGCGAGGAGGTGACCGCCGTCTTCCTGGCCAACGACCAGATGGCGCTGGGCCTGCTCAACGCGCTGCACGAGGAGGGGCTCTCGGTGCCCGGTGACGTCAGCGTCGTCGGCTTCGACGACGTCCCCGAGTGCGCGTACTACACCCCGCCGCTGACCACCGTCCGGCAGGACTTCGCCGAGCTGGGCCGCCGCGGGGTGGAGCTGGTGCTGGCCCGGCTGCGCAACCAGCCGCTGCAGCCCGACCCGGTGATCCCGGAGCTCGTGGTGCGGCGGACGACCGGCCCAGCCCGGTCGGGGTGACCGGCAGCCCTTGACCGGCAAGGCCTTGTTAACGTTAACAACCCGGTCCGGGACCCTCCTGCGGTCGACCGGACAGCTGGGACCAGGCCCGTCACGGGTGGGCGGGAAGGAACTCCGGACATGACGATCGACGCCGGCACGGCGATCACCTCGGGTCGCACGGCCCTGGGGATCGAGCTCGGGTCCACCCGGATCAAGGCGGTGCTGATCGGTCCCGACCACGCGCCGCTGGCCATCGGCAGCTCCGACTGGGAGAACCAGTTGGTGGACCGGCTGTGGACGTACTCGCTGGACGACGTCTGGTCAGGGGTGCAGCAGAGCGTCGCGGCCCTGGCCGAGGATGTGCGGCGACGGCACGGGGTCGAGCTGGCCGGGGTCGGCGCGCTCGGGGTGTCGGCGATGATGCACGGCTACCTCGCGTTCGACGGCGAGGGTGAGCTGCTCACGCCGTTCCGCACCTGGCGGAACACGAACACCGGTCGGGCAGCCGAGCGGCTCAGCGCGGAGTTCGGGTGCAACATCCCGCACCGGTGGAGCGTCGCGCACCTCTACCAGGCCGTGCTGGACCGGGAGGGGCACGTCGGTCGGCTCGACCACCTGACGACCCTGGCCGGCTACGTGCACTGGCAGCTCACCGGCGAGAAGGTCCTCGGCATCGGGGACGCCAGCGGCGTGTTCCCCATCGACGACGTCACGCGCGGCTACGACACCACGATGCTGGCCCGGTTCGACCAGCTGGCGGCCGAGGCCGGGGTCGAGCTGACCCTGGCCGACCTGCTGCCGGCCATCGCCGTCGCCGGGCAGCCGGCCGGCACGCTCACCGAGGCGGGCGCGGCGCTGCTCGACCCCAGCGGGCGGCTCCGTCCCGGCGTCCCGCTCTGTCCTCCGGAGGGTGACGCGGGCACGGGGATGGTCGCCACCAACTCGGTCGCGCCGCGTACCGGCAACGTCTCCGCCGGGACGTCCGTCTTCGCCATGGTCGTGCTGGAGCGGGAGCTGTCCCGGGTGCACCGCGAGCTGGACCTGGTCACCACGCCGGCCGGCGACCCGGTGGCCATGGTGCACTGCAACAACGGGGCCAGTGAGCTGGACGCCTGGGCCGGCCTCTTCGCCGAGTTCGCCCGCGCGCTGGGTTCCCCGGCGAGCTCGGCGCAGGTGTTCCAGACCCTGTTCACCGCGGCGCTGGACGGAGCGAGCGACTGCGGCGGGATGCTCGCCTACAACTACCTCTCCGGTGAGCCGATCACCGACTTCGAGGAGGGGCGACCGCTCTTCCTCCGGTCCCCGGACAGCCGGCTCGACCTGGGCACGTTCATGCGGACGCACCTGTTCTCGTCCCTGGCCACGCTCCGGATCGGCATGGACGTCCTGCAGAAGACCGAGGGCGTGCAGCTGGACCGGATGTTCGCCCACGGTGGCCTGTTCAAGACCGAGGGCGTGGCGCAGCGCTTCCTGGCCGCCGCGATCGACACCCCGGTCTCCGTCGGCGACGTCGCTGCGGAGGGTGGCGCCTGGGGCATCGCCGTCCTGGCCGCCTTCGCCGCCGGCCGTGCGCCGGAGCAGGGCCTGGCGGACTACCTGGACACCGCGGTGTTCACCGACGCGAGCCTGCAGACGCACCTGCCCGACCCGGCCGACGTGGCGGGCTTCGACGCCTTCATGCAGCGTTACGTGGCCGGGCTGCCGGTCGAGCGGGCCGCCGTGGAACACGTGGCGATCGGCTCCCGGCCCGCCGATCAGCAGACCGCCGACGCCGAGACGACCACCGCCCCCACGACCGAGGAGCAGCCGGCATGACCGCCCCGACCGAGCACGGCACCCACCAGGCCCAGCGGGAGCACGTCGCCGCCCTGCACGCCGAGCTCACCCGCTACGCGCTGGTGACCTGGACGGCGGGCAACGTCTCCGAGCGCGTCCCCGGCGAGGACCTCTTCGTCATCAAGGGCAGCGGCGTCTCCTACGACGAGCTGACCTGGGAGGCGATCACCGTGTGCGACCTGGACGGCAGGGTGGTCGACGGGGTCCGGGCGCCGTCGTCCGACACCGCCGCGCACGCCTACGTCTACCGGCACATGCCCGAGGTCAACGGCCAGGTGCACACGCACAGCCCGTACGCAGCAGCCTGGGCGGCGCGCGGCGAGGCGATCCCGTGCGTGCTGACCGCCATGGCCGACGAGTTCGGCGGGCCGATCCCGGTCGGGCCGTTCGCCCTCATCGGCGACGACTCCATCGGCCAGGGTGTCGTGGCGACGCTCCAGGGCTCCCGCTCGCCGGCGGTGCTCATGCAGAACCACGGCGTCTTCACCGTCGGCCCCTCGGCGCGGGCCGCGGTCAAGGCCGCGGTCATGACCGAGGACGTCGCTCGTACCGTGCACCTCTCCCGGCAGCTGGGCGAGCCCATCCCGATCGCGCAGGCGGACATCGACTCGCTGTACGCGCGTTACCAGAACGTCTACGGCCAGCGATGAGGCCCGGCGCATGACGAAGGAGCAGTACGTGGCATTCGAAGGTTCCGAGATCTGGTTCCTCACCGGCAGCCAGGGGCTGTACGGCGAGGAGACCCTCCAGCAGGTCGCCGAGCAGTCCCAGCGGGTCGCCGCCACCCTGGACGGCGCGGACGCCGTGCCGGTGCGCGTGGTGTGGAAGCCGGTGCTGACCGACGCCGGCGCGATCCGCCGGATCATGGGCGAGGCCAACGAGGACCCGGCCTGCCTGGGCGTCATCACCTGGATGCACACCTTCTCCCCGGCGAAGATGTGGATCTCCGGGCTGGACGCGCTGCGCAAGCCGCTGCTGCACCTGCACACCCAGGCCGACGCGGCGCTGCCGTGGGCGACCATCGACATGGACTTCATGAACCTCAACCAGGCCGCCCACGGCGACCGGGAGTACGGGTTCATGCTCACCCGGCTGCGCACGCCGCGGACGACCGTCGCCGGCCACGCGGCCAACCCCCGGGTGCAGGCCCGGGTGGGCTCCTGGGCCCGCGCCGCGGCCGGCGCCGCCGCGGCCCGGGGCCTCAAGCTGGCCCGGTTCGGCGACAACATGCGGAACGTCGCCGTCACCGAGGGCGACAAGGTCGAGGCGGAGATCCGCTTCGGCATGTCGGTGAACACCTGGGGCGTCAACGACCTGGTCGCCGTGCTGGAGCAGGTCGCCGACCCCGCGGTGGACGCCGTCGTCGCCGAGTACGGCGACCTGTACGACATGGACGACGACCTGCGTCCGGGCGGGGAGCGGCACGACAGCGTGCGCTACCAGGCCCGGATCGAGGTGGCGCTGCGCCAGTTCCTCACCGAGGGCGGCTTCGGGGCGTTCACCACGAACTTCGAGGACCTCGGCGGCCTGCGTCAGCTGCCCGGCCTGGCCGTGCAGCGGCTGATGGCCGACGGCTACGGCTTCGGCGGTGAGGGCGACTGGAAGACCTCCGCGCTGCTGCGGGTGCTCAAGGTCGCCGCCCAGGGCCTGCCCGGCGGGACCTCGTTCATGGAGGACTACACCTACGACCTGGAGTCCGACACCCCGAAGATCCTCGGGGCGCACATGCTCGAGGTCTGTCCGACGATCGCCGGCGACCGGCCGCGCCTCGAGGTGCACCCGCTGGGCATCGGTGGCCGCGAGGACCCCGCCCGGCTGGTCTTCACCGCCGCTCCCGGCGCGGGCATCACGCTGGGCTGGTGCGACCTGGGTGACCGGTTCCGCTGGGTGTCCAACGTGATCGACGTCGTCCCGCCGTCCGAGCCGCTGCCGAACCTGCCGGTCGCCCGGGCGGTCTGGGAGCCCCGGCCGGACTTCGAGACGGCGACCGAGGGCTGGCTGACCGCCGGCGGCCCGCACCACACGGTGCTGTCCACCCAGCTGGGTGCCGAGGAGCTCACCGACCTGGCCGAGGTCTTCGACACCGAGCTGGTGCTGATCGACGAGGACACGACCCGCCGCAGCCTGGCCAAGGAGCTGCGCTGGAGCGCGGCCTACCACCGGCTCAACCAGCGCCTCTGACGCACTGACGACGACGCCCCGCCCGGTTTCCCGGCCGGGGCGTCGTCGGTTCAGCCGTAGACGCCGGTCGACGCCTCCACCAGGGCGACCAGGCCGTCGGTCGCCGAGACCTGCTGGTCGTGGCCGGCCGTCGACGTCAGGTACCAGACCCCGTTGCCGTCGGCAGCGGGCGTGGCCAGGACCCAGCTGAGCTGGTCCGGCCCGTCGCACCGGGCCAGGACCGCGCCCGCCGCCACGTCGAGGAACGGGCACCGGGCGCCGCCGGTCTGGAACCAGGTGTGCAGGTCCTGGTCCGCCGGGTCGCCTGCGACGAAGCCGACCGAGAGGAGGTACCGGTCGGCCGGTGGCTCCTCCGGCACGTACGGCACCGGCACCCACGAGCAGCCCACGGGCCCCTGCGGCAGCGTGCCGTAGGCGTAGGTCCACCGGCCGCCGAGCAGGGCGGCGAACCGGGCGGCCAGCTGCGGGCAGCCGTCGATGTCCTGGGCGTAGGAGGGGCTGGCTCCTGCCCAGCGAGCCCACTCGACCGGCGCGGTGAGCGCCACGGGACCGCCGATCGATGCCGCCACCTGGGCGAGCTCGGGGTCGGCCGCCGCCTGGTCCGCGGGGAGCACCGTGGCCGCGGGGCCGGGAGCGACCGGCGTGCCCGGAGGAGGAGTCGTGGCGGGGGCGGACGTCGTGGCGGGGGCGGAGGTCGTGGCGGCCGGCGTCGTGGCGGGGGCGGACGTCGTGGCGGGGCGCTCGCCGGCCGCCGGCGGGGTCGTGCCGGTCCCGTGGGTGAGCACCAGGCCGACCAGGGCTGCCAGGGCGGCCAGGACCACGACGACGACCGCCGTCCACAGCGCTCGCCGGCGTCCTCGGCCGGCCTGCCCCGCGGCGCCGCCGTCCCGAGCGTCGTCCGTCACGTCACCCTCCCGTTGCCTCCGGCAACCACCGCGGCAGTTCCGCCCGGGCTCGTGACCCGCTCAGGCGGTGAGGACCACGGGCAGGTCGTGCAGCCCGCGGATGACGAACTCCGGACGCCGTCGCGCCGGCGCACCGAGCTCGAGCTGCGAGGTCCGGGACAGCAGCGCGCCGAACGAGGCCTGCAGCTCCACCCGGGCCAGCGGTGCCCCGATGCAGAAGTGCACCCCGGCACCGAAGGAGATGTGCGGGTTGTCGGCCCGGCCGACGTCCAGGGTGTCCGGGTCGGCGAAGACGGCCGGGTCCCGGTTGGCGCTGCCCAGCAGGGCGGCGATCTTCTGCCCGCGCTCGACGGTGACCCCGCCGATCGGCACGTCCTCGGTGGCGGTGCGCTCGAACAGCTGCAGCGGCGAGTCGAAGCGCATCAGCTCCTCGATCGCGGTCGGCAGCAGGCCGGGGTCGGTGCGCAGCCGAGCCAGCTGGTCGGGGTGCTCCAGCAGCGCCAGCAGCCCGTTGCCGCTGACGTTGACGGTCGCCTCGTGACCGGCGTTGAGCAGCAGGATGCAGGTGGTGACCAGCTCGTCCTCGGTGAGCTTGTCGCCCGCGGAGTCCCGGACGGTGACCAGGTGGGTGAGCAGGTCCTCACCGGGCGTCCGTCGCCGGTCGGCGGCCAGCTCGCGCAGGTAGGCCACGAACTCGGCGGCGGCCCGCTCGGCGTCGTCCTCGATCTCGGTGGTGCGGCCGTACTCGTACATCTTCACGATCGCGTTCGACCACGGCCGCAGCAGCGGCCGGTCGGCCGCCGGCACCCCGAGCAGCTCGGCGATGACGGCGACGGGGAGCTCCTCGGACATCCCGGACAGCACGTCGACCGGCGTGCTCCCGGCCGACCGCTCGACCAGGTCGTCGACGAGGGAGTCGGCCAGCTCCTGCACCCACGGTCGCAGCCGTTCCACGTGCCCCCGGGCGAACGCGGCGCTGATCAGCCGCCGCAACCGGGTGTGCGTGGGCGGCTCCATCTCCAGGATGGCGTTGCGGTGGATCAGGTTGAAGCTGTCGAACCGCTCGGCGGGGGCCTTGTCCGACCAGATCCGGCCCAGTCGCCGGTCCCGGAGCACCGCGTTGGCCTCCGCGTGCGTGAACGTCAGCCACAGGCCCAGCTGGGGGTCCCACTGGACCGGGGCGACGGTGCGCGCGGCGGCGAAGGCGGGGTAGGGGTCGGCGACCACCGCAGGGTCGGTGAGGTCGAGCGGAGGGGGAGCCAGCGTCACCGGGCCAGGGTAGTGAAGGGCCCCGTCCCCGCACGCTCGGCGCGTGCCCGGACCCGGCCACATAGCCTTGGGTGCATGGCCCGCTCCACGACCCGCCGTCCCGCTGCCGCCCCTGCCGCCGCCGGGGAGATCAACCCCAAGGCACCCTGCCCCTGCGGCTCCGGGCGCCGGTACAAGCACTGCCACGGTTCCGGCTACGCCCCGCCCGTGCGCCGGCCGTTCGAGGGCCTGGCCGGGGAGGCCGACTGGGTCGCGCTGCGGGAGCTCGTCCCGGCCGCGACCGCCCCGCTGCGGACGACGGACGGCCGGGACGTGACGCTGGCCAGCGTGCTGCCCGGCGGCACCCCGGCACTGGTCCGCGCCAACGGCCAGATCCTGCTCGGCGCCCAGCTGGCCACCTCCTCCGACGACGTCAGCCGTGACCTGGGGACGGCGCTGGCCGCCGCGCTCGAGGCGCCCACCGGCGCCCCGGTCGACCCGGGCCCGATCGGCGGCGCGGGCTCGGCCGGTCCCCGGCTGCAGGAGCTGCTGGACACCAGCGCGCCGCTGGAGGTCACGGTGCACGACGACTTCGACTTCTGGCTGGAGGGGCAGTCGGTCGACCCGGCCGCGCAGGCCGGTCTCCGGCAGGCCAACGAGATGGTCATGCCGACCGTGCGGCTGGCCGGCCTGGAGGCCGCCTACTGGTGCCGGCCGAGCACCGACCGTGCCCACGTCCGCTGGGCCCGCCCGGAGCCGGAGGAGCAGCTGCTGGACGCGCTGGCCCGGCTCTCCGCCGCCGAGCAGCTGACCCTGGGCGAGGGCACCCGGTACGCCGGCGCCTTCCGCGCGCACGGCCTCGTCGTCCCGGTCTGGGACGTGCCGGCCGAGACGCCGGGGGCGGAGTGGGCCGGCCCGTCGGCCGGGCTGCAGTCCCGGCTCGAGACGGCGCTCACCCGCACCGAGCCGCTCACCGCCGACGAGCGCCGGGCCCGGGCCGGGCTGCTGTCCCGCCAGGTCACGCTGCGCTGATCGGGGACACAGCTCGCACGCTCGCCGGCCCCGTCCGGAGGCTCACGCCGAGCTTGCGAGGCGGGAGAGGGACGGGGTCCTTCAACTAACGTAGGGCGGGAACGGCTGGCCTGGAGGAGGACGACGGTGGACCACGAGCACGGCGGCATGGGCTCCATGCACCTCCCGGAGCTGCCGCCGACCACCGGCCGGGTGCTGGGGCTGGACCTCGGGGCGGCCTCTCCGGTGGCCTGGCTCGCCGTCCTGCTGGCCCTCGCGTACGGCGTGGGCCTGTGGCGCCTGCAGCGGCGGGGCGTGCAGTGGCCGGTGGGCCGCACCATCGCCTGGCTGGGCGGCTGCGCGAGCCTGTTCTACGTGACCGCGAGCGGTCTGCAGAGCTACGGCATGGCGCTGTTCAGCCTGCACATGGTCCAGCACATGGTGCTCACCATGATCACGCCGCTGCTGCTGCTGATGGGCGCGCCGGTCACCCTGGCGCTGCGCGCGCTGCCCGCCGGCCAGGGCCCGGCGGGCATGCCGCGGCGGCTGCTGCTCGGCGGTCTGCACAGCCGGCTCGCCCAGCTCGTGGCCTCGCCGCTGTTCACCGTGCCGCTGTTCATCGCCAGCCTGTACGGCGTCTACTTCACCCCGCTGTTCGACGACCTGATGTCGACCACGGTGGGTCACACCTTCATGCTGCTGCACTTCCTGATGACCGGGATGCTGTTCTTCGGCCCGATCCTGGCCGTCGACCCGTGGCCGCGGCGGTCCAGCCACGGCGGCCGGATGCTCGAGCTGCTGCTGCCGGCGCCGTTCCACGCCTTCTTCGGCGTCATCGTGATGATGAGCAACACGGAGCTGCTGACCAGCTACGCGAACCCGCCGGCGTCCTGGGGCATCGACCCGCTGTTCGACCAGGGCTCGGCCGGGGGCATCGCCTGGTCCTTCGGGGAGTTCCCGACGGTGCTGGTGCTCGCCGTCGTCTTCTTCTCCTGGACCCGGTCGGAGGAACGCGCCAACCGGGCCGCAGACCGCGCCCACGACCGGGCGGTGGCCCGCGGCGAGTCCGGTGAGGACCCCGCGCTCACCGCCTACAACGAGCGGCTGCGCCGGCTGGCGGCCCAGAACCCCTGACCCGCGCGGGGCCCAAGTGGCCATCCTGGCCCCTCGATCGCGGCCCTAGGACGGACGGCGGGTGCGCGGGTGGTCGGCCTCGACCAGCGCCTGGACCAGGTCGGCGCGGGCCCGGGCCACGCGGGAGCGGATCGTGCCGATCGGGCAGCCGACCACCTCGGCCGCCTCCGCGTACGGCAGCCCGATGAGTTGGGTGAGCACGAAGGCCTCGCGGCGCTCGGGGTCCAGCCGGTCCAGCACGTCCTGGGCGGCGACCGTGCCGCCCACCTCGTCGGCCGGGACGTCGCGGGCCAGGTTCGCGAGGTCGGCGTCCTCGCCCACCAGGACCAGCCCGCGGCGCTTGCGGGCGCGCAGGTGGTCGGCGCAGACCCGGCGGGCGATGGAGAGCAGCCAGGTCCGCAGCGAGGAGCGGCCCTCGAACCGGCGCAGTGCCGGCAGCGCCCGCAGATAGGTCTCCTGGGTGAGGTCCTCGGCGACCTGCCGGTCGGCCAGGTGCGCGCACAGCCGCCACACGTCGGCCTGCGTCTCCTGGATCAGCGCCGCCTGCGCGGCGGTGTCGCCTTCGGCAGCACGGGCCGCGAGACGTTCCAGCTGTCCCACGTCCACCCTCCGGGAACTCAGCGTCTGTCGGCGGCGACTATGCCAGCGTGTCCTGTGCTGCGTGTCGTGAGGCCGTCTCGGCGACCCTGGACCGCGAGTCCCCCGGCGTTCCCCAGCAGTGGGTCGACCAGCACCTGGAGGGCTGCGCCGCGTGCCGGGGCTGGGCCGAGGCCGCTGCCGAGGTGACCCGGCGGGCCCGGCTGGTCATCGCCCCACCGGTGCCCGACGTCACCGCGGCGGTGCTGGGCAGGCTCCCGGCTCAGGGTGCCCGGGCCGGTGCTCCGGCGCACGGCCGACGCCGGGAGTGGGCCGATGCCCTGGTGCGGCTGGCGCTGCTCGGCGTGGGCGCCGGGCAGCTGGCGGTCAGCCTGCCGGCCCTCGCCGGGGCGTCCGCGGGGATGCCGGCGCCGGTGCACCTGACGCACGAGACCGCGGCCTGGAACCTCGGGCTGGCCGCCTGCTTCCTCGGCGTCGCCGTGCTGCCCCGGCTGGCCGCCGGTGCGCTGCCCTTCCTGCTCTCCTTCACCGCCGTGCTCAGCTGGGTGACGGTGCGCGACCTCGGCGCCGGTCACGTGCACGCCGGCCGGGCGGTCGGGCACCTGCTGCTGGTCGGCGGCGCCGTGCTGGTCAGCGTCCTGGCGCTCCGCAACCGGACGCCGCGACCCGGGCCGCGGAGCGCCGTCCGAGGCTGGCCCGACCGGCTCGCCTCCGGTCGGGCCGCCCCGGCCGGCGTGGTCCACGCCGGCCGTGCCGTGCCCCACCCGTACGACGCCACTGCCTCCGCCACCGTCACCGCCGAGGAGCGCCGCGCGGCCTGACGGGGCCGGGGACGCCGGCCGGCGCCGGGCTCAGTTGCGCATCAGCCCCAGCGCGTACTGCGGCCAGAAGATGCCGGCCGCGGGGCCGCCGTTGCACGTGCCGTCGGACTCGCCGGTCCGCTTCACCCAGAGGTAGGCGTCGACCAGTGCCTGGCCGGTCGCGCTGGTGGGCCGTTCCCCGACCGCCCGGCCGCCCGGGTTGCACCAGTCGCTCCCGGGCCCGTTGCCGTTGCGGCTGGTGTCGATCACGAAGTGTGCACCGCCGAGGGCGGCCGAGAGCGCCTGGCCGTAGCTGACGTTGGCCGCGGTCGTCTCGAAGTTGGAGACGTTCAGCGAGAAGCCGTCGGCGTCGTCGACGCCGGCCGCGCGCAGCCGCTTGGCCATCTCCGCAGCACCGATCCAGGTGGGGTTGCCCGCGTCCAGGTAGGTGAGGGTGCCCGGGTTGGTCTCCAGGACGTCGATCGCCGCGTCCAGCAGTGCGTAGCGGCGGGCCGGGTCGCCGCAGAGCTGGGCCAGCGCGTCGGGCTCCACGACGACGACGGCCCGGGCGCTGCCGATGCCGGCGGCGATCTGCTGGACCCAGGTCGCGTACTCGGTGGCGCTCGCGGCGCCACCTGCGGAGTAGCCGCCGCAGTCGGTGTCCGGCACGTTGTAGGCGACCAGGACGGGGACGGCGCCGGAGGCCTGGGCGGCGGTGACCGCGTCGCGCACCGTCCGCGTGACGTCTCCGCTCCACGACCCGAGCCACAGCGCCGTGGGCACTCCGGCGAGCTGGCTCAGCAGGGCGCTGTCCGCCGGGCCGTACGCGCCGGAGCGAGCGGCCGCGGCGGCGCCGGTGTTCGGCCCGTAGAAGGTGGCGCCGGCCAGCGGGTTGCCCGAGGCGCCGGCTGCAGACGTCGCCGGGGCGGACCCGACCGTCGACGTGCTGCTGGCGGGCGCCCGGGTCGGGGCCACCGGGGTGGTGGCCGTCGAGGTGGCGGCCTTCGGCGCGGTGGCCGTCGAGGTGGTGGCCTTCGAGGTGGCGGCCTTCGGGGTAGTGGCCTTCGGGGTGGTGGCGGTGGACGAGCCGGGGACCACGGCCGCAGCGGTCGGTGTCGTCGGTGCCGGTGTGCGGGCCGGCGAGGTCGTCGCCCCGGCGACCGCCGTTCCCCGCGGGGCGTGCGCCGACGGACTGCTGGCCGTCGCCGGCTGCCTGGCCTCGGCGAGCTGCTGGCCCACCAGGCCGCCGCTGAGCGCCAGCGTCAGCGCCGTCGCGGCGAGTGCCCGGCGCCCGGTGGACAGGTGGCCGGCGTTCTCCCTGTGCTTCATCGGGACCGAGCCTAGCCGATGGTGAGCCCTCGATCACGCAGAGTGAACAGCGCTCGCCGGTCGCCGATGGGTTCCGCCACTCCCTGGTGCGGGAGACGCGCTGGTGGGTGGGCAGGCTGAGGGCGGACACAGCGGCGCCGGACGACGCACCCGAGGTTGGGGTGCGCCGTCCGGCGCCGGCGAACTGACGCGGTGGAGTCACAGGGGCATCACGCGCCCCAGTGACTCCACCAGCCGGCTCAGCTGCGGCGGCGGGCCGCCACGAGGACCGTGCCGCCGAGGGCGAGCAGGGCGCCGGCGGTGGCCAGCATCGAGGTCAGCTCGAACCCGGTGTAGGCCAGCTTGCCGGCGCCACCGGCCGCAGCCGCCGGGGCGGTCAGGGTGACGGTCTGGATGGTGGCCTCGGCGTCCTCGCAGCCGATGCCGTCGTCGTCGCTGTCCAGGCCCGCCCGGTAGCCCGGCGCACCGGCGAGGACGGGAGCAGCACCACGGGCGCGCGCGTCGTCACAGTTGGCGTAGTAGGTCTCCGCGGCGGGGGAGGTCACCGGCTGCTCGCCGGTCGGCTGCTCGGGCGGGGTCACACCGAGCGCGCTCCCCAGGCAGTCCAGGAACCCGGTGAGTGCGGCCGGGTCGAACAGGCTGCCGAGAGCCGCCTCGATCTCCTCGGGCGTGCCGGTGGTCAGGAGCTCCTCGAGCGCGGCGTCGTCCAGCGTCAGGGCGTCGGTCGGCGCGGGCAGTCGGTCGAAGCAGCCGACGATCGCCGCGCACGTGTCGCCACCGTCGGACAGGCCGGCCTGGTCCAGCAGCGCCTGGCACTCCGCGGCGACGGCGGCCGGGTCGAGCTCGGCCGCGGGGTCCACGGTCTCGTCGCCGCTGACCTCATCGCCCTGCTCGCCCTGCTCGCCGCCGAGCACGTCGCCGACGACCGGGAGGTCCTGCGCGGGCAGGCTGCCCTCCGGCAGGGCCGGGAGCGCCGGGGTCTGGGCGATCTGCGGGAGCGCGACGTCGGCGGCAGGCGCCTCGTCCGGGGCGGACGGCTGCTGGGCGGCGTCCGGGACGACCTGGGAGAGCGTCTCGTCCAGTACGGGGACGATCGGCTCGGTGAGCGCACCGACCGGGTTGTCACCGGCGCTCGCCGGGCCGCTCCAGAGCAGGAGCACCGCCAGTGCGGCGAGCAGAGCAAGTGGCAACTTCAGGAACTTCGACACACGTGCCCCCGTTGGCATTGACGATGTGATCCGTAGCTCTACCAGCGGGTAACACAGCGAGCGAACGGCTCCGTCACAGCCTCGGCGAGCCGCTACACAGCGTCATGAGGTGCACGTCAGAGCGCATCTCGCAGTACCGGACAGGACATGCAGCGGGGTCCGCCGCGGCCACTGCCCAGCTCCGAGCCGGCGATGGCGACCACCTCGATCCCGGCCGCCTCGAGTGCGGCGTTGGTGACCGTGTTGCGCTCGTAGGCGACGGCCAGCCGGGGGGCCAGGGCCAGGGTGTTGTTGCCGTCGTCCCACTGCTCCCGCTCGGCGGTGACCGGGTCCAGGCCGGTGTCGATCAGCCGCAGCCGGTCGATGCCCATCGCCGCTGCGGCGGCGACCAGGAAGGGCTGCGGTCCGCGGACGGAGAGCTCGGTGGTGTCGGCGTCGTCGGGCAGCTCGTCCCCGGCGGTCACCGTCCAGGCCTGCAGGTGGTCGGCGACCGCCGGGTACATGACCATCGCGTCGACGTCGACCATCGTGCAGATGGTGTCCAGGTGCATCGTCGCCCGCTGCTGGGCGATCGGGACGACGAGCACCGTGTGCGCCAGGCCGCGGGCGAACACCCGGCGGGCCAGGCGCTCCGCACCGCCGGCCGTCGTCCGTTCCCCGACGCCGACCGCGAGCACCCCGGGTGCCAGCAGCAGGACGTCGCCGCCCTCCAGGTGCTCCAGGTGCGCACCGTAGAGCTGGGCGGCCCTGGCGAAGCGCGGGTGGTGGGTGTAGATCGCCGCGGTGAGCGCGCTCTCCCGGTCCCGGGCCGGCATGGCCAGCGAGGTGACGGCGACCTGGTCGCCCACCCAGACCGAGGAGTCGCGGGTGAACATCAGGTTGGGCAGCGGCGGGACGACGAACTCGCCGCGGCCCATCAGCTGGTACGCCAGTCCGCGGCCGCCGCGCAGCTCGTCGTGGGCGACGCCGGCGATCAGCGCGCCGGCCAGGTCCTCGGGGGCCAGCCCCTCCAGGTGGGCGGTGGTGGCGTGCCGCAGCGTCGCGCCCAGGCGCGGGTCGTCGACGGCGGCGGTGATCACCTCCGCGCGGGCGGTGGGGTCGGCCATCACGTCGGCCAGCAGCCGGTCCAGGTGCAGCACCTCCACGCCGCGCTCCCGCAGCGCCGCGGCGAAGGCGTCGTGCTCCTCCTGGGCGCGGGCCACCCACGGCACGCCGTCGAAGAGCAGCTCGTCGTTGTTGCGTGGGGTGAGTCGGCGCAGTTCGGCCCCGGGCCGGTGCAGGAGCACCGTCCGCAGCCGGCCGACCTCGCTGGTCACGCCGCTGTTCGGAGTGGTCGGCGTGGGGAGGGTCATGCGCCCGAGCCTGCTCGATGGTGATCGCCGCGGCAGCTCGGGGGGCATCGCGGCCGGCCCGGAGGGGTGGGGACGCCCGTCGCGGCAGCGGCGCGGGCCGTCCGGCGTGGTCCACTACGGGGATGAGCAGCAGCGCCCCCGAGCCCGGTCCGCTCGCCCCGGACGGCCCGCCGCGGTGGCTGCTGGTGATGCTGGCGGCCGGCGTGTCGCTGGTGTTCGCGACCTTCGTCGTGCTGCTGCTGGGCATCGCCGGGGTCGAGCGGATCAGCCAGCTGGTGCTGATCCTCGTCCTGGCTGGAGCCGCGTTGGCCGGCGGCGGGGTGGTCCGGCTGATCGCGCCCCGGCTGCCCGCGATCCGCCGCCCGCGCGGCTGACCTCCTCCCGCAGGGGGCCGGTCAGGCCGCCGGCCGCGCCGTGGGAGCCGGTGGAGGTGACCGGTCGTCGGTGGAGCTGACCACCCGCATCTGGCCGCAACCCGGCTGGCCGTACCTGCTGACCTGCGCAGCGGGACCGGCATCGTCACCCTGGCGCCGGGGGAGCGGCACTCGGCGGTGCGGCGGATCCGCCCCTGCTGAGCCGGGTCAGGCGGTGGTCGGCGAGCCGTCGGTGCGAGGGAGCAGCCGGGAGAGACCGGCCCGGGCCAGCACCGGGCGGAGCTCGGTCGGGAGCGCGAGCACCTCGAGCTGGCCCCCGCGCCGCCGTGGCTTGCGGTCCAGGTGCACCACCAGTTCCAGGCCGGCGGTGTCGATCGAGGTGACGTCGGCCAGGTCGGCGCGGGCGGGCCAGGACGCGGGCGGCACGGCCCGCCGGAACCGCCGCACGGCGTCCCGGTCGATGACGCCGCGGAAGCGCAGCAGCGGCCCCGCCCCGTCCTCGCCCAGGACCACCTCACCGCCCGCCGGGGCGCCGGCGGTGGGATCCGGGACGGTGGTCATCCACCACCGGTACCCCGGCTGAGCTGCCGAAACGCCTCGTCAGTCCGGCAGCAGCACCCCGGGGTTGCAGATGCCCCGGGGGTCCAGCCGCTGCTTCACCGCCCGCAGCACGTCCACGCCGAGCGGGCCCACCTCCTGGGCCAGCCACGGGCGGTGGTCCACCCCGACGGCGTGGTGGTGGGTGAGCGTGCCGCCGGCGGCCAGTAGGGCGTCGGTCGCCGCCCGCTTGGCGGTCAGCCACTGCTGGAGAGGCAGCTCGTCGTCCCGGTCGGCGAGCACGGTCACGTACAGCGAGGCGCCGGTCGGGTAGCCGTGCGAGACGTGCGCCATGACCAGCGGACGGCGACCGCCGGTGGTCAGCGCCCCGCGCAGCGCGCGCCGGACCGCGTCGTAGACCGCGGGCAGCGTCGTCCAGGTCGCGGCGGTCTCCAGCGTCTCGACCAGCAGGCCGGCGGACATCAGCCGGTCCCGCAGGTAGGGCGCGGCGAACCGGTGCCGCACCCAGGACTCCCCGACCCGGGTGCCCAGCCGCACCGCTCCACCGTCGCGCAGCACCGAGGAGGCCGCCGCGCGACGGGCGCGCACGATGGTCGGCAGCCCCTCCCAGCCGACGACCAGCAGGCAGCCGTCGCCGCGCCGGCGGGCGCGCAGCGAGCCGCGCAGCACCCGGGCCCCGGCGCCGGTGGCCTGCCGCAGGTTGGCGTCGGTCTCGTCCGGGTCGGACAGCCGGACGACGTCGGGCAGCAGGTCGTGCCGCGCCAGCCGCTGCAGGGTGGCGAGCCCGGCTGCCCAGCTGCGGAAGGCCCAGCCCTCGTGGTGCGTGGACCGGGGCCGCGGGCGGACCCGCAGCCGCAGCTCGGTGATCACCCCGAGCGTCCCCTCCGAGCCCAGCGCCAGGCCGAGCAGGTCCGGTCCCGCGGCCGAAGCGGGCGGGTTGCCCAGCTCCAGCACCCCGGACGGCGTGGCCAGCGTCAGCCCGGCGACCAGGTCGTCGAAGCGGCCGACACCGGTGGAGGACTGGCCGGCCGAGCGGGTCGCCGCGTAGCCGCCCAGCGTGGCGAACTCCCAGCTCTGCGGCAGGTGGCCCAGCGTGAGCCCCTCGGGCGCGAGCGCCTGTTCCAGCGCCGGCCCGCGCATGCCCGGGCCGACGGTGACCAGCGACGACGGGACGTCGAGCGCCCGCACCGAGCTCATCCGGCGCAGGTCGACCGAGACCACCGGCCGGTCGTCGACGTCGGTGCCGGCCAGCCCGCCGACCACGCTGGTGCCCCCGCCGAAGGGGACGACGACCACGCCGAGGTCGCTGCAGGTGCGCAGCAGCGCCGCCACCTGCTCGGTGCTGCCCGGGGTCAGGACGGCGTCCGGGGCGTCGCTGGCGTCCCCGGCGCGGCGGCGCAGCAGGTCCAGGTAGCTCTTGCCCCCGGCGTGGCTGAGCCGGCTGGGCCGGTCGTCGGCGACGGCGTCCTCGCCCAGCAGCGCCGTGAACGCCGCCCGGGCGGAGGCCGGCAGCCGAGAGGGGGCCAGCCGGATGTCCCGCACCGGCACCGGCGGTGTCGACCGGGGCGTCCAGCCCAGCTCCCGGGACAGGTGCTTGCGGGCCGCCTTCGGCAGCGCGGTGAGCGGGTCGGGGTCCGGCGCGAGCTCGAGGACGCCGTCGTCCCCGGCGCCGTCCTCCGGCGCGGCCACGGTCGCGACGCGGGCGGCCGGGGGCCCCCATCCCTGGATCGTCAGTTCCGGCTGCTCGGGCACGGCTACAGTCTGCCGGTGCCCGAGCCGCACCCGAGGGACCGTGCCCGGCCCGGGGTGCTCGACGCCTCCCAGCGCGCCCGTGACCTGGACGTCCTGGTCCGGGACGGGGTCGACGTGCTGGTCGTCGGCGGCGGCGTGACCGGCGCCGGGGTCGCCCTGGACGCCGCGGCCCGCGGACTCAGCGTGGCGCTGTGCGAGCGCACCGACCTGGCCGCCGGCACCAGTCGCTGGTCCTCCAAGCTCGTGCACGGCGGGCTGCGGTACCTGGCGCACGGCGAGATCGGGCTGGCCCGGGAGAGCGCCCGGGAGCGCGCCGTCCTGATGGGGGTCACCGCGCCGCACCTGGTCCAGCGACTGCCGTTCCTGGTCCCCGACGTGGCCGGCCGGGACGTCACCGCTCTCGCGGAGCTCGGCGGTCGTCTGGGCGACGCGGTCCGGCGTTCGGTGCCCGGGGGGCGCCGGTCGCTGCCGGGCACCGCCCGGGTGTCGGCGGACGAGGTGTCCCGGCTGGTGCCCGGCGTGCGGCCGGGGCGGGGCGGGGTCGTCTTCTGGGACGGGCAGCTCACCGACGACGCCCGGCTGGTGGTCACGCTGGCCCGGACGGCGGCGGCCCTCGGTGCCCTGGTGCTGACCGGGGCGACGGTGACCGGCGTCGACGGCGCGGAGGTGTCGCTCGCGGTCGACGGTGCCGCGGTGACCGTCCGCGCCGGCGTCGTCGTCAACGCGGCCGGGGTGTGGGCCCAGCAGCTCGCGCCCGGCATCCGTCTGGTGCCCTCCCGCGGCTCGCACCTGGTGGTGCCGGCGGAGCGGCTGGGCTCGCCGACCGCGGCGCTCACCGTGCCGTTGCCCGGCTCGCGCTCGCGGTACGTCTTCGCGCTCCCGCAGGAGCGCGGGCTGGTGTACCTGGGGATCACCGACGAGCCGGTCGACGGGCCGGTGCCCGACGAGGACCCGGTGCCCAGCTCCGCGGAGGTGGCGCAGTTGCTGGCCACCGTCAACCAGGTGCTCGGGACGCCGCTGGCGGCGGACGACGTGGTCGGGCGCTATGCCGGGCTGCGGCCGCTGGTGCTGCCCGAGTCGGCGGGTGTCGGGCCCGGGGACGCGACGGCGGACCTGTCCCGCAAGCACCTGCTCAGCTGGTCCGGCCCGGTGCTCACCGTGGTCGGCGGGAAGCTGACCACCTACCGGGCGATGGCCGAGGAGACCGGGGACGCCGTCGTGGCCCGGCTGGGCCGCGGGACGCGCCGGTCGCCCACCGCCCGGTTGCCGCTGCGGGGAGCCGCACCGGCGGCCGCGCTGGCCCAGGTGCCGGCCCCGGCGCGGCTGGTCGCCCGGTACGGGACGGAGGCGCCGGAGGTGGCGGGGCTCGGGGGAGAGCAGGTGGTCCCGGGGCGCCCGGAGACGGTGGGGGAGCTGAGGTTCGCCGTGCGATCGGAGGGCGCGCGGTCGGTGGCCGACCTGCTGGACCGCCGGACCCGGATCGGGCTGGTGGGCGCCGAGCGGGCCGCCGCGGTGGCCGTCGCCGAGGCGGTGCTCGCGGCCGAAGCGTGACCAGTCCGGGTTGACCTCGGCAACCTTGTGCCGATGTTCGTTGAGCGGGTCGGGGGGAGCGTGCAGACGGTCCCCCCGGACCGGCGGTCGAGCAGCCTCTCCCCGGGTTGCTCGGGGTGGGTCGGCGCCACGGATCGGCGCCGAGGACAACACAAGGAGTGTCGTGATGAGCCTGTCGAGAGAGCACGAGGCGGGAGCTGCCGCCGAGCCGATCACCAGCCCCGCCTGGTGGCTGGTGGACGTGGACACCCGGGTCGTCGCCGGACCGTTCGCCACCCGGGTGGACGCCGCACTGGCCGAGTTCTCCTCGGTTCGGGACGAGGGCGACTGGCTGGTCCCGGCCCATGGCGTCCGGCGCGCGGACGGGTCGCTGGCGCCCCGGTTCTCCGCGGACGACCGGGTGTGGCTGGCCCACCTGTCCGAGCAGCTGGACCGGCTCGCCGACGACTGGGACGCCCTCATCGACGACGCCGACCCCCTGACCGGTCTGGTGTGCGAGATCGCGGCCGCGGTCGCCGAGGCCGGCCTGCCGCTGCACGACTGCGCCGGCCGGACGGCGAGCCCGCAGCTGGGCGGCGTCTGCCTGACGCCCAGCCCCGGCCAGCACGGCGTGATCGTCACCTGGACCCAGCACGACCGGATGGCGCTGGGCCAGGTGCGCGGCGTGGACGCCGACCGGGCCGCCCAGGTGGCGATGAACCGGGCGGTCGGCGAGGTCCTCACCGCCTTCGGGTTCATGGTCGAGGCGTTCGGGTCCGCGGAGGCGCACGTCGTCCGGGCCGCTGACCACCCGATGATCTGGGACTGACCCTGTCTCACTGACCGGGAAGCCATTCCCACTGGGTGAACTGCTGGGGCAGGCTGTCGGCGTGGACACCTACACGCACGGCCACGCCGACGCCGTCCTGCAGTCCCACCGCTGGCGCACGGCGGAGAACTCCGCCGGGTACCTGCTGCCCCTCCTGCGCCCCGGCCTCGACGTGCTCGACGTCGGCTGCGGCCCGGGCACGATCACCGTGGACCTGGCTCGGCGCGTGGCGCCGGGCCGGGTGCTCGGGCTGGACGTCTCACCGGACCCCCTGGACGAGGCGCGGTCGCTGGCCGCTCGGTCCGGGGTCGAGGTGGAGTTCGCCGTGGGCGACGGCTACGCCCTGGCGGCGCCCGACGGCTCCTTCGACGTGGTGCACGCCCACCAGGTGCTGCAGCACCTGACCGACCCGGTGGCGGCGCTGCGCGAGATGGCCCGGGTGTGCCGGCCCGGCGGCGTGGTCGCCGTCCGGGACGTCGACTACGCGGCCACGACCTGGTTCCCGGCGAACGCCGGGCTGGACCGCTGGCTCTCGCTGTACGCCGCCGTGGCCCGGCGCAACGCCGCCGAGCCCGACGCCGGCCGCCGGCTGGTGTCCTGGGCGCACGCGGCGGGGCTCCGGGACACCGTGGCCACGACGACCGCCTGGTGCTTCGCGACACCGGCCGAGCGGGAGTGGTGGGGTCGGTCGTGGGCGGGCCGGGCCACCACGTCGGCGTTCGCCGAGCAGGCCGTGGCCTACGGGCTGGCCACCCCGGAGCAGCTGGCCGGGATCGCGGACGCCTGGCTGGAGTGGGCCGAGGCGGACGACGGCTGGCTCGGGATGATGCACGGCGAGCTGCTCATCCGGGTCTGAGAAAGGACCCCCTCGCCCCCGCGCCTCGTGGACTCGGGGCGGGTGCTGGCGAGGGGGCCGTGCCTTCACCGCAGACTGCTCCGCGCGGCGTCCCGGCCGGTGTGCGCCCAGCGGCGCAGGGACGCCTCGTCGTCCACGGCCTCGGCCGGGACGCGGAGCCAGCCGTCCAGCTCCCGGCCGCGCATGACCATGCGCTCCACCCCGTCGGTGCCGACCAGCTGCTCGGACCGGTCCGGGTCGCAGCGCACCATCAGGCCGCCCTTCCCGCTGACGGCCACGGCCAGCGCACCGTCGACCAGGAACGCCAGCCCGCCGAACATCACCTTCTCCGACACGGCCTGCTCGGCAGAGAGCGCGGCCCGCAGCCGGTCGGCGAGTTCCCGGTCGTAGGTCATGCGGGCAGGGTCCCGCCCGCCCCTCGCCGGGGCAAGGGCCTCAGGGGGTCGCCGGCTGCTCGTCGGCGTGCGCGATGTGCCGCACCAGCGTCCGGACGGCGGCGTGGCCCAGCACCCACCGGAAACCCCTCGGCGATGTCGTGCCGCAGCTTCCGCGGCGGGCCCTCGTCCCGTTCCCGGGCGGGGAGGGTGATGCGCGTGATCAGCACCGCGCCGAGCGCCACCACCACGGCCTGGGCACCGAACGCCCACGCCGCTCCGGCGGTGAACAGCGCGGCCCCCAGCGGCGGGCCGGCCAGCTGGTTGACCGTGATGAAGCCGGTCTGCAGCCGTGAGTTCGCCACCGCCAGGTCGTCCCGGGCCACCAGCGTCGGCAGCAGGGTCTGCGAGCTGTTGTCGGCGAAGACCTCCGCGGTGGCCAGCACGAACAGCGCGGCCAGCACCGCGACGATGGAGACGGAGTCGGTGGCGACGGCGAGGGTCAGCACGGTGAGGACGACGGCCCGGGCGGCGTCCACGGTCACCACGATCAGCCGGCGGTCCAGCCGGTCGGTGAGCGCGCCGGCGACCAGCCCGAACAGCAGCGGTGGCAGCCACTGCACGGTCGCGGCCAGGGCGACCAGGAACGCGTCCCGGGTGAGCGAGGCGACCAGCAGCGGCCCGGCGGCCAGCGCGATCCCGTCGCCGAGGTTCGACGTCCAGGACGACGCGAGCAGCCACCGGAACCCGGTGCCCAGCCGCGCCGGCGCCAGGACCTCCCCGATGCGGCTCACGAGCACCGGACCGTAGTCGTGCCGCGCTCCGGTTCCACGTGCAACACCGGTGCCGGTCAGGCGTCGGCGGGGAAGCGCACGTGCGCCTCGAGGGTGCGCAGCGAGCGGTGCATGCCGACGGTCACCGCACCCAGGGCGAAGAAGCCCTCGTCGTCGGCGATCGCCGAGGTGCGCAGCAGCGTGGTCAGCCGGTCCAGTGCGGAGACGGCGGCGTCGATGGCGGCGTCCCGCTCGTCCGGCTCGGTGTCGGTCGCGTGGTACGGGATGCGGACGACCCCGGCCAGGCCCTCCAGCGCGTCGGCCAGCACCCAGCCGGTGGCGCCGTCCACCCGGTCCAGGCCCCGCCGGTGCGGCTGGAACTCGATCACCAGCGTGGCCAGGTCGTCGACCAGGACGGCGACCCGGTCCAGCGCGCGGGACTGCTCGCGGACGCCGCCCGCCGTCCCCTGCCAGCGGTGCGCCCGCGGGTTCGCCCGGCGGGCCCGCTCCACCTGGGCCTCGGCGCTGCGCATGCCGTCCAGCGCCCGGTCCAGCCCCTGCGTGCGGTCGGCCCACTCACCCGGCTCGGGCACCTGGCCGGTACGGAGCCCGTCCGCGATCACCTCCAGATGGGTGGCCAGCAGCTCCCGTGCCCGGGCGATCCGGCGGACCGCGGTGGTCAGCTGGAGCGGCGGGAACAGCAACGTGGTGACCAGGACGCCGACGGCCGCCCCGAGCATGGTCAGCCCGGCGTAGCGGACGGCGTACTCGGCGGGGTCGGAGGTGCCCACGGTGATCATCAGGACGGCGGCGAAGCTCACCCAGCTGGCCTGCTCGCGCAGCACCCGCCACTGCTCCACGCCGATGGCCAGCGCCACGATCAGCGCGATCGTCAGCGTGTCCGGCACGGACCGGGCGGCCTCGTAGACGACGACGGCCAGCCCGAAGCCGAGCAGGATCGCCAGCACCGTGCGCCATGCCGCCGAGGCGGAGTCGGCGACCGTCGGCGAGACGGCGATGATCGCGCCCAGCGGGGCGTAGTAGGCGTAGTCCGACAGCGCCGGGGGCAGCAGCAGCGCCGCCTGCCAGGCCAGCCCGGCCGCCAGCGCCGCCCGCACCCCGCGCTGCACCCAGGGCAGGCGCAGCAGTTCCATCGCCCAGCTCACCCCGCCAGGATGCGGCCCGCCCGATCCGGGCCGTGCGCCGCCCTCCCGGCGATCATGGAGCCGGGGGTGCGACACCCCGTCGGGGGACGACGTGCCGCGGGTGCAGCTCCATGATCGTCGGGATGGGGCGGGCCGCGCGGTTCAGCCCTGGCGGGCGGCGTTGGCCTGGACGGCGGTGCTCACGTACTGCGCCAGGCCGGGCGCGATCTGCTCGTAGTGCGCGGTGAACCGGGGGTCCTCGACGTACATCCGGCCGAGGCCCGCGTGCATCTCCGCCGAGCAGTCGTAGAAGTTCCGGCTGATCTGCTGCCGGTGCTCCTCGGCCAGGTCCATGGCCGGCGCCGAGTCGGCCGGGACGCCCGACCGCAGCGCCGCGGCGAACCGGCGTTCGACGTCGTCGGTCTCCGCCTTGACCCGCAGCCAGTCCTCCTTGGACATGGCGGTCGTCCGCCGCTGGGACTGCGTCCAGGCCTCGGTGTCGCCCCACTTCTCCTCGGCCTCGGCGGCGTACTCCTCCGGGAGCCAGTCGCCGAACACCTCGAACCGTTCCTCCGGGGTCAGGGAGATCCCCATCTGCCGTGCCTCCATCTCCTTCTCCACGGCCGCGACCATCGCCTGGGTGCGCTCGAGCCGGTCCCGAAGCAACTGGTGCTGTCGGCGCAGGTGCGCCGCGGGGTCGGCCTCGGGGTCGTCCAGCAGGGTCGCGACCTGCTCGAGGGGGAACCCGAGCTCCCGGTAGAGCAGCACCTGCTGCAACCGGTCCAGGTCCGGCACGGCGTAACTGCGGTAGCCCGCGGCCGTGCGTCCGCTGGGCCGCACCAGTCCGATCCGGTCGTAGTGGTGCAGCGTGCGCACCGTGACGCCGGCCAGCCTGGCCAGCTCGCCCACCGTCCAGCTCATCGCCCCTCCTCTCCTGTTGACGAGGACCACGGAACAGCCTGACGTCGGGTCAGGGTCAAGCACGGTTTCGGACGACGGGACGGCGGGGCACTGCCCGGACATGCCAGCCCAGAGCCCCGCGCCCGCCGAGGACCCCTTCCCGCGCTCACGGGTCCGCATCGACGAGCACGAGATCGCCTACGTCGACGTGGGGGAGGGGCGGCCGATCGTCTTCCTGCACGGCAACCCGACGTCGTCCTACCTGTGGCGCAACGTCATCCCGCACGTGCAGCACCTGGGCCGCTGCATCGCCCCGGACCTGATCGGCATGGGCGAGTCGAGCAAGTTGGCCGACCCGAAGGCGGGCAGCTACTCCTTCGACACCCACTCCCGCTTCCTCGCCGACTTCCTGACCAAGGTGGAGGCGACCGACGGCGTCGTCCTCGTCGGCCACGACTGGGGTGGGGCCCTCGGCTTCGACTGGGCGGCCAAGAACCCCGGCGCGGTCCGCGGCATCGCCTTCATGGAGACGATCGTCAAGCCGCTGCTCTGGGCCGACTGGCCGGCCGCCGCCACCCGGATCTTCCAGGCGATGCGGGGTGCCGGCGGCGAGCAGGTGGTGCTGGAGGCCAACGCGTTCGTGGAGAAGGTGCTGCCCGCGTCGGTGCTGCGCGGGCTGTCCCCGGAGGCGCACGAGCGGTACCGGGCGCCCTACCGCGAGCAGGCCGACCGCTGGCCGACGCTGGAGTGGCCCCGGCAGCTGCCGATCGAGCACGTGCCGCCGGACGTGCACGACATCGTCGACCGCTACGGCCAGTGGCTGGCGCACAGCGAGGTGCCCAAGCTGTTCGTCAACGCCGAACCGGGCTCGATCCTGGTCGGCGGGCCGCGGAAGGTGGTCCGCCGCTGGCCGGCGCTGACCGAGGTCACCGTGCCGGCTGCGCACTTCGTGCCCGAGGACGCTCCCGACGAGATCGGGCGGGCGCTCCTGGACTGGATACCGACGCTGCCCTGATCCGGCTCAACCGTGCCGGCCGCTGCCCTGGCGCTGGTGGCGGACGTGGGTCATCGCCTCGTTGGCCGCCGCGATCAGCGACTCGGGCGTCGAGGCCCGGCCGGACAGGGCCACGCCGACGCTGAGCCGGACCCTGGCGCTCACCTCGGGCAGCGGGGCCAGGGGCTCGTCGAACGCCTCCGCGACCCGCTGGGCGATGCGCTCGGCGTCCTCGACGCCCTGGATGCCCGGGCACAGCAGGACGAACGTCTGGGCACTGATCCGGGCCACGACGTCGCCCTGGCGCACCGCGGTGACCAGCCGGCCGGCCGTCTCTGCCCGGGCGCCGTCGGCGACGGCGGGGCCGTACCGGTCCTCCAGCGTGGTGATGCCGTCGACGTTGCAGCACAGCACCGCCAGCCGGCCGTTCTCCGGGCCGGCGGCGGCGAGCGCGAGCTCCAGCCGGTCGATGAGCAGGCTGCGCACCGGCAGCCCGGTGAGGGGGTCGGGCACCGTCCGCTGCCGCAGCCGCTGGGCGAACTGACGCTGGGCGGCGATGACCGCAGCCGTCTGCACCAGCACGTCCTGGGACTCCTCCAGGCGAATCGTGTCCATGTCCCTCTCCCATCCGACGGGCCGACTCCCGGCCTCGGGGAAAGGGTCGGCAGCTCCGGCGGGCTGCTTGAGGACGACGTGCCCCGCACGGGGGAGGCGGCCGGCGGGCCCGCGCGGCGCTACTGTCCGCGGCATGACCTGGGTCGCTCTCGTCGCGGTCGCCCTGTTCCTCTGGATGGTCGTCCGGGCAGCACGCACTGCACCGGGCGACGAGCACGCGGTGCTGCGTGGCAACGACCCGGCACCGGCCGCCCCCATGACCGGATCCGACGCCCGGGGTGCCGTCAACCGGCACAGCTGGATGCTCGGCGGTGGCGGCAGCGGCGGCTGAACCGGGTCAGGTCAGCGCGCGGACCGTCTCGATCACGGCCAGGACGGCGAAGACCAGGAACAGCCCGGCAGCGATCCGGTGCAGCAGGGCGAAGGGCAGCCGGTCGGCGAGCTTGCGCCCGAGGAAGGCCGCCAGCCCGGAGATCACCAGCAGCGCGGCCCACGAGCCGACGAACACCGAGACGGGTTCGGCGTAGCGGGCTGCGAGCCCGGCGGTCGCCAGCTGGGACAGGTCGCCCCACTCGGCGGCGAAGAGCACCCCGAAGGAGATCGCGGCGGCGCGGGGGAACGAGGTGTTCTCCCGGGTCTGCGCGGCCGCCTCCTCGCCCTCGTCGCCCTTGCGGGCCTCCCGCCACAGCAGGGCCGCGCCGATCAGGAAGAGCACCGCGACCACGGCGGTGACCAGCGCCTCGGGCAGCAGCGACAGCAGGCTCCCGGCCGTGACGGCGATCGCCACCTGCAACCCGAAGGCGGTGCCGACGCCGACGAACACCGCGAGCGGCGGGAACCGGGTGGCCAGCACCAGGGTGGCGAACAGCGTCTTGTCCGGCAGCTCGACGGGCAGGATCAGCACGAAGGCAGCGAGGACGACGGAGAGGACCACGGAGCTTCTTCTTTCTGGCGGCACCGGGCGGGTGCACGCGGGGCGGCCTCCGACCGGCAGCGCACCGGTGGGTGGACTGCGGGCGGAAGGTCTCGCCCACCCGCGGGACGCGGGCCCGCTGACCGGGCGCGCGAGCGCGCCAGCATGTCGACCAACGGTCGGGGGGCTACTCCCCTTCTCGGCTCGACAGCGTAGCCGACGGCCCCGGGTGCGCTCGGTGCGCCGCGGCGGTGGCGGCCCGGAGCACCTCCTTCACCGGCAGCTGCAGCCTGCGGGCCAGGGCGGCCACGTCGTCGAACTCCACGCTCACGTTGACCACCTGCCCGCCGGCCCGCGCGACCTTCACCCCGACGGCGCCTCCGAGCACCTCGACGGTGCCCTGGGTGCGCTCCAGCTCGACCTTCTGCACCGGCTGCACCCGCAGCCCGATGGTCGAGGTGGTCGAGACGACGACCGCCTGGACGGCGTCCCGGTGGGCCGGGCGGCAGAGCACCGACAGGGTGTGCGCCGGCCGGCCCTTCTTCATCAGGATCGGTGTCAGCCAGGCATCCGACGCCCCCGCCGCGAGCAGGTCGGCCAGCACGCCGGGCCACAGGCGGGGGTCCAGGTCGTCGACGTTGGTCTCCAGCAGCAGTCCCGTTCCCGGCGCCGCCTCGACCGGGTCGCCGAGCACCAGCCGGACGACGTTGGGCAGCTGCTCGGGGTCGCGGCCGCCGGCCCCGCTGCCGACCCGCCGCACCCGCAGAGCCGGGAGCGTCGTCCACTCCTGCACGTGCGCGGCGAGCAGCGCAGCCCCGGTGGGGGTGCAGGTCTCGGCGGGCACCGGACCGGCGACGACCGGGACGCCGGCGAGCAGCTCCAGCACGGCCGGCCCGGGGATCGGCACCACGCCGTGCGCGCTCCGGGCCGAGCCGCTGCCCAGGGCCACCGGGGAGGCGGTGAGCCGGTCCAGCCCCAGGTGGGCGAACCCGGCGACGACACCGACCACGTCGGCCAGGGCGTCCAGCGCCCCGACCTCGTGGAAGTGCACCTGGTCGGCGGGCACCCGGTGCACCCGGCCCTCCGCCACCGCGAGCCGCTCGAACACCGTCAGCGCGCCGTTCCGCACGGCGTCGGGCAGGGCCGCCGCGGCGAGCAGACCGCGCACGTCGGCCCAGGTGCGGTGGACGTCGCTGGGCGGGGCGTGCACGTGCACCCGGGTGGCGCCCAGCCCGTGCCGGGTGACCGCCTCGGTGGTCAGCGTGACCGGTTCGACCGGCAGCGCGGCGACCGCGGCAGCGGGCACCTCGAGCGGCACCCCGGCGTCGACGAGCGCGCCGAGCAGCATGTCCCCGCTGGCCCCGGCCGCGAGGTCCAGCCACCCGATCATGGGGAGAGCATGCCCCGGCGGTTGATCATCGGCGAATGGCCGGTCGACGCGCCGGCCGGGACGACCAGTTGCCGATGATCAACGGGAAGGCGCGCTCAGCGGGCGGTGCGGCGGGCGATCCGGGCGGCGAAGACGCCGGCCGACCAGCCGTTGTCGATGTTGCTCACGACGACGCCCGGCGCCGCCGAGTTGAGCATGGTCATCAGCGCGCTGAAGCCGCCGAAGGAGCTGCCGCCCTGCCCGGCGGACGTCGGCACGGCGACCACCGGGACCTCGGTCAGACTGCTGACGATGCTGGCCAGCGCCGCGTCCAGGCCGGCGACGACGACCAGGCAGTCGACGTCGGTGAGCAGCGCGGAGTCGGCGATCAGCGGCCGGATCCGGCTGCCGCCCACGTCGTCGACCCGGACGACCTCGGTCCCGGTGACCCGGGCGACGAAGGCGACCTCGGCGGCGATCGGGGTGTCGCCGCTGCTGGCGCACAGCACGCCCACCCGGCCGACCGGCTCGGGCACCGGGCCCACCGCGGCCGACATCGCCGCGGCGTCCATGGTCGTGTACGCGTCGTGCTCGGTGGCCAGCGCCACGAGCGTCTCGGCGCTGGCCCGGACGACGACCGCCGGGTGGTCGGGGTGCTCGCGGCGCGCCTCGCGGACCAGCGCGAGCACCTGCTCGGTGCTGCGGCCGCTGCCCCAGATGACGTCGGGCCCACCGGTGAGCACCGGCTCCCGGGTCGTCGGGGGAGTGCTGACCGGCGTTCCCGGGGTGGCGGCGGCAACCGGCTGGGCGACCGGCTCGGCCGCGGAGGGCGCCGGCTCGGCCTCGACCGGCGCGATCCGCCGGCCGGCCGGGCGGGCGGACGGACCCCCGAAGAGCACGTCCAGCGGGTTCGGCCGGGCGGGCCGCTCCGGCTCCGCCGCGGCGGCCGCCTCGATCGGCTCGACCAGCAGGCCGGCGAAGCCACCCGCGGCGTCGGCCGGATCGGCCTCCTGCTGGTCGTCGGGGAGGTCATCCAGCGGGGAGGCGCTCATGCCGTCCATGATGAGCGGCGCCGGGACGGTCTCCGGGACCTCGGACGCCGTCGTGTCGCTGCCCGCGGGCAGCGCGTCGATGACGTCGCCGACCACCTCGACGTCCCGGGTCTGGGTGACGCCGGACAGCCGCACCACCCGGTCCCGGCCGCCGCGCTTGGCGTCGTAGAGGACGCCGTCGGCGGCGGCGAACAGCGTGCGCCGGTCGTCACCGCGGGCGGCCTGGGCGATCCCGACGCTGATCCGCACCGGCACCTCGACGCCGAGGGCCGACCAGTCGTGCCGGGCGATCGACCGGCGGATCCGCTCCATCGCCCGCTCGGCCTGCTCGGCGGTGGTGTCCGGCAGCAGGATCACGAACTCGTCACCGGCCCAGCGGCACACCTCGTCGGTGTCCCGGCAGCCGTCGACCAGCAGTTGGCCGACGGCGCGCAGGACGGCGTCACCGCCGGGGTGCCCGGCGGCGTCGTTGATCGACTTGAACCGGTCGATGTCGACGACCGCGAGCGCCGGGACCGCGCCGGAGGACAGCAGTCCGTCCAGCCGGGCCTCGGCGTAGCGGCGGTTGGGCAGGTGGGTCAGCGGGTCCTCGTAGGCCTGACGGCGCAGCTGCCCGGCGGCCCGCTCGGTCTCCAGCAGGCTCTTGCGCCGACCGAACAGCTCCACCCAGCGGGTGCGCCGCTCGTCGACGCGGTCCAGCTCGTCGGCCAGGTAGGCCTGCAGGTAAGGCAGTGCCCGGGCGGCGTCGTCCAGCTCGGCGTGCAGCGTGCACAGCTCGCGCAGCGCGGCCCGGCGCAGCCGGGGGAGGCCGTTCTCGGTGCTCAGGGCCAGCGCGCCGGCCAGGTGGTCGTCGGCGTCCCGGGGCCGGCCGGAGCGGCGCAGCGCGCGGCCCAGGCCCAGCTCCGCGGAGGCCGTCAGGGCGTGGTCCTGGGTGGCTCCGGCAGCGGCGACGACGCTGCGCAGCAGGTCGGCCGCCGCGGCGTGCTGGCTCAGCCCCACCAGTGCCCAGCCGCGCACCGTCTGCGCGTCCAGCACGCCGGGGTGCCCGGCCGGGAGCCGGTCCAGCGCCTGTTCGGCGAGGGTGCGGGCCTGGACGAAGTGCGGCGTGGCCTCGGGGCTGCCGTCGTCCAGCAGCCCCTCGCCCAGCTCGGCGCAGAGCGCGGCGAGCCGGGTGGCGGCCTCGGCCGCGAGTGCGTCGGCGACCTGCCGGTCGGCGTCGCCGGACCGGTCCCCGGAGGCGGCGGCCAGGTCGGCGGACACGTCGGCGGCACGCTGCTGGTAGTCCAGCGCGAGCGGCATCAGCTCCAGGTCGGCCAGCACCGCGGCCAGCGAGCTCAGGGTGTGCACCAGCAACGGGGTGGGTGGCAGCGCGGGGTCCAGCAGGCTCGCCGACTCGACCGCCTCGTCCATCGCCGCGTCGACCCGCCGGGACAGCAGCTCGATCCGGGCGTGCCGGGCCAGGCCGGCAGCGCGCTGCAGGTCGTCGTCCTGGGCGTCGAAGGCGGCGCGCGCCGAGCGGACCAGCGCGATCGCCTGGGCGGCACGGGTGGCCGACTCGGAGCGGGTGTCCCGGTCGACGGCCGCGTCGCCCTCGTCGGCGGGCAGGTCCAGCGAGCCGGCCTGCTCCGGGCCCTCGACCAGCGGGTCGCCCAGCAGGGAGTACCCGGAGAGCCGCAGCCGGCGGACCAGCAGCTCGGCGCGCAGCGTGTCGGCCCAGGCCCGGGCCAGCGAGGTGAGGGGCGCGGCGCCGCGGTCGACCGGAGCGGCGGGCAGGTCACCGTCGATCTGCTGCAGCAGCGCCTCGGCGGCGTCCAGCTGCCAGTTGGCCAGCGCCGAGCTCACCTGCTGGTGCAGGAGTCCGGGCGGCACGAGGGCACTCTGCCTCGCAGCTGCGGACGTGTCACGCACCGGGGGGTTGGCACGCCGTCGCGCGGCGGACGGTTCGGGTGCACTGCGGGCCCACCGCAGGCTCACCGGGTCTCCTCGCCGGCGCTCGTGGACCGCGCGCGCCCGGCTGCTGCGCCCCTGCGTGCGCCCGCGCGCTCGCTCACGAGGCGACCTCGTTGTCCTCGAACGCCCAGCCGGGGCGGCGTGGTGTCCCGCTCAGCACCTCGGCGACCACGGCGTCCACCGAGGCCGCGGGCAGCGTCGGGGCGGCCGGCGCGGGCAGGGACGGCGGCTGGTCCCCGGCGGTGCGGACCCGGTTGCGGCCGCTGCGCTTGGCCCCGAAGAGCTGCAGGTCAGCGGAGTCGAAGAGCTCACGCCAGCTCCGCGGGCCGGGCGCGCCGGCGGGCCCCGCGGTGGCCACGCCGATGCTGACGGTCACCAGGCCCGGGATGTCGAGGGCTCCCCAGTCGGCGTCGGCGACGGCGGAGCGGAGCCGCTCCATGGCCACGGAGGCCTGTGCCTCCCCGGTGTTGGGCAGCACCACGACGAACTCGTCACCGGCCCAGCGGAACACCTCGTCGCCGGTGCGGCTGTGCTGGCGCAGCAGCTCGGCCACCCGGCGCAGCACCGCGTCCCCGTGCAGGTGCGAGTGGGTGTCGTTGACGGTCTTGAACCCGTCGACGTCCACCACCGCGACCGCCACGGTCTCCCGGTCCATCCGCAGGTCGTCCAGCCGGCGCTCGGCGCTGCGCCGGTTGCCGAGCCCGGTGAGGGTGTCCTCCAGGGCGTGCCGGCGCAGCACGGCGGTCTGCCGCTCGGCCTCCCGCAGCCGGCTGCGGCGGACGAACATCTCCGCCCACAGCTCGCGGCCGCGCAGGTGCGCCCGGCTGGTCTCGGTCCGGTAGGCCTCCAGCCAGTGCAGCGCCTCCCGGGTCGAGCCCATGCCCGCGGTGGCCTGGCCGAGCTCGAGCAGGCACTGCCGGTACCGCCGGCGGTCACCGGCGGCGGCGAACGCGCCGGCGGCGGTCACGAGCAGCTCGACGGCCTCCTCGCCCTGCGGGTGGCCGGGGTCGGTGTCCAGCGCGCACCGCCGGGACAGCAGCCGGGCCAGCGCCAGGTCCGCGTAGCCGGCCAGCCACGGCGCCGGGGACCCGGACTGCAGGTGCCGGCGGACCCGCCGCAGCGGACCGAGGGCGTCGTCCAGCTGTCCGCACAGCGTCATCGCCCAGGCCTGGACGACGTCCAGCAGGTCGCTGTCGGTGTCGGTCGGCTCCCAGGGCAGCGCCCGGGCGGCGGTGGCACCGCGCAGCGACTCCTCGGCGAGCTCCCGGGAGCGGACGGCGTCGCCCCGGCGGTGCACGGTCTGCGCGAGTTCGGCGTGCTGCTGGGCGCAGAGCCGCAACTGCTGCCACTGGTCGCCGACGTCGGGCAGCGCGGCGGCGAGCTGGGCGCCCCGCAGCGCCTGGGCGACCGCGAGCTCCTCGAGGTCGAGCCGGGTCAGCGCCAGCGACAGCCAGTGGTGGGCCTGGTGCAACGCCCGGCTCGGCGCCGCGGTGGCGAGCTGGTCGGCCAGCAGGCTGGCGTCCACGGCCAGGGGGAGGGCCGCGTCGAAGTGGTCGGCGGCCACCTCGACGTGTGCGAGGTAGGCCAGCGTCAGCGCGTGCTCGGCCGTGGGCGGGCAGCCCTCCAGGGCCGCCCGGCAGGTGGCGACGTCGACCGCAGCGCCGTCCGGGTCGCCGTCCAGCAGTGCCGCCTGCGCGGCGAACGCCGCCGACCAGGCGCGCCAGCACGGCTCGTCGGCGGCGCCCAGGGCGTCGGCCACGACGGCCAGTTCGGCGGAGAAGACCCGCGAGTCGGCCTCCTCGGAGGCGGCCAGCAGCCGCCACCGGGCCATCTCGAGCAGGTCGTCGTCGACGGACGGGGGCCGCAGGGTCACGGGTTCCTCCCCTCAGCTGTCAGGGGACGCGACGTGCGCGTGCCCGGCCGGTGACGAGGCAGCTCCCCCCGCCCCGGGCACCCGGCTGGAGCCAGGACCCGCTGCGGCCGCACTACCCTCATCGGATGCCGAGTGCACCACCGCGCACGCCGCCGACGAGGTTCGCCTATCTGGGGCCCGAGGGTACCTTCGCCGAGGCCGCCCTCGTCAGGCTCGTCGGGTCCGCCGCCGCCTCCGGAGCGGGCGCCGGGCCCCGGGCCAGCGTCGCCGCCGCCCTCGCCGCGGTGCGTTCCGGAGAGGCTCAGGCGGCCCTGGTGCCGCTGGAGAACTCCGTCGAGGGCTCGGTGCCGGCCACCATGGACGGCCTGGTCGACGGCGAGCCGCTGGTCATCACCCGCGAGGTCTTCCTCGAGGTGGCCTTCGTGCTCGGCGTCCGCCCCGGCAGCGCGCTCGGCGACGTGCGCACCGTGGCCAGCCACCCGCACGCACTGGCGCAGTGCCGTGCCCGGCTCGCCGAACTGCTGCCGGACGCCGACGTCGTCCCGACCGCCTCCACCGCCGACGCCGCCCGCCGGGTCGTCGACGGTGAGCACGACGCGGCCGTGTGCGCGCCGATCGCCGCCGAGCGGTACGGCCTGGACGTGCTCCTCCCCGACCTGGCCGACCATCCCGGGGCGGTGACCCGCTTCGTGCTGGTCGAGCGTCCGGGGACGCTGCCCGCGCGCACCGGCGCGGACAAGACCACGGTCACCGCGGTCATCCCCGACCGCACCGGCGCCCTGCTGGACCTGCTGACCGAGTTCGCCGTGCGCGGGATCAGCCTGACCCGGATCGAGTCCCGCCCGACCCGCGAGGGACTGGGCGTCTACTCGTTCTCCATCGACTGCGAGGGCCACGTCGCCGATGCCCGGGTGGGCGATGCGCTGGCAGCGCTGCACCGGCTCTGCGCCGAGGTGCGCTTCCTCGGCTCGTACCCGCGCGCCGACGCGGGAGCCGGCAAGACGGTGGACGAACGGGTGGGCGACCCTGCCTTCGCCGACGCGGCGGCGTGGCTGACCCGGCTGCGGGAGGGGTCGGCGGAGTGAGCTGACCGCGGTCCGTTCCTCGCTCGCCGACATCGTCACCCAGTGTGCTCTGCCGGAGACGCTGTGCAAACCCCTGACGCGAACCGTTCCGTCACGCCCGACCCACGGGGCACCTGCGGCCCCCTCGCAGGGGGGCGAGGGGGTCCCGCCTCAGAGGTAGAGGCCGGTCGACTCCTCGATCCGCTCCGCCGCGACGGCGTGCACGTCGCGTTCGCGCAGGATGATCAGGTCCTCGCCGTGCACCTCGACCTCGTGCTGGTCCTCCGGGGAGAAGAGCACCTGGTCGCCGACCTTGATCTGTCGCACGCTGGCGCCGACCGCGCGTGCCTCGCCCCACACCAGCCGCTTGGCGACCTGCGCGGTGGCCGGGATCAGGATGCCGCCGGTGGACCGGCGGTCGCCGTCCTCCTTGCGCAGCGAGACCAGCAGCCGGTCGTGCAGCATCTTGATCGGGAGTCCTTCGGGCACGTCGGGCGACGCTACCTGGCGACGTGCCGGAACGGCCTCGTCGCAGGGGGCCCGCCCCGAGCCTGGGAGGGGAGGGGGGCGACGGGGTCGGGCTACCAGCCGAGGGCGTGCAGCTCGTCGTCGTCGATGCCGAAGTGGTGCGCGATCTCGTGCACGACGGTGACGGTGACCTCCTCGGCCACCTGGTCCTCGTCGTCGCAGACGTCGCAGATCGCCACGCGGTAGATCATGATCCGGTCCGGCAGGGCGCCGCCGTAGTCGGCGCCCCGCTCGGTCAGCGCGTACCCCTCGTAGAGCCCCAGCAGGTCCGGCTCGTCGGGGTTCCGGTCCTCCACCAGGACGACGACGTTGTCCAGCAGCGCCATCAGCTCGGCCGGCACCTCGTCCAGCGCGTCGGCGACGAACTCCTCGAAGCGCGGCAGCGGGACGGCGTTCACCAGCTGGTCGGCAGCGGGCGGCCCTCCTCGTAACCGGCCGCGCTCTGCACCCCCAGCACCGCGCGCTCGTGCAGCTCGTCGATCGTCCGGGCACCGGCGTAGGTCGCCGAGGAGCGGACGCCGGCCACGATCCCGTCGATCAGGTCCTCGACGCCCGGGCGGGCGGGGTCCAGGTACATCCGGGAGGAGCTGATGCCCTCCTCGAACAGCCCCGCCCGGGCGCGCTCGAACCCGCTCTGCGAACTGGTCCGCGCCTTCACCGCCCGTGCCGACGCCATGCCGAAGCTCTCCTTGTACCGGCGACCGGAACCGTCGTCGTACAGGTCACCGGCGCTCTCGTAGGTGCCGGCGAACCAGGAGCCGACCATCACGTTCGCCGCACCCGCGGCCAGCGCGAGCGCCACGTCCCGCGGGTGCCGCACCCCGCCGTCGGCCCAGACGTGCCGGCCCAGCTCGCGGGCGGCGGCGGCGCACTCCTCGACCGCGGAGAACTGCGGGCGGCCCACCCCGGTCATCATCCGGGTGGTGCACATGGCGCCCGGCCCCACGCCGACCTTGACGACGTCCGCGCCGGCCTCGATCAGGTCGCGGGTGCCCGCGGCGGTGACGACGTTGCCGGCCACCACCGGCACCTGCCGGCCACTCGACCCGGCCACCGAGCGGACCAGCCGCACCGCCTCCACCGCCTTGTCCTGGTGGCCGTGGGCGGTGTCCACGACGAGCACGTCGACGCCGTGCCCGAGCAGCGCCTCGGCCTTGCCGGCGACGTCACCGTTGATCCCGACGGCGGCGGAGGTGAGCAGCCGCCCCTCGGCGTCCAGGGCCGGGGTGTAGATGGCCGAGCGCAGCGCGCCCTTGCGGGTGATCAGCCCCACCAGCTGGTCACCGTCCACCACGGGGGCGGCGTTGACCCGCTCGTCGGAGAGCACGTCGAAGACCTTGGGCAGGTCGGTGCCGGCGGGGATGGTCAGCGGGTCGGTGGTCATCACCTGGGACAGCTGGGTGAACCGGTCGACGTCGGTGCAGGCGCCGTCGGTGACGATGCCCACCGGCCGGCCGGACTCGACCACCACGACGACGCCGTGCGCCCGCTTGCCCATCAGCGACAGCGCCTCGGCGACGGTGGAGGTCGGGCCGAGGGTGATCGGGGTGTCGTAGACCGGGTGCCGGGCCTTCAGCCAGGTCACCACCTCGCCGACGACGTCGATCGGGATGTCCTGCGGCAGCACGGCCAGCCCGCCCCGCCGGGCCACGGTCTCGGCCATCCGCCGTCCGGAGATGGCGGTCATGTTGGCCACCACGATCGGGACGGTGGTGCCGACGGCGTCCGGCGTGGTCAGGTCCACCTCCAGCCGGGAGCCGACCGTGGAGTGCGCCGGCACCATGAAGACGTCGGCGTAGGTCAGGTCGTGGTCCGGGCGGCGGTCGTTGATGAATCGCACTATTAGTTCCTCGCTGAGTTAAATCAAATGAATCATGGCTGAGTGGGGAGGTGTCGCAATGCTCGCGTTCGAGCGGCAGCTCGCCCCTTGAGAAGATCGGCCTCGTCTCTGGAGACGAAATTGAGGTTGTACAAGCGATCTGCAAGGCTACCGATGCTGACCTGAAGCGTGGAGGCTATAGCCTGCGATGTCTCGAAGTCGGACGGATGTCCTCCCGACTTGGTTATCGCCGACGAGAGAAGAGGTCGGGGCATCAGGAGCGCCGCGGCGAAAGCATTTGCTCGCTGCTCAACGCTGCGAGGAGCCCAGGGGCCACTTGTAATTGCGAGCCCTAGACCCTGATCCCTGTCCAGAAGCAAGTGTGCCAACTCGTGCGCCAAGGTAAACCGTCGGGTCCCTCCGGACGACCCACGCTCGAAAAGTTGATTCAGGGCGATAGTTGCTCGGCCGCTGACATCAATGAGGGAGACCCCCCGAAGCTTGCGGTCCTCGAGCTGAATCTCCCTGGTGTCCACTTGCCAATCGGCCAGCCATCGCTCGATGTCGACGAACTGCTCGTCGTCGTACTTGCCGGCGACAAATTGACCGTAGACCTCCTCGCCCCAATCGGACCCTTCCTCGCCAGGAGTCAGTCGCGCATAGTCGTCGACGGGCAGCCCAAGTTCGCTCGGCAGCGTTGCTGGCTGGCGTGAACGATGAACTGATAGTGCAGTCAGGGTCGCAACGTCTGCCTCGGTGAGCGTGGGACTCGCCGAACCGAAGAGGAGGGCGACCTTGGCGCCGCTCAAGACAAGTTGGCCCTTACGGGCCTGCCCGAGCGATTCGCCGCGCACGTCTGCGTCCGCAGCGGCCAAAACCTCATCTACTTGCTTCCACAGCGCATTAAAAATGCTCAAGTCGGCGTTGTACCCGCTCAACCAGGCGAACCGCGCGAGATACCGTTTCTCACCGTCGGTCAAGGTAGCTGCTCGAGCTTGCAGATCCAACAATCTGGTCGAACTCGGCCGTAGGCTAAGCAGGTAGGTGGAAGCCGCCGAAACGACGTTGAACAAAGCGTCTGCAGCAGCTTCAACATCTACCCGCCATACCCCTTCGGCCACATAGCGGAAGTGGTTAGGCGTGCCAGGAACACGAGACAATCCGACGGCAATCTCAAACTCTTCCCTCCACCTGCGGAACCACAGGTCAGGGAACAGTCCACCCTCGGCTGCCGTGCGAATAGAATGCCTTGACCGCCACTCATAGACGCGGTCGGCGGCGTCCCAGTCGACGTCGCCAGCCGGATTAAAGGCCCGCCTCTGAGACTCGCGCGCGGCTCGGCTGGCGTCGTCAGAAAGTTCCGCGAAGGGGAGGCGCTCCTCGTGAAAGAGGGGATCCCAGTTCTCGACAAGCCATTCTAATGTGGGCAGGAGATACCAGTGTGCGCCCATGAGGACCTCACCCTGCTCCTCGTGGAGGCAGAGATTGCGGCCGTTGACCCACAGGCGTAGCGAGCCCCACGAGGCACGTTCGTCCTCATCAACCATATGGTCGTCCACATCGTCAGTGAGGAAGCTCAGCTCGATCGCGAAAGTGGAAGTGTCCCCGGAAAGAAAGCTCCAACGAATAGCACTCATCTCAACTAGCCCTCACTTCGCGACGCGTTACTTTGTTCTCCTGTATCCAGCTGCGAACAATCTTCGGGGGAACGTCGTGCCACGGGACGGGGAATCCGTGCCACACCTCGTCCCCCTCTGAGTTGATGATGTTTGTTGGCTTGGCTTCGTATGCGCCGACGCCATCGGTGGCCCACCGGCGGCGAGGGTTTCGAGGGTCCACTACGCTCTGCGGCAGGAGAACGCGGCCGTCGACCCCTTTAGGGCATCGAGATCCTTGCGCCCCCCGTTGCCATGGGTCGCGGTGTCGCGGGTTGCCCTCGTAGGCCAGGCCCACAGTCGCCTCCTAATCTGCACAGCAAAAAGCCCCAGCTCGACCGACCGAGGTGGGGCTTTGGGTGTCCACGTGATGCAGGACTAGTGCGAAGGTACACCATCAGGCAAGCGTTGACTCGAGACTCACCCGTCGCAGTGAGCTGCCATACGTGGGACGCGAACGGTTGCCACCTACGATCAGGTCGTGATCGACCTGCGCCTCGTCCGCGAGAACCCCGACCTCGTCCGCGCCAGCCAGCGTGCCCGGGGTGCCGACGAGTCCCTGGTCGACGCCCTGCTCTCCGCCGACGCCGACCGCCGCGCCGCGG
>Ga0210040_10001022_pt1 | contig 44153 bp, 33 predicted proteins | sample CryGeyCG12114_NA_FD_185462 | JGI IMG/M metagenome (GOLD analysis project Ga0210040, IMG submission 185462) | Groundwater microbial communities from aquifer - Crystal Geyser CG19_WC_8/21/14_NA (SPAdes) (version 2) | ecosystem: Environmental > Aquatic > Deep subsurface > Groundwater | place: USA...
GTTCATTGCACAATCTCAACATACTGATCGCCAATCAGATATAGGCGAGTCAACTACAAGGGCGGGGTGGAAAGTAACTGGAAAGGAGTAAACCCGACAAGAGGACGTTGCGAAGATTTACACTCCAGTTTCTACCCAGTACCAGTAGTGTTACTATGAGGATCGTCGCTGCTTCGGGTTGACGTCGCTGCCAGTGTCCGTAGCTCGAGTGGTCGACAGTGAAGAGTGAAGAGTGAAGAGTAAGAGTACCAGGTGCCGACCACGGTACAGCGATCCAAGCATCCCCTCGCCTCCTTGGACCTCTGTAACGTGCTGTAATGAAGGACGCGACTGACAGCCTTGATAGGCAGGGATCAGGTCCTGTAAGCAGAGTGCTAGCGTCGCCCTGCTCCTTTCCAACTTTCAAGCTGCCTTCATGCGCTCACAGCCACAGGTCCACCGCCTACTCGTAGTCTCGTACACGTTCAGCCCCGTCATTTGGGCCCAGTTCGGCTCCCTTTGGCTCGTCCGAGTTGCCTTGTATGTCGTACCGGCGTCAGCGTCCTTGTCCTTCTCGCTCCTCTACCCATGCTGCCATGCTGGTGGGAGAATTTTCCAAGGATCTGGTACCTTCTCTTCCGACAAGCCTGAACCCTACAGAGTACATACCTTACCCGTGCTGCGCACAGCAAATGAGCAGAGAGCCCTGTTTACTATCTGTCTCGTCCATTCCTTTGCCCTCTATCTGTACACCTCACTTACTTCAAGGCATCCGGCTTCCGCTCGGTCATATCTTACGACTATTCCTACATCTCCGAAGACATTCTGTCCTGCAGGGCATAGCCTCCTCCTCCTCCTCCACCATCATCATCACTACCACAACCTTGGCTGCAAGGCAGCGACCACCAGCACCATTAGCTCCCATCCGCATGGTAACATCCAGACCATCTTTCGTTCAATGAACGAGTGAGACGGACTGCTTCGGGTACTTTTGCTCAGAGTCTGTATTCAAGAATGGCGACCTCTGCATAGAGGCCGATTTCTTGCTGCGTCCCTCTGGCAGGGCTGTATATCGACCATCATGCAGACGTACAACGATCATAGAGCTGGACTCGTTGCGCAAAATAACCAGAACCCTCCTTACACAACCACAATCTCATAACGAATTGACGTACACTCTACACAACACCAGCACTCGGTCAGGGCGCGCCTATAGACCATGGCTTCTGTCAAAGCCTCACCTTCATTGAGGGCTCTCAACAGCCGAGAACCCTCTCCCTCTCCACGCCAGAAACCATCGTCCCGTATACCACCATTTTTACACCAGGTCAACACCTCGCTGCCTCACAGTTCCACGGTCACGCCAGCTTCGGCCTCTGTACACAGTTTATCCTCCGTCGCACCAAGCCCCTATCTCTATTCGGTGCATTCCTCCCCATCCATCTATCAGTACCACCTACAGCACTCACAACTGGGAACCCCAGCTCCGCTCGAATTGCCAGAGTCGATATTCGCAGGCATACCATTGCAGCCAAGAGATGGGGCAGGGTCCAAACCAGGAAACCTCATGCGTAAATTGTCGCAGAGCGCGAAAGACCGAGTGGATAGAACGCTAAGGAGGAAGACCTCGGCCACAAACTACAACCGCCGCGATGATAGCTCTGGCCCCATCACTCGGCGCCGAAGCGACAGCAAGAACAGTACTACCGGTAACTATCCGCCAGACACGCCCTTTGACACTGTCTCAAGTGACCTCAGCAACGGTCTTTCCATTAGCTACGACGTTGCGAGTATCACCAGTGAGTCATACACAATTCCCCCTACAAGGGACGCAAGCCCTGAGGGTGTTGCACCTACGGTGCCCGAGTCTCTCGTTAGGGGAATCACCCTAACCAAGATCACCACAGCCAACAAACAGGACAAGTTGTTCTTTCTCGACGCTGACGGTTCAAGAGTATTTTGGCGAGCCGGTGTTCGAATGAAGTCGCTGCTTATAGACAACATAAAGAGCATCCGAAGTGGCGAGGAGACCGCGAATACGCAATATCAGCTGAAGCAAGAAGGCCTGGACCAGGACTGTTGGTTCACAATCAACTATGTTCCATCGAAAGATTCGAGACAGTTGAAAACGCTTCACCTTGTTGCAAAGTCAAAGAATGATCTCTGTCTTTGGGTGGAAACGCTTGAAGCACTGTCGAAGCATCGCGAAGATATGATGACTGGCATGAGTGGAAACAGTGAACGTGAAGATGTCATCCGCATGCATTGGGACTCGGAGATGGCGAAGAGGAAAGAGCAAAACTCAGTCGCTGCCTTGGACTTGGCGGCGGTAGAAGCGCTCTGCAGAAAGCTGCATATTCATTGCCCCAGAACCGTCATTGTGACCAACTTTCAACTCGCTGATGTAAGTCAGACTAAGCAATTGGACTACGAGCAATTCAAGAGCTTCTTGAAACGTCTTCGCGAACGGAAGGACCTCCGAAAGCTATTCAACAGCATGAAGCGCGACAATGAAAGCGGCATAAGCAAGACCAGATTCCTCTCGTTTCTTGGAGACACGCAAGGCGTAGACCTTTCGAGTGAGACCAAAAGAATGGCTTGGCTTGCCAAAATCGAAGCACGCGTCGCCGAGTCATTGGGTGAAGAAGTTGCTCGTCAGAGCGACACTACTATCGACTACGAGACGTTCCTTGCCTTTATGTTATCCACCGATACGTATACCTACTCCAAAGAACCTCCTGAGCCCAAGTTTGATCGTCCAATCAATGAATACTTCATTTCGACATCTCACAATACATACCTGACTGGCTGGCAAATCAGGGGTCAATCCTCCTCTGAAGCTTATTCTGCAGCTATCAGAAAAGGTTGCCGCTGCGTAGAGATCGATTGCTGGGACGGCCCAGACGGTTGGCCCAGAGTCACCCACGGTCACACGAACACCACTTCTATACCCTTCTCGGATTGTGTCAATGCTATCAATCAGTGCGCCTTTGACGTCTCACCGTATCCCTTGATTCTCTCCTTGGAAGTTCACTGCAACGTGGAGCAGCAGCAGCGTATGGTCTCGATTATGATGCACGTCTTTGGCGAGGAGAAGTTGCTCATGTACCCCTTGCACGACACAGGCAACAAGCTACCAACACCTGAGGAGTTGAAGTACAGGGTATTGGTCAAAGTCAAGGCAACTGAAGCCAAACCAAAACTCTCCATGCCTATAGACACCATTCCTACAAGCAGGAGCAGGAGTGCCAGCTCACCATATCCGAGACCAATCTACCCCACAAACAATGTGGTACAGATTCCTCTCACTTCATCAGGCTCATCTATGATTAGCCCCCCTGATACCATATACTCGCCCACAGATAGGTCCATGACGACCACGAGTGCGAGCAGTGGCGAAGAAAGCGATCTACAAATGGCTGCGCTATCTATGGCAGATAAGCGTCCGCAGGCTATAAGAACTTCTAGAATAACACCGATGCTGGCCGATCTAGGAGTGTATCTACAAGGCTACACGTTCACCGGGCCTGCCGCCCTCTCTTTCCACCAATTCAACCACATCTTCTCCCTCAACGAGAACAGAGCTATGGCTCTTTGCCATAATCCCGACGACAAGGCTGCTTTCGAAGACCACAATGTCAACTATATGTCACGCGTGTACCCAAAACAGACCCGTTTCTCATCATCCAATTTCGACCCCAACACTTTCTGGCGACGGGGAGTTCAGATGGTCGCTCTGAACTGGCAGACATATGACATGCATATGCAGATGAACGCTGCCATGTTTGCCGCAGGCACTGATCAGTTCGGATATGTGCTGAAGCCAGACTACCTTCGAAGAGTACGCATGAAAGTAGGAGATTTTGCTCATCGTGTGAAGCTGCCTCGCTACCAGGTCAAGTTCTCCGTCGAAGTCATCTCAGCTCAGCAACTCCCTCGCCTTCCTTCAATGGGAAAGAACGAAACGATAAATCCTTTCATTGAGGTACAAATGTGGAGCGCAGAAGACAAGGCTAGAGGCATCGCCAATGGCACTGGAGGTAGAGATACATCGACAAGTAATGGATTCCATGGTATTGGTTTTCCCTATTCACGCCAATCCAATATCACTGTCGGAAACGGCTACGATCCACAATTTCATGAGCCTTTTGAGCTTTCGCTACAAACCAAGTATCCTGAGCTAGTATTTGTCCGGTTCATTGTGTACAGTTCTCTCGATGGTCGGACCCGAAATAAGAGCAAGCAGCTTGCGGTCTTCACAGCAAAGCTGGACAGTCTCCAAAAAGGCTACAGACACCTACCTTTATTCAATGATAAAGGGGAAGAATTTATTTTCTCGACGCTATTCTGCAAGATCGTGAAGCAGAAGCCTGCATTTCTTACGACCTCCTTGCAGGACATCTCAGAGCGGAGTCCGCGACCCAGCCTCTTCCGTGGAATGCTATCGCGTACGAATTCTGCTGAACGAGGAAGAGAACGTCTTACCAGCTTGGAAGAGGAGCGGACCGCTCGGCAACAGAAGCTAAATCAAGAGATTGAGGAGCGCATTTCACGAAAAGAAGGGGAATTTGGCGTACTGTGACTTGTATTAACGAAGGAGGAAAATTGTTTTCTTGATACCCACGAGCATGAATAACGACATAGAACATTTTGTATTTCTACTTTTGTGGTTCTAGCCCGAAGGCCTTGTCACGGCGCTGTGGAATGGCATGAATACCCTGCTTTTCTCACCCTGATTTTCGCTCCAATCCCTTCATGCTTGATTGCTCGTTGAGCATGATCTTGGGCCCCTGTGTGCAGACACCAAGGCAGTCCTGCATCCCAAGACACTGCCTTGATAAGAGCCTGCCAAGCGCGACGTTTCGTTTCATACCTACCGTAGCTGTCCGTATCACTAAACTTCTTACCTACCTATGATACTTGCCATCGATACGCGACATACGTTCGGCGTAAGCGTACACTAGACGTACCTCATGTACTCTTAATGCGCTATACCAACCGGTCTGTTGGGACACGTTACTTGCTGCCTCCATGCAGCCTGAACTCTGCGTTGGCCAACCGAGGATCAACAGGCTCATCGCAACTCAGCCCCAAAGTGCTTGGCTGCAGGACCGACCGCTCAACTCGCTACTGCAACCAAGACTATGCAAGAGCGTGGCTGTGAAGATGGTCAACCTCGAGATACTCGAGCGGTCCTCTCTCCTCTCGCTTCAATCTGCAATAATACAATCCTTGCCTGCTTCGTTTCACTTTGACATGCGTCGTTAGTGTCTTTCAGACATAATCTGAGCGGAGGAGACTGTCCCGACGTTCAAAGATGCAATTCGTTAGGACATTCTCGAACCCTGAGGGCCGAAACCAGGGCTTTCAGCTAGACATCGTCGGTCAGGCAACCGCATATGAGCAGAAATATAAGAACTGACACCATGCAGGTTTCCTCGCCATTCTTGGAGAGGGTTCCGTCGAGACTATCGCCCAGGTCGCGACGCTGAGCTATCTCGTCTTCCTCCCTCGTCTTATTCCTGCTCCACAGATATTTATCCGACCTACACGGCCCGAGAAGCTTGAAACGACTGCAAATGCAAAAGTCATTGGGGTGCACTCTGGCAACACTGGAGAAGACATACACCATGTTGCCCATGCCCTCCATCGCGGGGACAAGCTACTCCCAAATACCGTTCAATGTGTACGGATCAAAGAAAACCTGAGCAAGGAACGTCCGTCTATCAAATGGTTTGGTCCTTTGGCTATGCTATCCTTCCTTGGCTTTGGTATGAGCGTGACATTGCTGGCTCTTTCGATATATTATAAAGACGGGTAAGACCAGACCCCAGGCTACATACGTCGGGACTAAATGCTTACTTGATGGTAGTATGGCGCTCCTAGCGATTTTACTTTTGTCCTTCTTGAGCACGGTGGCCGGCATCGCCAACAAATGGAGCCCGACGAAGAACGAGCCCAAGCATGATCCTCATTCACCTCCTGGGGATGTTGTCATCAAGTACCCGCAAGGATCCTTTATCGTGGTCAGTTGTGAGGAGCAGACTGCTAGGTATCTATATTTCAACCCCAGCGAACGTTGCAATTACACGGTGAGGAGCGTCACGATCTATCGAGGCCTTTCTCTGGTGTCAACATTATTGCTCATGGGAGGTGTCATCTCTTTGGCCAATGCTCGGATAGAGACGCAAACAGCTTTCGCTGGCGCCTATATGATTATCAATATTATTTATTGGATAGGAGCCGCACTGCCTCCTGCACAGCACTGGGATCTGTCTCGCCTTGAAGTCACGCACATCGAGATCAAGGGCGGTGCACCACCTCAGCACGCTACCAAAATGGAGAGTGTACCGGACACTTACACTGAGGCGTTGTGGAAAGCCATTGCAGTAACAGGAACTAAGCAATGGGTCAAGGAGGCTGGTTGGGCTCCCAGAACTGAGGCTTGGGATGACTGGCTCGAGGAGGCCGAGGAGGCAGCTCTTGGGGAGCCCAAAAAAGAAACGATAAAGGACAATGGACCTGGCAAGCCACAAACACTAATATGGAGCATCCGCAATTGGAACGCCAGGCATGCTCTTTCACAGCACCTCTCAAGAATGAAGACTGGTACTCAGAAGGTTTAGCAGCGCTTGACATGCTCCGCGACACGGCTATGATGCATATTACGACTTTGTTTATCATTCTGCATATGACATGATACAGGACACGAAGAACGATCTCATGATGGAATAATTGCGCATTTCAGCGTTTGGATGATAGATATGACCAGAAAATATATACCCAATATGACCATTGACGACCTACTTAAGACAGACTGTTCAGAAAGCCAGGTCGCATGATATCCATCATTACCTGTATATCCTCCTGCCCATGGGGTGACTGGAAGGATATGTGCAGCAGTCCCTACCAGGTAAGTTTCATCACGGATCTGGGCTGCATAGAACATCTGAGAACCCCGTGAGATTTCGGTAAAATCTCGGGACACCCACCCGCGAACTCGCTCCCGCAGCCGCCAAGATTTTGCTTGAGTCGCACATTTTGAGGAGGGCACGACTCCAGATCTCGCACTGTCTCGCTTGCTGTGTGGTCATTATCCCTCTACGCCTATCGCATATCAATCCTACCTCGCTCCCAGCAGCAGGTCATAATACACCATACAAGATGTGAGAGAGAATCACCGCATGTTGCTGCGGAGTTGGTCTGCAGCGCAAAATGCTGATTCGGGGTTTACAGATATTCGAGCAAAATCTCAGAAGATCTGAGCCATGCCTTTCACCAAGCAGTATGTCGCGGCTAAGTGTCTTCGATCGTGCTTCTCGCTGACCATCGTCTAGAGTGAAGAACTCCCCCTACTACTCCCGCTTCCAGACCAAGTACAAGCGCAGAAGAGCCGGCAAGGTTGGTGCCCGCATGACAATTGTTTCTGCATCTACTTACACTGCTCGCAGACCGATTACTACGCTCGTAAGCGCCTGGTCTCTCAAGCCAAGAACAAGTACGCCTCTCCTAAATACCGACTTGTTGTCCGCTTCACCAACCGAGACATCATCTGCCAATTGGTCACAGCCGAGATCAGTGGTGACAAGGTTTTCTGCGCTGCCTACGCACACGAGCTCAAGCGATATGGTATCACACACGGCTTGACCAACTGGGCTGCCGCATACTCTACCGGTCTTCTCCTTGCCCGTCGTGCCCTCAAGAAGCTTGACCTCGACGAGTCTTTCGGTGGTGTCGAGGAGGCTGATGGTGAATACCAGATCACCGAGGCTGCCGAGGTCGATGGCGAGGAGCGTCGTCCCTTCAAGTGCTTTCTCGATGTCGGTCTTGTCCGCACATCTACCGGTGCTCGTGTCTTTGGTGCCATGAAGGGCGCCTCTGATGGCGGTCTCTACGTTCCCCACAACGCAAAGCGTTTCCCAGGTTATGACCAGGAGACCAAGGACCTCGACGCTGAGACTTTGAGGAAGTATATCTTCGCTGGTCACGTTGCGGAGTACATGGAGACTCTGGCTGATGACGACGAGGAGAGATACAAGTCCCAGTTCAACAAGTACATCGACGATGATCTCGAGGCCGATGGTTTGGAGGAGATGTACCAGGAGGCACACAAGGCCATCCGTGAGGACCCACTCAAGAAGGATGACGATGAGGGTGACAAGAAGAGCAAAGATGAGTGGAAGGCTGAGGGCAAGAAGTACAGGAAGAGCAAGATCTCCAAGGAGGAGAGAGATTCCAGAATCCAGGCTAAGATCCAGGATCTTGCCTCATAAGTCTCCCGTGGCTTCTGGTCCGGGTTACTGGAGTTGGATGGTGCTGAATAGGTTGTCACGCTAAGCATTTGTGCGTGAACCATGAGATATGGTCAGCTTCTCACGTGTGGCTGCTGTCTTCAGATATGTCTGCTGGCACTATGATAGCGAACGATGACGAATTGATCAAAGTTCTATCGCGGATCGAGCTTGAAAGAGTAAACTGGGTGAGAAATTGTGTGCTGCACTTAGCCCGCATGCTTTACCCGAGCCCCAACTGCTAGGTGCACCTGGAGGATCAGGCCCCTGACACGAGACTGCTTGTAAGCATGGTCAGCAAGCAGGAGTATTTGGAGGGCGGGTTGTAGTCAGAGTCTTTCTAGCAGGCTTTCTAACAGACGGCAAAGTACGACGAGTGGATCTCACGCCTCGCAGGTCGTCTGTATGGTACCTAGAAATATTCCTGAGTATCGTGGCGAGTAGGATGGCTCAGAGGCCTCCTGCTGCACCTTGAAGCTGTTGTTGTACGCTTGAAGTGCCTTGCCATGGTTTGATAGGCTTACCAGGTCTGTACCTGAGAAAGCGCTCGCAATGGTAACCGCGTATATTAAACATATAGTCAAGCAATATCCTAAGAGCTGCTTCTACGGGCAGGAGGCCCGCCTTTCCCGTGTCTATGTATATTAGACACTGCCGGCGCTACATCATTTTGCATAAAGTGCGCACGTGTAGGGACAGCTCCGGGCCAGTTTACAGCAACAGGCTCGCCCGGAAGCGGACTTGACCCGGCCTGGTGGACCCCGCCTCGGTCATCGGTCATCAAGGTGCGCATACCATGACATACGAGATACACCTTTACCTTCAGTAAAACTCCGTTCACAGCTGTGTGCTGACTTGGATTTGGACGTCTACTAGCAACTCTTCCTACGGCGCAAACCATGTCTGACGTCGCGCAAGGAAGCCTCGACGTCGACTGGCTGCTGCACTCCAGAAAAGGTGCGCCATTCCGTGCTCGTGCGAGCGTCCCGGGAGCGATAGATACGACTCTATACATCGAAGACTTATTGGACTGCTCTAGATTACTGACGCTCTTCTATAGCAGAACATGCGTTGCAAGCAAAAGGAGATAGCCGTTCGAAAGATGAAGCGCAACCACGGTCTATACCACCAGTCGCTCCGCCAGGACCCACACTATCTCAATCTCCTATAACACCCTCGCCCGCAGCGACACCGTATAGTCAGACGCTCCAGACGCAGCAAGTATCTAGTGCGCCGGTCGCGAATGGATTTACAAGCGCTCCTCCAGCGGGTAAGGCCGCCCTTACACCAACGACCACGGCTCCTACGCAACCTACGAATAATCACCCACACAGACCATCCCTAGGCCAGAGTAATGGCCAGGATGAGAACAAGAACTCCTCCAAAACCACCCCACCGGGCTCGAAGAAATCCGGTGGCCGACGGAGTTCATGGATATCAAGCATTAGCTCAAAGTTCTCTTCGAGTTCGCCGACACCGCAACGAAATTCCAACATTGAGCCAGCTGTCAAGGTGGCGCAGTCGCCACAGCCTAGTCCAGGAATTGAGAGAGGCAACCCGTTTGACAAGAAAGACAAGAATGAAGAATCGGAGAAGGATGATAAGCCTACACCAATTGCGCACACAGGTCCACGTCGTCAGTCTGTGTTAGTACCAGCTGGTAAGGAGACGAAGATAGATCACCCTGGATTCTTGTCGAGCGCTCTGAGAAGGCTTTCTTCCACAAACACCTCTTCTTTGGGTAGAGGCGGCAACCAAGGCGCCATATGTCCGCGGCGGGTGTTGAACGTTGACCAGAATCGAGCGCGAGTTAAGATAGCGGAGTTTGACCAAAGCAAGCTCAAGCGCGTGGCCTTCTGTGTTGATGTTGAAATAGCCGGATTTGCCTCCCAGGCCGATGATGACTCGACTCAGAATTCTGTCCCTCCTATATCAAATGCTGGCCAAAAACAGGGTATTACAGCACCAGCCACAAAATCAAAAGATGCAAACAAAGCCAAATACAAAGACAAAGGCGAAGGTGCAGCGTTCAAAAATCCCGAAATCGCCACCGAGCAAAAGGCCAGGCTTGGACAAACGAGTGTCGACGCCGAAAACGACATTGAAGAAGCCCGCGAGCTCAAGACTGAAGCAGAAGATCCCGCACCGGACACGCAAGCAGATTCTGGCCCAGTTCCTGCTCTACCAACTACACGCAAGAAGGAGAAAAAGAAGAGGTCGGAAGCTGAGAGGAAAGAAAGGCGCGAGAAGAAGCGCAAGCACGCTGAAGCTAACGGTCTGGTACCGTTAGAATATACGCGGGCAGACGACGATTCCGACTCTAGTCCAAGCAGCACACCGCCAGGTGCTACAACACCGAAAAGAGCTGGGGATCAGCCGACTACCGACCCGCTACGTATATACAAGCGGTGTTGTCAACTCCGTGAAACAACTGCCCTAGAGTGTGTCCAGGAGCAGATTTCAAAGCCAGCCGCGACCTTGGCCGAAGCACCGGGCACCGTCGCTGTGGTTGACCTTTCCAACAATCCAATGTCCTTACAAGATATCACAACACTTGGCGATTGGCTCGCTGTAGTGCCTGTGAGGAAACTTGTCCTTGACGATTGTGAATTGACGGATGAAGCGATACGTATAATACTTTCAGGGTTAGCTTCATGTAAGTCAGTAGAGCAGAGGCGCCAAAATCGAAGGTTACCGAAACGTGGAAGCGGTCGCCGTGGTGAGGAACAACTGGGTGTCATTGAGAAGCTATCTTTAAAGAATAATTCGGACATCACCAACCTTGGATGGAAGCACATTGCTTTGTTCTTACACCTTTCGAAGTCGATCAAAGGCATTGACCTTTCTGGCATACCATTTCCACAATCCAGTGGAAACCTATCTCGCTCTTCGACAGCTAGCAATACCACATCGTCTACATTTGCATCGTCAGCAAACAACATGAACCTGGGACCGTTGGTTGTCAGAGCTATATCGGAACGGCTGGGCAACAAACTGGAAGAGCTAATTCTCAGTGGTTGTGGCTTGACAACGGCGGACGTCGGAGACATAGTCGATTGTGCCATCAAGTGCAAGATCCGTCGATTAGGCTTGGCCAACAACAATCTCAACCAGGAAGCTTTGATGCATATTGTGCGTTATGTGCAGTCTGGTACTTGCGAAGGGTTGGACCTGGGAAGTAACGACCTTCACGGAATTGGTCACATAATTGCAGAGGCTGTGGATGAAAACAATCCGCTATTTGCTGTCAGCCTTTCGAACTGCAATCTCACCCCGGATGATCTCGGTGCCATCTTCAAGCCATTCGTCAAGCTCAGAAATCTCAAGTTCATCGACCTATCTCGAAACTACAATTTGTTTGGAGGTAATTTTAGCGCAGTCCCCATCTTCCGCAAATTTCTCCCGAGGCTGGAATCCCTCAAGCGCATACACCTGGCAGATACCGCTCTAAGCCCGGATTATGTCATTGCGCTGTCAGAGATCTTGCCAGACTGTCCTGCAATGGCTCATGTTAACATCCTCGAAAACGAGCAGCTTGTGCATGCCATGAATTCTAAATCAGGTGGCGCACAGGAAGAAGCATGTGCTTTCCTTGCTGCTCTTATGACGGCGGTACGAGTCTCGCGGACCATTGTTGCCATTGAGGTGGAAGTCCCAAGCTCCGACAGCAGTGAAGTTATTAGAGCCATCGCGTCGCAAGTAGTGGCGTACAGTCTACGGAATATGGAGAGAAGCGCGTTGAACGAAGTGAACGTTAACCCCGCCAACATGCCTGGTAAAGACGCTCCTGAAGTGTTGCTGGACATTGTTGGTCATATGGAAGGCTATGCAGAGAACCATGACAACGACGAGCCGGCTCCTGATGATGATTATGTGATCGCTTCAACGGGCATTGTGAAGGCCCTCGGTGTCTGTCTAAGTGAGAAAGATGGTGGCAGTCGTGCTCAGTCGAGGAATATCAGCCCAACGGCGAGCGGAGCCGTAACGCCTCGTCAAGGACTGCATCAATCTGACGCACATAAAAAGCCCCGTGACGTTAGTCTGGAGCTTTGTGAAAGCGCAAGGAAAATCAGAATGAGATTAAGGCCTGCTCTGGTCAGGGAGGATCGTGCCGGTAACGATGCGGAGTACCGTAGGTGCCACCAACCAAATTTCATTGCTCTTGCTAACAATTCCACAGGCCGCCTTTTCTTCCTAGACCAAACACTACAGAACATGATCCAGCGCTTCGAGGACGAGTACCCTGAAACAAAAATTCCTTCGTTACCATCATCGACGCCGCCACAGACCAGCACATCTCTGTCCTCATCCATGGCCGACACCTCGCAATTATCTGCCTCCCTCGAATCAAACGGGCTCTACAAAGTTCCCTCTCCCGAAGACGACGCATTCGAGCCCGATCCCTCCGACGAGCGTTACGCCATCAAGCTCAACCGAACACCCTCGAACACCTCCCTCGCGTCGCGCGCCTTCACCGAAGAAGAAGGCCGCATGCACCGCTTCGGCCAGTCCATGCGTCGCGAAGTCCTCAAACCAACCGGCACTGACGACTACGAACACGGCACTAGCATTGATGACACGCCCGAGCCTGCATACATCGCTGCCTTGCGCGCTCGACTTGAGACTTTCCGTGGTGAAGAGATCAGGCAAAAGGTCGAGCAGGAGGGTGTCGATAACGTGATCCGCCGATTGGGCATCAACGCACAGGAGCTGATGATGCTGTAGGTTCACGCGTTGTTTTTGTTATTCTATGATGGAGCAAATTGCTAACATACTGTACAGGCAAAGAGAGGATCCAGCCGGATTCGAGAAGTTCAGAGATTCGCAACTTGCCGCCCAGATCAACGCGGGGTTAGTTCACAGGACGTAACTTTGTCAAGAACAAAAGTACCTAAGACACCAACAGCGGCCCATTACGACAATTCTTTCGACACGGGGTTGTGTGTATATGGATAGGCTTTCCCATTGCTGGCTGCGTCTATATATCCGTGGATGCGAGGACCACACCAGCCTACTGCGCTCGGTATATATCCCACGTCCACTGGATGTACTCTCACTATACCCGGGAACGAGGAGGCTTTTTTACCACTTTCTTTCTAGTGAAGCGTTCTGAGCGTGGACGACCCGAAATAGGGGTGGAGCAGCACTATTCTTGTTTTTTTATCGGATCTAGGTGTAATAGGTTACCTATGTTAGGATGTACTGTCTTGCATCAAATCGAGCTATCTATGCACCTCGCAACAGTTACAGTGGAATCGAACGGTTTCGGCGCGGACGTATCTGTAGCCCGCCTGCTTGCTTGCTTGCTTGCTTCCTCTCACGTGCCTAGAGGCCTGGCTTAATGGGCGCCTGGGGGTCCTCGCCTACAGGCTGTTGACGTATCCTACCCCATCCATCTTTTCTATCATCTACAGGTAATCATGTAATCGTATTTTCGCGGACGCGGCCGTGCACTAGTATTGGAATGCAAGAGGCAACGGTAGGTAGGTAGGTGGTCTTGTACGTTTGAATCACGCGTGCCTTGTGTTGGCGCTCGCTCCTTGTAAGCCAACAGCTCGCTCGCCCTGGCCGTGCAGTTGAGGGCCTGCACCTTGAAGATACGTTGGCAGCGCCATCCCCTCCTCTTTTCCCCTTATTCACCACGTCGCATACGGGACATCTCACAATAAGTATACCTAGATACCTAGCCATTCGTATGTAGAAGCCGCAAAAGCGCTGACCGCCGACACGGCGGGATACTACATCTACCCGCTGTATGCTTTGTCGCACCGCAACGACGACGCCAAGCTGTCTACCCATTCTATCGCAGGACATTTATACGTACAAGCAAAACTGTGCTCCAAATTGACACAGACGCACTTCAGTGTCGATTCAACCCACTCAAAACGCGGCATTCTTGGTCCAATGGTCAGGATCCTTGCCTTCCATGTTTGTTCGGGAAAAACGGGCAGGTGTTAAGCAAGGGGTTCGGGTTCGATTCCCGAAGAATGCAGACATGTTTTCTTTTTTGGCATTTTGTTGGGTGTGGATGAGGGCGCTTTTTAAGTTCTCGGGGGGGGTTTTTTTTCGTATTAGTAGTATCTACCGTGCGCAAAGGGCAAGCATGATTTTTGGTCATGGCCTTCGTTGAAGCCGGGAATCGTCTACCCCGTCGACTGGCCTAATTACGTGCCCAAATCTGACGTGACGGTCCCGAAAGCACGTTTCGTCTACAGTAGGCGCAGTCGGCGTTGTCGCTGATACCGCATTGCAAACGGCGGGGCCTCTTTGCTGGCGAAAATGAGTTTGTTTACGTGAGATGACTTGGTTACCATAGGCCGGGTCTGAGAACACCTATGTACCCAGGTAGCCATTTGGGCTAATCAGTCGCATAAGGTGCCAGTGGTGCGGGTGGCGAGCCGGGGTTCCGAACCTTTGGCTGAGCAGTTGGCGTGACTGTCTTGACATTGAACTTGGCATGCGAGTGTTATTGTACCTACCTAGGTAAGGTAGGTATATGTCGTGAGAGCTAGCTAGGCCTTGCAATCTCATGTTTCGTTCTGGCCCTCGCCCTCCACTGCTACCGTACTACTGACTAAGAATCGGGGCAGTCCTGTGGCAGGTGGGAAGGAGATCGGACTCATTAACAGTGAACAAGGGTCATACTATGCAAAGTGACCGGAGTACTACTTTTGTGCGAAAATAACCATAAGCTAGAATATATGACCATAGAACTTGTCGTTTCTTCCGCTGAGCTCTCATCTGCTGCAGCTTTATGCTTACTGCTCCTTCTTCGCTGGACCAAGCCTCTCTACTTCCCTACACACGGCCTCCGTGACATCCTTCGTCCTCGCCTCGCCACCCAAATCCTTCGTCTTGACTCCACTTCCGATAACATTCTCCACCGCCTCCATCAACGTGTCTGCCGCGTCCGCCTCGCCCAACCACCTCACCATCTCTGCACAGGTCCAGAACGTGCCTACAGGGTTCGCGACGCCCTTGCCTGCGATGTCCCACGCGCTGCCGTGGATCGGCTCGAACATGCTGGGGTTCTTGCGCGTTGGGTCGAGGTTGCTCGTCGGCGCGATGCCGATGCTGCCCGCCAGTGCGGCCGCCAGGTCGGACAGGATGTCGGCGTGTAGGTTCGTCGCGACGATGGTGTCCACCGACTCTGGGGAGAGTACCATGCGGCAGGTCATGGCATCGACGAGCATCTTGTCCGTCTCGACGTCTGGGTACTCGGGCTTCAGGGAGGTGAAGACTTCATCCCACAGGACCATGCCGTTGCGTTGGGCATTCGATTTGGAGACCATGGTGAGCTTTTTGCGCGGCCGGGACCGGGCTGTCTCAAAGGCGAAGCGTTGAAGTCGCTCGATCCCGTGGCGCGTGAAGATCGAGACTTCCGTGGCAATCTCCCACGGTTGGCCGATGTGGCTGCGTCCGCCTTGGCCCGCGTACTCGCCCTCGCTGTTCTCACGAATGATGACCCAGTCTAGCTTGCGGGTTGCGTCGGCAGAGCCCTGACAGCTCGACAAAGGGGACGTGACGCCTTTGAGCACGCGTGTCGGTCGGACATTGGCGTATTGCTGTAGCGGCTGACAAATGGCTAGGCGGAGACTCCAGAGTGAGATGTGATCCGGGACACGGAGGTCGCCCACGGCGCCGAAGAGGATGGCGTTGAATTTCTTGAGATCTTCGAGGCCGCCGTCAGGAATGTATTTGCCGTTCTTGAGATAGGTCTCGGAGGACCAGTCGAAGTGCGTGAAAGAGAAGGAAAATGTGCCGTAGACTTTTGCCAATGTTTCGAGCACTTCGATCCCAGCGGAGACGACTTCGGGGCCAATGCCGTCGGCAGGAATTGAGGCGATAGTGTAGGAGGTTGCGGAAGGGGGTTCGGGAACGGCCATGGAGGTGGAACCCATTTTTGAGGTTGTGGTCGTAAAGGAGGACGGGCTAGGAATTGGGTATCCAAGCAGGATTGACAGTGAATGATGGGGAGGCAGGAATCACTACGAGAAAGGAGGGAATGGTATGAGATATGTACCTACCTGGAATAATTGTATAGCATTCATCAAGGCCGGCGAAGGTTCAGGCCCACCTCAGCCTTGCATGATTATGACCTATCAGAGCTGTTTGATGAGTGAGGATGTCATGTCTACCCATCGTAGCGAGATGATGCAGGTGAAGTTGGAGACAGATTGTGGAGGTGGCGAGAAGTCATCATCATGCGAAGTCGGAGTCGGCAATGTCTTCGGCACGGAAGATTCGTTTCTCCGGAATATGTGGGTTTGAGTGCAAACATCGACACGGAACAACAACAACAACGAGTAGCAATCCAAGAGAATACGCATCCCTTCAAAGCTTCTCCTTATTGAATTTGTGCCTTCCTCGATACGAAGATTCCCCGATGTGATTATTGGGAAGCACTCGTAGTCATGCCTTGCATTGCCTCTCCCGCCATGGTCCGGCTGCATTTACGCTGGCGTCGATGAATGGCTGTGTACATGCATTTCCTTCCCGCAATGCGCGGATTCGACTTCCTGATCTGGTCTCTCCGATCATTGACTCTGCCACGGCAAGAAGCCGTCGACGGATAGCCTTTTCAACTGCCCAGTGGTTTCGTTCACATTCGTTCACAGTAATCGCAAGAACAACCCTCAAGATCACAGCCCAAGAACTCGTGCGCACCAGCCTTGCAGTAGCGACACATTGCCTGGACCACTGAATTGTCGATTTTGTCGGCCTCCTGCTGGCTGTGTGTACAATCTTCGCCCAAGGAAGCTACACTTGTGTGGGACTCTGTGTCACTAGCATTTTCTTCCTTGTTGCTATTGTCGAGAGTGGCAACATCCGTCTCTCCTTCGATATACCTACGGCCGTAGCGTGCCTCAAGTCTAGCTGTGCATGCCTTCAGCAGAGCCAGGCTGCGGTGCTTAGCGTATGCATATTTGAGCTTCGGGTTACGAAGCACCTTCCATGCCTCCTGGATGTCGTTGAATATGGCTGTCGCTTGTTTTGCCGAGTCTTGATCTTTGTCTGCATTGAACGTTTTGGCTTGACGAAAATATGATCTTGATAGGTTCAGGTAGGCTTTGCGGATGTCCAATTTCGTAGCGGAAGGAGATATTCCCAGGATGGCGAGGTAGTCTTTGTTGACGTCGTATTCGGGACTCATCGTGTGGTACCTCGGTGCCTTGAACAGCCTTTTCTGCTTGTAGTGGTGCAAAGCAAGAAGGGAACGAGATCGATGAATGGTAAGATTACAGGCAGCAAGTGAAGGGACGTTCGAACTAGGACCCAAGCAGGTCGTGCTTTGAGTCACATCTGGAGCCGATGAAGTGAGATGAAAATCGCAATACCAGCAAGCAAGAGTGAGCTCAGACATAGGCCGAGATGTCGGATCGCAGACTTTACACAACTCCAGTGCATTTCACTCACTGTGCCATCAAACAGCTCTGGTTTTTGCTTGGGATACTACCAAGGCTATGAACATAACATGTATACAAGGTTCTTCCTTCTCCTCTCAAGTCACAGCGCCTGTAGCTTCAGTTCATGGTTTCACCTGGCTGATCACATCTAGTGCTATGCTGTTGTGTGGCCAGAGGAGTGATACATAAGGGTGAACGCCTGGAGGGAGGTTTTCTAGGGCCTCTGATCTGTCGTGGTTTAATCACAAAGATGAACATCCAGGATTAATGTATTGTGAGCATGCTGATCCTATGTAAGCCGGTCTCATATCTGCATAATTCACTACAAGCTAACTACGTTAGTAGACTAATCGCTATAGACGTGACTTACGTATATAATTCTATATACAACGATGTAATAGAGTAATTCAGGTATATCCAGGTACTTAATATCTATACTTACTTCACACGTCCGACCTCCAAATCCCCTGATAACTATACTGGCCACCAGACATGCCTGCCCTTTTCAGCTCGGCCGCTGAACTGCGGCAAGATACCTATCAATACCCCATTCCCGCGCAACATCTACCGCAAGCTTTCCCAACCTGAAGACATAATCATCGGTTCATTGGGTGGTCATGTACTTTGTCGTCTTCCTCACTAAAAATCACTTGTGGAATCACCTTGCTATCCCTCTCGTGCCCTGGTACGAGTCACAACTAAACTGTTTTTGACAGCGTGGACATGCTTGAATCACATCTGTAGGGCGGCTATTCCGAACGATTTCGCTCCTTGACACGCCTCATCCCCTCTTGGACGTGCGCCTGACCTCGGATGGCGGTGTTGCTGCCTGCGGTATAGGATCGATTGAATTGGTGTCGGCGTGCTCTTGGTTTTGCTGAACGTCCCTGTGCTCGTTGCGTGGAGGAAGTTGATCATCCTCGTAGACGATGGGGTACTGGCGTTCATCATCGTATTGTTCCCTCAGACCTGCATCACTTAGCACGGACCGAGCTTCCCTAACATCGTTGAAGGCTGCCTCGGCCCAAGATTGGCCGCTGCTGCGCTTCATTTGATAGACATCTCCTAGATACTTGTAGTTTTTCTTCATCAGTTCGTGGCTCCGAGAAGGTCCGACTCGAAGAATGACATAGTAGTCTTTGTCGACATTTTATATGACACCCGTGATACTGATGATGATCCAACAGCTTGGAGCGAGCGAGCTAGCTGTTTGGGCAGTCATGATGTAGGGAAGAAGGAAGGTTGGTAGATGGTGGGCTTACATAGCTCACAAATGCTCGACCTTTCCCCGTGGGCACTAATCTCGAGTGAAGCATGTCATGACTCACGTCCTAAATTTGGCATAGTGTGATGAACTTCAGAGATCAAATAAGGTGAGCACAGTTGTCGCGAGAGGTTGATGGGCCTCTCCTCGTCGACGCGGGCTCTGAAACTTCAGCTACATGCCATCCTTAATCCAGAAGAAGTCCGATAGCATGGATCCACGTGCAAGCACGAAGGTCAACGTGAAAGAATATGCGACGAAGAACCACAGTTCGAAGCTAAATGGCATGGGTACGGGAGACGAGGTGGTCCATGGTGAAAGACGCGGTAATCATGGAAGGTGTAGTCGCTATGGGGCCTAATTCTGCTTCTGCTTCTTATTGCTGCTCATGCATGCAGCACGCATGTGTATAGCCGGCGCGTATATAAGTCGGCTCGCGACATATAGACAAGCCGTGTAAAGTCCCTCATTCCTAGGCGGATGCCTCAGCCGCTCCCACCGGCCTCGGTAAACGCCAACATTAGAGGGTATCGGTAGTAAACAGAAACCAACAACAAACTCATGTCCATAGCCGTACACCTTGTCCGATCCACCCAGCCCAAGCCAAAATCATCCGTTGTACACCTATCTCCACCAAAGCATATCACACACTTCGTGCCATCGCTGTCCATTTTGCTCACACTGAGGTTGATTAGTCATCCATCCTACCCATGACCTCCTCACTGATCCCACGGATGGTGCTCTTGCTCCTACTCCTGAGACTCCTCGTCTCCTCATCACTCAATATGTAATTGTCGTGCTCATCGACGACAGGCCTAGCCGGTGGGAGGAAAACATCTTTCTCCTCCTCCTCTGGTTCCGACGACCTTTCGATCGTCACCAAAACCTCATTGTTCCCATGCTCATTGTCATTCTCGTGATCCGCGACTTCGACACCTTCACGGTCGCCAAGCCAGTACCTGGCTCTCTTCCTAGCGCCGAGGTCTGGCGTAAGCCATCCTTCACTCTCCTCTTCCGCCCACCTCTTGCTCTTGACAGGCGTCTTGAGCTCGCCGCTCATGTTGTTCAACACGCTGATTCCACGCAGGTATAAATAGCACACCCTCTTCCTTTGCTTGTTGAAAAAGAAATAGTGAGTACTCCAGATGCTGCCTTCATCGTCGTCTTCGAATGGGTCGAATTCTTCCGGTGCGTACTGATATATGTGACATTCTCGCAGACTCATCTGTTGGTCGATCAACCGCCACATGCCCGCGCCCCAGTGTGTCTGACTATTAGGCGGGCAGGGTGAGCCGGGATTTGCGCCGGGGATATGGAGGAAGGTCGAGGAGGCGCGGGGACGTAGATTGTAAAGTGTGGTGTCCACGTTGTTCATCACTGCTCTTAAACTCTTCTCGCGTTTGAAGTCACAGGGACGGAGCATTTGACTAAAATCGTAGTCGGGGTGCGATGCATTCAGGGTCGCAATGAGGTAGGCATATGTGCGGCGGGAGGAGATAACCCCGAGATTTCCGAAAGGGCTACTGCGAGTGAGATTCAAGGACGTCGCGAGGACATCTTTCTGTGGTGGAGAAAGGGAGTGTGAGAATTGTAGGTTTGACTGATATTGCGATTCCAGTCCATTTGAGATATTCTTATAGAGTTTCTTATCCGATCCGGCGGCTTTTGTGGTATACAAGTCACAGCCTCCGAGGACGTGGAGGTCGGGTGTAGAGAAATTGAGAGCGGAGGTGACAATATCGAGGTCGCGGTTTGGCATAAACTGCTCAATATGTTAGCAAATGGATTCAAATTGATAGACAGGCTTGATAGGCTTTCATACCTTCATGATGGCGGTTTCTAACAAGCTGAATCAGCTCGATATGCGCATCGCAGTGGGCGCTGGATCTAGACAGGAGGTCGTTGAATACCTCTAGCGGAGCTCTTCGACAAGCCGGAACCGATTGGCGATAGATGGATCAATGCCCAGGCCTTTCTTTGTTCTCCTAGTTGCCTGTGTAGTGTGTCTGACCTGATCGGACTATTGACCACTGATAAAGAGTCACCCAAGCTGGCTGCAGGGACTGCTCTCTAGTGATTCAAGTAGCTAGACGACAATCGCCTAGCAGGTAGATATTGATTGCATTGATTCCATAACAGTGGATAAGAGTGGTTGAGAGTTGACGACGAGGAGAGGGGACGTTGTTGCTTGCGACGCGGAGTCGGATCTGAGCGCAAGCGGACTAAATCACGTGATAATGTGGAGGTGGCCAATCACCATCTCCGAAAGGTGACATGTGGAACAACCTGCGAATTGGAAGCCTTGCGGCAAGCACAGGGTAGACAAGGAAACACAGAATGTATGATGGTGGCCTGCATGTGATAGAAATTGAGACGGATTCGGGATGTTTGTCTATCGATTTCCTGGTTTGCGTCTGAAGTACGATAAGTAGCCATGTCGCTGTGGTCAACCATCTGGAAGTGTCAGCTTGTATGGTACACATCAAAACTCTAGCATCACACTTCCTCCTCAGCGGCAGACAAAACTCAGGTTTCATCCAAATCTGAAGAAGTTAGCCAAGACGAAACTGTGGGGCTTTGAGCATGGAGAGAGATGACAACATCGCTTTGATTCATCATCGAATGTACATGAAGCTCATCATCCGCCAAAGCAAATCGATGGCCTAAGACTCTGTTTTCAAAGTCCATGTGGTCCTGGGTATCAATTCGTCCTTCCTTAACTCCCAACACAATGCTTCATCATAACATGCCTGAGTCTTTGAGACCCGATTCGACCACCTATAAAGAACGACGCGTTAACGACTCCATGCTTCGAAGCTCTTACAACACACAATACCACAATTCAGGACTTTGGTTGTACAATCGTAGTAGTGCAAACAAGGACTGCTAGTTCTTGGGATCTCTTCATTCGGAGCAGGAACTCCTCGTGTCCATTGCCGTGGGAATGGGCTTGGTCATGTTTAACATGCAATCACAATGGATATGTTCAAGTCCATTTTGCTCAGGGGCAACCGTTTGTCGTTTACATGATTTTTGTGATTTCTTCCTCGACCTGAGAATGCACGAAAGGCCACCATTAGTTCCGGGGTCTTGGACGACGATAGACGGGAAGGAGAGGCTGCAGCGCGAGGGTATCCAGAAAAGAGTGGTATCGCGCCAAATCCACGAAATGCTTACCTCCATGTCCTCGAGGCTGTCTTGCTGACTGATGCATCTCAGCACATTTTTCTTGCTGCTTTCCTGCATTTCTCCAGCGAGCAACAGCTCGTCTAATATGAAGTATGCTTTTTGAAAGTTGAAGATGATGTCTAGTTCGCAGACGTTGCCATAGTACTTGTCCATTTGCTCGACGTAGCGATGGACGATTTCGAGGGTGATGAGCTCGTTGTCCGTGGAAGCGGCGCCGGCGATGAAGAAAAGAGAAGCATAACGACGATAGACTACTTTGCTATCTGGAACGGGGAGACAATGTCAGCTTGGTTTAAGGAACGTTCCATGCACATGGCAGCGCTTTGAAGGAGTATGCACCTTTGTACTCAAGGAAGTTACACATTCGAGTTCTTCTTGAGAGAACGAGTTGAGAGACATCCTTGATAATCTTTGCCTTCTCCTTGGGTGATAGAGTAGTGAACCATTTGGCGAGTCTCTGAGACGGAGCAATAATGTCAGCGCAAGCACAAATCATGAATGACCATGGTGGGCCACATTTTAGGGAGACCGACCACTTTGCCTTGTCGCGAGAGAAGGATAAGATAGCTGAGTCGAGGTTAGCACACACTGTTATCAGTAAGACCATGAAGAGCCTACTGGATCGCCATCTTGACCTGCGCGAGGTCGTTGGTGAAGAAGAAGAAGGGATGGTTGTGTGCAGGCAACGAGTGTGCAAAATGTTCGGAGGCTCATCTCCGACTCGTAGCCTCAGCCCGCAATGCCCCACGCCCATTTCGAAGCACAAGACCACTCTTCACCCTCATCCTTATCAACAGGCCAGCGCATATGCCATAGACTGCATATTCTCCCAACCCTGTGAACTTTGAGCGTCCAGAGTAAATTAGAGCCTGCTGCTCTGGTCGTTGAAATTGAGCAAAGATGAAGTTGATTTTGTCCACTTCGTATGCCTCAGCATGGGTTATCTGTGCATAAAAGTACATCTAACGTAGAGCAGGAATATTATGTCCTCTGGACAATCAGTCATACGGCGACCTTTATTCTCGAAATCCAACGTCGAACTAGTCAATGCTTTACGCGCCAATTTCGCCGGCTTCCAGCACCGTTATTCGAATGGTTCCTCGGATTCCGCTACGCAACCAGACTGGACGACAAAGGATGGCGACCTGTTCTATATTCCCTCGCACCGTCCCACTCATCTTGCTGAGCCGCGCGACTCATACGAGATTACTGTCAAGCTTTTCTTCCTCCCGGGCGTCCCTGCATCGAGACGATATAGGCATACCCAAGAGGCGATCGACCTGGTCCTCAAAGAGCTAGGAGTGGATAACATAGACTTGCTGATAGTCAGCTATCCAGGTGTCAGTTTCGACGCTGATGATGATGGTGAAGAAGAGCTCTCTGCAGACGAAGGCGCAAGCACGAACAGCGATGAATCGCAAGGGTTTGATGCGCAAGTGAAGACATGGCGCGTGCTCGAGTCTCTGCATGAAAGAGGAATCATAACACAACTTGGCGTATCTGAATTCAGTTCAGATCGACTGGAGAAGTTCCTGCCTGAACTAAAGATTCGGCCCACGGTCGACCAGATCAACGTCAAGGATTGTTGCGTTGTACCAAAGACCTTGATCATGTACGCCAAAGAGCATAACATTGAGTTGCTAACGCACAATGACTGCATGGACATTCTGCCCTGCGGAACCACAAGGGAATTGCTCGGCCCCGGTGAGAAAGGTGCTGGAATCATTGCATCAAGAGCAGATGCTGGCCACGATGAGCCCGGCCTCAAGGGCGATATTGAACCGCAATGGGTCATCAAATATACCGCAGTGGTGAAGAACCGTGGAGTGGTCGAGAACAAGGGATACTTTGCCGTTGCACAGCTAGGCACCTGTATCGAAGATCGACCCGAGAATGCTTGCTGAACGACGAAAGTCGGGTCGTGTATGCCGACGCGCAATGATTTGAAATCGCTTTAGCATGGTGTTGGCGGGCGTTAATTTTCCTTTATCGTCCGGCAGGCGACCATTGAATCTGGATGTTCGACCTTGCATATATCACGAACAATGTTTCCGTATCAGGTAGCACCTCTTGCGAATTTTATCCGATCATACTTCTCTTCCTGCCTCTCATTCTCACTTCCTCCAACCTCTTCAACACGACACTGGCGCCCTTGAACCCCCCTCTATACCCCTCCTGACTCTGCAACACCTCCTCATCAAACCACCCTTCCTGTCTCGGATGCGTCGACCCAAACGCCCTCTCCAGCACATATAAATCCACCGCCCGATCCTCATCCTGCACACTCTGCGTCGCCAGCCCGAAATCAATCAGCACGATCTCGCCGTGTAGATCCGGCATCCTCTCTCCTCCTCTCTCTCCTCCATTGTCCTGTCTATTCATCTGCTCTTGCCCCGTTGGACGAACCATGATATTACTACTCGTCAGATCCCCATGCACCACACCACCTTTACTATGCAATGCTCCCACCGCTCTGCCTATCCTCCTCAACAACATCTTGACCTCCTCCTCACCCTTCCTCTTCTCCTCTTCATCCTTCACGCCTTTAACCCACGTATCCCACTCACGCAACAAGTCCTTCACGCTCTTCCCCTCAATCCACTCCATAAGCAACCACGCTCCAGCGCCAGCACTGCTATCGCCCCTGTCCCCAATCCTCTCCCTCTCCAAGCCCCTCACCTTCCTCCCCACATCCCACTCGAGACTCAACACGGCCGGACTTTTGATTTCCCCTCCCCCGAGTCCGCTGAGTTTGACCAGCACCCGCGCCTCAGCTAGGACGCGCTGTTTCGTGAGACGCGCATCGAGGGTGGGATGGCGGTAGGGCTTTGAGGGCCGGAACTTGAGGGCTGCGGGCGTGGAGGGCGTGAGGAAGTGGGTGCGGTAGAGGAGCGCTTCGGCACCTTGGGTAATCAGCACAGGTGAGGGTGTGGTGTTGTGGAAGGGCGCCGGAAGGGAGGGCGAATGCGATTGCGGAATGGTGGGGGTGGTGGTCGTGGAGGCGAGGTCGGGGGGTTTGAGAGAGGCTGTGGATGTCATGGTCGTGTGAAAGGGAAGGGGAGAACTGCGGCTGTAGTGGCCCGGAGGGTTCGTGGAGCTAAGTTACCGGCTGGCGTTGTGGTCTATCAGCGGTGGTGGCAGGGTGTACTATAAGTCCGAGCCTTGCGTTGGTGCACGTATGAGTCGTGCTCCCCAAAGGATGGAGAAGAATCAAGCGCTGGTGTGCAGCAGTCTCCACGAGTCATTTACAAAAAGTGGGATGGACATGATGACTCAAGCACAGATTTACCGAGATGACGTAGACACTGATGTTTCTTCACGTTCATCGTCCTCTCCCAGCTACACGAAAATGTCCAAGTACTATGATATTGTTTGTGATGAAGCACCACGCTTGTGGTCGAGCCATATTGCTCAAAACAAGGATGCGATGCCAGGTTCCGCTTTAACAATCTCGGGCTGCTATCATGACTAGTCTCCCCCAACATCGAGCGACTGGGGAACATTCATTGCTGCCAGTGCGGTCTCGATTTCGGGATACTCTGCAAGTACGGACTTGGCTGGGCTTGCGTGTTATTACTCGTGCTCGCATTTATCGACTTTCGCTTAGGGATTGGTACAGGCTTCATCTGATAGGCACTGATACAATCTGTGGACATGGACTTTTGCTGTAGTGGCGTGTGGGTGGGCTCTGGTCTGACTATCGACTCCTCTTGTTGTAGGAACATAGCTGTGCCTGATGAAGCCGTTGTTGCAACGTGTGTGCTCCGTGTGGGGACCGGCTGTGACCGTGAAGGCGGAAATGCAGGTTCGACCACAAAATCCAAGTCTGCCCACTTCATTGATGAGAATATGTTTGTCGACTTGCCTGGTGGCTGTCGCATGTGGTCCTCAGTCGATGTTTGTTGAGGTTTTGGGAATTTCGGTATTTGCTCAGAGCCATCAAGAGGAACGGAGGATGGTGCTGCTGAATTTCCAGCGTAGCTTCTTTGTTTTGTGCTCAACTCTGGCTGCCCTGGCATACCGCCGTATCCTGGCATGCTCCAATCCTCTTCAATGCCTGCGACTGCTTCGGTTTCGAGGGTCGTATGCTTCTTGCCTACATATCTGTTCGGTAAGCCCGGTTTCGAGGAATAAGCATAAGGCTTCGCGTCGCGTGTTGCCTGCATGCTGAGCATCGGCTCCGTAGCAAAGGTTGACTCTGAGCTTGGATCGTGAGCCTTTGAGTTATAGCATCTTGGCATCTGTTGTGGCTGCTTTGGTTGCGGCGAAGTACTGCGTCTCAAGATTGGAGTAGCCTTCGTGATTTCTGGTGAAGGAGCCCTGGCTCTTGTGTACTGACCTCGACTGTTATGTGGTAAATACTGGTCTTGGTAGTGTTGTGGCCGCTTGTGAGCACGCTGCCTGTCTTGCTCTCTAGCTAATCGCTCCGCTTCATGGTCGCGCTGTGCTTGCTGTTGAGCCTGTTGGGCACGTCTCCTTAATTCTTCTGCCTGAGGATGAGACACCTCCTCCTGTGCGTCCTGAGACTCTCTTTGTCCTTGTCTCTGCTTCCAAGAACGCTGCTTTGCTCTCCTGGCTTGTGTGGCCTTGTGTTTCTTCTTCCGTTCCTGGTCGTAGCCAAGTCGTTGTCTTACGTCACCCAGTACAGTGTTAGCCTCGTTCACGTCTTTGAACTTGTCCTCCGCAATCTTCGAACCATTGTTCTTATCGGGGTGATATTTGAGGGCAAGCTTTCGAAAAGCAGCTTTGATTTCGGAATGGGATGCAGTGCTAGGCACCTCTAGAACCGCATAGTAGTCCTTGTCGTTCTCAGCCATTTATCTGTTCATGCTTTGGGAGGAGGCCAAGAACCAGCTGGCTGTAGCACAAAGAAGCTCTCTTGACAGAATGCTTTCTTCGACTGGGCCAATAAGGCCTGGTAGACCAGACAGTAGAAAAGATCGGCATAGGCTGCGGCTGCGTTTAGGACGAGTGAAGTCGATCAAGACCGCACTTGAGAAGGTTCCAGGTGTTCATGATGGAGTGCAGTCGTAAGGCGTGTTTGGACAGTTACACTGGCAGTGAATAGTTTCTCTGTCTCTTCCTGTCTGCTCATGCGGCTCATGCTGCTCTTTGCCCACGAAGAATTTCAGGAGACCTCGCAAAACTTCCTGAGATGACTGTTAAACTCGCTTCTTGTCTAGTGTAAAGTGTTTGCCATCTTACACGCGGCTCTTTTACGTCCGGCTAGCTATCCTTATACTTAGGAAGTTCCGATTATCCGCCACAGCGTCTAAAAGGCATAACGATATAGTGGAAAGCATCCACCAGCTAATAACGCTGCCGGTTATGATGGCCTCCATAGTTTGCTACATTCTGGGATTGAAGTTCCATGTACATTGGTTCAATGCTGTACAAGTCAGTCTTCACTGGCCGAGGTCAACCATGCGCATTGCACCCTCTGCCCCTGACGGCATGGCCCTTTTGTATAGCAGCAATACACGGCAATTTGCGGTTGACGGTGGCGTGAAAAGTGCTTGTAGGTACTCGAGGTTAGGTGACTCGACGAGAACATCACGACTGTGTTTGACACGTAGTGCTTGAGGGTGACCTGTATCTCAGGCAAGTCATCGGCAGTGGCAAAGCGAACTTCGGTGCAGGCACCGCTTCTGCTTATTGTGAGAGGGAGTCACGCTGTGACAATAAAGATAGCGCATAACTCGCCTTGGCATCACCACGTTAAGCACCACTTTTTCTTGTCACCGGGTGGGAGTATACCGGTATAAGCTGTGGAGGTAGTCAGAAACGGACACGGAGAGCTGAAGTGTAGTTCGTGGCGGATAGGTCTTCGTGTATTTGTGGTACAAATTAGGATAAGTATTCTTGAACTACTGACCCTGCAATGACAACATATTATTCATGGCATGACGACAGCTGAGATGATAGCCTTCGTGTGTAAAGGTGCTTGACAAAGCTTATTCAAGATTGTCTATGTGCTCGTCGGTTGGACCAACGAGACAGGACGACCAAAGAGCTTGGCGGCACCTTGATCAGGCGTGCCGAAAGGGCGTGTCAAATGTGTCAAATGAACGGCACAACACCGTGACCATCATTTGATATTCCACGGATGCTGTGACATGAGTTGTAAGTGGACCGTCGCAGAGCCCGGAACTTGGAACGACAGACAAATTAGCGATTTAGCGTGGGCAATGAGTATGGAGAACAATGTCGAAGAGCGGTACACAGCGGGACGGGAAGCAATGCCGGAGCAAAAGAAAGCCACTACTTGAATATTATTAGCTGCGACCGTTACGATATCAGAGTCTGATGGGAAACAGCAGGGGGGCCAAAAGTCCAGGACGTTTCCGGTTTGATATACCTAGATACCTAGGTAGGTAATTTGCGGGATACAGAACGCCGGGTTCACATCCGGAAAATGCGCCTTTGTCAACGGCCTCGGCCGACCCCCTGGATACCTAGATACCTACCTGGGTAGGCTTCCTCCAAGAATTAAGAGTGAATAGATCACCATCTGTTCGCCCGCTTGACAAGTGAGTAACCTACCAACGGATTTGACCATTCAGTGGGCACCTTTCTTACCACTTTTCCCCTAGGTTTACCATACGATACTGGTAGCACAAGATATGAATTAGTATATGGCGACAGCTCTATGTTTTGGGAGTATATGAATATCAATCCAAGTGGACTGATCCTTGTATTAGCTGAATAGTAGTGTGGTTACCTATGAATACACTTTTCAGGTACCTTTCAAGTTTCGACACCTAGAAGCTTGGCATTGACCTTGCGCCAACCTTTCCATTTTCAGTGCAAGGGTTGGTCACTGACCGGCACTGGCCACTGCATGCCTAATCAGATACGTTATCTTTTAGAGAGCTGCACGAAGAAAACAAGCCAATCAATGGCGGTATATCGTGGTTCTTCGGGCGCGAACGGTGGTTGGGTCTAGGTAGGCCTTTTCTGTAACTTCTTCTCTCCTGTCGAGGATACAGGAAGAGAAGGGAGAGAGGCTCTGTAAGAGATGAATTGACTGCTTACCTCTCCCTAAAGGAAAGGAAAGAATCATGCCTATATCAGGTAGAGCGTGGCTGGGGTTAAAATATAGAGGGTGAAAGCTTTGAAGTTCAACATCTTCCTCACACGTCCAAACATCAGTCTGCCAAGCAGGGAAACCCGAAGTACACTTTTCTTTATACTGTCACTGGTGGACAGCTCTAGAGTACGGTCAAACAGGAGCCGACAACTTATAGGCTGAACCTCCCGCGTCGGCCTTTGAAGCTGATGCCCTGCCAGCACATTAGCGCCGAGAGAGATCATAGGGTACTTAGAGTACTTAGGTACTTAGGTACCTTTCTGAACACCAGTAGCCGACAAACATGAGTGAAACGTCAAACACGGATACGCGGGCCTCGCTGAGTTGGTACCTGAAGTCATGCTTAGTAATTTACTCACGTATCATAGGATGTCGCATTATCGGCCCTGATGTACGAAAGCTTAAAGCTGGTAAGCCTGTCGCACTGCTAACGCCAAGTGTGGACCGTCCACGGGAAACACCTCCGGTGGCGGATATGGCTACGCTGGTGAACCAAGGTCTCTTTAGCACACCGGAGACCAAAGCAAACTTGTCCTATCAACGATGTGCGTGGGATCGACCACCTGTGACGGTCCCAAAACCCTCGGAGGGTCCAGGCTCTACTTACCGACTATCCGATGTTGATTATAATAAAAGGCACTACCCATTGTTACGAGGTATGTCGCTTGATGCTTCGCGGTTCACTTTCTTTCGTCGTGTTATACCAGTCCTATGAAAGCTTCTGAGCCGCGGCAGGATGCACACCGTGAGAACGGTGTCACTGTCACGCGCACGCGCACTCGCACTCGCCGAGCTTGTGATGGATGTAAGCAGCGAAAGAAAAAGTGTGATGGCCGCCAGCCTTGCCAGAGTTGCGCGGAGGCAGCTATAGGTGAGCACAATCGCATTGTGCTGCTGGCATGACTGAGAATTATCATAACAGACTGCGAATTCGCGAAAGGAACGTTCATTCCGTTGACTGAGAAGGTTCGCACGCTGGAGTCGCGCCTCGAGCGTGCGAAACAATACCTCCAGCTTCTGCAACAGTCGCATCCCGTCTATTCGCGGGTTAACTTTGATACGCTTCTTGGTTCGATCGGCGACGGTCTTCATGTTGCAGAGGACGGCCAATCTGTGGAGGGAAGCGAATCACTTTCTTCTCCGAGTCGATCTTTGGGCAGCTGCAGTGAGCTGAACGCGGTTACGGCCTGGAATGCTCATCAGACAGCACAGACAGAGTCACGGAGGGATTCCCGGTCGTGGAAAGAGCCGTCAATCACTCGTATTGAAACAAGCACGCCCACCACAATAGCAAGGACAACGAGTGACGTACAGACAGAGTACCTTGCGCACTCAATCGCGCAAACCGAACTCTCACTCCTAAACCCAAGCTACGTCCTCCCAGCAAACAACGATCTCTCGCAATCAACCAATCAATGGGTAGACCCATATCAACATCAAGGTCGCAACAATCTACGAGCAAGCACCTGCGATGGCCCATTGCCGCCAGTCTTACCGGTAGGAAACAACCAACGAGAACTATCTTTCGAAGACGAGCAGTTGATTGCCTCTTCGCCAGCCTACCCAACCTTCATCCCACCGCCATCCTCAGCCGAGAACGGCTCCATGCAGAAATGCGAGCAGGTGCAGAATGGGAGTTATGTTATCGGTCGTAATTTGTGTTTCGGCGCCATACCCATGCCAGACATGAGCGGCAATGTGGATGAATTCGGATACACTACTGGCAGTTTTCGAATTTGAGGCAGGAAGAAAGGCTCTGACGGCACGTAGGACTAGGACGGTGGGAATGCGGAATTCGCGTTTTCTGTGCTCCTACTAGGTGTGAAGAGAGGTTTGGAGCTGTGATACTACTATCGCAAGACTTGCTCACCTTCTACAATTCCCTCTAACCTGAAACGTGTTTGATCTCAAACTCACGTGTCACACAGCTCTTTGGTTGGTGGTGCGAGAAACCTCTAACTTCCGACTCTGGCAGAACTTGTGGAGTGACGCTAATTTACACATCTGGCTATTAATTAGCGTCCGAGCCTTTCCCCATCTGCCGCCACATCCGGTATAGTGGGCAAGGACCGGTGATTACATCCGCTGTTCGACTTGCAGATGATCGAAGGATCGAAGGATCGACCTCAACCTCTACAATTCTGAACCGGCTCGCGATATATGCCCAGATAAATCATAGACGATCATTCCAATCCTTCAAAAGCCAGCCATAGTCCCTTACGGCATGGCGCGGATTAGTCTTCTGCCCGGGCAGCAGACACTACAGTGCTCATATGCAGTATGTAGATCACTTGCACCTGTACGATATCCTTGTCATCGTTTTGGGCTTTCCATCGAGTAACTGAGGTGTATGTTTACGGCTTGACACTGACGGTCAGAGACGGACTGCTACACGTGTCAAGGGTACGGGAGCTCGTCAGACTGGAAGATAACAAGAAGATCGATCTAGGCCAGGAGGACTAGCAACAAACAAAACTCCAAGCTCTTATATGAAAAAGCTGCCTGCTGAATCCCGACAGCCCCAGCGGCGCTATGCTTGCTTCGCACACCATTGCTCGCTAGCATTACCGAGGTCATTAGCACCATGAAAGCCGACGAACAGCCGCTAGAGCACCCTGATCATCAGCTGTATATTATACAACGAATACTTGTTGCTTAGATTACTTCTCGAAAGCGAGATCAAGTGAGTGTATGAGACAGTTATACTGTTAGCTACAGAAGCAACCCCTGATTTTCCTTATAGCTAGAAGGATCACCAAGAGCGCAATAGCACAGTGCCTTCTGTTTATAGAGTGGCATCCGGCAGAGGTTGCATCGAAAGGTGAGGTAAAGGAAAGGAGCCTGACAGCGTGCCTGCACGGGCTCTTAAGAGCGGCCGAAAGCGGCGTCAAAGATTACCAGAAGTAGGCACGTGGTAACTAGGACATGTTTATCGATAACAAGCTTGGCGTCTACTCCAACCGCGTGCTTTCTCCGCAGTCTAGTAGGGTAGGTTGCTCTTGAACATAGATTCTGTTTCCTCTGCTTGACACGTTCATCAAGTAGCACATAATTAAGGAATACATTTCTGACCATGGCTGCTATCAAGACACTCAAGGACATCCCATCTCTTACTCAGCTCTACCGGCAGGGCATCCTTCGCGCGTCCAATCACGACGATCTCCCTGCTCCCAATCAAGAATTCAACGACAAGGTTTGTACTCTGAGGTACGACATCACCAAGCTCGAGGTTGACGCCATCGTCAATGCTGCAAACACAAGGATGTTGGGTGGTGGTGGGGTTGACGGTGCCATACACAGCGCTGCTGGTCCTGGTCTGCTCGAAGAATGCAAGACTCTAGGTGGTTGTGAAACTGGTTTGGCAAAGGTCACCAAAGCCTATGATCTACCTTCTAAGAAGGTTATACACGCTGTGGGACCCATTTATAGGGCAAAAGAGGCAGATAATGCAGAGAGAGCTCTTCGAGGTTGCTACAAGTCTGCGCTTCAACTAGCCGTCGAACACAATTGCAAAAGTATCGCTTTCTGTGCAATTTCAACTGGCATCTACGGCTATCCTAACGAATCCGCGGGTAAAACTGCAATCCGCGAGGTCCGCAAGTTCTTGTCTCAGCCTGAAGGACAGAAGCTCGACAAGGTCATATTCTGCAACTTCCTGGAGAAAGACATCCATGTCTACGCGAAAATCTTACCGTGAGTGGGGCCTGATAGACTGGTACGGTGTGAATGCTAACCACTTGGACTCGTTCTAGTACTATCTTTCCGCCAACTAAGGAGGACTTGGAACAAGCAGGTAAGTATGCCTCGAAGGAACTCTACCCAGAACCTGTGCCAACAGATAAGTCCCGTCCGAGGGCAAGATCTAGATCCCCAGAAGTAGCCTCGTGGCACAACCCGGAATTACTCGCGACCTCCGTAGGAGCGGCGGAAGAACTCCTGAACTCTCCAGGGAGCACAGCTGCGCAAGCGACGCCGCCTTCGATGATCGACACTCCTCCCCACACACCGAGCGTGAGAGATGAACACATCGACTTTCAAGAACAAAGCGGTGATGGTGGCTCGTCAAAACAGGGTGAGAAGACGGGAGAGGTGCAGGAGCCTGCAGCAGAGACAGAGGAAACTGCGTCGGTCAAGCACACCAATGCGGAATCACCCACATCGGCTGGTGAAGAGGAAGGAAAGGTTAAAATAGAGTTGGAAATCACTACAGACGACTTTGGCTTTGTCGTCAATCCAAGAGGGCACAAGACAGGAGAGGCGACCAGTGAGAATCTTCACGATCTAGCACCTCAGGAGCAACTTCCACGAGATCGGAACGCCCGTTTGGAGAAGAGCAGCAACCCTGAGACCAAGGTCTCGGTACTCCACAGGCGTTAAACTAGGAACACGACATATCATCTTTAGCGTTGGCGTTGGGCATGCGAGACTTTCGACTCGCGCATCATAGCGGCCTCAATGTGTGCTAGCTCGGAAGTTGGCGGATTGAACGACTTCTTGTGGTCATCCAGTAGGGCACTGCTGAGCCCCATTCAAGCATTGAACAATTTCCAGGTTACGAAGCCATTCTGGTGCAGGCTCCAAGCACAGTAATACCATCCTCTTTTACCAAGACTCTTGTTGTGCGGTCGACGAGGTGAGCACAAATTCATTCACTACCTCAACTGCCACTCTTAGCATCCGGTGCCGCTCTCGTTACTCGGTCACTTGACTATCAACCATTTCTTTCTGCCAAGCTCAGCACGAGGCCATAACCTTCGTTGGCTGCCTTATTTTTCTCACTGCCCATCTTCTCACTCAAATTGCGTCACTCAGGACCCATGGTTCCATGTACTGCACATGTGTACTGATTGTGAGGCACTTCGGCGAGCGAGAAAGCTGGCGAGTATGTGCAGAATACTTTTGTGGACAGTTGCGAAGCGATTGGCCGTTGGCAATTGATCGGGCAATTGAGATCGGGCTGCTTTCGTGACCTGAACACGAAAACAACACTTGTCGAATCTGCGATGAACGATGCTCATGTCAAATACTCCATTGAAATACCTTGCCGAAAACGAAACCTTGCAGGATCGATAATTTCCGGCAGTCCCTCCCTGTTGCCATTGGCAATGAAGGCCTCCTCCAAAGTGACCTTACCAGCGGCTTGAAAGCCGAGGCCGCCATATAGCTTGATGGCCACAACATTGTTGGGCGCGACGAAGAGACGAAATCTCGTTTTCACGTGTGCCCCTTGAGCTTGAGAGTATGCCCTTCCGATAGCGATGGCAGTGCTGATGAGTTGCTTGGCAATTCCCTTTCCACGACATCCAGGGCTAATGTAGAGTGCCGTCATGTGCCATCTTGTTTCAGTGCCATCGGGGCCAGGCATGGGTTGTCCAGTTGCAGGGAGGAAAAATTCTTCGAACGGTGTTGGTCCTATCATTGTGATCATGCCGATCCATTCACTTTGCAGCAAGGATGCTAGCTGGTCTTCTATATTTGAAGGCGGAGTAGAAGAGGCAACAGCAACGATGGTCTCCACACCCGAACGTGTAAGACGATGTTCCCATGCAGACAGTGGCAGTACTGACTCGCTTTCATATTCGCCGGAGAGATTCTGAGAATCCGTCTGCAACGCGGACAACTTGAGTGCTCTGAACCGTTCCGCGAGGTCCTGAATTTGTGGTGTTTGCTTTGGTATGCGAATTGCCGTATGAATAGAGGACACCATGACCATCGTCGTGAATCCAACTTTCTACCAAAAGTTTGTTTCCAGCCCTGGTATGTATGTAGAAGGCTCTTTCACAGATGCGTTCGTACTTGTATAACAAGAAGGAAGTTTTGTGCAACGGTGTCAGATAAGAATGCTTAGTAATATAAGTGGATCCGTGGTGAATCTGTGAGGTTTATATTACTCATACGCTCATGAACGTACCGATATCACAATGTGGTAAGGTTTTCGACGGCAACAGAGGAAGATTAGTGCTTAGATTCCCTTGATAGTGAGACGTTCACCCTTGCTTGGAGTTAGAATTTGGGCAGGTGTTCTGATGTCCGAGTTCTGTAGAGAACCAGTTGTAGAGAATCATGCTGTCGCAAGCAAGTGACTTTCGATCTGCCTCTATTCGGTTCTACATCATCATGGTAGAGATCGACCGTGACTGTTGTATGAAAAAGAGAGTGTGCATTATCGGCGATACCAGCATATTATTTACCATCGTGTACAATCGCTTCGCAAGACGAGCTAATCTTTATAGATTTTGTGGCTTCCTGGCCCTGAAGGCATAGACACCTTCACGAGACTTCGAAGCGTTCATGGGTTAGCCGAAATTGCTTGTTGAGCCGGACTTCCTCAAGCGGAGCGTCACACTAATTCAGACTACGACCGTCTCGAAGTCGAGAGGTGCCCAAGTGTCCAGTCTCTGGCATCTTGTGTCATGTCTATCTCGCCGCTGCCCGTGGACAATAGATGGGCAAAGTGATGCTCGAGCCTGACGAAGGACTGTGGTGCCGTTATACCATTCACTGTAGCACGCGTAGTTCCGCGTCGTGATTGTCTCCTTACTGTGTACTGCTTGCTACTTTGTCCCTTCCGCCTTCGGTTCCCCACGGCTGTATTGGTGGTCTGTGCTCCGATTGGTTACACATCACAGTACCCCTGTGTGTTGAGACCCACGCGGACTCCAAGACAGAGTGACCATTGCTTTTGAGATAACATCCCATTCCCCGACGAACATCTATCGAAGTACGTGTGCACCAGTCATGGGAGAGAAAGAGGATAAGGAGAAAGCGGAGAAGTTGGCCGCGGCGAAGAAGAGGGTAGGTTCACCCTCGTCAATGGGCTACTCGCGCCTGCGCCTGACCCCCTACGCACTTTCAAAGCACGCCACTGACCTGCTTGGATAGGTCGCGCAGCTTCAGAAGAAGAAAAAGGCGGCAGAAGGCAAAAGCGAAAAGTCGTCCAGCAAGGACAAGCCGACCAAGGAGGACACACCTCAAGATCCCTTACCACAGCATCCGAGCGCGACAGACAACCACGACGATCCTCAGCAGCAGCTTGAGACGACCAGTGCTTTCCCCGAAGCAAACGTAGACATATCTCAAGTCTCCGCAGGGGAACCCCCCTACGCCGATGAGCATGAAGTCGCCTTCAACACTGCTGTGAAGGCCTCCGAAGCAGGGGATTCTTCAGGAGATGTTGTCCCAGCTCCTACAACCTCCCCATCTGTTGAGTTTGACCCCGACAACCAGACAATAAAGGCTAGGCAAGCCCATGGCCGACAAGCTTCCATCTCCCTACAATCCAAACTGAGGAGCACCTCGTTCCGACACACAGGAGATTCGGCGACTTCTGCAAACATCCCCACTCTCCCGGATGGGGACACTGCTCCTGAGATCTACAGAAAACAAATACAACGTATAGATGAGCTTGAAAGGGAGAACAAGAGACTTGCCAAAGAGGCACAGGATGGAGAAGCAAGGTGGCGGAAATCCGAAGAAGCACTCGAGGAGCTACGTGAAAAGAGTGTGGATGATACAACAAGAAAGGCAAGCAGTACGGACGCAGATGCAGAAATTGCACGGCTTCGTGGTGAAATAGAAACGATGCGCCGACAACAACGCCAGTCAATTTCCATGCCCAAGCCTACAAGAACCGGCAGCACATCAGGTGGTGACGAAGTCGAAGGCCTACGGAAGGAGCTTGAGAACAAAGATGGCACAATATCGGACATGCAACTGGAAATATCGAGACTGCGGACACAGCTTTCATCACAAACCGAGGGCTGCGAGACGCATGGCGAGCAAATCGCAGCGTTGCAGAGCTCGTTGACGTCGACGGAAAGCAGATTCCACAGGGTCGAAAGCGAACTTGGCGATACCAAAAAAGCACTCTCACGTGCAACCGAGAAGGCTGTACTCGACGGCACCGAACGAACTAGCAAAGACACCAAGATACGGACGCTTGAACGTGCACTCGAGGAAGCCACAAACGCAAGAAATGAAGCTACAAAGAAAACAGAGAATCTGGACAAGAAGGTGGAAGCCATGACCAAGCTTCATCGAGAAGCAGAGACCAGAAATGCCACGAAACTATCGACAGCTGAAGCAAGTGCTAGAGAGGCGAACATGCTCAAAGCTAAAGTCAGCAGTCTTGAGAACGAGGTATTACGGCTGAAAGAGGCAAGGAAGAGAGCGATGAGTGGTGGTGGCGACAACGATGGACTTGACGAGCTGGAAGAAGAAAACAACAAGAAACTGGAAAGGAGAATCCGAGAACTTGAAAGTGAGAATTTCGACCTCAAGAGAGGCGTATGGAGGGATCAGAGAATGCAAATGCAGCCATCAGGCGACGAGGGTGGCCCAGGCCTTGCTGGCGCAGCCGAAGAGTTTGATGAAGTGGATTTGTCCAGTTCAGCCGTGGGCTCAAGAAGACGAAGCTTTGCCAATTCAATACAGCAGCAAGCTCGACACTCAGGCTTCACTCAAGTGCTCAACTCTGGTCTGGCCGCGTTCAGAGCTGCCACGATATCCCCAGACTCGCAGCAAAAGCAACAAACAAGACCACGCAATGACAGCCTCCTGGAAGAATACGACGACGATGCCGGTTTCGACGAGGCTGCGTTCGCACACGCGCAAAGGGAGGAGGAAGCCAGACAAATGGTCGAACGCGTGCGGGAGATCAAGAGGGGTCTGAAGCAGTGGACTGGCTATCGCCTGGATCTTGTTGATGCTAGAAGAGTGGGCGGAGGTGGCGTCGGTGTAGGAGAGATCTTTGAGGTTTGAAACACTAGCATGAAAGTCATTTGAGAGGTCCCATGCTGGATCATGAGCGATCGCATATGAATGTTTATTCAAAGAAACTGCCTTCAAAGGCCATGAAGCCTCAGTAGAGTCAGAACTTGCTTGCCGGCACAGTTCAACTGGTAAGTCGGGCAACATGCTAACCTTTCAGCTTAGGTTTTGAGCCACTCACCTTTCATTTCCGGAGATTTTGGCAAACAAGAAAAGTTTGACTGGGTGGCTCAAACCCTGATATGAAAGGTTAAGCACGATTAAATCAGAAGCAGCCTTATCGTCTGCAAACCATGTTCTAACCTCGTATGATTCAAACGATCATCACCGTCAGTTCCCGCTCAATGTGATATGCAAGCAAACACGCCCATTCAGCCTTCGCTCCACACCTCGCGCTGGCAGGACTAACCACACGAGGTTTCCAGGCTCCGGATTGCGGTATCGATCATTCACGTGAGGTGCTTGCTATATGGAGAAAATACCCCGGTGGCTTGCGTTCGATGAATCACAGTAGCATGGCTTTCCCTCTTTGCTAACATCCGATTTAACTCATTCTGCAGCGACTTGAAGGTTCGTCTGAATCTGAACGTACCATTATCGCGCATCTTCCTGGCCCCTGTCACTCACTATCTTTGTCGACCGAATCAAGGCTCCAGAGCTGCTTACCGCACGGGGAGGTGTTTGCTCGACGATCCGTACAAGACACGGACAGGACACGCCGGGCCCTTCACGTTCCACAGTGAGGCAGGCTCCCGGCGGTCACAACCAGCTTGCTCAGCCCATGGAAGCCACAGAAGCCGAGTGGAAGCAGTCACCGCCCCGAAAAGACCTGGGAAGAGCCAGGCGCTACTGCATTCTGACTGACGGTGGTCGGTCCCTACCCCACGCAAAACATCCGGCATATGCCACTGAGGATAGCGTGAAGACGCGGTAGGTATATATCCATTTAGGCGCCTGGAGACAAGCCTTGCTTACTGACAACGAACGGAAAAAATAGAGGAGAGGTGCGACACGAGCGGCAACACGTCGGAACCGTGCCCTCCGTTTGGCGGTCTGCGGGCGTTGAACCATTCGAGGCCTCTTCGGGAGAGTATCGACATCCGTGACGCAAAAGGCGGAGTCCTACGTGGATACCAAAGGCAAGAGGATGGGGTTCGAGACCTGGCATAGACGTATTGATGGGATGTGTGAGGTGCAAAGATAGGGAAGAAGAATTTCAATGGGCATGTAAAGAACAATAGTGGGTCAACATGAGGTCGAGATTCAACTGCATCGCTGAGCTTGCAGCAGGCAGGAGATGGTTGTAGCGCGTGCTGACATGGCAACTGACTTACTAGAAGGATCGCCTTGCCGAGCGTTTGTCCTAAGGACGGGGGTTTGATAAAAGAAGAATAACTCGACGGACAGGAAGAGTTACAACCCGATAAACGACTCTTCCGAGAACTCAGAGATTGGTATGTCCTTATGTACAGACAGGAATCGTCCGGCAGGCTCAAGTCGACGGCTACCTAGCTTCCGGTGCGTGTGCTGCGAAAGACTTAGGTGTGCGATAGCATGGCGTCGGAGTAGCTGAACAGTATCAGGGAAGACAACAGAGAAGAAGGAACGCAGGACGAAAGCTGAGAGCTGCAATCTCCAACAAGAACCTTCGGGTACTGTTGAGATTTGCATGCTCCATTATGGGCATCTAGCATGAGTGATGATCGTTACTGTGTCATATCAATATCTTTCGAATTTTGTTCGAAGTTTGGTACAGTATTTCTAAGAAGCAAGACACTTATGGCGGTTGACCATGAACGATGTTGTGCACGACCATGCTCACAGGGGCTGAGGACCAAGCAGGTATGGCAATTCCCCCATGCTGGAGTCTCCAGTATGCATTCTTTCGCAGCCAGCCCGTATTATGTCGTAGCTTGTGCCTGGGCATAACTCTGCCGGGTTCTTTTGGAGAAGGTAAGCAAGATATCGATCCCATTCTCTTCGAGCACATGTCTCTCTTGGTTCGACACCGGTGTCAGATGGTCTAATTCGAGCATCTCTCTTCTCCGTCATCACCAGATGAATAGCTCTGCGCGCCCGAATTCTGTTCCAGTAATTGCGTGTAATACTCTCGGACGTGTGCCCGCGAGGGTTGAGACTTGAGTCGTTGCGCTCTTGTCAAAGTCCACTCTCGACAGAGTTTGGACGCGGTAGTCTGGCCGAAGTAGACCTCAGCTTCCGGTGTCGGTCTCCACGGATCATAATTTAGATCCAGCATGGCATTGGGCTGTGCATCTAATGCTTTTCGAAGAGCGCTCACATCGGAGCTGAGGACGAGGAGTTCGAGAGAGCCGTCGTGTAGATGTTCGACATTTGCCAGTTCCACGACTTCTATTGGTGTTCTACCCTCCAGTTGTGATAAGCGTAGAAGTTTGTAATCTTTGAGGGCATCATACGACTCGGTGCCACTGTCGACAGGTAAGAGGTCGTAATTGCTATCGGTCTCCACTACCGTGTCGCTTGCACCGGTGAATGGACACATTTTAGCATGTAGGTCGGGAGCTGGGGCTTTGTCCTCGTCCGTTGAGTTCTCTTGTTGGTCATCTCTGAGGTGCCACTTCGCAAGGAGGTCGTTTTGAATCCAAATCACTTTGCCGATGGCTTTCACCATAGCTAATCTTTGCGGAAAACTAACCTCTCGGTCTTGGAGCGAAAAGATGGACTCGGTCAATGAGTTCTGAATTAGTCCAAGAGAAGCGCCAAGGAAGATATAGTCGACATGTAACGGTAGTCGGCGAGCTTTCGAAACATGCATCGCACCGACTTTGTCCAGGTACTCCCAATACTCGGTCGTCGTGGGATCAGAGTTTAGCTTGGTCAAATACCACCGCAGAAAGATTTTGCGACGCTGTATAGTGCTTCCGCCTAATGTTGGCCATTCCTCAGGATCTTCCGTGCTTCTGCTATCCCGCGTCACGAAAACCCGAGCCGTGATGTCGTGTTTGAGTAGTTTTGCGTATACCTTGTCGACAATCGAAGGTAGTATTGACTTGATGACTTTGCGGCTCGATGCGAGGGCTTCTATGTCCTCACGTCCAAAATCCAAGAACTCCTGTAGATAAGCAATGCGGGCTGGCAGGGAAGAGAGTATCTCGTGGCGGTCGGCATGTTTCAAATCACTCGCCATAATGTCTTGGAAGGGATTTGTCCTGAAGTAAGCAATGGGCAGGGTGTGGAAGGAATTTCACGTTTATTTGTGATGGCCAAGTCGGACTGGGAAGTGGTCATTGATCGAAGCCTGATATCTCCTGGCATTCACATTTATTCATTGCGCATTACCATCGTACACTTCCTAGCCAATAGCTATTGACTTATCGTAGCAAAATTCTCTCGGTCTGAGCCCGTCTCTATCAAAGTTTGACGGGTGCAGAAGCTGCCCCTGCAGGTTGCAAGGTTTGTAGCGAGTGGCGTGACATGAACGCTGAATGCTGATTCCAGGCAGAACTGCCATGAATGTCTCGAATCTATCATTCCAAGGCATCGCGGAGTATAGCTGCAGGTAGGAATGCCATCAGAGTCGTATCTGTACGATGCTGGTAGGATAGAGTATTCTCTGGCTCGCAAAGAAATGCATGGTTCAAATTCTCTAGAAAGAAGTGCCAAGATCGGAGCCTCGCCAAGAATATTGCGGGGAATTATTTCGGCTACTAGTAAGTTCCAAGCTTTATCCTGAACTATGTCCGCGCCTTTCGTCATGTCACGTGGTGTGCATACATTTGGCACTCCCTGCTCAATACGAACCTGAAAGCTTCCGGGATTCCACCCCCAGTCCCTGATGCTCAAGCTTCAAAGCAAAACGAGTCTCGCATCCTGTCGAGACTGAATCGTATTACATAGATCTTGCGGGGCACATCAGCAAACAGAACTCAGACAGAGCCTTACGTGAAGGATTGGCCGGACTGGCCTACGCTCTGAGTTTTTGGGTCTGTGGGATAACAACACGGCAGCAAACCAAGTCTCGAAACGGATCCTTTACCCCTTTGCTGTGGAGCTTTCGAATCAGTGCTGTACGCTGACGCGCGACTATTAACTCGCCATGCCTCCTCCACCAATCAGCCATATTCTCGAGACTATCCTCTACGTGAGGTCCTTACCTGCCTCCATTTCCTTCTACAAGGACATTCTTGGCCTGAAACCCTTTCTAAGCAGTGTATGTGTTCGACAACTGCACCTTGCCCACCCTGCGTAAAGGGTTGTGCCATCCGGAACTCTTCATATGCACCTTGATCGTTTGCTAACGGGCCCCTTCCCATTCCAGCCTCGAATGGCGGCCTTCGCCCTTCCGCCAACAACACTCCTCCTCTTCCAGCTCGGACTGACCGCTGAAGACTCGTCTTCCAAATCGGGTCTGATACCTGGCCACGGTCCCACCAAGAGTATCCTTGACCAGCTCATCCCAGAGAACATTGCTGCCACAAGCCAAGTTGACTCTTCTGCCTCCACAACGGCGCCTTCGGCCCAGCTGAAGCAGCACTTCTGCCTTGCCGTCTCCTCAGCTTCGGACGTTGATCAGTGGGACAACCATTTGCAATTCCACAAGATTCCCATTACAGGGAGGATGGACTGGCAACGGAGTGGGAAAAGCATCTACTTTGCCGACCCGGATGGTCATGTTGGCGAGATTGCAAGTCGTGGGATTTGGCCGCATTATTGACGTAATCTTCTGTAGATCATGAGTTGTGAATAACCTCAAGGTCCTTGTGGGATCTCAAACCAGCACCAAGAGATTGCGATTAGATTGCGATTTACTGACCGTCGTGAGTTGAGAGAGCGGTCTAGTATACTTCCGAGCCTGGTATACCCTTTCGGCGTATGCGTAATCTGACGTGATTATTTCATCCTTGATCGGCTCATTGGAAGCCTTCCCCCAAGTGAGGTCCGCGTATACCGCCAGTCGACGGGAAGGATGAACTAATCCATACAAGTGTTGGGATCAGCGACCCAAAGATGTAGCTCGATAGACAGCAACTCTGCGAAGCGGCAATGTATGCTGAGGATCTTCACAATTGACTTGGTGCCTGAGGTATGCCGTGTCTGGGCAACTTGAAGTACAAGGTACAATCTGAGGCTTGAGTGCAGTGGATCAGCGAGCACTGCCAAGGAAGGGGGTCGAGCACGACTTGAATATGCAGTTGAAGGGGTTCAAGTTGCTCCCGCAGCTGTCACTCAGCATACATGCCTACCCACAAGCTATTTTCAGCAACGGGCAACCTTCAAAGCATGACTATCGCTCAATGCCAGCTTGAATTCGTTATACCACTAGGTCAGCTGCTAGATCCGTCAACTTCCCGGTAGAAATGGATACTCGAAGCTGTTGTTCCGCAAGATCCGGCAGCTTGCCGATTACAGCCTTGTCGGCCGGCAGACGTCATGCCATGTGTAATCGAACTTGAAGGTCAATCCGAATGTACATGTCATGAGCCATGGCGTGGGGAACTCGAAGGGTAGTCCTGTCCGCTCTAGATATCTGAGATGGTTCCATACTCACATCCGCCCGTGCCTACTCGAGGATATTCGCAACAATGGCACCGGCAACAGCAATCGTCACAGGCGCCACCGGTATGTCTTGCAGACCTGCTCATAACGCCTGCTAAGACCACACAGGCATGACTGGCACTGCCGTTGTCGAAGAACTACTAAAGAACAATCAATATAGCAAGATCTACACCTTGTCCCGCTCCCAGAAAGGCGAAAGCCATGAGAAGATTCAACACGCGACCCTTGACCTCCAATCCGATGCAAAAACCATGGCGAAAGACCTTGCAGATGTATCCGGCGAATACGTCTTCTTTTGCGCCTATCTAGCCCGCGACGACGAAGGCGAGGCTGCCAAGGTCAATAGCGCCATGCTCCAGAACTTCTTGGACGCCCTGACCCATACCGGCGCCATCAAACAAGTCAAGCGCATCATTCTGACATGCGGCCTGAAGCAATATGGCGTGCACCAAGGCCTGCCCAAGCAGCCCATGCACGAATACGACGACCCTTGGCTTGAGGCCTCCGACCGTCCACCCAACTTCTACTACGACCAGCAGCGCATCTTACAGCGGATGGGCAAAGACGCCGACTGGGACTGGGTCGTGACCTATCCACAGGACGTCATCGGCTATGCCCGAGGCAACTTC
>Ga0210040_10001023_pt1 | contig 44133 bp, 46 predicted proteins | sample CryGeyCG12114_NA_FD_185462 | JGI IMG/M metagenome (GOLD analysis project Ga0210040, IMG submission 185462) | Groundwater microbial communities from aquifer - Crystal Geyser CG19_WC_8/21/14_NA (SPAdes) (version 2) | ecosystem: Environmental > Aquatic > Deep subsurface > Groundwater | place: USA...
CGATTACAGTATAAAGTTAGAGTAGACAAACCAAATCCGGTTTTTGCCCGCATGTTACAACAAGCTATTGGCGGTATTGAAGGCGAAATAAGAGTATGTTTGCAATACCTGTTTCAAGCCTGGGGATGCCGCGGTCCGGTAAAATACCGCGATATGCTGTTGGAAACCGGTACCGAAGAAATTGCGCACATTGAAATGCTGGCTACCGCTGTAGCCCTGAACTTAGAAGGCGCCCCTATGAGTATGAAAGATGAATTTGCAAAAGATTCAATGGTTGGAGCGATTATGGGCGGTATGGATCCACGTCATATTTTGTCTTCAGGTCTGAGCGCCATGGCGGTCGATGCAAATGGGGTTCCTTTTAATGGCTCCTGGGTAGTTGGCTCGGGTAATATTGCGGCCGATATGCATGCTAATGTAATGGCAGAATCTACCGGCCGGGTTCTGGCCACCCGTTTATGGGAAGCTACCGATGATCCGGGTATGAAAGATTTTCTGGCCTTCTTAATTGCCCGCGACACCATGCACCAAAATCAATGGATGGCGGTATTAGAAGAATTAGGCGGCCCAACTAACAACCATCCTATTCCAAACAGCTTCCCGCAAAGCCAGGAAGTACAAAGCTTCAGCTATGCTTTTGTATCCACAAATATCTCCGGCGATTCACAAGCAATGGGCCGCTGGTCACAAGGTCCTTCTATCGATGGCAAAGGTGAATTTCAGTTTGTTAAAGCTGAACCGCTGGGCGGCGTTCCGCAATTAGGAATTCCCGATCCGCGCGGTCATGCCCAAACCGAACAAATGACCGGCGGTGCAATGGGTAATATGGCCGATGGCTTAAGCAGTATGGTAGATAAAGTAAAAGATGCTTTAGATTAATATCTTAAATGCTGGAGTTTAGGCTGAAACTCAATTCAGCTTAAGCTCCAGTATTTATTACCTGCAAAATTTAACGCCATAGTTAATTTATATTTTCCTGCTGTATTTCTAGCTGTCTCACTTGATATTTATAATTTAACTTGCCTTACCATTTATCATACTGTTTTTCTGTTTTTCTGCTTTTCTCTCCTCTCTGAATTTTATTGCAGATACTAAACCTTCATCCAACTAAAATATATTTAAAAGTTTTTTATCGATGAGTTATAAGTCAAATTCCGGTAAATTGTTAAACTTAAACCAGCTTTTTGTTCTATGTAAATACTCTTTATGCTAGAAGATTTTTTATCGCATGCCCTCCCCAGTAAAAGTCTGATTCTGATGGCTGGTCCTTTTATCTTTATTTATGTGGTGCTGATTGCTATATTGGTTTGCTATCTGAAACTACGCCACCAGATGCGCACGCCTTATACCCGCAAAATTTTTCATTTCCTAATTTTCTCCACCGCCGGTATATTTCAATATCGCTTTGGATTGCCTTTAGTAGTTTTGTTTGGCTCGGTGGTGAGTGTTATTGTTTTGGCAACGGTGATGGTTGGAGAAGGTTTTGTGATGTACGAAGCCCTGGCCCGCGAAAATGATCGCCCTCATCGTACTTTGTTTGTGCTGGTGCCGCTGCTTACAACAGCTTTAGGAGGCATTGTCATTAATTTATTCTTTGCTAAATTTGCTTTTATAGGCTATATGGTAGGTGGCTGGGGCGATGCGGTTGGCGAGCCGGTTGGTACCCGCTGGGGAAAGCACCGGTATGCCGTACCTTCCCTGATGGGAGTTCCGGCGCAACGCAGTTTAGAAGGCTCCACTGCTGTGGTTATCGTCGGCTCGCTTATCGCTTTTATCGGCTTATACGTTTTTCATTACCCGGTACCAACTGCTTTAGGTACCGCTATTTTATGCGGTGTAGGCAGCGCGGCTGTAGAAGCAATCAGCAATCATGGTTTAGACAACTTAACCATCCAGGTGGCGGCCGCCGGTATTGCATCACTGGTTTTAACATAAATTTAAAACAATATACTTGAAAGAACGCCAAGTATATTTACCTTCATTCATCATCTTAAAGAAGAATTTTCTTATTTTGCGTACTAGTACTATCAAAAACAAACGTATCAGATCAATTTTAAACAAATTTATGAAGCCCTTGTTCTTCTCTCTTTTTCTTCTCCTGGTTATTATAGCGGGTTGTAAAACATCGTCCAAATCTTCCTCCAGCGTGGCCTCAGTTCCGGATAACAGGTTTTATGAAATGCGGGTATATTACGCCGCTCCCGGTAAGTTAGCCGACCTGAACACCCGTTTCCGGAATCATACTACCCGTATTTTTGAAAAGCATGGCATGACCAATATCGGCTACTGGGAACCAACTGACAATACGGAGAATAAATTAATTTATCTGCTGGCATATCCGAGCAAAGAAGCCCGGGATGCGTCCTGGAAAGCATTTGGTGCCGATCCGGAATGGCAGGCAGTTGCCAAAGCATCGGAAGCTAACGGCAAAATAGTAGATAAGGTAGATTCCTGGTATTTGCAGGCCACCGATTACTCGCCGGTTATTCAGCCTTCTAATAAACAGCCCCGCGTATTTGAGTTACGCACCTATACCGCTTCGCCCAATAATATCGAAAATTTACACAGCCGTTTCCGTGACCATACCGTTAAACTTTTCGAAAAACACGGCATGACTAATATTGGATACTGGCGCCCCGCTGATAATAATTCGGATAAAAAAGATATGTTGGTTTATATCCTGGCTCATCCTAGCCAAGAAGCCGGTGCCGCTGCTTTTCAAGCTTTCCGGCAAGATCCGGATTGGGTAAAAGCCATGAAAGCTTCCGAAGAAAAAGGCGGTGGTTCGCTTACCACCAAAGTAGAATCGGTTTACATGCGGGCTACTGATTATTCCCCTATTCAATAGTTTAAGATCTGAATGATGGAAAAAGAAAACCTGAATACAACCGGTCGGCCCCAGAATCGCTTCTTTCATTATGCATCTCTAGGCTTAAGCTTGGTGGCTTTGGTATCTTCGGTGCTCACTTTTTTAGAATTTGGTAAAGATCAGCCCCTGGCAGAAAACGAAAATATCAAACCGGAATAGCTTTTTCTTTAAAATCAAAGGAACAAAATCAACTAAGCGGATGAAAAATTAACTTATCCCAAAACTGATTATCGGCCTGGCATGATCTTCATCATCTTTTATTAGTTTATATAAGTTTATATAGCGGCTTCCGAAAGGGCCGCTATATTTGCATTTAAGTAAAATGTATACCGGCATTGTTACTATTTCGTATAAAATTAATTGGCAACAAGTCTTCATTTATGAACACCGATCCGTATAAAAACTACTTATATAAAATAATTAACAACCGACTTTCTGAACGGGGACAGGAATGGCTGCAAAAGCAATTAAATAATCTTGCTTCGGAAAAAGATTTTTATTTGGCTTTCAGCATGGCTCCCCGGTTTTCGGGTAAATCGGCTTTGGCCCTCTCGGAAGCCGAATTACAGGAAGCACAAGAACTTCAACCAGGTTTTAACCCCGCCGCCTGGACCTTGGACCAAGCAACCCGAACCTTATTAACTTTATCTTTGCCGCACAAATCGGCCGAAGAATTTACCCACATACTAAATAAAATGTTCAGCACCGCTGATTTAAATGAATTAGCTACGCTTTACGCTGCCCTGCCGCTTTTGCCTTATCCCGAAAGCCACGTGAAAAGAGCCGCCGAAGGTGTACGTACCACCATGACACAGGTATTTGATGCCATTGCGCTGCACAATTCTTATCCGCACGATTATTTGCCGGAACCTGCCTGGAACCAGTTGGTTATAAAATCGGTTTTTAACGTGCGGCCTTTGTACCAGATTTATGGCTTAGACGACCGCCGGAACAAAAACCTGGCAAATATGCTGGTAGATTATGCGCACGAACGCTGGGCTGCCGGCCGCACTTTAACCCCGGAACTATGGCGGATGGTGGGTCCTTTTATAACAGCAGAAAATATCTCTGACCTGGAGAAATTATTTGAAAGTCCGGACGAATTACAGCAACAGGCCGCCGCCTTGGCCATTACCGAAAGTAATTTACCCGCAGCAAAGTCCTTACTGGCTCAACATCCGCAATTAGAAAATGCATTAAATTCACAATCTTTTACCTGGGAAACGATCGGCGAAAAAGCTTATTCTTAAAGTTTTTTGCTTATAAATTTAAAGAATAATAATACATGCTTATTTAAGGCCTTGAGCTCATACTTAATGCAGATTTAGCCTAGAAATTCTCTCTTTATATTTAATATGCAACATCAATTTAGTTACTTTAACCCAGTTATTAGGAGCTCTCAATTATATTGCTGGCAACAGTTTGTCCGCTGGCTAAAGCAGCTTCTACCGTACCAATAGCAGTACCTTCGTAAAAAGCTTCGCCAGCAAAAAATATTGTATTCTGCATGCCCAGTAGCAGTTGCTGGCGGGCAGCAGTAGAACCAACCGTGGCATAAGTATAAGCGCCCCGGGCATAAGGGTCGGCGGGCCAGTTAACTACCTGGCTGGCTTGTAACTGTTCTTGGATAAAAGCAACACTGGTGCCCATTAAAAATGCCAGGGATTCTAAAGCTTCTTCTAAAATAGCTTCATCAGTTTTATTCTTCCATTCCGCAGCCAATGGGCCTCCCAACCAACCCGTCAGTATTGGTGCTTTTCGAGGCAATTGCGTCCACCAGGCTGTAAAAGGCGTGGTATCGGCGAATAAAAAAGAAAGCTCCGGCAAAGCTCTGCCCTGGCTTAATGCTTCCTCGTTACTTTCCCAAAATGCGGTTTTAAATTCCAGTAAAATTTTGATGATGGCCCCAAACCCCATTTTGGCCAGAGCTTCTCTTTTTTCTTTTATTTCGGGCTTAAAATGAATATAACCTTCTTCCTGAGGTTGTGCCAGCAAAACGCCTAAAGGAACCGTTACTATTACCTGGCGGGCTTTATAGCTTCGGTTTTGGTCGCAGATTACTTCTACCCGGCCGGCTTCCCAGGTAATTTCCTGCACCACCACTCCCAGCTGAATAGCGGCACCTTGGTCTTTACCCGCTGCTGCTAAAAAATCCATGAGCTGTCCGTAGCCACCCACAGGATGGTAGGAGTTAGCGGCACCATCAGTTTGCCATTCCTCCCGTAAAGCAAACGTGCTGGCTTTCTGAATATCAGCTGCATCGTATCCTTCGGCAAACCGGATTATGGCTTCCCTTAAATCGGCATGTGCTTCATCATTTAAGTAATGCGCAATAAATTGACTAAAAGGCATATCTTCCGCCACTTTATTTAACTGATCGAGCAAGAAGTCGAAGTCCGGTATGAATGCTCCGGCTTCCTGCAAAACGCCCTTCATAAACTGGTAATTTTTACCCGTCATGGTTCGCAGCGAAATACCAGCTTCTTTTAGTAGTGCTTGCGTTAATGGTAAATCGCCGTGTACAAATTCGGCTCCGGCTTCAATCGGTTTTGAAAAGCCGGCTACTTGTTGCGTACAAACCCGGCCGCCAATGCGGTTGCGCGCTTCTAAAATAGTTACTTTTTTACCCGCATCGGCCAGTTCACGAGCAGCCATCAGACCGGCAGCACCCGCCCCAATTATTATAATATCAGTTTCCGAAAAAATCATTTTGAATAAATTTGCATCAAGGGCTACAAAACATTCTGTTTGATATGCCTGGTTAATAACCGTATGTAATAACTGATGTTACGCAAGAATGAGAATCATATTAATTTTAACTTTATTAAGCTCATAAAACTTACAGCTACCCTGTTTTGCGTAACATGAGATAACAAATATTTAAATAAGAGAAAGTACGAGCACAAAGGTAAACATTATCACTCCCCATTATAAAACAAAAAGGAGCCTCAGGCTCCTTTCTTACTTATTTTACATGTTTCGTTCCGTTAAATCCGGTTAGATGTTTCGGCTTTACCGGCGGGCTGAAAATGGTTAGCTTGCTGAATGGTTTTTTCTTTTCCTTCGGCATCTTCGTAAGTACGCTCTCCTACTTCAATGGATAAAGTTTTACCTTTCAGTTCTTTGGTATCTACTTCGTTGCTTTCAAAGCCGCAGGCTTTTAAAAAGGCCGCTAAAATGGGTTGTCCCGGTTCGCTTAAGTAAAAACGCTGGTTTATAAAACCTTCTTCGTTTTCTAACCTACAATTAATAAATGGAATATCTTTGTTTTCACTTTTTCCTTCTTCTACTTCGGTAATAGTTACCACATGCCGGCCTTCGGATAAAAATGGTTTTTCATTTATCTGTATTTTCATGATTGGTTGCTGCTTTATTTAGTAATATTATACGTAAACAAGCCAATTCAGTTTATAAAAAAATCTAATTTAATTATCAAAAACTAATTACATTAGCTTAATTCATAATTATTACTAAGAAACTGCTTTATTGCTAAAGAGCTAAGTATTTCGATTAGTTAGTTAGTTAGTTAGTTAGTTATATTTATTTTGAAGCTTAATAAAAGTAAAAATCCCTGGTGATTTAGGCCTACCAGGGATTTCATAATTTATTTTACCTGCTTTTAACAGATATCAATATAAAGTGTTGCTTTAAATCAAGTGCTTTTTATTTTTTACCATATCGTATAGCAACTCGCGCGCGCGGTGCAGTTGGGCTTTTACGGTACCCAATGGCGCATTTAGTTCGGTTGCAATTTCTTCGTAAGATAATTCATCAAAATATCGCAGAGTAACCAAGCGCTGGTATTTATCGGGCAGTTTAGCCACTATAAACTGCATGATCTCAATTTTCTGATTTTTAATGGCGCTTTCCTGCGGATTCAGGTTTAAATCTTTAAAATCAATGTTGATCTCGTCGCCATTATCTATTTTAATGGCCGAGTCGATGCTCATGGTTTTAATTTTATTTTTACGGATAAAGTCAATGCAATTGTTTGTGGCAATGCGGAATAGCCAGGTACTAAAAGCATACTCCGGATTAAACTTGTGCAGGTTACGGAATGCTTTGGCAAAAGCTTCGATGGTAAGATCTTCCGCATCGTCCGGATTACGTACCATTTTAAGTACCACGTGGTAAACCGGTTTCTTATAAATTGTCATCAGTTCGGCGTAGGCTTTTTCGTCGCCGTCTTCAACTGCCGACTGAATCAATTTAAAATCATGTTTTGCTTTCGCAGAGAATTGTTTATTGTTTACTTCCATCTTACTTTATTATACATTAAAACAGAAACCCCCAGAATCAGGTAATTTAAAAAATAAGCCAGATCCAACAAGGGCAAAAGCGCAACCGACAGACTTTCTTTTAACTTCTGCGAGATAAATTTGTACACTGTGTACATAACGATGCAACGCAGCCCAAAAAGTATGCCAGCCCCGGATAAATTTGTTTCTACAAACAAAAGGATTATTAAGCTTAAATAAAAGAAAATATTGGCTAACATAAATACGCCAATCCGAACTTTATCTGCCATTTTGTACTGACGGCCAACTGCCATGTGCCGTCTTTTCTGGATTACCCAGGCCAGGTAAGTTTGTTTGGGTATACTTATGGTTTGGCTTTCTTCCGCAAAAACTATATTCACTTTGTTTTGATCGCGGGCATCCCGCACAAATAAATCATCATCGCCGCCCAGAATATTTTTATGAGCTTCAAATCCATTAATGCTGTTGAAACAAGTTTTGGTATATGCTAAATTTCGCCCTACTCCCAAATAAGAATTGCCCCTTATAGCAAACGAAAAATACTGAATAGCCGATACTAAAGTTTCGAAACGAATTAAATTATTCAAAAATCCGTATATATTTGTATAAGGAGAATATCCTAATACGATTGCGGTATCCGTATAAAACGCGCAGGCAACGTTATTTATCCAGTTAGCACCTTGGGGCCGGCAATCAGCATCGGTAAACAGTAAATGTTCGTAACAGGCCGCGGCAATACCTTGGGTAAGAGCAAACTTTTTCGGATTTAATTCTGGTGGCGTTTTTGTAATGGTTATTATACGTAAGTTCGGGTATTGTTGGCTTAATTCAAATAAAATTTTTTGAGTATCATCGGTGGAGCGATCGTCTACCACAATTACCTCGAACTTATAATAAAGCTGTTGCAGTACGGCCGGCAAAAATTGCTGCAGGTTGTGGTGCTCGTTATGCGCAGCTATAATAACCGAAACCGGGAAATCTGCGTGGGTCAAAGCTTTAGGTTTATAATATAGAAAGGGTATAAAATAGTAAGCAACATAACCTAATTGCAAGGCTATGCTTATAAACAAGATGTAAAATAAAATGTTCGAAATCAAGAGCCGATAAATATATATAAGTTAGCCGTTCTCGCAACCTTTACCGGTTGCACCGGCAGCTTAGTATTTTTAGGTAAAGCATGCAAGTAAAATTATTTAAGCGTAATTTTACTGCTTCTTTATACTTAAATTTTCGGACTGTAGCGGTTTATCGTGCTGCTTGCTGGTCCTTATAATAAATACATGACCTTCGAACTTCAGGCTACCGATAGCCAATCTAAAGCGCGGGCCGGCGAAATAACCACGGCCCACGGCAAAATTCAGACGCCCATATTTATGCCGGTAGGCACTGCTGCCACGATAAAAGCCGTTCACCAGCGTGAGTTATACGATGATATTCAGGCGCAGATAATACTAGGTAATACCTACCACTTATATTTACGGCCCGGTTTGGAAGTACTGGAACTGGCCGGTGGCTTACATAAATTTAACGGCTGGAACCGGCCCATTTTAACTGATAGCGGTGGCTACCAGGTTTATTCGCTTTCGGGTACCCGCAAAATTGTGGAAGAAGGCGTTAAATTTAAATCTCACATTGATGGTTCTGCCCATTTTTTCTCGCCGGAATACGTCATGGATATTCAGCGCATTATCGGGGCCGATATTATGATGGCTTTCGACGAATGTACGCCTTATCCCTGCGATTACCAGTACGCCAAAAAATCGCTGGACATGACGCACCGCTGGCTGAAACGCTGCTGCGATCGTTTCGACAGTACCACCGGCAAATACGGCTACGACCAAACGTTGTTCCCGATTGTACAGGGAAGCACTTACAAAGATTTGCGGATACAATCGGCCGAAACCATTGCCTCTTTTAACCGCGAAGGCAATGCCATTGGCGGCTTATCGGTGGGCGAACCGGCCGAAATGATGTACGAAATAACGGAACTGGTTTGCGATATATTACCGAAAGATAAACCGCGTTACCTCATGGGCGTGGGCACGCCGGCCAATATCCTGGAAAACATTGCCTTGGGAGTAGATATGTTTGATTGCGTGTTGCCTACCCGTAATGCCCGCAACGGTATGTTGTTTACCACGCAGGGTATTATTAATATCCGGAACGAAAGATGGAAAAAAGATTTTTCTCCTATCGACGAGACACTTGGCGGCTATGCCAGTACGTTTTATACCAAAGCTTATTTGCGGCACCTGGTACACAGCAACGAAATGTTGGGCTCCCAGATTTCCAGCGTGCATAATCTTACTTTTTATTTATGGCTGGTAAAACAAGCCCGCGCACAAATTCTGCAAGGTACTTTCCGGGAATGGAAAGATAAAATGGTAAAACAAGTAATGACAAGGTTATAGATTTTAGTTGTTGGTTGTTAGTGATTAGCTTTATATGTTTTTGTTTAGTAGAAAGTAAAAGTTCATGATGTATTCAATTAAAGGTAAACGCCAGATTAGATAAACAGATCATTTTTATCAGCTTAACTATAATTTAAAAAAGCATCCGGCTTGACTTTTTGTCAGAACTAACAATTAAGCACTAGCCACTAAATACTTAAGAATTGAATGAAACTATTAGATAAATATATTTTAAAGAAATTCCTTAGCACCTTTGTTTTTGTGGTGCTGATTTTGGTAGTGATTATTTGTGTAATCGACTTTACCGAAAAAAATGACGATTTTATTCAGACGGGAGTTGGTTTTAAATCTATAGTATTTGATTATTATCTCAACCTTATCCCTTTCTATGCCAATATGTTAAGCCCAATAACTGTATTTATTGCTACGGTTTTTGTAACGGCAAAATTGGCCTCGCATACCGAAATTATTGCTATCCTGAGCAGCGGCGTGAGTTTCCGGCGCTTTCTGGTGCCTTACCTGATGGGCTCAGCCATTATTGCCGCCTTTACTTTTCTTATGATTGGCTGGGTTATTCCGAATGCGAATAAAACCCGCGTAGCGTTCGAAATAAAATATATAAAAAGTCCATTCACTTTCGACAAGCGTAATATCCATTTTAAATTGTCGCCTTCGCAATACGCATACTTAGAAAGCTACAACAATAACGCTAACGTTGGTTATCATTTTACTTTAGAAACCATTGAAAGCAACAACATGAAACGAAAGCTGGTTGCTGATGCTATTACTTGGGATTCGACCCAAAACAAATGGCACCTGGACCGTTACATGCTACGTACCTTTGATGGGGAAAAAGAAAAGTTAACCGTACATCCCACTCCTGTAGATACAACTTTAAATTTGTTACCGAAAGATTTTGGCAGCACCTACCGGCTGGCGGAGACATTTACCTTAACCGAACTGAACCGGTTTATCCAGGAGCGCATTATGCGGGGCTCCGATGATATTGAGACTTACCTCATTGAAAAATATGAGCGTTTCAGTTATCCGTTTGCCATTATTATTCTGACGATTATCGGCGTTATCTTGAGTTCGCGCAAAGCCCGCGGAGGCGTGGGTTTTCAAATAGCTTTAGGCTTTATCCTGGCCTTTATTTTTATCATATTTGTAATTATGAGTCGTAGCTTGGCCCAGGTCGGCGACGTACATCCCATGATTGCGGCCTGGATTCCGTCGATGGTTTTCTCGGTTATTGGGGTTGTTCTTTACAAAACTGTTCCGCGTTAGCGGTTAGCGGTTAGCGGTTAGCGGTTAGCGGTTAGCGGTTAGCGGTTAGCGGTTAGCGGTTAGCGGTTGTACCGCATTCCTTTTGCCGCGTTACATTTATCTTTACAAATCAATACCCTTTTTATCTCTATATTCTCTGTTTTATGTTACCTGTTAATTGTTTATTGCTAACCGATAACTGATAACTGATTTCTGTTTACTGCTAACTGTCCCTTGTTCACTGATTACTGATCTTTGTTTTGGCTCCTTCGTTCCGAAATTATTTAGAACTGCATTTTATTGTTTTCCTGTGGGGATTTACAGCTATATTGGGTAAGCTCATATCTGTACCGGCCGTAGAACTGGTTTTTTTTCGTACGCTGCTGGCGGCTTCGGCCCTGGCCTTTATTCTTTATTTAAAGAAAATATCTTTTAAAATTGGCCGTAGGCAAATAATCAAGATTGTGGGGGTTGGTTTCCTGATTTCGGCGCACTGGATTTTGTTTTTTGCATCGGCCCGGGTTTCTTCGGTGGCCATTTGCCTGGCCGGCTTATCTACTGTTAGCCTCTGGACCGCGATCTTGGAGCCAATTTTCACGAGCAAGAAAATAAAAGCCCACGAGATCCTGATGTCTTTCCTGATTATAATTGGCTTGTACCTGATTTTCCGGTTCGAGTTCAATCACCTATTAGGAATAATTATGGCCGTGGCTTCTGCCATGCTGAGCGCTATTTTTACCATTATCAACGCCCGTTTAGCTAAGCAACACCGGCCCTTGGTTATTTCGTGTTATGAACTGACCGGCGCTTGTTTGGCTACTGCCTTATTCTTTCCTTTTTATGTTTTATTTTTAACCGATACCAGAAGCTTAAATTTTAACTTAACCTGGCTGGATGGCTTATGGCTGCTTTTGCTGGCTTTAGTTTGCACGGTTTATCCTTTTACTTCTACCGTGCGGCTTATGCAACGTATTTCGGCTTTTACGGTAAATTTAAGCGTAAACCTGGAGCCGGTGTATGGTATTGTATTCGCTTTATTTATTTTTAAAGAAGATGAGCAAATGTCCATAGGTTTTTACCTGGGAGCGGCTATTATATTATTCAGCGTATTTGCGCATGCCCTGATAGAAGGTTATTTAAACCGCCGCCGAAAACTTACAGTTGCCCCTGCCATACCTGGTACGCTGCCGGAAACGCCCATTCTTTAACCGATACTTCTTCCCGGAACAAACCGAAAATAGCCGAACCGGAACCCGTCATGGAAGCATATATGGCTCCCTGATTATACATATAATCTTTTATTTGGGCCAGAACCGGGTACCGGGGAAACAAGGCCGTTTCAAAATCATTTTTCACGGTATCCTTCCAGGTAACAATATCCTGTTCCAGGCAATCTTTTAAAGATACTTCCGGCATTTCGGTTTTCACCAAACCAAAAGCTTCGGCGGTGGTGATATGTAAATCCGGGTAAACGATCGCACAAAAATAGCCGCTTAAATCTAAGTTGATGGTTTCGAATACGTCGCCCCGCTCCCGGGCAAACACCGGTTTATTCCGGATGAAAAAAGCGCAATCGCTGCCTAAACGGCGGGCGTAATCTTCCAGCCTATCCAAACTTAGGTTTAGTTGAAATAAATCGTTGCATAAACACAAGGCAAATGCCGCATCCGCCGATCCGCCTCCCATACCGGCCCCAATGGGTATATTTTTGTGCAGGTGCATGGCAACCGGCGGTAAGTTAAAATCGGCATGCAATAAGTCGTAGGCCAGCCAGCATAAATTAGTGTTGCTTGCGCCGGGCACCGGAATGCCGGAGAGCGTAAACTGCTTTTCGGTGGCCGGCACCACTTCCAGGGCATCCTGCCACTGCACCGGGTAAAAACAAGATTCCAGGTTCCGGAAACCATCCGGTCGCCGCGACACTACGTTTAAGCCAATATTTATTTTAGCGTTGGGAAATACCATCATAGCTGCGAAGGTAGAAAAAGACCCGTTCAGAAAAAAGCATTGTTGGCAGCATGTTTTGGAGTTGTACCTTAGCAGAAAAACCGGTAAATTAGAGGTCGAAAAATTTAGAATGTATCAGCAATATATTAAACGCTTATTAGATGTAGTTTTGGCTTTACCGGCTTTGCTGGTATTGCTGCCTTTTATGTTTCTAATCGCAATCTGCCTTTTCTGTTTTCAGGGACGATCCATCATCTTTAAACAAGTTCGACCCGGCTTAAACGGAAAACTTTTTACTCTTTACAAATTTAAAACCATGTCGGATGCCTGTGCGCCGGACGGTTTTTTATTGCCGGATGCGGAAAGATTAACAGCTTCTGGTACATTTATCCGGAAATATTCGTTAGACGAGTTGCCGCAGCTCTGGAATGTATGTAAAGGTGATTTAAGTGTGGTGGGCCCGCGCCCGCTGCTGCCGGAATATTTACCTTTGTATACTCCTGAACAAGCCCTGCGCCATACGGTTAAACCTGGTATTACCGGCTGGGCCCAGGTAAATGGTCGCAATGCCATTGACTGGCCCCAGAAATTTAGTTATGATATTTGGTATATTCAAAATCAGAGCTTTTCTTTAGACCTTAAAATTTTATTGCTGACCTTTATTCAAATTTTCCGAACCTCCGAAACGCACATGAACGGTAGTATAGCGGCCGAACGTTTCACCGGAACCATCCCACATGCCTCTTAAATCGCAACTTACTTACCTGAATCCTATTGTTATTTTTGGTGCTGGCGGCTTAGGCCACGAAGTGTTGATGCTCCTGCACCAGATAAACAAAGTTATTCCGCAATGGGAAATTTTAGGGTTTTACGATGATGACCCTAATACGCCCGAATATATTCTGGATTATCCTTATTTGGGCACACTGGCCGATTTGCAACAATACCAAAAGCCCTTAGCCATAGCTATTGCTATTGGCAATCCGGTGCTTAAAGCTGAGATCCGGTCCAAGCTAAATTTGCCGGACTTTTCTTTTCCGCCGCTTATTCATCCAACTGTTTCTAATAAGGTCTTTCAGTTTAATTATATTGGCGAAGGCGCAATTATTTGTCAAGGTACCATCCTGACGACCAATATACATGTAGGCCAACAGGTTTTGCTTAACTTAGCTTGTACCATTGGCCACGATGCGGTGATTGATGATTTTTGTGCGCTCATGCCCCAGGCTAATATTTCCGGAAATGTAAAGCTGGCAACCGGAGTATATATAGGCGCTAGTGCTACGGTATTGCCGGGGGTGCAGGTAGGAGAAAACAGTATTATCGGCGCGGGCGCTGTTGTTACCAAAAACATACCGCCTCATTGTACGGCCGTAGGCGTGCCGGCCCGCGTAATTAAACATTATGCCGAATAAAAAGTACCGGATATATTTATCGCCGCCGCACATGAGTGGCCGGGAAATAGCTTATATTCAGGAGGCATTTGCAGAAAATTTTATTTCAACGGCCGGTAACAACCTCCTGCAATTCGAAAAACAACTTACCCAAATTGTAGGAATTGATTCGGCCGTAGCCTTAAACTCCGGCACAGCCGCTATTCACCTGGCTTTAAAAGTTTTAAATATTCAGGCCGGCGATGAAGTGCTATGTTCGTCCTTTACTTTTGTAGCCACGGCCAATCCGGTGCTGTATTTAAATGCCGTACCCATATTTATCGATAGCGAACCGGAAACCTGGAATATGTGCCCACAGGCATTAGAAAGTGCTATTCAGGACCGCCTGAAAAAAGGTAAGAAACCCCAAGCCATTATTGTAGTACATTTATACGGCATGCCGGCCAAATTAAAAGAGATTCTGGCCATAGCACAACATTACCAAATACCAGTTATAGAAGATGCAGCCGAAGCGCTTGGCTCCACTTACCAAAATAACATGGTGGGCACTTTCGGGGAGATAGGTATATATTCATTTAATGGCAATAAGATCATTACCACTTCCGGTGGTGGAGCCTTAGTAGCCAATAACCCGGAATATACCCAAAGAGCTTTGTTTTTAGCCACCCAGGGCAAAGACCTGGCGCCGCATTACCTGCATTCGGAAGTTGGTTTTAATTACCGGATGAGCAATATTGCGGCCAGTATTGGTTTAGGCCAATTAGAGGTGCTACCGGAACGGGTAAAGAAAAAAAGGGCTATTTTTGCCTATTACCAGGAAAGCTTAAGTCAATACGATTTTATTCAGTTTCAACCGGAGTTATCCGGCCATTATGCCAATCGCTGGCTGAGTTGTTTGGTGTTAGCGCCCGACCAACCAGTAACAAAGGAAAAAATACAAAGCGCGCTGGCGGCAGAATTTATAGAATCGCGGCTTCTTTGGAAGCCTTTGCATGAGCAGCCGTTATTTGCGCACTGTTCTTATTACGGCCAAAACATTGCCGGAACTTTATTTCAGCAAGGCTTATGCCTGCCGTCCGGCTCCGACTTAACCGATACTGATCTGGAACTTATTGTCCGGGTTATTCAAAAAGCAATAGAGAAATGAACGATTATACTGTAGTTAAAACCATTATTGAATCGCGGCGGACCATTAAACCACCGATGATGAACGGGAAACAAATACCGGAAGAACAAGTTCGGGAACTGGTTAGCCTGGCTAACTGGGCCCCCACCCACGGCTTAACTGAGCCCTGGCGGTTTGTAATTTACGCGGGCGCTCAGGTTCAGCAGTTTTGCCAGGAACACGCGAACCTTTATCAGCAACATACTTCCGCCGATAAGTTTAAGGAAGACAAATACGAGAAACTCCTGCACATGGGCGACCAGGCTTCGCATATTATAGTAGCTATTATGCACCGGGGTGATTTACCAGCTATTCCCCAACTAGAAGAAATTGCAGCTGCGAGCTGTGCGGTGCAAAATATATTACTGGGAGCTACCGCATTGGGCATTGCCAGTTATTGGGGTTCGGGTGGTATGGCTTATCATCCGGTTATGCGGGAGTTTTTGGCTTTACCACCCGAAAATTTGGTGCTGGGCATATTATATTTAGGCTACTCCGATAAACAGTTGCATGGCCGCCGGAATACCCCAATTGAAGCTAAAATCGACTATATAAAATAACTTACAGATGATCTTTAAAAAGCTGCAGGTATATTGTTAAACCTGACCTGAAAAAGAAAAACAAAATTAAATAGCAGCCAGAGCCTGATCTATTTCGGCGATCAGGTCTTCCGGCTCTTCTATTCCTACTGATAACCGGATTGTACCCACCGTAATGCCCAGCTCATTTCTTTTTTCCGGACTAAGCGCCCGGTGCGAAGTACCAGCCGGATAAGAAACCGAAGTACTCACGCCTGCCAGCGAGGGCGAAAAAGGAATGGTTTTCAGATTGCGCATAAATTTATTTACCTGTTCTACTTCATCATCTACCGAAAAAGCAAGCATACCGCCGTATAATCCTTTTCCTTGTTCCTGGGCCAGTTGGTGTTGCGGGTGAGCAGCCAGCCCAGGATAATAAACCCGTTTTACTTTAGGATGATTTTCCAGGAATTGCGCGATGGCCAGGGCATTGCTGCTGTGTTGTTTAATGCGCAAGCGCAATGTTTTTAATCCCCGGGCGGCCAACCAGCTTTCAAAAGGACTTAAGTTTAAGCCGTAATACATCATAATTTGCTTCGTTCTTTTAACAGCCTCCTCTCCTTTTATTACCACCACGCCCGCGGTTACATCGCTGTGCCCGGACAAGTATTTAGTGACACTGTGAAATACAACATCAGCACCTAAGCTTAAAGGTTTGGTTATAACCGGAGAAGCAAAAGTATTGTCAATCACTAGTTTTAAGTTATTGCGGCGGCAAGCCTCCGCTAAGCGTTTTATATCAAAAACCCGGAGCAACGGATTGGTAATGGTTTCGGCCAGCAACAATTTAGTTTCGGGTTTTACGAAGGTTTCTAAATCGTACATTTTATCGGAAGGCACATACGTAACCGAAATACCGGAGCGGCTTAATTCCTGGTTTAGCAGCACCGCAGATCCGCCGTATATTTCTTCGGCACAAAGCACATGATCGCCGGCCTGGCAATATATCATTATTGCGGTAAATAATGCCGAAGTGCCCGATGATGTTACCACGGCTCCATCGCCTCCTTCCAGCTTATTTACTTCTTCGGCCAGTTCACTGTTGTTGGGGTTGCTGTACCGCGAATACATGAAGCGTTCGTTGGGTGCCTCAAAATAAGCTTCTAAATCATTTACATCTTCAAAAGTAAAAACTGAAGTTTGGTAAATGGGGGTTACTTTGGGTTTAATGGGCGGAAGGTTCTGAGCCATCTTTATAAATATATGGTATAGAGCGGCAAAGGTAGAGAATACCGGATGGAATGTAAAACTTTTCTTTCTGCTATTCGAATTAGCTTAGGTTGGAAAGAATTATAAATTTTAACCTGATGAAATTCTCTATTAACTTCAAAAAACAACTTTCCCAAAGCGGTAATTAATCGGGACAATTTGCTTATTTACCGGTACTTTATTAGATATGCTAACATCAGTTGCTTTCTTTGTAAATGACACAAACTTTACGCTCAGCTCTGGGGGCTCATGTATTAGGATGGCTAATTTTTCTGAGTCTGCCATTGATATTTATGACCGGTCCGGCCGAAGAAGATAGCATTACGCCGGTATTGTTATCACCTTATTACTGGCTATTTAACTTTACTTTTCTCTTTGTTTTTTATTTTAATATTTCTTTTCTTATTCCCCGCTACTTTTTAAAGCATAAATACAGCTTATATTTTACCTATCTGTTTATTTTGTTTAGCTGTATTTTATTATTAAGGCCCTTTGATAACTTATTTTCTCAAATGAACCGCCAGCCGCGTTTTTCCGAAAGGAGTAGCCCACCGCCGCCGCCGGAACTCCGTCCACCTCCCAGGTTCCGGCCTGATAGAGGAACGCCGCCCCGTCAGCCGAAGTTTGGCCATTTGGATATGGTTAGCATTTTCCTGTTTATTACAGTTGTAGCGCTGGGCCTTACCATTCAGATTGCGCAGCAATGGCGGGTAACCGAAAAACGCGTGGTACAGGCCGAAGCCGATAAAGCTACCGCCGAACTATCGTTTTTAAAAGCGCAAATCAATCCGCATTTTTTATTCAATACCCTGAATAACATTTATAGCCTGGCGGTTATGCAAAGCCCCAATACGGCAAATTCCATTATGAAACTATCTAACATTATGCGGCATGTTACCGATGATGTGAGTGAAGATTTTGTTTCTCTAAGCAGCGAAGTTACCTGTATCCGGGATTATATTGATTTGCAAAAATTGCGTTTAAGTAAAAATATGCATATAGATTTTTCGGTGAGTGGAAACCTGGAACAAAAATCAATTGCCCCTTTGATTTTAATGACTTTTATCGAAAATGTGTTTAAATACGGCATCAGTAACCGGCATCCAGCCCAGATTACTATAAAATTAAAGGCCGCAGAAAAGTGTATTCAATTCTTTTGCCAGAACCAAATATTTGAAACGCACCGTAATACCGAACGCACCGGAATTGGATTAGCTAACACCCGCCAAAGATTGGCGCATTTGTATCCGGATAAACATACTTTAAATATTAGTAGTGAAAATAATTTATTTACCGTAGGCTTAACTTTACAGGCTTAATAAAATCAACTACTAATTATAAAACTTGATATTTGATATATGGTGTTGAAGTGTATTGCAATTGATGATGAGCCACTGGCCCTGGAACTAATAAAAGCTTATGCGGCAAAATTTCCGGTGCTGCACCTGCTGCATACTTTTGATGATGCTATTTCGGGAGCCGAATATCTAAGAAGCCACCCGGTAGATTTATTGTTTGTAGATATAAACATGCCGGATATTACGGGCTTGGATTTGGTGCGCGCGCTGCAGGTAAAACCTATGACTATTTTTACGACGGCATATAAAAATTTTGCCTACGAAGGGTTTGAACTGGAAGCAATTGATTATTTATTAAAACCCATTGATCCGGAACGTTTTGCCCGGGCCGTACAAAAAGCAGCTGATTATTACCACTACAAGCATACAACTCCGAACGAAGCACCGGAAAGTTTATTTGTATATTCGGAGTACCGGATGGTAAAAATAGACTTACCCGATATTGAATATATCGAAAGCCTGGAAGATTATATAAAAATAAACCTGGTAAACAGCAAACCTGTTCTTACTTTAATGCCCCTAAAGAAAGTACTGGAAAAGCTCCCCGCCAATAAGTTTAAAAGAATACACCGGAGTTATATTGTACCCCTAGCCAAAGTAAAAGCTGTAGTAAACCGTAAAGTACAGTTAACTAGTGGCAAAGAATTACCAATCAGCGACAGTTACATCAATTTTGTTAAAGAATGGAAGCAAAGGTAATTTAATCTGTTTTTTTGCATATATATTCTAAATAACCTGAACTCATCAATTCTTCTTTAAAGATAAGAATTTGATATGCTTATAATTAAATCACAACAATTCAAGGGTTAATACCAGCGCATTATTGCTTAAAGCTTCCAGTTCAACTTCCTCAACATCCCATAAAGCCAATCCATCTTTTTCGTGCAGTAAGCGGCCTTCTATTTCGAATGCGCCGGCAATAATAAAGGCAAAGAATTGCTGGCTTTGCTGTTTCTTTAAGGTATACAGCGCTTCTTGGCGGCCATCAAACTGTCCTATACCCAACGAAAAAGGTAATCTCAGAGCATTATCAGCCAAAGAGCTTTCCTTTGTTAATTCGATTAATTGGTTAGGCTCGGCTTCTAAATGAAAACGGCAAAGCTGAGATTTTATTTCTGGTCCAGAGCTAGCTGCTTTTAGCCAGAGTTGCAGAAAACTAATGATTTCTGTTTTATAAGGATTAGCAATTGTATAAGAATGCCCGGCATTGATTTGGCCGATATACATTTCTTCAACATCCACAGCCGTGGCATTTCCGGCCGGATCAATCAATTCTAAAGCTCCGGTTATTGGAATCAGGATGATATACGAATCTGCTTCTACAGTAAAGGTAAGGTTCTGGGAGGGTGCTACCTGTTCTTCGTTAAAAACGTACAAACTTCCAAAACTCTCCTTATCCGGGTTTTTATATTCGCCAAAATTAAAAGTACTGAACCTTCGGAATTGGGAAGAATCTTTTATTCCCCGCTGGTCGGCCAGGAATATTTGTCCGGGTGTTTGCTTTTGCATTTTATGCTTCTGTAGTAAGTGAATAAATAGATAAATAAGGCTGCAACTGAAACAAATCGGTTAACATTTCGCTGCTTGCTGCTTTATTTTCGGATACCAACAAATAATTACCAATGGTTTCGTGCCAAACTAAAGGTTCGGAATAAAAGTTAAAAGCTACCTGGTGCCGCGATTTATTCTGCAGATCAGAATTTATTATCTCAAATTGGTATTTATTAAATCTGAGAAAATGCTTTCCCAGGTTATTGATGATATCCGGTACTACTTCGTTTAAAGTTTGCAAATACCCCGTTACGGCGGCGCTAACTAAAAAGTGCAACTGTTCGGCTCCGGGCACATGCTGAAGCAATTCGGCAAAAGAGCGGTATTTATTATCCTGGTTATATAATTGGGCCTGCATTTTAAATTCCCGGTAACTATCTTCAAACACCAACTTATCCCAAGCTTTGGTTGCATTTGCATCAATTACTTTTCGGTAACACAAGGTAATAACGCGGTTCTCCATAAGGTAAAATAAATATAGACGCTGAAGCAAAAACTTCAACGTCTATGAATCGGATCGTTCTTTCTTAATTAAGCCGCAACATTCAGTTTTATTGATAGTTCGAAGCCATTGGTGGTATCACCGGTAACCTGAGCTATTTGCACACCCGCTGTATCGTCACTAAATACATTATCCCGGCTGTTATACGTATAGCCACTCAGGCCTTTTTCATAACCGTTAACGGCGGCTATGGCGGTGCCGTCACCTTCCGGGAAAGCTATCTGGGTAACTTTAAGCGATTTGCCGCTGGCATTATAAATATGCACGTGAATATGTGTAGCCCGGCCGCTGTACCAACCCGGAAATATAGAAGTAAAAGTTACCAAACCATTGGCATCAGTAGTTTGCCGGCCCCGCAAAAAATGCACTGACTGGTAATTTGTGGACTGCATGCCGCTACCTCCGTATTCAGAGTAATTGCCCGCCGCATCGCAATGCCAGATATCTACAATAGCATCGGCCAGGCCGGCACAATTATTATTAGTATTGCCAATCGTGATATTAGCCGTCATTTTATATCCGGTACGGCCATCGGTTATATCGCTGCGCACGTACGATGCCGGCACTTTAGTAGGGAAAGGACCTTCGGTTTCGGTAGGTGCTACGGTACAGCTACTGGAACTGGTACCGGGATTGGAAACCGTGCCAGAGTCGCTGTCGGTGGAGCCTTCGGCGGGGCTTACTTCTTCTGTATTACAAGCCGTAATTAAAACTGGCGTGGAGAAGGCACCTACCAGTAAACTTTTAAGGAAGCTTTTTCTTTCCATGGTATTAAAATTTGTTTGTTCTGAAAGTATCTGAACAAATTTACCAAGTGCCTATTCCTTTTACAATGACGTATCGGTAAAGAGGAGTTTTGTATCGGTGAATGTTATCTAATATCACTGTATTAGTTCTGGCAGCTAGTATTTTCTTATGATCTTCTGCGTGATATCATGACCGTACAGCTATAATTTCAATCGGCTTTAAGTTAGATTATATATTTTAGTTTAAAAATGTAAGTAAAATCATATATATAAAGTACTTGATAATTGTAAAAACCTGCTTAATAAAGCTACATTGATAACAATTACAAATAATTTAAAATTATTTAAATAAATAAAATTATATTTTGTTTTATATTAAAAAAATAATATATTTGAATCAACATGTTAAAAAACTTATTATTAAATGAAAAAAATTTACCTCTTTATTTTTGTAGCCTCTATGGCATTTATTTCTTCGTGCGATAAGAAAGATGATCCGACACCAGTAAACAATAACCCTCATTTTAATGATTTAACCACTGGTTCTTGGGTTATCGACGATGTAATTATGCATACCAAGTTTGAATCTGGGTTTGATATGGACAATGATGAGAATTTAGATTTTCCTTTTGCGATTGATACTACTTATAGCATTTTTGCTGATTATGGCGCTTGCGGGAAAGATTTAAATTTTAATTTTACTTCTTCCAATAAATTAGAATATGCGGCTGGTGCGACCTATTGTGGCCCACTATTGAAAAAAACTGACTATACCTGGCAAGAAAAAGAAAACTTTGAAAAGTTGTTAGTAATTGGCAAGGACGCTGGCGGAATGTTTTATCAAGATGAAATGGTTAATTCCCTCGGCGATACTCTTTCATTAGATGTCAAAGAATTAACCAATTCCACGTTCATTGCGGTAAATAATTATCCGCTAGAAAAAATGTATGCCGCGGCCGGCTATGATGCAGAAACAATAGCTTTAATGAAGGAAATGGGATTTAGTTTTTCTGGCAGTATGGAAATAACATATAAATGGAAAAAGCAATAATATCTTACATACATTGATAAAGTTGAAAAATTTATTAATGTTTCTTATCTAAATAGGTTATTCTTCTGTTAAAAGATTTTTCCGGAAGGGTAACCTATTTGTTTTATAATGATAACTATTTAAAACGATTAATTTTCAAAGGCAGAAGTTCGATAATCTAAACTGTCGCATTACTATCATTCCATTTTGTGCTTTACTTTACTAATGGCCGAATACTCCATGATACCAATGGCCACTATTACCCATATTAAACCCAGCAAATAACCGGCAGTTACATCGGTTAAAAAATGTACGCCCAGGTAAATGCGGCTTAGGCCAATTAACAGGATATAACTAACTCCCAACAGAAAAAGGGCTAGGCGTAATTTCTTGTTTTCTATTTCTATCAGAAAAAAATAACATAATAAACCGGCTAAAGCCATGGCACTGGTAGCATGTCCGCTCGGAAAAGAAAAAGAATTTTCGGGCGTATAATAAGCAACATTTAAAGGCCGCTCCCGGTGAAAATATATTTTAGAGTAATACATAGATAAGCTGCTGCCTAAAACCGAAATTAATAAGGCCAGCAAATGAAAGCCCCGTTTTTGCCAAAGCAAAATTAAACCGGCTATAATGGTACCGGCGGTAACGCCATAAACTGTACCAATTTGGGTAAAATAATAAAACGCTTTATTCAGAAAGGGCGTGCGGAAATCAAAAAACCAGGCTGTCACCTGCATATCTACTTCTTTAAACGTTTCCGAATTTACCGTATGTTCCGCTAATTCCGAAAGCATCACCAGGTTTACCCCAATCAATAAAAGAATGACGGTAAAAGGCAAGCCGAAAAAAACGCCTGGTTTAAACCGGTTTTTAATAAAAGAAAACAGTCGAGGAAACTTACCTGCCAAATGCCGCATAAATGGCATCCGGAAAAATGCCTCCACTAATTTGGTCAGGTACAAAAAAGGGACTTTAAACATATAAGGTTTTTAGAAAAAATTAAATCCAGTATAAACTTGTTTCAGAACCAGTCCATTACCGGCAGCACCAGTTTTAGATTTCCAATATAGAAACTATATCAACTTAGCATTTATACCGGCCATCTTAAAAATCTTATTATCAGCTAGGTATGCACCTCTGGCTCAATATATATTTGCTTAAAAAGCGGAAATTTTTGCTGGATGGTTTTCCGGATCTGGACAATCGCCTGGGTAATTTCACGGCTGTTTACTTCTTCCCGGAAAGACACGGGTAATACCAGAATAACTTCTTCCGGAGCCATATACATAGAAAGCGGCGGACTCACTTTTAAAACTGATGGATTAGCTTCGGTTAATTTGGTAACTTCTCTGAGGGTTTCCGGATCGGCGGTTTCACCCATGAGCAAACTGCGGCTTTCTTTCAGTAATAACGCCGATATGGCCGTTAATATAATACCGATCATAATAGAAGCTATGCCATCGAAACGCGGGTCCTGGAAATAATGTCCCAAAAACACCCCCAGAAAAGCAACGGTAAGACCCAGTAAATCGGCGGCATCTTCAAACAAAACTACAAAAGTAGAAGGATCTTTACTTGCTCTTACCGCCGACCAGAAAGGCGTACCGGTCCTTTGCCGGTTAAATTCCCGCAACGCCGTAATAAAAGATATGCCATCAAAAACAAAGGCAATACCCAACACTATGTAGTTCCATTTAGGATCTTCGATAATAGAAGGATGCTGCAGATGCGTTATACCTTCGTAAAAAGAAATGCCCCCGCCAATACCAAATATTAATATAGAAACAATAAAAGCCCAGAAGTATAACTCTTTTCCGTAACCAAACGGCCGTTTTTCGTTAGCTGGTTTTTTACTTTTATGTATCCCAAACAGCAACAGTACTTCATTAGCCGTATCCACTACCGAGTGAATACCTTCCGATATCATTGCCGAGCTGCCCGTAATGCCTGCGGCAATAAACTTAGTAATAGCAATGGCCAAATTAGCCGCTAAGGCACTATAAAGAGGTATTTTAGATGCCGCCATAAAAAAGCATTTTTAAAATAAATGCATACGTAGCGATTTATGATTTGAACAAAAAATTATCATACACGCAACCTAAATGTTTAACAAACACCTAAACCAATAACTTTAAGTTACTATTCTACAATGATATATATAAAAAATTTATTAACCTTTAACATGCCACATACGCGTGTTAACAGAACTGTGATTTACCGGTTTGTTTCTAAATTTGGTATGGTTTAAATCGATAGAAAGTCCGATAGCCGGTGCGCCGTATAAATAAGTTGGGCTGACCGCAAAAGTCGGTTTACGTCCCCAGCGGTTGCGGTGGCTCAGGTAAGCCAAATGCGAAGACAAAATACCAATGCCGGCGCCGGCAAACACATCCGACTGCCAGTGTTTATTATTTAACATCCGCAAGGCTCCAACGCTGGCCGCAATGGTATAGGCGCCAATACCGTACCATTGGCTCCTGTAACGCAGTTCGGAGTGGATAATAGAAGCCGCCAAGAAAGCATGAGCGGTATGGCCGGAAGGCAAAGAATACGAGTTTTCACCGTTTGGGCGTACTTGTTTGGTTATGCTTTTCAAACCAAAAACCGCCACCGCATTAATTGCTTCGGCTTTTAAAATCAGAATACCGGTGTTCAGAAAATCATGATTGCCTTTAACCTGCAAGCCGTAAGCCAGTGCCAGTTCCACAAAAGGTGCAAATATCAGATAATCATCAACGGTAGTATGAAAGTTAGGAAAGGTTCTTTGCAAAGCACGTTGGGCATCATAGCTGCTGTAAAGGCCATGCCCTTTTATAGTTGTTAAACCATAACCAATTAAAACGGCCGGCACAATGGTTGCCCGGAATCCTTTCGATTGCATAAACGGTTTTTTCTGGACGGCAACCGGCGGATCTTCAAACTTTTTTAAGGTATCAGCGGGTGTACTATTGAGGGAATCGGTAATTTGAGCTTGTACTTCAGTTTGCAGCAGGCCCAAAGAGATGGTAAGGCACAGCCATAAAGAAAAAATTTTATGCATTTTTTGTTAAAAGCAGAGGTGAAACTCTTTGTAAAAGCTAAATCGTGAGTTACACCAAATAGGTTACTAAATTGTTAACTTTTTTAATTATACCTATTGCAATATTCTCAATTATAGATAGATAAGGCAGGCAAAAAACAGAATATAAGCTATAGTTGATTTACGATAATAAATTAAATAGAAGCCTATCAAAATAAATTAATTGTAAAAGCAAAAGAGCGGCGTTTAAAACAGATTTAGGCTTTAACAATAATTTCAAACTAATTACCTTTATGTTATGATAACCAAATACATATTTATATAAAACCAAGTAATAGAAGAACAGTTTTATTTATAAAAACAGCTTACCAAAACTGTAAGGTACCATCAGATTTATCTTTATTTAACTATTACCTAAACATTTGTTCAAAATAAAAATGGCTATACAACAGGATGCTATTTTTAGTTAGCACCTATTGCATAACCACCATAATATAATCTAAAGTACTTCCGCTTTCTTAGCCGGAGATCTCTGCAGATCGCAGGTTTTCCAAATTATCCAGATCTTCCTCCGAAAGCATAATGGATGTGGCTTTGTAATTTTCTTCCAGGTGTTTCACTTTGGAAGTACCAGGTATCAGCAGAATATTAGAAGCGTGATGCAAAAGCCAGCTTAATGCAATTTGCTGCACGGTGGCCTGGTGCTTCTGGGCAATTTGGTTTAACGTATCCATGGCCTGTACATTGCCGCCGCTCAACGGATACCACGGAATAAAAGCTATATCTTGCTGCAAGCAATATTTTAGCTCTTCTTCCCACTTGCGGTTATCTACGCTGTACATATTTTGTACCGACACCACTTTTACATACTCCTGGGCCTTTTTAATCTGGTCAATGGTTACTTCCGAAAGGCCAATGTGTTTCACCAGCCCTTCTTCCTGAACTTTTTGTAAAAACTCCAGTGTCTGTTCAAAAGGTACTTCTGGGTCTACGCGGTGCAGTTGGTATAAATTAATTTTATCCAGCTTTAGTCTTTGCAAGCTGCCTTCCAGGGCTTCCCGTAAATGATCCGGATGCGCATTAATGGGCCATTGATTGGGGCCGGTGCGTAACAAACCGCCTTTAGTAGCAATAACCAACCCGGCCGGGTACGGATACAAAGCTTCTGCAATCAGCTCTTCCGAAACATGCGGGCCGTAAGAGTCGGCGGTATCAATAAAGTTTATTCCCAGTTCTACCGCTTTTTGTAAAACCCGGATCGCCTCTTCGCGGTCTTGCGGCGGTCCCCAAATACCTTCGCCGGTAATGCGCATGGCGCCGTACCCCATCCGGTTTACGTTTAAATCTCCGCCTATAGCATAAGTATTAGAAAAGGATTCTGTTTTTTCGTCTGCCATTTTTATTTTAATTTTATAAAATTTCAAATTCAAATATGAATACGGTTATTTACGCGGGTAAGCTGGTTAGGTACATTTCTTTTTGCGATTTCTAAATTTTAGAAAATCTTTTACCCGGACCTTAAACAAGCTTATCCATTTTAATCAATATATAATCACTCTTGAAAAGAATATTAAATCCGCGAGTATCCTAACAGGTTTAAAAATAACCACAAGAACTATTTACCTTTAGGTTCAACGGTAAGGGGATTGGCAAACGGGTAAATTGAATTATTAGGTAACAAGTTGTATAATCTAATTTTAATCGGCCTTATGTCATTAGAATACGTAAAAAACATCAAGCTTTTTAATAAAAAAATATTACCATGCAAAACCAAGAACAACCAGAACAAAATACATCTTCAACTTTACCCTTCCCGGAGCGGAAGGTACAGGATCAGCCAGCAGATCAGGAAGAAAATGTATTTGACAATGATTTATCAGATGGGAAAAATTCGCTGGGACAAAACCCGGAACAAATACTTTATGATAAGCCCGAAAACGTAGAAGATGCCAGCCAGATAGATTCAGATGGCAATAACAAATAAGCTTCTGCTTCTACGTACGGGGCAAATTATTCTTTTGGGAAGGGTGTAAGTTTCATTGCACCTTTTTACTTTAACTTAGTGTTAAATAAACCTTAATAATTATTTATCTAAATTAACGGTATAATTAATAGTTAATGAAATTTGGATATTTATCAAGATTGAAATTATTATAGAGCTTTATACAATTGCTTATATTTGTTTATACTTATGCTAAATCCGGCACCTCCAGATAATCAATATAAGGCTCCAGTATATCTAAAGGCTTAGCTTTTTTTTGGAAAGATCCAATAATTTCCAGGTGCTGGTTTGCCCAAACCTCAACGAAATAGTCATTTAAAGAAAACAAGGTAATAGTCCAGTCTTTATGCTGCCGCTGGGCAACAATGGTTCCTTGCTTTGCTAAAACTTCTACCTGGCTCCAGGTCGGGAGCCGGTTAAACATTAAATTCTCAATCACGGTAGATTTCTTCTTAATAGATTATATACTTGTAAACCGGAACTGCCCGGAATGAGTTCTATATCAGGTTTGTTTTAGACAATTTAAATACCAGCTATTTATCTTTTAAAAATAAGATTATAACTTAAATATTTCGGAAGAATGCTTTCTTATTATGATAAAAATAAACAGCCTTTACCGGAACACCATAAATATTAAATTAAAAGTTGAAAAAGGCAGATAATTCTATTTTTCAGTTTATTTAAATTAACTTATAAGTAAGAGAAAATATGTATTTTTAGCCTTCTAAAATCGCTTTAGCAAATATTTCAGCGTAAAACATCGCATGCCTTTAAGAGAAGAGTTTGAAAAAGATGGTAATTGGTTATTTAAAAGAAGAAGCTGGCTGCCGCTAGTTTTATATCCTTTTGCAGTAGCTATCATTTACTTCTATCCCGAAACTACTTATGCCCATATTACCAGTACCCGTTGGGGCCTCTTCTGCTTTGCTATTTCTTTTTTAGGCTTAATTGTGCGGGCCATGACCGTGGGTTTTACGCCCAAAGGCACATCGGGCCGAAATACCAGTGAAGGTCAGGTAGCCGAAACATTAAATCAAACGGGCATTTATTCGGTGGTGCGGCACCCTTTGTATTTAGGCAATTTCCTGATGTGGCTGGGCTTATTTATGTTTATAGGCGTTTGGTGGTTTGTTTTGATTTGTGCTTTAGCGTACTGGATTTATTACGAACGCATTATGTACGCCGAAGAAGAATTTTTACGCCGCAGTTACTCCGCACAATATGAATCCTGGGCCAGTCGTACGCCGGCTTTCTTGCCCCGGTTTTCCGGCTGGATTTCTTCCCAACTGGATTTCTCTTTTCGGAATGTTTTGAAGCGGGAATACAACGGTTTGTTTGCTACCGTCGTTTCTTTTGTATTGATTGATATCATCAGTCATTATTTTACCAGCAGCCGACTTGCGGTTGATGCGCTCTGGCAAATAATATTTGTGTTGGGCACAATTAGTTTTATTGTACTGCGCACGCTAAAAAAGAATACCCGCTTATTAGAGGTTCAGGGCCGGTAAGATACTTTGATTCATCTCAATTATAAGCTGCTCCTATCCTTGTGTCCGGATTGTTAGAATAAACTGCCCTGCACCATTTGTGGTATTAATGCACATTTGGGCAAGTTGAAGCCACAGGTGTGGTTTAGTTTTTCAATCAGGTAATTGGCTAATAGGGGAGCATGATATATATTTTCCTGGTGCACAAAAAAATACAAACGTTGCAGGCCCATCGCAAACCATTCAGCTAAGCGTTGTGCCCAGGCATCTATCCGCGTATAATCCGAAGGAATTAGTCCGTAGCCATTAAACCGGATGAAAGCACAGTTATTCGTGAGTCGTTGGTGCAGCACATCGCGCCGGCCGGCCACATCCGTAATAACCGTAGCCATACCCAAAGCTTCCAGAACTTCGAAAATCACTTCGGACTTTTCCGGGTAAGCAAACCAATCGGGCTGGCGCAGTTCCAACGCCAGGTTCCATTTCAGGGGTAATGCTTGCAGGTAATTAATCAGGGAGTCTAATTCGGAGGGACCAAAGCCGGAAGGCAGTTGCAAAAAACTTAGGCCTAAATGTTCTTGTAAGCCCAGTAGAGCTTCGTAAAATTGAAGCGATAAGGTTTTAGCAGGGGGCAAATGCCACTCCCGGTTTATTTCTTGCGGCAGCTTCGGACAAAATACAAAGTCTGGCCCTACCTGCTCCTGCCAACGTTGTACCAGCAGCGGCGGCGGAATCTGGTAATAAGTTGTGTTTAGTTCAATAGCATTAAACTGTTGACTATACCAGTGCAGATAATCTTTTTCGGTTATTCCGGCAGGGTAATAAGTCCCTTTCCAGGCTTTATTAGACCAGGTAGGGCAGCCAATATATACCTGCGGCTGCAGGTAAGCCGGCCGGCCGTGCGCAGCCAGCACCCGGATAGTTTGGGGATGAGTTGACGGCAGCCGAAAATCTACCTGATCGGTCGTTAATACATGACCAAATTCCATGAAAATTTCTGGTTTAAAAAACTGAAATAAAAACTTTAAACGAGAAAACTGAAATAGTTTCCATCTTTTCTGATAAAAAATAGAAAAATTTTTCAAAAAAGTTTAATTGTTCTTTTACTTAAATCTGATTTGCATAAATTATACAAAAAAGCCTTTATAGGTCTTTAAACAAGCATTTTGCAATTAAAAGCTTTGTAGCTTCTTATTTAATAAACGCCGTATACCCCACGAGTACTGGCCTTCTAAAGCCTTGTAGCGCCTTAAAATTAGTTTTTCTAAAAATTTGGTTATAATTTTGGCCGTCACCAACTGATGAACACATGCGTATTAACAAATTACACTATGTATTCAGCTTTATTTTTATCTTATTTCTCAACCTGCACCAACCAGGTTACGCCCAGGAAAAAGGTACTATTCAGAAAGGATCAGCTACCTGGTACGGATCGCAATACCACGGTCAGAAAACCAGTAGCGGCGAGGTTTATAATAAAAACCGCCTAACAGCCGCTCACCCTTCGCTCCCTTTTGGTACCCAGGTAAAAGTTACCAATGCCATAAACAACCAATCGGTCGTAGTCCGCATAAACGACCGGGGACCTTTCGGTAAAAAAGGCTATATCATAGACCTATCCGAAGCAGCCGCCCGCAAAATAGCTTTACGCAATGCTGGTTACGGAAAAGTTACCGTACAGGTTTTGTCTACTGCTATTGCCCAAAACACGTTAACTGTTCTCACGCAGCCTTCCGACGCGGTTCAGATTGCCAATGCACAACAGTATCATCTATTTAAATCCGGTTCGGTATCCGATATGATCGATGCTCAACTTGAATCGAAAAGAATAAGAGCCTTTGATGAATACCTGCATGTAAACCAGAACGTGGAAAATGTACAAGGCAAAAAAATCCACCGGGTAGAGACCATTCAGTTTTCTAATCGCTCCGAAGCAGAAGCCTTTAAAACTGAACGACAAAAGGTGAAAAACATAACATCTGCTTCTTAACAGCGTGTTTTTTTAAATAAGATAAATAAAGCTTTACTGCATAAAGCCTGAGTTAACCTCTTGTTAGCTCAGGCTTTATGCATTTGTAATGCAATACTTAATAGTGATTATTTGTTTCTATAAATTACTTCGCGTGCAAGCTATGCAATAAATATATCGTTATAGATATAGATCAGAACGCCCAGCTTAAAGCAGTCGCAAACAAAAGCTAACTTATCCCTTGCATAATTACATCTTGTAAGAAAAGGTTGTTAATTAGTTTACCTGGCATAAGTTGACCAGGCCTAACACAAACCTCTCCCCTACCCTTTTCAGGCTGGACAAAAGCGCCCGTATTTGTCTCAGATTTATATTATTGCTTAGATCAACAGGACAGCCGTTGCGGTTAATAATAATCAGGAATTAACATTTTTTTGGAAATAAATTCGAAAAGTTGTACCAACGTTTTCGACACTTTCCATTTCTATTTTTCCGCCGTAATTCTCTACAATTCTTTTTACAATATACAAACCTATGCCGCTGCCTTCTATGTGGGTATGCACTCTTTTAAACATGCCAAATAGTTTATGGTGCTGGTCGGTGCGAATACCTAACCCGTTATCGGCTATAGTTAAGCAGATATACTTATTAAGAGCAGAAGTTCCTATTTTTATAAGGGGCTCCCGATCCGGCGACTGGTACTTAATGGCATTAGATATTAAATTGTATAAAATACTACGGAGGTTTTTTCGGATATACTTAATTTGCGGAACTTCCAAGTCTAAGATTATCTGTGCGCCCGATTCGTTTACGCGGTTCTGAATATCGGCTAAAACATCATTTATTACCTCGGCAAATTGCAGCGGCTCTACTTCTTCGTTAACTTCTTTTTGAACTTTGCTTATATCGGATAGATCTTGTATGGTGCGCTTCAGTTTATTGATGGAACCGGACAGCAGTTCCAGTAAATATTGTTCATCTGCCTTAATACGGCCATGTAAGGTATATTGCAAGTCATTGGTGAGGCCTTCCAGGTTGGCAATCGGAGACTTTAAATCGTGGGAAGCAGTATAAACAAAATTATCCAGATCGATATTCGTACGCCGGAGTTCTTCGTTTGTCCGGCTTAGTTCCAGGTTTGTTTCCTGTAACTGGGTGCGGCTCACCACCAGCTCCGTTACTTCTACCGAAAACAAAAGTATCGCATCTAATTGGTTCTGATCTGTATACAAGGGTTGAAAAATTAAGTTAAAATAACCCATGTATGGCTTATCAGCATTTTCGAAGGTAACGGGCACTTCTTTTCTGATAAAAGGTTTTCCCGTGGCGATAACCTTTTCTATTTGCCGGAAAAAACCTTGTCTTTCCAGGTCCGGATTGGCTTCCCGTATATTACGCCCAATCAGGGGTCTATTGCCGTGTAATTTCCGGAATATTGGATTTGCCTGAATATAAACCTGATCGGAGGCCCTGATAATAGCTACAATAGCCGGAACCTGCACAAAAATCTGGTTGAGCAATTCCGCATTTTCTATTAAACGCTTTTCAGCTTCTTTTCTTTCGGTTATGTCGGTAATAGAACCTATATAGCCTCTAAATTCACCTTGCGCATCAAACCGCGGGCTGGCGTTGGCTGCCATCCAGCGGTATACGCCATCGTACCGCTGTAGCCGGTAATCTACGCTAAAACTTACTTTCTGGCTTAAACCATCGTTGTATATAGCTTTAACTTTTGCTATATCATCTGGGTGTAAAGCTTTTTTCCAACCCTTGCCCAGGCTTTCAGCTTCGGTAAAATGTGTAAATTCGTACCATTGCCGGTTTAAGTACGTTATAAAGCCTTGTGCATCGTTCATCCAGATTAAAACCGGGGCACTATCCGCCATATTCCGGAAACGGGCTTCACTTTCTTGTAATCCGGCCTGGGCTTTGCGCTCTTCAGTAATATCTCTAACCTCCAATACATTAGAAACCAGAACGCCATTTTCAAAAATAGGGCTCACCGCACAACTTACCGGAAAGTAAGCACCACTTTTCCGAATAAAAACATCCTCATAACCCCGTAAACTTTCTTTTAATACCCTTGTTTTGTGTATTTGGCATTCAGCCAGAGGATATTCCGTTCCATCAGGACGGTGATGGTGAATCATGTAATGCAGCGGTTTTTGCCTGATTTCTGCAAACGTAAAACCCGTCATTTTTTCGGCAGCCGGATTCATAAAGGTGCAATAGCCGCGGGTATCGGTCATAAATACCGCCCCTGTAGTATTATCGGTAATAATTTGCTTTACCAGATTAGAACGGCGACTGTTAATAAAAGACCACATGGCTAAGCCAGCCAAAGTACTGATTATAAAACCCGCTATAAGCACCAGGTTAGGCAATAAACCACCGCTCTGCTCAAAAACCGGTAGAGAGCTAACCCGCATGGTCCAGGTACGGCCCCCAACCTGTATATAAGTTATTGCTTCGTACTTCGGTTTTTCGGAATTAGTAGCTGCAGTATTTTTATGGTGCCGGTCTTTATCGTAAAGTAGATGTGCCGGATTGGTGGTGCGGCTATCATATATCTGAATATTAATTTCTGCGTAATCGGCAGGAAAAACTGAACTCATTAAATTATAAGCCCGAAAAGGAGCATAAACATAACCTTTTATATAATGGCGGCGCCCCGGTACCGAAGCCGGCAATATACCTTTATCGTAAACAGGTAAATAAATCAGGAAACCGGGTTGGGCATTTACATCCGATTCCTGTATTAGGCGTATTTTGCGGGTGATTACGGGTTTACCGGTATCCCGCGCTTTTTCCATTGCCCGACGCCGTGTTGATTCACTAAACATATCATAACCTATGGCTCTGGAATTTCTGTTGTTTAATGGTTCCAGGTAAATGATAGAAGTATAGAGGTTACGTTTTCCGGCGGGCCACACGGTATATTGGGGTAAACCCTGGCTGCGCATGCGTTGGATGTGGGCTTCCAGTTGTTGCGGTAAAATTATTTGGGCAAATCCTAAACCCTGAATGCCCGGGTAATTCTTATAAATATCAAACCCAGTTATATAGCTTTTCCATTCTTGGTAACTTACCTCTTTGGCCGTAGAAATTAAGCTTTTAGAAGCTTGCAGCAACAAAATACTTTGGTCCAGCCGGCGTATTAATCTTTCCCGGGCCTGGTTGGCCATCGTTGAAAACTGTTTCTCGTTTCCCTGGCTGGCTTTTTCTTTTAAAATAATATAAACCGAAATACTTAAAAGCAGCAAAATGGTAAAGGCCAAAATCGGCCATACCGAGTAAGAAATAAGCTGCTTTAATCTATTTTTCATTTATATTTTCTGGGCTTAAACAAAGATAAATCCAGCCGGTTAAGGTGCAAGATTACAAGATTAAATTAAGTATATTTTCCATAAAAAACTGGTAGTAAAAGCTAACTGCTATTAGTTCAATAAAAAAATTAAAACCGGAAATTGTTTTAACCACAAGTGGTATTCTGATAATAATGGCTTGATGCGGTTATAAAATATTATTTAAAAGACTAAAGGCAGGTTATTAATTTTGGGAAGAATAAAGTAAGTTTGTCTAAACCATCATTTAAATACTTGTTTAAATAAGCAGTATTTTAAATAAATTAACAACGTAATTTGGTAACTGAAACTAAATATTTCCGGCTGGTTAATAAAGTAGTAGACGAAACTTTTGAAGCAGAACAACTGGCTAAATATAATTTATACCTGGCTGTAGGTAAATTTACTATTCGTATCGGAGCTATTGACCGGGACCGAAATAAATTTGTTTTGCTGGAAGATTATGAGCTCAGAGATTTATTTACGCCCCTGCAGGTAGCCCAACAATTACAGGGTTTGTTGCAAGATCATCCATTTTTAAGTAAACCTGACTGGCAAATAATCCGGGTTTCGGTAAAAAACCAAAATTTTACTTTAATACCCGAAACTTTATTTCATAAAGCTGCCGCCGAAGATTACCTGCGCCTTAATTGCAACCTTGATACTTTTCATGAAGAAGTAGTTACTTACCAGCAGGCCGGGCTGGATGCAGTAAATATTTTTAGCGTAGATAAATACCTGAAATCGACTTTACAGATAGTTTACCCGAGTAAATTAATTTCTTACCGCCATCAAACCAGCGTTTTTATTTCCACACTTTTGCATTACAGCGATCGCCACGGAACAAAAAAGCTAATGGGCTTTGTAGAAAAAAATAACCTGACTTTGCTCGTTTTTCAAGAAGGTATGCTGCAATTCTGTAACGTATTTCATTATACCACTCCCGAAGATTTTATTTATTTTCTGTTACTTATTATGCAGGAGCAGAAGCTAAACCCGGAAGAAGATGTTATCAAAATCTGGGGAGATATGACCTACGATTCGGCCTTATTTACAATGATGCGGAAGTATATCCGTCATGTTTATTTTGGCCATAAACCGGCCGGTGCTGCTTATTCCTATAAATTAGAAGACCAGTTTGAACACCGCTACCTGGATGTTTACGGTATACATTTTTGTGAGTAGTCTACTTGTTGTTAGTAATTAGTACTTAGCGATTAGTTGTTAGTACTTAGTAATTAGCGATTAGAGTCCATAAAAATGGAATGATGTAGTAAAACATTAATAGACGATATGTTCTACAAATAAATAGACTCTAATTAGAATACGCAAAACTTAGCAACCCCTTACTCACCAAACTAATCACTAATCACTAATCACTAAAATCTAAAAACTAAATAATGAAACGAATTGCTTTATTTCCCGGCTCTTTTGATCCGTTCACGAATGGCCATTACGATGTGGTAAAGCGCGGCTTGGTTTTGTTTGATGAAATAATTATAGCCATTGGAATTAACAGCAGTAAAAAAAGATATATACCCGTTGATACAACCTTAGAAATTATCCGGGATATTTTCCAGAATGAAACGGCCATTTCGGTGCAGGCTTACAGCGGCTTAACTGCCGCATACGCGAAAAAGATGGATGCCCGTTTTCTCTTAAGAGGTTTACGCAATACCACCGATTTCGAATATGAAAACACCATTGCGCAAGCCAACCGGCATGTAAACCCGGAGCTGGAAACAGTATTTTTAATTACCTCCCCGCATTTAGCGGCAATTAGTTCGTCCATTATCCGCGAAATTCACAACCTAGGTGGCAACGTAGACGATTTTATACCTTTCCCAATTTCGAAGCACGTAAATAATGCCGGATAACCAAAGCAATAGAAGCATAGGCTTGCGGTATGATGGCTTCTACTTCCTCGGGAGTCATAAACTTTACTTCTTCAATAAATTCTTCGGCCTGCGGTTTCATTAAAGTATCATCCAGGCATTCCATTAAATACCAGTTCGTCTTCTTTAATATTTTCTTGCCTTTATAAGCATAAGAGTGCCAGGTCTTGGGCAACTTGGCCGTGGCCCTTACTTTTATATTACACTCTTCTTCTACTTCCCGCAAAGCCCCTTCCTGCGGATCTTCTTTCTTATTTAGTTTGCCTTTGGGCAAATCCCACATGCCCAGGCGGTATATCATCAGTATTTTATTGTCTTTCACCACCAAACCACCAGCTGCTTTTACAATCTTAAACTGATCTTTCAGGTGCAGAATCAGCTTGTTTTTTTTGTCCGTAATTAAGGTAAGCGAATCCAGCTTTTTCAGCTTTTTCACTTCCATAATCCGCACAATTCGGTCCACAATGGCATCGTTGGCATTACGTATTAATACATCACCCACCAAATCGCCGGAAGAGAACGACGACTCTTCATCCAGGATTAAGTCATAGTGGTGCTTGTAAATTTTTTCACCAGCTTTTTTGATGATTAAAGGAATGTCATTTATGAAGACGTTCATTATTTAAATTCTTAATAACGCGAGTATTTGGTAATACAAAGCAAAAAAAATAAATCGGAAACAAAAATGGGCCGGGATAAAAAAGAGAAAAATAATATTATGTACCTTCGTCCCATGCAAAAATCGAATACAGCACTACAAATTGCCTCTTATTTGTTAGAAACTGAGGCTGTAAAACTGCGCCCCGAAAATCCTTTTACCTGGAGTTCCGGCTGGCAATCTCCCATTTATTGCGATAACCGGGTTACGCTTTCTTTTCCGGCTATACGTAGTTTTATCAAAAATGCTTTGTCCGATGAAATACGTAAGCGGTTCGCCGAGGTTGAAGTAATTGGCGGCGTAGCTACGGCTGGTATATCGCAGGGTGCTTTAGTAGCCGATGTTTTAGACTTACCTTATATTTATGTTCGGCCCGAACCCAAAAAACACGGCATGGGCAACCAGATAGAAGGGCGGCTGCAAGAAGGTCAGAAAGTAGTATTGGTAGAAGATCTGGTATCTACCGGCGGCAGTTCTTTAAAAGCTGCCCAGGCTATTAATGAGGCGGGCGGCGAAGTTATAGGTTTAATTGCGATTTTCACTTATGGTTTTGAAAAAGCTGCCCAGAACTTTAAGGAAGCCAATATACCTTTAGTTTGCCTGAGCAATTATCAGAATTTATTGGGCATTGCCCTGGAACAAGGTTATATAAAAGCCGAAATGCTGGAAACTCTTAGTGACTGGCGCAAATCTCCGGAAACCTGGAAAAAGTAAATTGATAGTTTATTGTCAGGAGTACTATTCTGTTTTACCAACAGGTAAAATAATTTTTAAAGCAGGTTCTGACTACTTTGTTTAAACAACCGGCATCGTAAACTGACAATAAAAATAAACTTGACATGAAAATCGGTTTAATTTCCGACACGCACAGCTACCTGGACGATCAGATTTTGCGGCATTTGCAGGATTGTGATGAGATCTGGCATGCCGGCGATTTTGGCACCATAGCGGTTTCGGATACTTTAGCCGCTTTAGCGCCTTTACGCGGGGTTTACGGCAACATCGATGACCAGCAAATCCGGAGTGTGCATCCCAAAGTGCAGCGCTTTGTTTTAAATGGCACCCATGTACTCATGACGCATATTGGTGGTTACCCGGGCAAATACCATCCGGATATCCGTACCGAAATAAAATCGAACCCACCGGATTTGTTTATTTCAGGTCATTCGCATATTTTAAAAATTATGCCGGATAAAAGTTTGCCTCATTTATTGCATATTAATCCGGGAGCGGCTGGTCGCCACGGCTTTCATACTGTCCGCACCTTGGTAAAATTTGCTTTAACAAGAGGTAAAATAACCAACCTGCAGGTAGTAGAATTAGGAAAACGTACCGGGTAAAAACTAAAAAAGTGTGCCTTTTGAGCACACTTCCCGTATATCTTACTGAATGGATATTGCAAATAGCATTAATTTAAACCGATTATTTATTAAAAATTACCTATATAAAAACAAAAACTACTCTGCCGGTTTTTCTTCCGTATCAGTTCCTTGTCCTACTCTATCTTTTACCGCTTCCACCACATCTTCAACTTTATCCGTAACCGCTTCTACTACGTCTTCTACTTTATCCGTAACTGCTTCTACCACATCTTCTACTTTATGGGTTACGGTTTTAAATACATTCGAAAAAGTTTCGGATATACTATGGGCTGTGCTTGTAGCAGCAGTAGTTACCGTTTCGGCAGCATCTGAAGCTACAGTTTTTACGGTTTCGGTAGCAGTAGCCGCAGCAGAAGAAACAGTTTCCGATGCAGTAGTAGCAGCAGCAGTTACTTTCTCGGTTACAGAAGCAGCAGGTGCAGCGCTTGTGCCAGCAATCGGATTTTTACCGAATTGGGCTTTCAGTTCTTCTATATCTACATTTTTAATAACGGGAGTAGCCAGTAATTGCTTTATAACGCGTTGCTTGTTGTTGGCTCTTGCTATATTTTTTCTGTGTTTTCTTTTTAATCTGGTAACGGCCATTGCTCAAATTTTAAATTGAATCGCAAAAGTAAGTTATTATTTTTACATTCTCAAAAAAAACTCATATTTAAGTACCTCAAGTTTAATTTTAATATGCACAAAATCGATTTACGCAGTGATACTGTTACCAGGCCCACCCCGGAGATGTTACAATATATGTTTCAGGCCGAAGTGGGCGATGATGTCTATAATGAAGACCCTACCGTAAATGCTTTAGAAGAAAAAAACAGCCGCCTTATTTGGCATGGAGGCCGGCCTGTTCTGCCCATCCGGAACCATGACCAATCAGATTGCCATTAAAGCCCATACCGAGCCTTTATCGGAAGTTATTTGTGATTTTACTTCCCATATTTACCAGTATGAAGTAGGCGGTATTGCTTTTAATGCCGGTGCTTCCGTATATCTGCTGCACGGCGAAAGAGGTATTTTAACCGCCGATATGGTTAAAAGTGCCATTCGCCCCGACGATAATATTCATTATCCGAGTACCCGCTTGGTTTCGCTTGAGAATACTGCGAATAAAGGAGGCGGCGCCTTTTATACCTTGGCGCAAATTGCGCCAATTGCCCAGGTTTGCCGGGCACATAATTTAGCTTTGCACTTAGATGGCGCCCGTATTTTTAATGCTTTAGTAGCGGCCGATGAAAAATCCCAGGATTACGGCCAGTATTTCGATAGTATTTCGGTATGCCTGTCGAAAGGATTAGGCACACCGGTAGGCTCGGTTTTGTTGGGCAGCAAATCTTTTATTAAAAAGACCATTCGCATCCGGAAAGTTTTGGGTGGCGGCATGCGCCAGGTCGGTTATCTGGCGGCAGCCGGTATTTATGCGTTAGACCATCATGTGCAACGTTTATCCGAAGATCATATCCGGGCCCAAGCTTTAGCCGAAGTTTTAATGGCGAGCAGTTATGTGCAAAGCTTACTACCCGTGCAAACCAATATTGTTATAATTACCCTGGTACCGGAGATCAGTACCCAAACTTTCTTACAAAAACTAAAAGAGAAAAATATATTGGCTACCGAATTTGGTCCGCAGCAAATACGTTTGGTAACCCACCTGGATTATACCGATGAAATGGCCGAGTATACTCTTACTACGCTGAAAAATCTTTCTTTTTGAAGCCAACATATTTTAACTCTCCCGAGCTAAATTTCCAATACTGATAAACCCTAGGAATGCTTGAGGAAAGATTATTTGATTTAGTTCTGCTCCTAACAAGATATTAATGACCAACGATATATCCGAAAATAGCAAAGCAATACCGGACTGGCAAGAAATGCTGAGCCAGGACCCCATAATGGCGAACCTCATCCAAACTGGCAAAAGTATAGATCAGGACGCCCACGAAGATATATATTTAAGTTTGTTGGGTTCAATTATCAGCCAGCAGCTTTCTACTAAAGTGGCCCGAGTTATTCGCAACCGGTTTCTGGATCTATTTCCGGGTGGCTATCCGCAACCAGAAGCAGTATTGGCCCAATCGGATGAAAATTTGCGCAGTGTTGGCCTTTCTTATCAGAAATTAAGTTATATCCAAAATGTAGCCGCTTTTGCCTTAGCCGGAAACCTGGATTACAACTTAATTGGTGAGATGGAAGATGAAGATTTAATTAAACATTTAACCCAGATAAAAGGCGTAGGCCGCTGGACGGCCGAGATGATTTTAATGTTTACGCTCACCCGGCCCGATGTTTTCCCGGTAGATGATTTAGGTATTCAGAATGCGATGAAGAAATGGTACGGCTTAATCCAAACCGGGAAAACCCTGCAAGCAGAAATGATAAAGATTGCCGAACATTGGCGGCCTTATCGCACCTTAGCTTCGCGCTATCTGTGGCAATCGCTGGATAATGGATAAAGGAAAGCCTTGCTTTTGATTAACAAACCAAAGCAAGGCTTTTCTTATTTATTCGGTAAGTAGTTTTTCAAACAGAATGATAAAACCTTAAAACTTAGAGCGCCGGGATACTACCGTAATGGCCAAGCCCATTAGGGCAATAATAGAAAAAGAACCTCTTAAACTGGTAGCTCCAGCTACTAAACCAATGAGCGGCGGACCTACCAGAAAACCCAGGAAACCAATGGTAGACACGGCCGCTAGGGCTACACCCGGCGATAAAACTTCTGATTTGCCGGCGGCCCCGTAAACTAAGGGAACTACCGATGATACTCCCGCTCCCACTAAAAAGAACCCGATTATGGCGGTGGCTAGTTGAGGTAATAAAACCGCAACAATTAATCCGGCAGCCGTTAAAATACCGCTGAGTTGTAATATGGCTTTTAAACCAAACCGGCTGGTCAGCCAATCTGCCAGGAAACGGCTTAAGGCCATGGTACACATAAAAGCAGTATAACCGGCTCCTACCCAGGCGGGCTCGGCCTGTACTACTTTCTTGAAATATACGCCGCTCCAATCGAACATGGCGCCCTCACAAATCATCGAGCAGAAAGCAATAACACCCAGGTTTATTAAAGATTTATCGGGTTTGACAAAAATGGGCTGGTTTTCATTTCCTTTTTTATCTTCTTTTATCAGGTAAGGCGCACTTAAAGTTACTCCCAGCCACGCTACAACCAATATTACCAGGAAATGATAAAAAGGAATAATGTTGCTTCCAATCATGATGGTTCCGAGGGCGGCGCCTACAAAACCGGCCAAACTCCACAAACCATGAAAAGAAGCCATAATAGATTTCTTATACAAGGCCTCCACTCCTACTGCCTGGGTATTAATAGAAATATTAACCATATTACCGGCTAATCCATAAAAGAACAATCCGGCTATTAATTGATAAGTATTTTGGGCGAAACCCAGAAAAACTAAAATCAGGCTGTAAAATAAAGCGTTTATAACCGCTACTTTCCGGCTGCCAATTTTAGTAATAAGCCAGCCCGACAAAGGCAAAGAAAGCATTAACCCAACCGGTAAAGACAATAAAACGGCTCCTAAAGCAGATTCAGATAAACCCAGGTTTTGCTGAATAGTAGGTATGCGGGAAGCCCAGCTGGCAAAGCACAAACCTTGCAGAAAAAAGATGGCGCCAACGGCCAAGCGATGTGTTTTTTTGCTGATGGGTTTATAAGCATTTAGTTTTTGAGTCGAAACACTATCAATAGAATTATGTATTTCCATGAAAGATTAAGGCAAATTAAAATATATAAACAATAATTACTTGTACTTGTTATAAAACACAAAAATAAAGTAATTTACTGTTGTATTTACAACAAAATATTTCATTTAATCAAAATATAACAATTTACAAGCACGATTATCTATCTGCCTTTTCCCCGTTTTATTAAATAGGAATACAAAACTTTTTCAAAAGGATCCTGAATATCTACCGGGACAAAATCTATCTTGTATTGTCCGCATTTTAAAGCCAGTTCTTGTTTAAACTGAGTCATGGCCTGCCTATAATGATCGCGTACCTGCGATGGCTGCAGTTTTATTTCCCGGCCGGTTTCTATATCTACAAAAACATAAGGGCGTTCGGCAAATTCAAATTGTTCTTCGGTTTTTTTATCGGTTACATGAAATAGCAACACCTCGTGGTTACTATGCTTTAAATGTTGTAAAGCTGCCAGTAAACCGGAAGTGTCCTCGTTCCGGCTCATCATATCACTGAAAATAACTACCAGCGAACGTTTCGGAATTTGCTGAGCAATCTGGTGGATAACGGTAGCCACATCGGTATTTTTACCGGAAGTTGGTTTGGTAATAAGTTGCTGCAAAAGCAGCATTAAGGCATGCACATGCGAACTGGTAGATTTTACCGGGGTCTGGGCTTCTACTTTATCCGAAAAAGTAACCAGCCCAACAGCATCGCGTTGTTTTTGCAAAATAACCGCAATGGCCGCAGCGCACAAAGCACTAAAAGTTATTTTACCATTAGTTTCAACCGGGTAATACATAGAAGGCGAAATATCCAGCAGCAAATGGCAGCGCAGGTTAGTTTCTTCTTCGTAGCGCTTCACAAATAATTTATCGGTGCGGGCAAAAACTTTCCAATCTATGTGGCGCGTACTTTCGCCGCTGTTATATAGCCGGTGCTCCGAAAACTCTACCGAAAAGCCGTGGTAAGGCGATTGGTGCAAACCGGTTATAAAGCCTTCTACTAACTGCTTAGCCAAAAACTCCATATTTTCAAATTTGCGTACAGCAGCTAAATCTACAATGGTTTGCTTCATGGGTTTTATTTTAAAACAAAAAAGTACTTGTTTGAAAAAGAAAGAGGAATAATTTCTTTAAAATTATTTTTTTTAGAATTAAATATTATATTTGTTGAATATAAGGAAGCGGCTAAAACCTTTAAACCTAAATTTTCGGGCACTTAACGATAAAAACGTAAAATTAACTTCGAAAATTTTTATTAATCATCGAAATAGTATACATTAGCCATTGTAATTAATAAAAGTAACTTAAAAAAAGTGGAAGAGAACAACGAAAAAGCTGAAATTTATTCGCAAAGAATAAGAGCTGGGAAAAGGACGTATTTCTTTGATGTGAAATCAACGCGCTCAAATGACTACTACCTGACGATTACGGAAAGTAAAAGAAAATTTAAAGATGATTCTTACTCATACGAGAAACATAAAATTTTCCTTTACAAAGAAGATTTCGCGAAGTTTATGGAAGCATTACAAGGCACTATCGACCACGTTAAATCGGAATTGTTAACCGAAGACGTTTTGGCTGAACTGGAAAAACAAGCCCAAGAACCCGCTACTACTTTCGATGAAGAATTGAAGTGGGAATAACCTGATTTCTGCTTTATATATTTTTTCGAAGCTCATGTTTAACATGGGCTTTTTTTGTTTCTATTTATACAGCTTTAATCTTTTAGATGAGAGAAATTATATCTACTGCATGTTATCATTACTTCCAGATAAAGGTTTAATTATTTCGGTATTATTAATTTTAAACCTATTTGGTTTTTTCTTTTTAAATCAAATCTGCGGTTTATCCAGGCACCAATTTATATCTTACTTTTTCTAATTTCCGCTTATATAGTTTACCGACTTTTGATTGCCCCAGTATAAATAACCGCGTAGAAAAAGAGCGAAAAACGCAGGAAACAACTTTGGCGGACTCCAACTCACCGGATCAGACCGGGCAAGGTATTCAGTTCACCAATCAGATTATCCGGAACAAACGAATTTCTATTGTTATTTTCAACTTCGCTTGCTGGCAGATATTCTTTGTTACCCTATGTGCCCTATTAGGTCTTGTTTTTACCGATGATAAAAAAACGTACCTCTAATATGCTTTATTTTTCTTCTTCATCGGAGCTTGTATTTTCTATACTCTCAATTGGCGCTAATCACATTTTTAATAAGGCATAAAAGATAAATTGCCTTTTATTCTTTTCTATAATAATCCTGAGCAACGATTCTAAAGCATTCCAAAATTATTGTGAGTATATTTGCACCCGATTTAAAAGAACTTATAAAATAAATATACTTGCATGGGACTTCGATGCGGAATTGTAGGCTTGCCTAA
>Ga0210040_10001024_pt1 | contig 44063 bp, 30 predicted proteins | sample CryGeyCG12114_NA_FD_185462 | JGI IMG/M metagenome (GOLD analysis project Ga0210040, IMG submission 185462) | Groundwater microbial communities from aquifer - Crystal Geyser CG19_WC_8/21/14_NA (SPAdes) (version 2) | ecosystem: Environmental > Aquatic > Deep subsurface > Groundwater | place: USA...
TCCGTCTATAGATCCAGCACATAGGAAAAGTAGAATGCCAACAAACTAGCCAAACTAAAATCAGTGGAAAAAGAATAATGACCCTCTGAAAGAAAACCAGGAACTTTTTCGTTCGAGTTGACTTCCTCAGAGAGTTCAAAACTGGGCCGTTTTTATGTCTGTTTGTTTGTATGATTCTATTTCTGACTTTTTTTGCATGTCCCTAATCTCCTCTATCTCCACTGGCTAATTATAACTACTATACTATATGGCAAATTTTTCCACGGTTACAGCTGTACGCCTTTTGACTTAATCTTTTGAGTTTTGAAATCACACTGACATAAATCGAAGTGCCTACGAAACTACAAACGCAACTGCCGGGCGGTTTGTTTTATAATTGAGACTTTCATAAAATTCTGTTATATGGTAGGCTAGGGCTAGAATATTATCTATAATTTGTTTTTAGTGAAGTGTATTCAATCTGATCACAGATAGGGAGTTTGCGCTTTTACAAGTCAACTGACAAAACAAATACGAGTCCTATCTCGTTCACGTTAAACAGTTGTAACTTAAAGTGAACAAGATAGGACTCGTATTTGTTTTGTCAGTTGACTTGTAAAAGCGCAAACTCCCTATTATATCATCAACTATAATGAATATCATTGTGGAAAAGTTCATTCATCTTTTAATGCATTACTTAGCTAATAAAATCGTTGTGAATAGTTTGTCAGTCAAATAACGTGTGTAAATTTTACAACTCCCTTCGTGATATAAGTTAGTAATTAACGTTGGGAAAATGCTATACAAACAGAGCTTGCTAAATCTTAATATCCATAGCTGGAACATGTGGCGACCGGAAAACAATGTTTTGGTACACATACAAAGTAAATATACTAAGTAAAAATAAAAATGGATCTCACGAAAAAAATGTGTCTACTCATCCACTCTGAGTGTGTTCTTAATTTTTTGCGGACTGCAGAATGAAACCGTGAAAAATATTTTTTTCCACGATACATAAAGCGAAAAAAATCCATTAATGTTTAGCCTAGTTAGATGGTCTTGTTTATTTTCCCATCAAAGTTTGATTACTTAAAACATGATAAAGAAAATAGTTTGTGATTAGATGCGCATTTTTTCATATCCGATTAAAGTTTCACTAAGCAAGATTGACCGAATTCTATTAAGATTGCAATTTTGCGAATTTTCGCACTGACACCGCAGTTGGTACTGTATCCAATTTTTGGGCGTGTTCCTTTAGTCTCGGGTACCATTTTTAAAATTGGATAAAATTTACGAGTCATTTCATGGAACATACATAAAAATGGGTCTGTAGTTAGTAGACAACAATGGGGAGTGCACAACTTCAATATACATATGCAGTTATGGGCTTGCAATAGTTCTGTGTGTATTTAGTATTTGCGAATCCTATTTGTTTTCTGGGTGGATTCCCCTTTTGTCTTCCCAGTATGGAGTTCTTATCACCGGGAAAAGTCACGACATGAACCAAAAGCTATCAGTGGAGACAAAAAAGGAGTGCAAATGTTCTAACCAAACATTATGTGATGTGGCAATAAAGATTATTGTATCTACCTAGACTTCTTCTTATTATTGCTTGCCAAATTTTGGTTATCACTTTTTATAGTACCATAGTACACGGAAAATTGAGATCGAGATTCACTCATATTTGAACCAAATGTTTAATGTTTTACAGAATATGTTTGCTCTAACTAAACAACTAACTCAAAATCATTGAAAAATACTAAAATACTATTTAAATGAAGCATTAGAATTGCAGCAGCTATATCAAAAATCCTCATACTTTGCCCTGCATCACGGTGACTAATTCCAAAAACTGTACATGATGAAAGCTGTCATCAACATGATTGCACGTAAATTGAAAAAATAGAAAAAACCAACTAAAAGCAACAAAGTACGATGAGAAGCAAATGATAATGATGATGATAGATCCGTTCCAAAAGCTTGAATTTGTAGCTCTAAGGTTTAACTAACTCTCATTTCATTATTGCGTGCAGCCATACAGACAAAAGGATTCAACCTGTGTGTGTGTGCTACTGGTCACTAGTATAACTTTTCTTTGCCAATTTTTTTTGTATTGTTGTTACCATACTGTTCATTCCCTTTGACTGACTGACTGACTGACTGTAAAAAAAACTGACTTTGTTTTGAAGCTCTGCTGCAAGTGCTTTGTGGTGTGCATTGTCCCTATAGTTATTATTCAGTTCTGTTAGCTGCATTGTCCGCTAGACATGCAAATAATGATGCTGGTGATGAGTTCATTTAGCTTGTCTGGTCCACAATAATAACATAGTTAGCTAGTTATAGTAATGGCCGTTCCGCTACCGGTACCTATGTAACTAACTTTAAGAATAATGATGATTGCGTCGGAAAAAAAGAAACTAGTGTAGTGATGAGTGAGTGAATGAGAAAATTATTTGGTTATTGTGAAAACGATAGTATATAGTGTTCAAATTTTTGAGCCATATTATCGTGTCCTCTTTTTTTCTTTGTAGGACTACTAATTTTAAAATCAAGTCAAAATGATTTCAAACAGAAAAATTTATGAAAAAACATGCCAATTGCATTGTATATTTGCTTCCTGATTCATTTGTTATTATTGAACCGCAAATCCCGTCTGCTTATATGAATAGCAAACAATATTAACGATCTGGGATGAGTCACAAACAAAATCACAGTGCACTTTCAAGTGGGGGAGTAGTATATTCGCCTTTTTCAAATGAATCATATGGACATAAATACATAGTTGAATATAGGTAGTCTAAACAAGCGGATCCTGACTGACATGACATGTCATATTTTTTGCACTTACCAACTAAACGAGTTGACCCCAATTTCAAGTGATGAGTCTGAAGAGGATGCATAAGAAATAAAGAACGCCGGAACATTTTAAGACCATATTTGTTTCCCTCATCATTTTTTAAGTATTTATTTAAGAGCTGATAACGTTTCTCTAACTAACTTATGTCAAAACAGCACTAAGCTTCAAGTTGGATTACTACCATAAGGAAAATATTTGGTCACTGACCTTTTGCATTCTCGTGTCCACTACGATGTATAGTATAAATCACTGGATAATATAAAGTAATATTAGATGAATCATTTGTACACGTCGAATTGGGAGCAAGAAAGAGTTCATTATTATGAGTGATTCCATAAGTGTACACAAAGATTCCATTGCAACAAAAAACTAACGACAATATATCGTTTCGCAATCAAACAAACCTACGAACGGGACATTTCGGATTTCCCAAATGTGAAGCGTGCAAAAGTCGTCATCTTGGCTTTCATGTGCGGTTTTCTTAAAAGCATTACATGTTCGGACTAATGTCCCAATTTGGTATAGTAAGTACAGTGCGGAAAGTAAAAGCTGAAAAGTCAACATGGTATTTATTGCAGATTTATAAACCGTTGAACAAAGAATGTGTGCAAAACTGTAAGTTGTTCGTTTTTTGTTGCAGAGAAAAAAAGATGTGCTAACTAACTAACTATACATACAACAGCACAGGCAAGAAACGCCTACGCAATTAAATAGTGGAAGAAAAACGTTTCCTCGTCTATATGTACCGTTTCACACGTTCGTCCCCTACACGTATTTTCAATTCTCACCTGTGCCAGTAGCAAAGTTTCTTGATATTAATCGTATGAAAAATTAAATGGGCTTCCGATTTGACCATCACATTGAAATCTGTTTATCTTAAGCCAAGTGGAAGTCAGCATGGGAAACTACTTTGCAGGCATGAAATTCTCATCGCCTTTATCTTACTCATGGATCAAGACTACTACCTAATGACTAGACTACAAATACTAGCAATATTAAGGTGTGCAAAGGAGATAATAAAAGTTGTGCTATCCTCAAGGATAAAACTATGAGTGAGGTTGAGAACCTCTAATTAACAAGCAAGGATGGCCCCTAACTTAACTTGTCGAAATGACATCGTTTCTGTACAACATTTACATTATGTACAAGGGGGAAACAAATTAATTACCAAACCACAAGCGTGATCTTGAGATACGCAAAAATGTTGAAGATATTACATTAAGACTAGCCCGTGAATCCTGTGCATCAATTTGATAGTTCCTTGCATGTGAAACCTATTAACGATTCGCATGCAAGTTTGCATTCAATAGCATACTGAGTGACCAAATGGTTTCTAACCATGCCACATTGTACAGCGAATCGATTATGATTGTTTGTGCTGAAAATCATTGTTCACCGTTTGACAACAGTATTGGACAGATTATGTACAAAATGGTCCATGAGGAGTGAAATAAGCCCGCAAATTGACCAAGAAAAGGTAATTTTCAAGTTTGCCCGTGTGTAGGCATTGTGTATACTGTGGACAAAGGAGAATCGTGATGAACGAGTAATTGATATACGATGACTGGTGCAGGTATAGGAAGAAAGGAAACGGAAAGTGAGCAGTTTGTGAATTTTTTCACAACTCGTCTTAACGGTTTTCGTTTTTTTCGTCATCCCTTCGTGTGTGTAATAATGTGATGCGCTTTTACTAACTGTAATCACTTTGCGTGCAACGTAAGGAAAGATAGCACAGTTCTTGAGCAATTTGCGATTTTTTTGTACGTTGCAAAACTGTGTTATGGTTTTTTATTATTTGCAGTTATAGATTATTCCAGCTTTGTTGGAATATTTGTTGACGTTGACGGATTTGTTCAGTGAACATCCTCATTCAGTACAGATTATGGTAACAGCTATTGCATTTTATCTTTAGTTTGTATATAGCATTATCTTGGTTCAATCATGCATACAATAGCAGGATGATAAGATAGCAACAAACTTACCGTCCTACCGAAGTTAGTTTGCAATGCAAAAATTATAAGCAAAGTAAGTAGTTGGTTAGTAGCAGCCACATTATACGGCTTTCGGCCTGTTTGTTAGTAATTCCTTTCAACTCCAAGAAAAGACGTTTGGAACTGCAAAAATAAACAGAGACATCACTTACGCCTCTGAGAAAGAAAATGTGCATCATTTGGCAGAAAAAATTCAAAACCTTTTGAAACATACCATTTCCAAACTGTATTAAAATTGAAACTTTATGAACACAGTTTTCGAATCGCATGAATCATGCAAATTGATATAACGTACTAATCTATCGAAAAAACAATGGAACTGACTTGTGTAGGACATAACTATAGATTTTACGGATTTGTCGTTACATTGGGTTGGGATTTGGGAATCCTAGAGCCATGCAATTCAAGCATAGGGTGGATTGCCGTGTGCCAATAAGTCTAATGCATAGTATGAAATGAATTTGCCATGTTCAACAACTGTACGTTGTTTGCTAACTGAAGTCTAAGTACTTTTAACTTGACGCCATGTACTCGTTACGTTGTTCATTCAGCAACCTCTGCAGTCATCGCCCAGAGTTCACGCTGGCAACATTTGCGTGCATATTATCGTATCTACCTACATATTTTCTTCATTGTTTAAAGATTCAATCTCTGTCATCACGTTGATTTTGCCAGCGTTAGGTAAATCCGATAGTGAACTGAAGTGACGAATAATACGCGAAATTTTATCAATGTTGTTCGCATGGAAACCCAGGATGAACCCTATAGAAGAATACACATTTCATCATTTTGGCACAAGAATAGAATCCTTGGAAAAATTATAAAACGTGATAGACTATTAAATTGTACCGTGAAAGAGTTATAAAAAGTGCGTGTTTGCTGCATTTGCAGCCAAAACGTTCCCTGGTAAGTTTTGTTCGATAACATGTAACAATTCGATCATAATCAATTGTTGGTTGCATGATAATAATATTTGGTTTACCTTGGAGCTCATTTCGTATTTTATTCTTTGGGAGAATCTTTTCCTGCACGCATTATTATAATTAAATTCTGGAATTGCGTGTGCACCGATTAAAAATGCGACCAATTGTTACTTAACTATTGTTCAACCAAGGTTGCCACATTATTATTATTTCTTCCAGTCCGGTAGTTATAGTTGGTTAGTAAGCAACATGTATTACCAAATTGCCTTATGTTGAGTATTAAATGGATTTTTTTACATTTCTAGCTTGTGAGCTGCAACTACAAAGCAAAAGCATAACAAAAACACTGCTGCCTATTGCTGCTGCATACTACTGACTACTACTGCTAAAAACTTGCAAGGGAGTAGTTTTATTATTTTCCAAGCAAGTGCGGTTGGTTGACCTGAGGGGCTTGTGAACGCGCAAAAGTTCAATTCATCACTCACAACCAATCAATTGTTATAAACAGAGATTCTCCTCTTTCCTGGACAAAGTTCCAGTCAGTCTGGAGAAGACGACAAACAGTTTAAATATTGTGAAGTGTGTACTGTTTATTGTGAACTGAGAAGTATTTAAAAACTAACTGCAACCATGACTGTGGATTACTATAAAATTCTGGAGGTGTCCCGCAACTCTACCAACGCTGATATTAAAAAATCGTGAGTGCATTTTTAAAATTTTATTATTGTAATCAGATTCATGTCTTCCCTTCATCAGTTCAGTTCGTTAGTTTTATGGCCGAGATCCATATCTGTAGGTTGACCGAGAAGAGTCAAAAGTCAAAGTTCACAATTAAATTGATAGGTAACTAACTTATCGACGAAGCTACCTAACTAGCTAGCTGATTGCAAAAATGACGAATTATAATCGAAATGTGATGAATTGGATGAGTCAGACTTGTTATTTACTTTTAGCTCATCAAAGTGTAGCAAGACTTGACTCGAGTAAAATAGCATTATTGGCCCAAGGTATTCTTTGTTGTACAATAACCCGGTTTACGTTCGTTGGGTGTTTTCAGTTGGTTAGTTTGCGAATCCTACAATGTTTTTTGCACGTTTTCCATGTGTAGGTTGTTTAAAAAAATGTGTATTACAAAGTCATTGTACTTTGGTTTCGTAGTTCCTGGGTAAATGCATCATTTCTCTGGTCTGTTGATGTCCAAATCTCATATGCACACATGTGTGTGTGTTTGTAATGCTGCCATTATGATTACGTTGTATGATTAGTGTGTGTGTGTGTGTGTGCGTGTTTTTTAAGCACGGGTTACGGTTACGGTCCATAACACACGGTGGTAAAATGTCAGCGACTTTCCTTAATGAGCTTTTTCTATATAGTTTATAGGAAATGAGAGCACCTCATTTTTTTCCATGCATGCAGAATGGCAATTTTCCCAGTGTGTGCTCCAGATACATTTTTTATTATGATTATGATGGTAAGTTGAAATTACCGTTTGATCGATGCTAGACTGTTCATTTATTGGCGAGAATTTGATTTATTATGCGAAGTAGGTTTAGTTAGGATTAGTTTTCCAGACCCATGTTGGTTTATTATTGGGAAGGTTTGGGTTCTTGAATGGGAAACTTTTGTATATAAATAGCTAGTGAGCTTCCTGTCGTGTGTACAGTTCGTTTGCATCTTATCGATTTCCAGTCAGGTGATTTCAGAGAGTACGATAACTGTATGAAAACGACAGTGAGCGGAAAAGGTGGACTTATTGATTAAGTTTGTTTGTGCAAATAAAGTGTGCTAATTAATATATTTATCTTTTGGCTTTGGCATAAACCCTTGTCCCCAATGGGTGTCACACATATGGAAAACTGAAAACTTTCGTTTGATTAGCAACATTCCTTCCATGTGCCAATATAATGTAACTATACTTAGAAAGTGAATACTTTTTTAGGTAGTCAGTGATAACGAACAGGGCCAGGGTATGAGGACAAAAATAATTATCATGTCACCAACGTTAGAATCCAAATCAATAGATCAATACTATATTATATAGAAGTAGTACACTGTATCTCCAATTATCATTTAGCCTTGGTTTAGTTAGTTTGCTAGTGGACTCAATTGAATTCTTAGTTACTTCATAGTTAGCAGTAAATATGAAAGAATTTTCATGTACTATTTAGTATAAATTGGGCGTGGAAACATTGTATAGATTCTTCTGGTCGGTCAGGATTACTTTTACTTGCTCACCACAATTGATATGTAAAATAGGCCATACAAGTTTCCCATGTCACGGAGTTCGATTGTTCCAATGATTTAGTTTCGTATATTAAAACTTGTCAAATGGCATTCTTCTTCTGCTCATTGAGTTTTCAGTGTGACGGTCAGTCAGAGTACAAAGACATAAACATTTTATGTTGCATTTGCATTCACAAAGATCCGCATTGTCTTCACTCATGTAGTCAGGTTCAAGTTTCCTTAAATGGTCAAATTGTTTGGTCTGTCATCTAATGTAGTATAAGTTATTGCAACAAATGATCATATACTTGTTTTTGCACGGGCTTTTCATTTCTTTCTTGGCTGTTGGCTCATTTCATCCTATATATGTGAGGATTATATCACGCATACACTTTTTGCACTAAACTTGATTATGGTTGGTGGTTGGTGCTCCTATGATTATGCCATCTGGCTCAACTCTCAGCCAGTTTCCACCTGTTCGCATAACCAGTGGCGGTTTATTAATGGGCCATTATTGTCTAGCTTAGCTACCCTAAAAAAGTGGCAGTTGCAAAAAAGATGAGAAAATTTTATTCGTTCAGTATGATCAAACTGAATGGCTGTATTTAGTTTCCCTCTCGATGGGATCCTTTTGAAATGAAGAATTCTATATAGAATTTTCTCTGTTATCTGATATTATAGCAGTATAATGACTCTGCTACATTTCAAACCAACTTACTTGTTCATGCTACCAAATTCTGCTGTTTGCAACAATAGACAGTCAGGGGTCTTTTACACAACAATCTTTTTTGTCTCCAGTTTTTCTCGACATACTGACTATAAGTATTTGTTTCCACTTTCTAAAAAGGTTACTAACTAACACTGTGCAATTCACTTTGAGTATCCCTATCTACTAACTATAATATAGCTAACTAGTGGTCCACTAAATCTGTGTACCATGTCGCCATATCATTATGCGAATCGTTTTTTAGGGTGACTGATGTATTGCTAGACATTTAGATTTACTACCAGCAGGTTGTTGGGCTTTGTGATTTGTTGACTTGTAGTTTGCTTAAAGTTTTAAGTTAATGAGGGCCATCTTTTTGAAGTTAGTGATGTGCAAGATTGCAAGTAACTAAACTCCTACTTACTCATATTTTGTCAGTTTTTCAACAACCCACTCCAGTCATAATAATAATTTGTGCTTGCGCAAAGTCAAAAATACATACTAGACATGTGAATGTATTTCAAACTGTCGGGATGGATGTATTTAGTGCATCAACGTATATGATTAACTGTGTTAGGCTAAACTCTGTAGTTAGCAAACACAAGTTAGGTACCACGTCAGCAATCTCTTTTTGAGATTTTGGGAAGTAGCCAGTAACTAACTAAAGAGTTTAAGTTTGCATTTCCGAAATGCTATTTCCAACTTACTATTGTTTGTAATCCATATGCTTTAAGGCTAATAAGTTTAGGGTACTCCACTATTCGCGGCCATTCTGGATAGCCATGTAAATAGTGAGTGAGTCGGTTTGTTTGTACGATTTGGCAAGCAAGTAGGAAGTTAGTTGTAAAAATTTCAAAATTGCATCGCACTAGTTAACATATAACTGTAAGTGTAATGTTTGCCCAAGTTTTATTTTTAGCTGAACGTGTCCGGCAACACAAACAAATGCAATTTCCCAAGGTATGGCCCTGTTCTTCAACTGACTAACTAAATATACATTATGTAATCTGTGTTGACAGGTTTGGTTTGCATATTAAGGAAACTAATGATGGCAGTTGCTTTGGAATTTTTGTTACAATTCCAGTCATATATCAGTGTGTGACAATTTTAAAGGTTATGGAACACTCTTTGCTGCGATAAAATACTCTTATTAAACGGAGGTTCCAATATTTCACTTCAAGTCATTGTCACATCATAAAAAATGCAGTATCTTATTTCCGTCACTTGTGTAGTCTGTTTTGTAACTAACTACACGATTGTTCTATTTATATTATGGTATTGACGTAATAGTATATCCATAGGTTTTATTATGCGTAGGACGATTGTGAAGGGAGAATATTTCTTCCAGATCCAGAAAAAAAAAACATGGCAATGAATCTTGAATGCTAACTTTTGCATTGCATAGCCAATTCTGTTTACAAACTAAATGACTCTATTGTTTCCCAGTTAGTTACATGTACTATGGAAGCAATTAAAATGGCAATGCCGACATAGACTGCATTGCTATTGCATAAATGGCCTGTGTTATTATTATTACTAAAAGCCAAGTAGTGATATGCGTAAGCCCTGTGAATTCTTGGGTATCTGCTATAATGTAAAAACCTTCGAAATTCTTCCAAATGTCAGTCACTCATTTAGGATTTGCTGCCGCTAGTCTTGAATTTGGCATAATTTTTACGTGCGTTAGGGAAGAAACACAATGTCATGAGAAATGTGCACTTTTTCTTGGCTGACGACATTGGATCATGTGTGAGGCTATTAAGTGTTCACAAATTGAGTAGGTGTTGTATCTTCAGTTGAACTTCAAACAGAACTTGGTCCAAAAAAATTCAACACGCAATATGCTTGGGTTCCCGTTATTTCATTATTCCATTTCACACACAAAAAAAATCCAAAAGAAACAAGAAACCGGGATCATACTGCCGACTATTGTTTCAAGATATAGAAAATTCCGTTTAACATTTGCATTTAGAACTTTGTTTTCAACAGCTTGGTTTTGTTTCGCAAATGAATCATTATCATTAGTTAGTTAAATAAGAATTAGATAATTTGAAGGAACCACTAAAAGTTTAGTTAGTTACTTACTGCTTTATTATAGCCTAAGGTGTAAAAAACATTGATAGGTGAGTCCATCTTTTCTCCATATGTTCATCATTCATATCCATAATAAATGGATGGGAGGTATGATTTTTAGCATGCAGGCTGTATCTTAAACCAACAGCTTTGATTCATGTGCAAAGGAGTGTTGTCAAATGTTTAGAAATAAATGCAGTTGGAAAGATTTAAGGCACGGAAATAGTATATAAGGTTTGATCATGGTGATCATCTGAAGGTCTACGTTTGACACTGGTCGCTATTTTTAGTGCCCGTAAAAATCAAAGTGGGCGCAGTTAATATGGCACAGATGGACTGTATGGATGCAATGTGTATTCATTTTATTGCCAATATCAAATGAAGCAAGGTGAATTTCATATTGTTCCATGTGTGGTTTTGTTTGGTTTATTACATTTTTCTCTAATGCGGCAAAACTCGTGCGTTAGCTAAAAATCCAATGGTAATTTGACACATGCAATATGTTTACTTTTATTGATGGCATCCTGTGTGGTCTAATTTATTGCAGGAAAATTAGGGATTCCTGTTAATAAATAATGTTCAACTGTGTCAATACGCATTTAATGAACGGAGTCAAGGGGAAATTACACAATTTTGTCTAACATACATATTTTTTGCCATGTTTCAAGAGCAAATCGTAATGCTAAATACAGGTGATGATGATAGATATGTTGTTTCGAAATCATTGCATCTTGTATCCAATAATGTGCGTTTTTTAGCAATGCTGGTAAAGGGAGCTTAGACTATAGAAGCGATATTATAGCAAATGGATTATTTTCATGTCCACCCAAGTCAATTATTCACAAGGGTCAAATGTCAACTGATTCTGTGTGTGAAATGGTGGTTCGTGGCTGCGGTCATTATCATTGTTTCATTCAACCCAAGTTTATACTGTTAGTTAGTTAGTTACCATCAACATCATTACATAAAGACATGGTAACCATACAATGAGTTTGTGGTCCACCATATGATCGCCAAAAACAGAGATGTGTTAACGCCCTGTGCATTGTCAATACTTCGCTTTGAATAGTCCTTCCAATTTCCTTAGTCAGTTGTATAGATACAAACTTCTCTAAATTACAAATTACTAAATTACAATCTATTTCTACTATACGGATGTTTTTGGGAGGAATTCTATAATAATGCTCGGACTTTTTCATTAGTGGTTGCGATTTTCGAGTAATTTGCCATTTGTTAAAATAGTTAGCTAGCTAATCCATACAGGAAGTAGATTTGATTAGTTTTAATTTGTAGCCGATTTTGTAGACGTCTAGTCTGTCATCCTACACTAATTGTTTTATAATTACAGTCCATAGTCTTGTGAATGAATGATGATCCCTATTATTTCATTGTGAGTTAATTTTCAAGTTCAATGAAAGGGAAGATGACGATTATAGTTGGTTTCAAATTCTTTTGTTTGACAACCTGTACCATTATTGGGCGTTTGCCGCTGTCTATAAACCAAATCATAATCTGTTTGTTTGTCTATTACTACTGTAAAACCTGGACTAAAGCAATTAGAATTGGTGTTCTTTTTTCTGTGCAAAAAAAGTTAAAACTTGATAGAATGCAGCGATGACAAAAGCATTTGGATGACTGATGACGGTTTTTATTTTTTGCTAAAAAAGTAACTACTCCTGTATGTATTGTACGATGGCATCAACTATGATGCAAGTCAAGGTTCATTCCAAAGGTGATTGTGTATAATGTAAGCCATTCATCTTGCATTAGTCACATTACTACAGAGAATATAGTTACTTACTCGTACATACTAGGAAGAAGAGTTTTTTGTACTGTGTAGGCAGTTTGTAGGCTGGTCTCTGCTATCAAAATCTGCATGAATTATCTATCATTCTGCTGTGGACTTAATGATCGAGTTAAGAAGATTCATCTGTGTCTCCATTGAAATTCAAAATGAGATTCTGTACTATTCAATAATTTAAGACAGTCAACTTTCTAACTAAAGAAATCTGTTTGATGTGTAACTCTCATTCCAATTGTAGATCCTAATTTAAATTACACGGGGGGTCAAAAGTTAAAGCAATTTCCTTGTCATATCAAAAAATTACTTTATTTTGAAGATTTCCATCGTAGTTACCAGGTTATAAAATGCTTTCATAAGCCAGAATAGATTATGCTGTCTTTTTTTTCAAACTGCCAATGCAAGATGTTTTCCAAATTAGGAATTGCTCGAGAGTCAGTCTGAAGATGACTAAAAAGTGCACGTTATGACGGCATTACCAAGTTGTAGAGCATTTATTATTGCTCAGTAGAAATAGACTCTGAAGATTTGTATGCGAAGCTTTTCCAGTTAGTCAGTTTGTGCACTTTTTATATTTTGCTACAAGTTAATATGTCCATGTGGGAGACACTATATGATCTCAAACACTAACTACAAACTTCTGGCTGGAGTTTCAAAGTGTAAAATGTTGGTTATATAGCCAGTCACTAGATACCTTGTCTTGTTCAGTTTTTTCTTCTTTGTTTGGCCGCTAGCCTTGGTCTTCATTTGTGCGTTCTAACTGACTAACTGAATGATCTACAAGCCATTATCATCATTACCTTTGTGCTCTATTGTCTGGTCTTGGTTCTTTTCAAACTATTTGTTAATAAAATGCTATGCATTAAAATGCAAAAACTATTCTGTTACATTGCACACGTAATAAATTAGCACCTTACCTTGTCCATGGTTTTCAATACCGAGGTAGTAGCAGTTATTAGCGTGCGCGAAGTAATTTCCATTCATGTTTCTGTGGAAGCGATAAATTTTGGGGCAATAAATAGAGAAAAACGGTAGTTTTGTCACGAACACACCCGCGCTACATAACATTATCTGTGCAAAAAAGGTCTCCAACATGTGTATTGCCTTTTTTCTTGTGATTTTTTTCTCTTCTTCTCGTGTATTTGGGAAAATAGTAATAGTTATAGTGAATTTGTAATATTAACGTATAGTTAGTTGGTTGGAAAGGAAAACGCGTCACGACCAAACCTGCATCGTATAAAGTGATATCAAATGGTAGTGTAGGATAAATTATAATGGTTTCCTTCACTATTGGTATTCTAACTAAAAGTAAGTATCGTTTGCAACAGACTCATTGTTTTGTCATTTCCTTGTAATTTGTGGTTTTCCTTAAAAAAGAGAAATGGTCATGATGGCATTATTTTCAGCTTTTATGTGCCACAATGGCTTTTTCGCTCATAAGAAATAGTGCGTACTGTGCGTTCTATAGTCAGGCAACACATTTTATTCACAACAGTCTGAAATCATCCCTTTTCTATTTTTACTCAGACGTGTATCTGTACTTGCACACTAATGATTGATAATACTAATTATAACTTTTTATGAGATCATTGCTTCATTTTGTACAGACAGAGTAATTTAGGATTGGCAAATATTTTTTAAAGGTGAAGATGAGTATCATCTGGGAGTATCGTTTGTTAGCTCCATTACATAGAGCAAGTAAGTGAGTGTGTTTGCCAACTTTTGGCGATGGGGTTAGTTAGTTCGTTAGGCTATAGTGAGCTAAAGTGGAGCCAAATATACGAAAAAAGCTTTTTAGTCTTCTCCTGTTGTGTCCATATAAAGAGTGCGGTACCGTTCTCTTTATTGCTCTATCTTACGAGTCACACTGGCATATCCCATAGTCACACATGTAACTTGCTATGTAGTGTGATACAATATTAGGGAGTTTGCGCTTTTACAAGTCAACTGACAAAACAAATACGAGTCCTATCTCGTTCACGTTAAACAGTTGTAACTTAAAGTGAACAAGATAGGACTCGTATTTGTTTTGTCAGTTGACTTGTAAAAGCGCAAACTCCCTATTATCTATCATGTACTCGTTTTGCCAGTTTCTTGGCTAACTTTCATGATTCCTATTTGTGCAGTGAGTCGCGTTTTAAACTTATTATATTTTGTAGTTTTTACAACACTTTTTTCCTTTACTATATATTTACTAGGACTTAATGCTAAAATGAATTTGCAAGACGAAGCAATCTAATATCATGATAAAGTACTTTTTTGTGTGAGAAAATTTGTACAAGTTGTCATTATCGTTGCTTTGGGCTCATAACTAACTAACTAGCTAATTGCGGCACTGATTGCGATCGTAATATTACTAATAATGTCGGTAAACTGTAGTTAGCAAATATCAATGTGAACTTCTCACTATCTGTGCTTACTTACTGTTTTCTCACTAACGACTAACTAGCTGACATTAATTCTATTGTATATAATTGGAGTTAGTAATATTGTTGATCCCGAAAAAAAGTTTGTAGACAAATAAATGAGTTGAACAATACTGGCCGTAACCTAAATACCTGAAGCCATGTTAAGCTACTGAGCATTACAAGCAAGGAAAATGAAATTAGATAGTTAGGTTATTTAGCCTTTAGTTAGTTGAAAATGGCTTACAGGGCTATGACGAGATTAATATTGTTTGCATCTAATGTGTCCTTTGTTTGTCAAATCGGTTGACAAATACAGCAGCAGCTGAAAATTATGATAACCAACCAAATTTTAATGGTGTGAAGAGAATTTAGCTATGGTTGAGAAATACGCGTCCTTATTAGTGTCTTTTTGTCAGTCACTATCTTTTTGGAGAAGGCCCATTTCTCATCCAGAAAAAGTGTCACTTAATAATTACTATTTGTATTTGTTGGGAAGGAAAAAAATCGGCTGGACTGAAATTTGCCCCGTGATTTTGTAACTAAAATCTGCCGTGTTTACATCATGTATTATTTGCATAAGTCTCTATATTCCCAAGGATAGGGTTAGCACACAGAAAACTAACTACTAATGGCTGTATTTATATACTATTCGTGTGAACCTTGGATAGTTTGGCAATTTGCACACATGTGTTTATTGGTGATTTCCCTTTGAAATGTAATTTACTCATTACATAGGTGTGTTTTCGTATCCCACTCAGTCAGTGCTCTCGTACTTTTGGTCGCTCTATTTTTATCCGTGGGCCAAATTGGACTTTGTGATGAGCCAATTGCATTTCCATTATCATAGACTGACTTTAAGATTTAGTTTAGTTAGTTAGTGAAGTTACAATGGGCTTGCACTCTGTGTGACCAAAAAGGAATCCCATATCTAACTAACTGATAAAAAACTATGGTTAACTAACGAACTAAGGTCTATTAATAATCATCATTATGGATTGCAAAGCAGATGGCCCTATCTAAGCTAAAAATTGGGTCACATGTTGTGTTGTCTCCGTTTCTTTATGCCCAGCGATGTAGTACAAAGGAATATGTATGATGATTGATCACAACAACATAAGAAACAGCGCTAAAAATAAGATAGTAATGAACTGATGAAGTGAGGACAATGAACGTGTGCTATTCATTGATGACAGAAATCCCCCTGTGCAGTGAATTAGTTGTACAGTAATCTTAACTAACTAAACGATTATCACTATTTACATTCTGAAATGCATTAAGCAATTGAGGCAGTCACTTTTGACAGGCTAATACTTTTAATGCTGTTGACTTTAGCTAAAAGCTTCAAATTTTCTAATCTTCTTTTTTTGGATTGAATTTCAGATATCGCCGCCTAGCGCTCAAATGGCATCCTGATAAAAATCCTGACAACCAGGAAGAAGCCACCAAACGGTTTAAAGAGATCTCTGAAGCTTATGAAGTCCTGTCTGATGGTAACTTACTTTTTGAACAATTAGTCAATGTGGTGTAAAAAAAATTATGTTTCACGCCTATGTGGAAAAAATTGCAGTCTTAGCATCATTCGTTATACTTACTTGTAACACTGTGAACTTTTAAGTATAGCTACTGGGATTATCTTGTGGCGCACTTTTAAAATGAACTCTTGTGTAATACTAAGCGTCTCTTGTGATTTATATGGTCGGTAAAATGTAAACCAATAGTTAGTTAAACTTTTTTTCCTACCATGATGACGATAATGTGTTTCATCGTGGACCAGAGAGATTTGTGTTCCAACTTTGGCCCACCTACCTAGCGAACTCAACTCCCATTTCTTTATAATACTGCCACTTACTTGTAATGCGGAAGAGTTTCAACATTTCTAGTTTAGTAACTTGCTATCGCTATAACCATGTTCAGCAAATAATGTGATACCATGTGTACTCACGTTCACGTTTTTTATTTCTTTGGCAATAGTTAGAGTTAGTTTTAAAGGCTTTTTTTTGGATGATTATGCAAGTTGAAGGGGAAAAATGAAAATATATAGCCATTGTCATTGTTGTGCACACGTTAGTTGTGTGCAGTATAGTAAAACGATATTGACTGAAGGCATGATTTGAAAATTTATTGCTTTTTCAGTTGGGTTGCAAGTCTCATTTGAATTGAATGAGTATTGGAAGATGTGTCATTCATTATGTTTGGAACCATGGTGGTATTATCAGATGAATGGTATCCAACTGAACTTATTTGGTTGGTTATTAATTATTGAGATTTTTAACATGTTGAGTTTCGCATGGGTTGAAAATTTAGTCACACAATTGTTTTTAGTTGAAAAAGTTCAAAAATTCTCATGTTTTTTTTTTGAAGAAACTGTAAATAGGACGCTTAGCGGTACCGTGTAAGAAACTAAGCGTGTAAAAGTTTTTATTGGACCTTTTAATACACACAGTAATGTGGATGTGTACGCTACAGGTGGTAGGTAAAAAACAAAGTGCAGAGTTCACGCATGTGAAGCCCAAGTTTTCGCTAATCATCCATAGGTAATAAGGTAGTAATGAATATTTGGTTTATCGGTTTCTTTGGAATTTATAGAGTCGAAACGAAGGGTTTATGACCGTCGCTCGGGTAGAAGCTCCAGAACCCATGCTTCAAGAAATTATTATGAGTCCCCGTTCAGCCGATATTTTGGTAAATCTATGGAGATGGGAACAAATCTCCTATTTCGTTATTCCTAACCCGTTAACAAAAAAAAAACGTAATTTTTTACCCTGGGTGAAACTAACTAACCAACAAAAACAAAATAATAAGCATATCCGTGGGGCTTAATCAGTATGATTAACTAACTGAGAGTGAGTTGTGAATGAATAAAGTTAGTAATCATCTTCAACAAGACATACCCCTTTACTTAATGAACCTTGAAATGTTGACTGATTTTTTTTTCACGACCTACGACAGACTTTGATTCCAAAGATACACTTGCAATGCAATGCATGTGCCAAATTAATTTATTTTGTTGACCTTTCCGCCAATTGACTGACTAATGGAATGAAACTTTCTTCTAACTAACTATTGAATTGGTCTGTACAATACAAACTGTAACGAACTAACTAACTAACTGTAACTGAATTGCTTTTAGAGGTTGGTTAGTTAGTGAGTTACATTTATGTGCACATTCTCGCCCAGAATGGAAATAATAGAGTGTCTGAGCCAATTTATAATTGTACCAAACAAACAATGGTGTGGGTTTTGTGATGCTTCTGCCTTGAAATGTAACCGTCATAGACGAAACAATATTAATAATCATATTTTGATGATGGAGTGACAAATGTAGCGATATTTTGACACAAGACTGGCACTTGTACAACAAACATGTCCAGTTATAGACAAAAGATTGAGATCTACAAGCTTGTTGACATTGTAGGCAGGAATTTATTTTATTTCGAGTGTTGCTCACGTTTACTATTATTAATAATGTTTGAGTTAAGTTAGCAAGTAGTTTGTTTTTTGCATTGACATTGACTGCGGAAAGCAAAACCAAATGGACTGAACTAATTTGAATGATCTGCTGACCCTGTGACTCCATGTGTGTGAATTATTATTCTTGTGCCAGCCTGTTGCTCACTAATAGTCATATTTTTATCAGCGGGGAACAAGTCGCATATTATGCAGACCCACGTTTATAGATTGTGATTAAAACATGTGCTCATCTTTTGCTATGCTTAAAAGGAAGTAACTTGTAGTTTCACACTGACCTCAAAGGAATGATGGATTATTTTGCTGACAGCTGTACAGAAGATTTTTCGCCTTAAACTAGAACTTTTGATCACATGTGGAGATTTCTATCTAGTTACTTAGTTAGTCAGTCAGTCAGTATGTGAAACATGTGTTTTTAGTTCAATAGCACTAAATAAAGGGGATGTGCTCATAATTTGAACTCTGTATACAATATAATAGGTTACAGTTAGATAGCATAAATATCATCATAGTGAAATTGTAAACCATGTCTGTGGGATCTAGAAACTGGACATGAAATGGGATGCATAAGTTTTAAAATGCAAATGTAGAATAGTGAATAACTCCCAATGGGAAACGGAAAATGAATTGTTGCATAGTGCAGAACATCAAGTCCTACAATGGGCGTTGTTAGTTTATTTCCCATTGTCACATTATATATTTGTTCGAACAGTTTGCTTTGAATACTAAACTAAACTATTCGCTTGCTCTAGTTAGTATAACTAGTTAGTTACGAATGGGTGTGTTCAAATATTCCAGTATACAGGTGTGTGGCTTAGTTTGCTGCAAAAACTAAGCTTTTATTTGAATCTGTTTTGAAGATTTCACAACAATACTCATTATGGAATCCAGACAGACGAGAAGACATTTTGAATTGCGAGTTCATTAGTATTCTTCAAAGGCGTGATTATTATGTCATGCCTGTCACACAGTAATTGAACCCAAAATTAGGTTTGGTTATCTTTTTGTACTGTTAGGTTAGGGTGCAGGTTTATTGAATTATGTATGAGTATGAAGTTTGGTGCAGAATCTTTACTGCTTGACGTGTCATTATCTTTTGTCACTCACTCATACTATTTGGTTAGATGTAATTTTGTTGGTACCAAAAATGCCAACGTTTCTAGTTTGACTGACATTTTTTTGCATTTACCTTTTGGTAGATCGTTGGCCACGCTTAGTTAGTTTAGACATCAGCTATAGACTCGATTAGAAAAGGAGGTCAACTTTAAAACTTTTGACGAGTGACATGATGGCGCAAATATCTCTAGTGGCAATAACAATATAATCACAGGGTCCTCTAACTTTAAGGTTGTGAGTAGGTGGGCTCAAACAAACTGACTTCTACTAGCCTTATGCTCACTATGTACAATGTACGACACATTATAATATTCAAAGGGTTTTAGTTAGCAAAAAGTTCATCTAATGAGTGTGCAGGCGTAATTATATTGCACTCACTAGTCTGTTTACTACATGGCCGTAATTTTTTGCCAACTTGGTCTTACGAGGAATATAATCTCAGATGAGCTGGCTACTTTTTAACCTTATTTTCAGGGGCTAGGTGGAAACTCAATCTGAAAATTTTCATTATAGATTTCATGGTGTGAAAAAAATAAACTAGATTGGATCTGTATGCTATGCATAAAATATGACGCTTTTGGTCAGGTTGACTGTTATTGAATGATTACGGTCATCCCAGAAAAGTATAGCTACATCCTTTTATTGTGGCCTTTCCAGATTGCACGAGATGATGATTCAGTTTGTAAGTATTGTAAATGTGTGTAGGTGAGCAGAAAGTGGACATTTTTCATACCTTTCTGGTTAGAGAAGGTTGAATAAATCTGTCACAAAGGGTAGCATCAGGAAAACTTTTATTGGTACGTATACTTTTAGCCAGTTAGTAACGTAATCGGTTTACCGGTTCTGAAAACATTTGCAACCAGATTTAGTTAGTTGGATTTGCAGAGACTCGTTTACTGTATACTAACAGCTAGTGTGCCATTTTTTGCAACCTAACTAACTGTTCAGAAGACTGATCTTTTTTGAGTGGGAGTATGACTAAAAAAGATGAGCACTTTGCATTCTAATGTATACAGGCAATATTTATTCCCAACATCCCAACTATGGGGTCAGCAGTTTGCAAAGGTGAAAAAAATAGAAACGATCATCAACAAATGACTTTTCGACTTTAGGCTCCTTAAAACTGTGACCATTTTGCGAATCTAATGCTCATGACTAATCTAGTTTTTGGGAACCGAACTTATCTGTAGTTACTAATTACAGTTTTAAATTTTATACCTACCTAACCTACCTACATGCACTACTCATTAAACAAATCCTTGAATCAAAATTAACGAGCTAACCAACATTCGTATGCCGCTGAAAATGCATTGAGTGGTAATAGTTGAATAAAACTGAACTAATGAGCAACGATTCAAGATTCATATAAATTAATGATGATTTTGTATTAATTTTTGTGCAGATAAAAGACGGCGAACATATGACACAACAGGACAGAATGGATTTGCATTCAACAATGGATCGAGTGGCCGCCGTAGTGATTATTTTGATGAATTCTCCTCCTTCAAATTCCGCACCCCTGAGGAAGTATTCAGAGAGTTTTTCCGTGGCGACCCTTTTGCTGACCTTTTTGACTTGCACTTTGGAGGAATCCAACATCATCGTCGGAGGGGTCGACATGATGAGAATAATCGAAGGAGTGAAAATTCGCTACAATCATTTTTCTCCTCCCCATTTGGCATGGGCATGAGTCTGGGGCTGAATGGCTTCGACATTGAGGACGATTTTGGCAGTTATGGCTCAGGCGGAGGTTCTAATTTTAGGAAAACCTCTACCTCAACTAGATTTGTCAATGGCAAAAAAGTTGTCACTAAAAAGTATGGGGAGACATTGTAAAGGAAATTTTAAAATTTGTCTTTTTTTTGGGGGGATTTGTCTAATGAATGATTTATTTTGTTTGTTTGTTGCAGAGTAATGGAAAATGGAAAAGAGACGACGACGGTATTTGAAAATGACGTTCTCAAATGCAAGACTGTACGGGAAGCTGGATATCACCGCTAACGAACTAGCTCCAATTCCTGTGTCTTTTTCTAAATGATTTTAGTCGTGTGCTATATAATAAACTATTGAACTCGCTGTAAAACGTTTGCTTATACTCACTACATCCACTCAAAAATATATACATTGATGATAATAATGGAGCCTTGTATCCCAAAATTGAAAAAATAAGACCAAAACATATAGTATTGCGAACATTTTTGTGCCCAAAACAAAATATTGGTCATATCAATAATTTAACCGAAGACTTACTGTTGTACTCATATTGGAATTAAAACAATACTACTCTATGTATTAGAAATATCTTACACCTTTATCATCATCACATATGATTAGAGTTACGCAACAGCTAGCAGTACGAACGTACCTTTTGAATTGATTGATTGATTATGAGTAATAGTACATTTTTGTACTTGTTCTGTTACGTTCCCTCATTGGTTTGTATTTATAAAAAAAAATTTTTCACATTTATCACATTGATAATGAATGATTGTGTCCATCCTTTCGTATACGGCTTTAAATGTAATTGAAATGAATGGAGGTGACTAACTAACTAACATACGTATCGCTAATTCTAATGTACGGCCCGAGTTTCACAAGAAAAACTATGATTGTTGTGTACACATGTAATGACTCACTATACACAGTTTTCGCACTGTTACTATAGACTATTATCATTGTTGCAAAGATGTACTCTTAATTATTATTGGTGAAGAATTCTTCTTTACACTGTTATTTATTCGTAATAATAATAATCACAGTATGTATAGTTATAAGTAAGTTATGAATAAGATAAGAGGCAGGCACAAAATATTAATATGTAGTGTGGAGAAACTAATAACTTGCACACTAAAACGTTTGAATGCATTTATTAAAACTAACATGGTGGATTTACCAATGCCTACTTTAGTTAATGGCTTTTCAGTTGGACTTATATTGTTTTGTTTTTTCGCTTTTCACCTTTTATCTCATCTCCTTGTGGTGAATTGTTCGATGATAAACATTATTTGAATTTGTAAAAAAAAATAAAGAAAAAGTTTGTTTTTGAAATACTAATATTGTGGTTTGGTTACTAATTCATTACTCTAGGGAGTCTAGTGTTGACTTGACTAATGATTAACAGGAGCATATATAATCAATATGCAAAGCTCAATAAAATCATTAATATTTGCTTTTCAATTTACTCACTGCCATTATTAACAATTCCGTTTTACTGAAAACTCTACTCTATCAATGTAACATGAATCGTCTTCAGATAACGTGCGGATTAAAAATTCATCATTAATGCTCATGCGATCAAAGTTAGATTTCTGGAAAAAGCAGATTGATTTTCGTGAAAAATGGCAAGTAGGAATTTTTGTAAAGAAAATTTTTAGTTTCGCCTTGGACAAGAAAGTAAAATAATTTTTAGTAAAAAAGTCATCTGTGATATTTAAGCGGTATTTTGCCGCCAAATGGTTTACTGATATGAGTACTGCGAGATGTGATCAAAACGTAATTGTGTTTTGACAAGAGATCGGAATGACAGCCATTTAGTCAATGGCGAGAATATAGGATTTTGTGTGTAGATTTAAAGTACAGTAGGTTCTCTCTATTTTGCTGGATAAAATGCAAAATATTTCGTCAGTAGAGCTAAAGCGAAACATTAAGAAATGTTTGGAAACATGAGAATACAACATATCAATGAGCGTAGACAAGTTTCTCAATTTGGTTGTGGGCATTTTTTCTACCTCTAATTTGGGAACTTTTTAATCATCTTTCAATGTATTGTGTTTTGCCTCCATATTTTAGTTGTTTTCAAATCCTAGTTTCTATGCATTGGGTCATATTAAAATACTAGTTCAGTTTATATTTTTAGTCAACAATAATGATGAAAAAATTAAGATATAGCCCGACATTTTTGTTACACATCGCTTTGTTCATATTACCTGCTATTACTATTAAATTAAGCCTTAAGCCTATCAGGCTAAAAACAATGAAATAAACTTGAATTTTTTAGAACATAGACTCGAATTATTCTATGTTTGAAAACATCAGGTGCATCCCAGATTGCTTATTTTCACAAACACGAGTTTATTATGTCAACAATTGGAGTATAACACAAACGTTTAATAGCACGATATAACTTAAAAATGCGACATAATGAATAATTAATTGCGTGAATTATGAAAGTAAAGTCATTTCTACCCAACTTAACGAATTCACAATAGCATACAAATAACTTTTGTATAACAGCGCAGCAGCTATAGCTAATCATTAAACAATGATTGAGATCCATTAATGAAACAATACACAAGAAGGTGTTACAAAGGTGAGTAACAATATATATTTTGTTTTAACTAACTAACTAGCACGACAAAAGTCCGCATATAGCGAATAACTGTACTATATTTTCAACATCCAGAATTAAATAGCTAAATTCAGCTTCTCAAACAACTATACTAACTAACTCTAATTTGTATTATCTCCAGGACTAACATGGGAATACATTAGGATATTTACGACTTACAACACGCTTATATATAATTAACTAAAGCAGGTTAGCTGAGTGCGTTAGTGTGCCCTTAAAGTTAATTAGTTATGAGTTCAAAAAACATCAAGACTGATAATCTCTCAGTCAGTCAATTTCTCCAAATATCCGTTTCCAGTATACAGCTCTCTTGAAAATCATTTTTACATTCCAATACTTTCAAATACCACACGTCAAACATACCAAAATTATAATTTCACACAAATAATATATTTCCCACTCACCACTTTTAAAGTCGTACAATGAGCATTTTCAGATTTAGAACACAAGAAAAGAAACATATACAATCTTATAATTCTTAATTCTAAAAACCCACGAATTTGCTACCTCCTATGTTTATCATCAACAATTCATTAACAACTAGTATGGTATAGTAAATACAACATTCACTGACGGTCGTTCACACTAGAATAAATATGATTTCTCCCGATTTTTTTCCCAGCAAAGCTAAATACGACAACTAAAAAATTAACTATCCGTTCTGTAGTCATAATTTCATTTCGAGATGAAATATTTTACTCGTCTGAGCGACTCTCCTCATTGGTAGTAGGTAGAGTTGACATGTGAGTGGACAACGTGTCCAGTTGAGATTTCTTCTGAATAGATTGGATATAACTTTGTGACAAGATGTCTCCTCCAGCTGTCCGAATTTGGTACAGGTATCGGTACTTGGCTTGACGCGCCAAAGCCCGCTCTTCTCGTGTCAAACGTCTCCGGGGTGGTTGACGTTTTTTGTATGGATCTGGAATAAACAATTTTAAAACATTAGAGTAAACCAAAAAACATTGTTTCTGCTCGTATAATGTTCTTTTAGTAAGAATGAATCCATTGCCCAACCATAATTTGCTCACAAATACACACAAACATTATTTCACAAGCTAATTAATACATACTCTTAAATTATTAGTTAGGTAAAGTCCTACGATGAGTTACATTTTAATTTTACTTATGCTATGTATTTTAAAACTAATAAACTAAGACATAGTAGTAGACATTATTTGGTTGTTCGGATTGTATGTAACTTTATTTAAGTGACATAAACTAAGACATGACTTACAAGTCTGGATGGTGAATCCCCTCGCAGTGAGAGTGGCTTGAATGAGGACTCCAAAAATGACAAGGACTGGCCACAATGCAAGCATGAGCCAAGTGAACCAGCAAAACTGAACCTCCTGTTTCTCTTTTATATGGGCCCACATCCAGTTGGCTCCCTTCAGCTTCTCCATAAAGTAGTCACAACAGACTGACATCCCAGCCCCACCGATCAGGGAAGTTGTCAATATTGTCAGGGATGGGAAACAAACATTTGCAACCGCACCAAAGAGTCCAGCTCCTAATCAGTTAAAAAAATACAGAGTATAAGAGCGACTGTCAACAAGGCATGAAAAATATATTCTCTTATTTCTCTTTGGGGGAGCAGTGACTTTCATAATCACAATCATGATGTGATTTTATTCTCATTGAACTCTTTTTAAACTATCAGAGTGCCGATATTAACTACTACGTTTTCACATCCTCATAATTGTTTTATATAAAAAAAGTAAAACAACGTAGAAGCCTGCCAATATGATTCTTTTACGATGATTTAGCTGCCACCTGACAGCAGTAAAAGATCTCTCTCCACTTTTTTACTATACATCAAATGCATTTGTTTCATGTTTGTTTCTATAACCCATGCAGTAAGACCTAAATCTCAAGTTTTGCATAGGATAAGAATATTATTGTTTACCAGCTGTCATTGTCTAACCAAAGTAACTTACACGTGTGGACCCAGCTAACTGGCTGACTAACATAAGCATATCGTTTATGCTCATGCATATGCTAATTTGACAGCAGCTAGGAAGTTAGGAGCCACTTGAGTTGAATCAGATTCATTATTATTATGCAATGGGAGCAATCCTTTACTTACTCACGCATCATGTTTCTATCTACGACGAGATACAAAAAAAGAATAAAAGAATAGTGTGCTTATGGTGCGTACAACATACTAACTATGCAACAAAGCATAAAGTACTGGATTTTTTGCCTCTCAAGAGGTGGAATAAGATTTATCGCATCCAAGCCCGTATGTATTTGAAACTAAATTCTCTATATGCAAGTAAGAAAATACAATTAGTGAACATTTTCAATGATTTATGAAGTTACCTAGTAAAAATATGATAGAAATCCAAATGGAGTGGCCAGCCGGAAAAAGAATCATGGCAGATAAACCCAGCAAAAGTCCTGAATGGAATCCTAAAGTGAAGAATCCCACATACGGGACGAGCAGGCAAATTAGTCCATACAGAAATCCAGAGAGAGCTGAAATACCTGCAATAATTCGCACTAATGTTAACAGATGATTGTCCACAATTTTGATCAAATGAGCAATTAGAAATCCATACCAATATTCCCATACTGTGGAAGTAAATCCTCCTCTTGGCAAACTAGAAAAACTATGACCAGTCCAAAAGTGAAGCCCGTTATGAACAGTACGGCTTTGTAACATCTGTAGCCTATGTCAAACGAAAAAAATAAAGTCAAATAACCAACCAAAAAAAGCTACAAAGATATCTTAATGAGTAGGAGAAGTCAATCAAATCATCAGAATAAACAACGAACGGCGTACCAAAGATGCAAAACAAAACTCCAAAAATGAAGATCGACAGAGCGACCACAGATATGGCAGGGTCGTATGAATGATCCAATGTGGAGCATTCATCAACCGTTCCATTCGTAGTTTTCGTCACATTAGAATTGTGCACAATTCCAATAATGTCATGAAGAATATTTGTTTCATTTAGGGAAATCTCATCCCCCGTTGCGGAAAGATTATTATTCTGCAAGTAAATTCCAGCAGTCGAGTTCCAACTCAATGAATTCTCAAAATCAACGCTGCTTTCCGTTTCCATTGTGCTCAATTTTGTTCCACTTTTGTGGTATCTTAAATTTGCGACACTTGTTTAACTTATTCACACTGTGGCACACTGCACATTTTTTGTTCATTAACATTTAAGTAGACTATTAGTTCACTTCATTGTCTGCCTGAGCAAATGCTTGAGCCCGTTTTGTGTTTAATCCAATGATAATTGTAGCATCCATTGTTGAGCTGTGGTCTTGTGCTGCAAAACAGCATGAAAAAAGTAATCAATATAGGACACACGTTACTTTCAGGACTAACTAACAACTAAACAGATACATTAATGAGATTTGAGTTAGTAAACTAAACTAGCTATGTATAGTGTCAATGCGTTTGAGGTTTTCAATGTACACCACACTAACAACACAAACTCACTATCGATTTTAATTCACTTTTTTTGCGGTTACTGTATAACCTAGGATTTCGTGTAGAACTGCAGTTAACACAGTGTAAAGCGTGCATTCAACTCTCGCAATAAACACACAAGATAGCTATAAATACCCGTCACAAATTCTTGTACACAAGATTGGGCTTAAGCCGCGTGGCTGATAAACAAATGGTACACTTTGTTACTCACTTTGTTGTTATTATTATTGGGCGTAGTACTTTTTGTTTGCGGTTTTAAACACACTACAAGATATTGGACGTCTTTAAAGATAGGCTTACTAACCGATTGGAACAAATTGACCAAGCTATATGCAGATTTGATTAACCACCGCATTCATTAATATTCATATGATGGCCCCGTAGTTAGCAAGTTAGTTAACAAAAACAATGTACAATTTACATTCACTCCATACGAAAGCTATAGTAAGTGAATCAATGGATCAATCAACGTCACTCACTCAGTTCATGGACACAATTAATTGCGCTTTTACGTGTGTTGTTGTGCACTATTGAAATTGATAAGTATATTTGCAGGCCTAGAGAGCCACCCCATTAAATAAAGAAAAATGTGATAAATACTCGACGTAATCAATTGAATGTGTGCTCAAATCCTTAAAACATGACAATAGTCAGTTTTTACACGGGAGTGAGAACATGTACACTTCTCACATGAGCTTTCTTCCTCTTTTCAAAGTAAACACAACACTCAAGTGTGAGATTCTTTTCTTCTTTTGAAAACAGCAGAAACAAAATCAGTATTATCCAAATGGAACAATTTTCGGGTGCCCTACAAATGTCAGTTTCTATCCACCAGCTCAAAAACATAAATAGTAAGTAACTAATAACCGTAATCGTGCCGTAGAGGTCTAGTTCTCATAAATGTGTATATTTACAGCCATGTGGAGTGGACAGACGATAATATTTCTACACCCCTAGCTAGCTTATTATAGCTAGAGATAATATGCGGCTTAGCTAACCAGAAACCTTGATGCATGATCTTTTTGGCTGTATACTCTGCGTTACAAACTGAAATGGAAATGACGCCTAGTTTACTATTATTATGACAAGCGGAGAATGGAAATATGCCAAACAAACACGATCTTGTGTATTAAATTCACATGATGTGAAGAATCTGCTCATTGTTAGTGAAATGGCTGTCCGTTCTGGCTCACTTTTCCGTTACTAATCTCTGTACAATAATAATTATTTACAGGCTAGAAATAGATTTTTCATTGCCACACATTGCCTACAGACTGTTTTACTCAGTTATTAAGCTACAAATCAAAACGAACATCAACTTATGTAACAAACTAACAAGAATTCCCAAGTCTCAATTCCTTACCATTTGTTGTATGCGCAAACGTAACAAGTACGAACTACGACTTTTCCGTTTCTTACTGAAATATTCAGCTTTAGTATCTTTGAAGTCTATATTTTTGAACACTGAACATTCACTTAACTTTTGGGGATCCTTTTTCCTTCACTCACGGGGACTTTAAATGAATATTTTATAAAATTCTAACAACTCAACTATTTTTTCGCTTCTACCTACAACCTAGGACGTACGTAGCGACTGACTGACGGAACTATACGGTATGTAACTAGCTAACATAGTGAGGGAGTTGAGTTATACAAGTTCTCCACTGCTACTACTGCACCACTATTTTACCGAGCCCAGTCGATTGCACTTGTTCTCATCTTTACTGCCCCTATGTCAGCCGTCAGCTGAGAATGATACGGACTGGCTACCATTGTAGTTCCTTCTACTTTTGAGTACCTCTTTCATCAATACAATGACTCAGGCAAACTTCCTACCACGCATTGTAAGTACTTACTTACACTTACTTAAAAGGGTCTTGCTCATCTGCTGGAATTATTTGTGTGGGCCTTCTAAATAAACTAAATTACTGACTAAACTCCGTCTTGGATTCGGAATATGCACTTGGAGAAATGAGTAGTAAAGTGCAAGGGTTTACAAGTAGGGGTGGTTTTTAATCGCCTTTAGCCGTTTATGTCTCATGCAATGTGTATGCTTTGCATAGTCAACGAACTAATAAAGAACTGGTATATAGCTGATTGAAAGTTGTCGACAAAACTCTCCTTTTGCATTTCGCACTTTTTGGGGGAGAGAATATTTAACATTGACTAGGGACCAGAGGTCGCACTATGGGAACTATTGATTTCATTATAAGCACACTTTTGGTGGATATATGAAAGAATTGCAACGTTTGCGAAATCATGTGACGTCTACTTTGAAAATTGAACCTAATGTTCCGTTTTGCAATCTAAATATGGCGTTTAAAGCATTGGATACACTTATTACTTATTATGGAACATTTGCACGCATATGAATGCATACACTTTCACATGCAAGTTCCCAATTAAAATGTTATAGCAAGCTTATTCACTATTTTTAGATTATTCACATGAATACTTTGCATATGGAAGAGGAAATATATTTAACTGAAGGGCGAATAAAATCCTACGTTTACTATTGATAAGGAAGATCACTATTGCTATTGCTTTTGCTCATTCACTTACTCACTTGCTTACAATGCATTTGTGCTCTGTAGCTTTGCCAGCATAAAGTCATGTTGGTTCCCAAAGGGTTATAATACTGTATGTAAGTTGTTGAATCTGATCTTGCTCAAGTTTATAGCTCGTGTGTAGAGCAAAGTAAAATCGATTCCACATCTTCCATGCACATGCACAGAAATGAGACGGAGCACAACTTTGTCCTTTCAAACTATAACACTTTTTTATCCCACAGACTATGAAAGCATGCTGCAGACGACAGATTAGCTGTGAACTGTGAATGGTAACCAAATGGGCATCAGTCGTAGTTTTATTCAATTCAATTCACACTTTAACACTTACTCTTCTGCTCCAGTTATTCCAGTTAGTTAGAAAGCAGTGGTTTTCATGTCAGTCCTCAACATGTGCTGGAATCACTTTTATGATCCCACTGCTGATTAAAATATATGTAGCAGCTGGACTTTAAAACCAGTAGTATGTTTTTTCCGCATCCTTGATTTGAGTTTATACAAACCGGACGTTTTAATTAAATTTGTAACTCAAAATGCGAACATCATCTGTACTGCAGCCGGCAATTAATTAAAGGATCGGTTTTTCTGCTATTGTGTTTCCTTTTTTCACAAGACTGCATTTTGGGAGTGTGCTTAAAAAGCTGCTACTCGAGACAAAGAACTTTTTGATTATATTTTCATGCAAAAAATTTAATCTAAACGGCTAGATTTTTTTTGCACAGTGCACAATCTGGTAGGCACAAGATATTCCTGTTTTTAAGGCAATCTATCAGCTGGACACGGCTGTAAAGTTTGGTAAATCGTTTTATTAGTTCAAATGAGACGGTCACCAGATGATTCCTATTGACTTTTATGTGTTTGAAACGATTCTTTTCTTTTCTTTCTAACTAACTTGCCCACAATCCTATACTTATCCAACCTATCTTTTGCCATCTGCGTCCTGACGGCTCCATTTAGTACAGCTTTGGTTAGTTCTCATTGGGTCGGTCATTTAATTGTAAAATGAGCCAGTTTCTAGGGCACTTTTATTTTCTTTGGCACCATCCCCTTTTTCTGGCTTTCTTTGTCCAGTGTACGGACTACAGTTTCTTTGGAACTAGCTCATCCTTCATGTATGAAATCCAGCTTTTGGGACCTGAATAGTAATAATAATTTGAAACTACACATGGTGAATTCTTGAGAAAATCTCTTTGTCCTTTTATTCTATTCCCCGTATTTTTCTGTGTGCCTTACATCCCACCCAATCTAACTAGTGAGAAAAAATATTCCTTCCTTCTCACACAGATGCAAACATGCATGGACTCTCAAGTGAGGTAATTTGCTTCCAAATCCCATTTCATGCGTTGTGTACAAAGTAAACGAAGACTGCACTTTATGGATGTTTCATGAATCTGTAAATATTACATTCATTACACCTAGCTATTTGGCTCATACTCAAACTCAAACCGTGTCCATTTTGAAACATTTTGTCTCTCATGAAATTTTCCGGCATTCTCATCAAAATAGCTTGTACACATTATATAATGTCGTGGGGGTGGTATGCTCAAACAGTTTGTTAAAGCTTGTAATAAGTAATCAAGCCTGTGTCATTTTCTCACACATAACTTTTCACTAACTACAAACCGGGAGGGAGGCCATAGTATGTTCATGAGTGTGTATAAAACTGACATGGTTTGGACACGTTTCAGTGAATGCGCCTCCAAAGGAAACGGGGAAGGTCAATAGCTCACTTGGCATACCAGAGCCTTTTTTCTTTTTCTAGCTAACTTATGATTTTTTCCTCTCTTTTTCCCTCCACCTACGTTCAACGGCATTCCAAAGGTGTGCACACTAAATTGCTGATTAATTCCCCCAAGGGGTAGTTGCCTTCATAAAAGTGACTGACAGTTTTCCCATATCCAGCATGATTGCATGTGCATAAAAAGTTGAGAAGCTGATTGTTCCCATGTGTGAACAAATGAGTATGCAGTTGGTATGCAAAGCAAAGTTAGGCCAGTTAGTCTCATTCCTTATTAAGGAATTCTTTTTTCATTTGCACATGTATTTAGTCATCCATTAGTTTTTGTCTTGTTCATACCAGCTAACTAACTTTTTATGAAAGCCAAATTGAAGTATAAGCAGTTAAATTTAATTCTACTCATCATCTTACAGAGGTAGCCAGTAATTTTTAAGATGCAGCAAGCTCTCGAATGTAAATGTTCGTATTAGCATTGTATATTATAATATGAATGGCCAAGGAATTTAATATTTTGTATGTGGTAGCAGTCCTGTTTTTCATACAACATAAGAAAGACGAGTTTACCTTTTATGTTCCGTTTGTTGTTTGAAGAGGATGATGAGTAGACCGGAACTGGCTTCCCTCCTACCTTTATAACAATCTCATTTTTCATTTCCCATGTCTAACTAATGTACGTTTGAAGAAGCATGCAAAAAATTGTAGGGTGGGCAACTTGGTTTCTACCTTGGTTTCATTTGGCTGCCTGATAACGCAGCTGAAAGTAAAAATGTATACAGTTTTTCTTCCTTGTTCATTCTTTTCCTTGTAACTTGTACTTTTGTAAAAAGATTGCACGAAAAGTATGAAATGAAAGGTTATGATTTTAATAATGTTTCAACTGTTTTAATGCTAAACTCATCACGTTTATTTTGGCAACTAAATGAATATATATGTGGTAAAACGCTTAGCTATTGCATACAGGTGTGCCCAGATAGTTTTCTGCAGGCCATAATTTGCGAACTTGTAGAACTCAAATGAGTGTATTAAAGACCACATAGTGCAGTCACAATGCAGGAGAGGGAAACGATAATGGTTCTACGTTTATCGCAACTGACTAACTAACTACAGAGTGTAATCACCCCTGCAATTAACAATGTTCATGATGAGGGCAAATGAAAATATCCTACTACAATACAATAAGCTCTAGAAACATTTCTACTGTACGGGTGGAAATTAAGTCATTTCATTATTGTTATTAGTATTCCATCATAATTGCTTGTTACCAGTCTGAATACAAGCTTATATCAGTAAAGTGAGGCATGGGTAATGCTTATTTTTCACAACAAACATTGACAGAAATGAGGTTCGAATCATATTTCAGGTAATATGCAAAGTAGTGCAGACTTGTAAGTACAATAGAATGGCATAGTTAGTTAGTTAGTAAGCTACATTGGAATCTAATTGAGTATTACTGACTGAGCCAGAAAAGTTCCTTTCAAGTTTTTTTGACGTACTATTGTTTTATATTTCCAATAAACTGGTTGAACAGTTCAATTCTGCGTAGAAGCCCGTTATGTGTGGAAACTAGGTGTATGTATTTGTTGTACGACCCATTTTGATACCGTATCATATTCATTGCATGCAATATGGTTAATGTCAATGTTATGAGACAAACACAAGGTTGGTGGTTATAGTTAGTTAGTTGGTCAGACACTTCTGGTATGAGGGATTTTGCTACGATAAATAATAAAGTATTTTTCTTGTCCATACAATTTGACCCTGACGACACCTTGTGAGATGATAATATTATGAAACTGGTTTTTAAGGTACTACGTTTGTAATTATGAAGACATTTTTTTTGTCTACAAAAAGTATTATTATTAGCAGCACGGGCAACGTGAAATATGCCAAATATTTCACTTCATATCTACATCTACCTACGTCATACAAGGATATTTAAGAAGGAACGGAAAAATGACATTCTGTTGGGTACATTCCAAAAATGTATCACATTTTTGTTCGAGGGCATTGCTCTACATTTGCTAGTCTCAAAAATTAAGCACTGTGAAACCAACCCAACTAAATATTGCAAGTAATCAATACGCTAAATCCAAAAATAACATTTCATTCATTCCGACACTTTCTAATGCGTGCAAATAACATTGGTTCTATATACAAACAGTTTCTAAAAGTAAGTAACTAACATTAACATTAAATAAAATTGTACACACTCACACATGTCAACCACTTTTCCTTCATGTGACATTCTCATTTCCGCTTTGGGATAACAAAAACACGTTTGACTTATTGAAAAACGAAAATATAACAAGGATAACAGATTCGTATTGGTAAACAAACTACAAAGTGAGTATAAGTATCAGAACTTGCGTAGTCGGTTTCTATTTCCTATGTGGAATTAGCCAGTCCATCATGCTTGTCTTTTTGAACGGTTTTTGTTCACACGATTGATCCGCTTCGTACATTTGCAATTTATCTAATCCCAAAACTTGCAATGTGTGTCTTGCTTGTTGCATCACTTCTAAAGATGGTCGTCGTTCTCTGGTCAGCAACCACACTGTTTCTATATAGTGTAATGCCAACAAATAAATAAAATACTCATTAGTCTATTGTCTGCCACGTTGCCAAAAGCCACCTTACAGCTATCCATCACATATCACATCATCCATAATCGTAGGTCTAACTAAAGTCATAGTTAGTTAGTTAATGATTCGATATTGTTAAGCACCATAAGTTGGACATGTGTCATAAATTGCAGTGCAATTGCTGTTACGCAAAAGACTTAAACAAAACTGCAAATTAATTGCAATCATTAAACTCGACCTAAGTGGGGATGCCCATCATATTGTTATTGTGTAAGGAGCAAGTCTGTTGAGCGTGTTTTCAAAGCATATTTTCGATATGGACGATTTGATGGTTAGTTAGTAAGGCATAGGATTATAGATGGCGATGTTAATTACAAATTACAGGTGTAAAGCTAATTGGAGAAAACGTACCGTCCACATTGCCCATCATATTGATATTACACATGTATTCGATGCCAAAGTTGTCATAATCCGTAGCCAACACACGGTAGTGCTTTTTCATCCCTGTAAAGTGAGAGTTGAGTGACAGAATTATTGTTATACAGCTCTATACCAATATGCATGAAGTCAGTTAAAGTGTCAGAGTTGGATTAATATTTCGTTATAATCCATGTAATTTGAGTTATAAAAACTTACATGGCATGGCTGGCACGTTGTACATGAAATCAGAAGGATCGTGAATTGGATTCTCAACCAGTATGTTTGAGAAGAATGTATTTGGTGCATTTGTTCTGCAGTTAACAAAACCCGATAGGAAATTGAGATTTTTGGTATTTTGAAAATATAATTTAAATTTGAGTTGCTTACATTCTAGTAACATAGTCCATACGAAGTTTCAACTTTTCAGGGTTAGTTGCATCCCTGTAGTAAAATGAAGACCAACATTTTCCAGGTAATTCTGATACTGAAGGTGTTTTCTCCATTTGCCACCATCGACCTAAATACTGTTCAAGTGCAAATGAAAATGCATTTAGCTTTTGGACAGTATATTTAGTTTGGCAAATGTTGAATGAGTAGCTACTTACTCTATCTACTTCAAATCCAATTAAAGGTGGGTACTTATTACACAAGTTTTTGCCCGCCAAAACACACACACATGCACTAAAGAAAACTAGAAGAACACACTGGACACTTTTGGATGATCCCATGTTGGCGTCACGATGTGAAAATTGAGTCGCCACTATCAAAATTCACTGAAAACAAAGTTCGAGCTCAACTGAATATAGAGCGAGACTGACTTAAACTGTAGACTGCGATTTTCTCATCTGAGCCCAAGAAATTTTTACATCGAGTATAATAACCCCTGATGAGAAAGGGGTGAGTGAGCAAACTATATTTTATTATTCCACAATTAAATTCATTCACACACTAACTTACAATCACATGCGTGTGTTGAGACAAAAAAACAAAACACAGTGTATATCTTACTTTAAAATCTCACATACTAACTTAAATCGTCATCATACTGTATCTAACTAACTAACTAACTAACTAATGTATATACTTGAGACAACAATGTATCACACTGATTCCTATAATAATGGTAACTAACTAACTTTCACACTGGCCCGATCATGATAATGTTATATGACTATTACTAGAAACCGGATTTTTGACCTGAAACTAACTTATGGTGATGGTAAGTTAGCACCTCGTATGCATAATGCATTTTTTTCAGTCTAAATCATGACTAGACCTAAAAGAAGATTTTAAATGTGCATGTGTGGGATGAATATCAAGTGAAAGGAAAAGTGATTAACATTCGTTTAAAAGGTTTCTTTAACAAAGGGAAACAATTATAGTGTTAAATTGACATTTTTTTGGGCTCACATAAGAGAAATCTTGGGAATTTGGCAAAATACCGTTTTTATTTGTGAGAAAGTCATCAGAAAATGTTACCAAAACGCATCACGTAATACTATAATAAGTAAGCAGTAAATTTATCCCGCAGTTCATTTCTTAATATTATGGTTCAATAGTTTTTTATTGGGTTCAATGATCAACAGTTTCGGTTGGTCTATTTTTTCCTGAAACTTGTTTGTGTTACACCAACATCATGCTTTAACTTTTACTTTTAAAGGCAGCGCCAATTTTTTCACATTGTGATCACATAAATTTTAATGAATATTAACTATAGGGAGGTGAAGCATTCTAGAACGTTCTTTAGATGCATAAATGTTCACAGATGAGATAAATTGAACGACTTTCGCTTTTTGTCAGTTGGACACATAAACTTGTTAACTAGCGTTTGTCACTCACGTTTTAATTATATGTCGTCATCAATGCGGTGAAAAAAGTTTCCTATACTTAAACTAGCCAGTTTCTCTCTTCTCGCAATGACGAATATTTGTTTAAATCATTTCATATTCAGAGCAAATATATTGTGTAAGTCAAATTACTTGAAGTTCATAGAGTTTGGATTCTGAACTTTTCATGAAAGATTGTGTACAGTAACTCATTGTGTGGAACAAATCAAGGTAACATGAAACGATCTGAATAGATGAGAAGCCATATTCAGGGAGCAATTACCGGCACGAAGGATGAAATTATGTTTTATGCAACTCCACATATCGTCATTTGCTTCACTGGTTATCGAATTACATACAGGAGGATGCAGGTTTTCCGGTATCACCAAAGAAATCATATCTTTGTATGAAGATGCAGCCAAGGTTTAGTGGGTTTCACAGATTTCCTGTATCCGATAACAGACGAGAAAATTGTCTTATGGATGGGAAGATCGTGAAGACAACTTGGCCTAACTAAATATCGATCTCATAAACCTTTACCAAATTAAACCATAAGCCATGCAACCGATGAATGGGAGTTCGTGTAAATAAAATGAAAAACTACTTCATAAAAAATGAAATCTGAATATTTTCCGATTGGAAATGTTGCATAACTGCTACAGAAAAAATACTTTAGGAATAATAATGATAGTAACAATTAAAAGCGTAGTAATCTAGATTGCACTTAAGTGTAAATTAGCTAGTTGGCTTCGTTTCAATATTTCTTCCATCCAGTTCCAGGTACAAATAATTTGCATATTAAAAATATCCTTGACTTGTCAGTGCAATTACTGGCAAAAATACTTGCCAGTTTTGATATATTTCCAGCTATTCCCTTCATTCATAACATACAGATTACGTGACCACAGGGTTAAAAAAAATCTCCACCTTTTAGCACGAGCAACGAGTACCTCTAATAATATTATGGAAAATGGAAAAATGCAAACCAAATGGCTCGCACTTGCACGCATCTAAATATCCGTATTCAACAACTAAAGTACATGTAGGGAGCTCCCTCACACACATAATAGTGTATAGATAACCACTAGATAGCTTGTTAGTTACGTTTTCAACTACTCAACAATATGCAATGTAAACGGATGCTTAACGATTATCTACGGTGTTATTATATAGTATATTAAATTTCAAATATCAGCCTTACTTTTAGTTTAAAACAACCGCAGGAAATACCCGATTCTCGCAATAACAATTTACTTTTTAAACTGAAATTAAAACATGACCTTATATTGAACACCTACGAATAACAATGAGTCGTGCATTTTCAAATCTGCGATCGAATTGTTGCAGTTAAATACAGCATAAATTATTTTTATGACAACTGTTTTAAATTGACCAAGCCCACAAATTTTCAGTAAAATCTACTTTGTTCCAATTCTGAGTTTATAAAATGAGGATTAACGGCGAGGTAATAGCTACATTGCTTTTATTATTTTAGAGGTCATATTCACTCCAGCAGCTTAGTTTTCCAGTCAGCTGGAGGAAACATACACTGCTAGGTTAGTCAACTAACTCACATAATAAAGTTTTCTCCTTTTCAGTTTAAATTTCGTACTAGATATTTCCTGTTTGCATTTAATATCAATTTTTTAATGCAGTAAGGAAAGAGTATAGCATGCAGAAAAAACATATTTCTATTCAAGAAAAAGTCTGATCAATGTGTGTATTCTGTAATCTTTGAACTCTGCATGGTTATCGCATTTTCTGTCAATTTTAACGTGCAGCAAATTTTTTCCTACATACTCTCAGTACAAATCGTCAATAGAACATCTAAACATTGAATACCAACGCAGTATTGACCAAAACGTTCAGTATTCAATATTTCGTATTAGCATTTATTTGTACGGCTAAATCTTCAATTCCATTTTATCACCTGAAACAAGGTAAGTAAATGCATACTGAGTGAGCTAACTGAGTTTAAAAATTTATTTCAAAGAAAATTTTATTTTGTAGCCAAGATAAGTTTCATTTGCGATATTCGTAAGTTTAAATGCCAATCCGGCGTTCAAATTTTGCATTCATGCTTTGTTTTTCAGTGCACTTGCGCAGTAAATAGGACGCGTTTTTTATCATTGACGATTGACATTTTCATTCAATGTTTGAGACTCTAGATACTTTTTTTGTACTTTTTTTGTAGAAATTTACCAGGAATAGAATCTTTTTGGATTTGCCAGCACTGCACTCTTTCAGATGGCAGAAAAATTGCCGATCGTGTATCACAGCCTAGCCCAAGTTGTGCGAACTTTGCGAGCATCCAAGGTACTTAATGATTCACTAGGGGTAATAAAATCCAACTCTGTAGTCATATAGTATTCAGTGTGTTAATAATATTATTTAGATCGGAAACTCACGGGAAGTGAAGCAGTTATTGCAAGTTAGCTCTACGGGTGGAAATGGCGTCCTCGATCCGCAATCATTTCTCCCTCGCCCTATTAAATCGGCCAAACCAAAGATCCCTTTTGTCGTTATAGAAGGACTGGATGGGAGCGGTAAGTTGTAAAACTTTTACATCTTCTTTACCATGCAATTAGGGCCATAAATGTACCAACTCTAGTTTTATTATTCATCCACTCACAGGGAAAACAAAAGTGAGCACTTCATTGAATGAGCAGCTAGGAATGGAACTACAAGGAACGCCGCCCGAGCGGATCAAATTTTTAAAGCCATTTTTTGATGACCAGACTGAATCTTTGAGAAGAGCTTATTACTCCTTGGGGAATTATCTGGCTGCTCAAGACATTATAAATTCTACGTTCAAAACTGGCATTGTTATGGATAGGTAAGGCAACACCAATGCATTATCTATGAAATGAAATGAAAATTATCTATGAAACTATGAGAGTCGTAGTGAATAATTTTTTTTTGTATTTCGAGCTTTCCGTGCAAGTAGCGTTAAAATAATGCAATTAAATGGTGTACATGCCATAGAAATACTCTAAAAGAATTACTCCGTCGTAAAGTTTGTCCCCTGATTTTGCATTGAATGGGAAGTAAACGACAAGTAAAAAATTCAATTCATCCTAATTTCAATTATTATATCTATTTCCCGAAACGTTTATAACCAGAATGCTAGTTTGGTCTGAGCTTCGCTTCGCCCCAGTCCAAACAAAAATTTCGGAGCTCGGCTTCAGTTCACATTAATTTTTTGGAGCCCCGGTCCGCTCAAGTCTGATGTGAAAAGTTACCCGAGTGTTGGCGAAGCTCAACTTTAGAACTAATTTATCCAATAATTCAAAACCAAAAATATCACATGTTTGTTAAAAATATGCTAATACCGGAGATGACTTTTGACCTTAAAAATCAAAACCAGCCAGCTAAAACCAGTTTTACAAGCAACGTTTTATTTGCATGCTGATTTTGTAAGCACTTAGAACCAAAGTTTTCCATCATATTACAATACTTATATTAAACGGTAACTTACATGGGACGACATTTAATAAACACAAATGTGCTTTTAGATTTAAAGATAATCAGCGGGACAGACAGACTTAGGTATTCCATTAGCTCAATATCTCGGGCTAAAAAAGGGGGAAATGCAATCACCATTGTCCATTCCTTAAAGAATTGTCTTGCTTTTCTGTAATTTTTTATTTATCATTATTGTTCTCTGTGTCTGTACTTTGCAGATACTGGTACAGTACAGCCGCCTATGCATTCGCACATGAACTAAGCAATCGTGGAAAGAAGGGATTTGAGGAGCACGAAATTTTAGAAGAGCATTATCACTGGCCATCAGATCTACTTCAGCCTGATTTAGTGGTCTTTTTAGTAGTTAGTGAAGAAGTTAGGAGATACCGACATGCTTACAGGTCCACCACGAATACCAAAGAGGAACAAGCGATTGCAAATGATGATCTTTTCAGAGCAAAGTAAGCTTAGGTTTTAGTTAGTATATCCAATGTTTTTAAAAGCTTTTGCAACATGTGAGGGAAAAAGTGTCGACTAACAAAATGGATTGAATTTGTAGACTACTGGAGAGTTACAGATGTATCAAAGGACCAGCGTTTCAAGAAATTGATGCTAACGACGACATTGAGCTGGTACAGAAAAAAGTTTTACAATTTCTAGTGGAAACTTTTCCAGCCTTAGCAAATGATGGAGATTCACCAACTCACCTCGGAAAAAGTGTTGGATAAAAATGATGTTAAATTCGATGATGCTAATTGACAAAATGATAATCTCACACACGCATTTAAAGTATAACTGTATAGGAAATAATTTTATACTATATCAAAGGTTAAGTGAAGGTGTTTTACAACAATCCATTCCTATTTTGAATTTTACAGATTTATTTGTGAAACCGTTATTTTATAGAATAAAATATAAATCGCAAACTAAACATGATTTTAATTTTTTGTGCTCCTTTTTACTTCTCGGCTTCTGCTAATTGTAAATCATACTGTATCAGTTGCACGTGCGGAATTATGCGAGATGCCCTTCTGGTTCAATTTTTTAAAACAAGTCTTAGTTTTGCAAGAATTTTTATAAAAAATAAAGCACTGATTTCTAATAGAGAGCTTACGAAATTATTTGTGCTCCATCACAATTTTTTATCTTGACCATGGATATTTTTAAGTATTCCATTGTCGAGTACATAACATACACAGCGTATCATCAGCCGATTTTTTTACTCCTACAAGGTTATACTTTATATGCGCAACATAATGGAGTGGGATATAAGCTTTTAGATGCTTATGTTATATTGAAAATGATTAGATAGCAGACACTCGTGCACGCATATACAAGGGTGCCACTTCACAGTAGTCGCCCAATTTTCATCCTTTCCTCAACTATTAGAACCAACTTTATAAAACATGGACCCCCAATTCAACTTTTTGCAAGAGAAATGTCGAGAAATTGTCACCAAAAATATGAAAATTTTTCACCCGATTTCCGACATCAAAGTGATTACACCGTCTTTGGCAGGAGAGCATATGGCTAGTGCATGTTATCATGCAACAGTGGAATTTGAAAAGCATGAGTCTGTCCAGTTTTTCATCAAAGTGAAACTGAAAGATGGGAAGACTAAAGAGTTCGTGGACCAAATGGAAGCTTTTCCCACAGAAGGAAAATTTCTTACAGAATTTCTGTCCGAAATGAAAACATTTTGCCAGACAAAAACGGACAAAATTCAGCACGAGTTAGTGCAACAACTAAGCAGCATTTTCCCTGAAACGTATTATGTGGATGATGATACAATTATAATGGAGAATGCAATTCCTAAGGGATATGAATGTCTGGACAAATTAAAAAAACAAGACTTTCAATTCGCCAGGTATGTAAAAGGTTTGATTCATCAAAATTAATTCAATTTAGGATTTGCATAAAAAACTAATTTTTGCGTGTTCTTGTATTACAGCATGGTGATGAAGAATTTAGGAATTTTCCATGGAGTGACTTATGCGATGATTAAAACGATTGGCCATGATACATTTCTGGAAAAGTATCCATTTTTAAAGGAGAAGATATATAGTGATGTTCCGGGTTTTCGAGAATTTTTTGATGATGCAGCCAAAACCACGTTAAAAATGATGGAGGTGAAAGAAATTAGCTTTTCTAGAGAATTATTATTAAAATAACTGACTAAATATAAAAGTATTCTTTATGTTTTGTTCAGAAATCGAATGTGCCAGGGTGCAAAGAGGCACTGAAAAAACTCCAAGACTGGGATTATGCAAACGGTGCAAATATTTTAAAAAAGCTCATCACAAGACGCAACTTTTACGCATACGTAGTGAATCACAGTGACTGCTGGAATAATAATTTAATGTTCAAATTAGATGCAAAAACGAAAGCTCCTCTTGCTATGAAATTCATTGACCTACAAGTAAACTCATTATCAAAGCATCTTTCCAACTAACTATAGCTACTAAATGACAATTGATTAATTGTTCAATTTTTTTAATTTTTTTTCAAGATTGCCTCTATTGGCTCTCCAAGCTTTGATGTATCATACTACCTGTACACATCAGTTGATTCAAACGTTTTGAAAGACAATATTCACTTGTTTTTCAAGTTATATTTTCAAGAATTCTCGGCCACTGTAGTTAAACTTTGTGTGCCAATGGAGTTGAAATTTGAGGTGTGCAGCTTTCTTTGATTTAAAAACTGAAACAGAACCATGCCCGGCTTCATTTTTTTAATTTTTGGAGTAGGATTTTATGGAAGATTACCGAAGAAACGCTCAATTTGGGCTTATAACTGGACTGATTGCTATAGCTGGGCTTGCAGCCATGAATGAAGTAGATGCAGAAAACAGTGACGACGCCTTGAAGGATTTTGCTCAAGCTATGGAAAATCATATCAATTCTCACCCAGAGATGGCAGACAATTTGTCCTATAAAGTTTTAGCCCTCTTGGATGTATTTTTTGAAACATCCATTTTGGGCGATGAATAATGTTAGATTCCTAAGACATTGCCCATTTGATTTTGATTTAATTGCTCATATGTTGTAAATTTTGACAAATTCAATTGCATGGTTTAACATTATATCATAGATAAAACTCAGTAGGTAGGAACGGAATACAACAGTGAAGCTTTTATAATTTAAGTTTACTGTCCAGCAGATTCCATACAATATTTGTTGGAACAGAAAACAAATGACTGATCACTAATGTGTATCAGTCTCGAGACATTTTATTCCAGTTGTAATGTGTTAAGCTTCACTAACACACATTATCGTAACACACTATCATGGATTATTGGATATTTAACATTTTGATGATCCGCGTGCTCTCCAAAACTCCTTTTTAGTGGCCACTCCAGTTGCATCATTTTTTCTGCTGATGAAAAAATATGTACACAATAGTCTGTCAAAAGCCCACAATGCTTACAACATTCGTCAGCTGTTTAAACTTCACTCCAGGAGTCCAGATGTGGTCAAAATGAAAATGGACATGAATTCCTAATCGATTAGACATATAGAAGGTAAACAGGGTTGACTAAAAATCACCAAATAGACTTGGCACTCCGTCTTCCTCAGTATCCACAGACACTTCTGGAATGTTGCTTTCCCAGTTTCATGATAGTTGATATCCTGTGAAGAGCTGTAATAAAACTCTAGAAGACTACTGGTACTGGTAACTTAGGGAATAACTACGCTATTTGCTTTATTTTATGAAACTTTGTCTTTGAACAAATAAAATAATGATGACATCGGATTTAAGATTTGTAGGTAATTGATAAAACTGACAGAGTATAACTGACTGTGCTAAAGCATTAAAACTCGAATTTTATCGTTGAAAAATTTGATTCTCTCACTACTCACTAGATTAATAATTGCACTATTTGTGTTATGAACCGAGTGTGGTGTAGGCTTAATGCCATTTGATGTTTTAGGTTTTTATATGCGCTCCGTTTTGGGCGCTATTTGTCATGTAAAACAAAGAAAATGAATGTTGTGTAGAGAGAATGATTTGAGTAGTGGTTATGATAAGACGTGTGTGTTTTGCGTTCTGTATTTAAATAAATCATAATTACTAAAATATAAATCCCCAGTTAAATCTATTTAATTCCAATAGACCATATAAGAACT
>Ga0210040_10001025_pt1 | contig 44061 bp, 32 predicted proteins | sample CryGeyCG12114_NA_FD_185462 | JGI IMG/M metagenome (GOLD analysis project Ga0210040, IMG submission 185462) | Groundwater microbial communities from aquifer - Crystal Geyser CG19_WC_8/21/14_NA (SPAdes) (version 2) | ecosystem: Environmental > Aquatic > Deep subsurface > Groundwater | place: USA...
TGTTTTTCTTATATGGAGATGTAAACAGCATGTAATGCATTGCATTGGTTGCAATGAAATGAATGTATGCCACGACCCGAACTAACTATATCTTTGATGTGTTGAGAAATCCTGTGTAGGCGGATTATAACTGGCTAAAGTATGCATACACGAAGTGAAGTAGTGTTTCTAAGTACATACAGGAAAAAACAAAGTGCAAGGACTTGCTAGCTTAAACTATGGATTGCCTCGTGTGTCAAAATGATTAGATAGGGATGAAGCTTATGTTCAATGTGTTTGTTAAGGTACCATCTGCATAGTCCGGCATTGTATGCATAATTGGAAAACACAGGTATAAGAGCTAACTCTAACTATGAGCTTGAGCAATATGCGGTTGTAAGGATTCTTTCTACGCATATATGTGCATAGCTGTCATTGTTCCCCAAATTATGAAATGGAATTCTAGTTAGTTTATTCTGGCTCACGTACATGATGGAAATGAGAATGCTTTGTTGCAGTAGGGTAGGTAAGTTAGTTAGTTGGTAAATGATTTTTTTTTGAAGAACTCAGGTTGCTTGTAGCAAACTAACTTACGAAAGAGTAGAAATGAAAGGAGCAGTTAAATGAAATGCAGCTGGGTTTGGGTTGGTATATTGGAGCCAGTCAGTTTGTCAGTCAGTGATATCCCTACACTCCAGTGAGAGAGTACACTACATAAGCCTTTTATGGTCATGTTCGTTTTGTGTACTGTATATGCAGATACTGGAAAGAAATAATGTGAACACATCACATTCATAACAGTTACGGTGTCCATGTAGTTTGCGTATTCATCTCTATTTTTAGTGAGTTAGTTAGTTAGCAATGGGAAACAATGTATATTTCACAAGTGGAAACCGGAGATTTGTTAACTAACTGAAATCTACATATTTGCGATTTATTGTTCTGAAAATAGTTGGCTTGTTAATGTGTCTACGTATACTAACTAACTATCAATATATTTTTGTACCATGTTATGAAGAAATATTTTGATCATCATTAATAAAGTGATTCTGCATAAAACAATCGTTTTTTGTGTTGTGCTGAACTGTCGACTGTACTTATTATTGCAAAAATATGGGGATGAAAACGAGAAATTCCTCAGTGGTTAGTAATGAGTCGAATGATTCCTCAGGAATATTTTCCGGGGAAGAGTCATTTAGTGGTTCTTCTACTTCATTGAATTCTTCCAGAGCCAGTCTTACGACGCCTAATGCTTCCCCCATTTTGGATGAGTCCAGTTTCATAGGACGTAGCTACGAGCAGTTACTAACTTCCTGCTTTAAGAAGAAACCTAGTTCTAATGAAGACCGACTGGTAAGAGTAATATACATTTTTGCGAAAAATTGCATTTGTACATACATGAGTTATTACAGCAAATATTGGTTCTATGAGATCATATACACTTAGGTATTCAAGGTCTTTCGATTCTATTTCATGATAAGTGAGTGTGCAAGTTGATGCAATTTTCCTTGCCTTGATGAGGCAGAAATATATATTTGCTGCAGTGGTATTGAATATAGTGCCGAGGGTTTTTCAAGCAATCAATTCTTCATTTCATTACAGCTATAATTTGTTATGCATGACTCTGATTAAATTGCGTATGAGTATATACGACATACGAGGAAGCATTAAATTAGAAATGACAGGCGCCTAACAACTAACGAAATGAATTTCTTTGCAGACTCTAATGGCTATGGTTGTGGTAGAAAGGAAAGATGACAATCCTTTGTGTACTTCATATTCCCATACTACAAAAAATTTGGAATTTTTCTTCAAAACACATCCTCAAGACTTGAAAAACATTCAACTTAATGATGTAAGACAAGAAAATACATATGTACATGTAGAGTTTCAACGCCACTCATACTTCATCCGAAAACGATTTATAAGTGGTTTACCGGTTTAGATATTACTTGTTGTTTACAGGTGTCTTTAGGCTTAACTACGGAAACCGACAGTTCATATCTTCTTCACAGCACTGACAGCACTGACAGTGGAAAAAATTCAAGGACGACTGATGATGACACAAGTCAAAACAGTATAGCTTATCGTTGGTCCCGGATCAAGTCCAGTGCAATAAGGAATTCAAAATCAAAATCACTTTGGGGCAACTTGAAACCCACGAATTCCTTTTTCGTCGGCTTTTTAACCTGCTTCATTATCTTAGGAATTATGGCTGTGGGATTAAACTTATTCCACATGGAGAATCCTATGGATCAGATAACTTTTAAACTTATTTCTTGGCTGGACCAGCTGGCAATCCCTTGCCACTAACTAACTAGAGAACTGAAATATTTTTAAAGTATCCATATATTTCACGTGAACATGAACCCGCAATCTGCCACAAAGATTGTTCGAAATTAATGACTATGCAAACACAGTTTGATTTATAAAATTTCATTTCTTGCAACAACGTAAGTAACAAATAGAAGTAGATGAGGTTCTTGGTTACAATATTACAATCATACATAATCGAAGGCTGCCGTAGAATACAAAAGATTTCATTATTTATCATATTATATTTAAAAAGTATTGAGTTGATCTCTATCAAGGTGAAGTGTATAAAATATAATAACAAATGTACATACTGAGAGTCTGGGCAACTTCATTCCCCAACAGAGGCTCGCAATTGTAAAAATAATATATTACGAATCACTTACTTACTATAGATAAAATTAATGACACAAGCAACAAATAAAACTTTTAACAAAAAAAATTACCAACAGATAACATGTTCAGCTTACTGACTTACTTGCTATGCTCACAATCAGATGCGAATACTGTTCCCTAATTCATTCATTTCCAAGGCTTTAGCTTATTATTAACATTACTGCTAGTGGCTGTATGGGGGAGCAATTTCGGATTTTTGGAACAACTACTAGATCTTTTCGATGAATCCTGCCTATATGGTTTACCCTTACTGCCACCCTCATAATCAAAAACACATTCTGAACGGCTGCGATCATGACGTGGTACTAACTTGTCACAGTTTTTGTTCTTATTCTTTGGACTTAAAACTTGAACATTGGTTACAACAGTATTACCCGAATTATTATCCTCACTATAGTTAGAAGCACTGGAAGAATACACAGCAGTAGTAGTTACTAACTGGTCAGTCCCTTCTAGTTTCTTTGTCTCCCCGCGAATTTCCTCAAGTCGGTGAGCATAAGAGTTAATCAGAGCTTGAAGACATGTTCGCAACTCGGGGTCAAGTTTAATAGTAGGGTGGGCAGCGATAGACTGCATAGCTTTGGCTTGCAGCAGCTCTTTCACTGGAATATCGCCATCTGATGACGAAACCATAGCTTGTTCAATGTTAAAGCCACGATTTATTGGGGGCACTTTCGAAACACGCACAAATGCAGAGGATGTGTCAGTCCCTATACGTTTGTTGCTACACACTACTAACCTTGGGGGTGAGACGGGGAGCCCTTTAGGCACACTGTTATCCCCGTGACCACCGCTACAGTAGTCCCGCAGACTTTTACTACAATCGTCCATGTGCGAGGTAGACTCCTTGTAGATGGGAACAGGGTGATTTATTTTGTTTGCGTTTTTTGATGATGAGGAGTCATTGTTGGATTCTTTTTTGTTCGATAGAGGGGAGAGAACTGATGATTCACTGAGCAATGCGAGTTCACCGGCTTGTAACTGTTGCGCAGTCTATATTTATAATGTACACAAAATTAGTACAGACTAAGTTGAAATGAGAAAAATATAGAATTTAGAAAATGCGAGAACTTTAACATACCCTAGAGATGAGTAGTTGCTTTTGTTTGACTTCCTCTTTCAATTCGTTCAGCTTGGACTCATATTCCTGTTTTATAATATCTAAATCACGCTGATTTCTACATTTAAAAAATATGTAGGGGTCATACACAGCCCGACAGATGCTAATACATGTTAGGACCGAATATAAAGCACAACGAGTAAGCACAAATAAAACATATAAGGGTTTGAAAAAAACTATTCAATAAAGAAGAGTATACTCTCACCTCTCTTCAACCAGTTCGATTTTCTTTTGAAATTGCTCAGATGCTTTGTTAGCTACCAAAGTGATTTTTTCTTGTAACTGCGTGTTGTAGTGTTCATGGAATTTGTCCGATTCTTCTTGATGTTTCTTGATAAGTTTTTCCTAATATTTTTATGCACAAAAATAATTCGTTACAAAAGGTAAGGGCCCTATAAATCATAAATCAGCACTGAACTGACATTAGTTTAAAATTTAAAAAGACAATTTACGCACCTTTTCAAGAGTTTGTTCTTCTAGCAGAGCCGTTAATCTATGGACTTCAGCCTTTAAAGCAGATGTAGACTTTGAGTTTTGAATTTCCTGTACTTTGTTTTCATCCTTGAGTTGTTGACAATAAGATTCTAGTTCTGCCTCTTTTTTATTCGAGCCTTCCAAAAGTGTCTTCAATTGCTTCACATTACTAATTTCGTTGTTCAGTTTCGTCTGTGCCTCTCTTAAGGCATTCAAGGTGGCTTCTTTTTCTTTCTGCAACATAAAAAGTCATGTACATATTGAAAAACAAACAATTACATCGGAACAATTCACATCAACTCTAAATGCAAAGAGGATGGACTGAAATAATTACCTGCATAAGCATCAATCGAGCCTCCAGTTCAGAAATTCTCCCATCTCGTCTTTTCAATTCAGTTCCAGTGGAAGCCTTCATAGCATCTTTTTCTTCTTCTAAAGCTTTCACCTTGCTTTTAAACTTTCCCGTAACCTCCTGAGTTTCCATTAGCTGTTTCTCATAAGCCACAATCCTAGCTGAGTTTTCCTTAGCACTATTCATCAAATCCTCATATTTGTCTTGCAAGCCTTGAACAGTTTCCGCACATTCTAAATTCTTGCGATTCCAAGATAAAGCTATGCGAACCAAAGTCTCATCCTTTTTCTTCATGTTTCCCTCTGACACAGCTAGTTTTTGCTTCAACTCTAATACTAACTTCTGCAAATTTGCAATTTCCATTTCACACTGCTCTCTTCTAATTTTTTCTGCGTGGAGAGCTTTTTGAGAATTGAGGTGGTCAAAGTGCCCCATGGCGGGCTCGCCGCCACCACGAATATCTGAACTGATTTGAATTCGAGAAAACGCAGCTTCCAATTCGGTAGCAGCTTCACCACCTCTAGCTGCATCCATTTTTAGAATTTCACTAATACTGGAGATTCCGTCTCCGCGACTTTCAATTCTACTTATAAGATCTTCAAACTCGTCAGCATTAAAATTCGTCTCTTTCAAAATTTTGTCTAGTTCAGACTCATACACTATTTGGGAATTTGTGCCAGGTGCAGTCATTTGACTGCTGAACTGATGAGGACCTAAAGCATTATGAGAAATTGAAGGAGCAGTGTTTTGATTACGTGATGGACTAGCAGCAATATTTCTTCTCTCCATCATCTGATCACTAATATTAGTTGCGCGTGTTTTATCTACTTTTTCCTTCGATTTCTTCGATTCACTATTCAAAGATGATACAGAATGATCAGAAACTGGTGCAGCTGCTTTTTTATTGGACTTGAGACGACCCGTTTCATTTCTTTCAATATCCTGATCTAGCTTAGCCTTTGTTTCTTGAATGTCTTTCCAAAGTCGATCCAAATCAGCTAGTTTAACATTGCACGGGGAAGGAAGATAGCTAGAACTGCTGAGATTATTGGCAGCGCTTCTGTCCTCAGCAATAACCGTACTGGGGAGAAATTGCTTTCTCCGTTCTTTGTCTACTGATAACTTATTTCTGTCCCCACCACCATCACCATGGGAATGTAATTGAGTGAGGGCAGCTACAGCTTTGATTGGGGACTCCTTTTCACCATAGCCAAATGAGAATCCCCCGGGGGAAGATGTGGTGTCTTGAGCATCACTTAATGAATTTCGCCTATTATTATTTCTCCGTCGACGACCGCTACTTCTTCCACCCGAGGAGGATGATCGTTTGCATTTTTCTTGTTCACTTCCACAGATCCAAGCTTTAGATTTTGTCATTCGTGGTTCTCGGACTTCCATGTCGGTCAGATCACGAACACCTATGTTTAAGTCCGGAATACTTCCTACATCGTTACCGCAGTTTTCACCTTTTTGGAAGAGTTTTCGTTTGACAGGTTTATCTTTTTCAGTGGAAACAAATGGCATGTTTTCTTTCCTTTCGTAAATACTGGGAAAAGCTTGGACTTGATTCTCCAATTCCTTGATATTATCGTCGTCTGAATTGTTTGAATCGTTGGATTTTGAGCTAGAGGATGGATCCCCATTATTTTCATTGTCTTCTATAGCATCTTCAGAATACATGAGTTTCACTTCTTCCAACAGTTCGTTTTCTGTGAGATTGCGTGGTGGATCGGGATTTTTTTTGGGTTTGTAGCCTCCAGGAGTTCGAAAGTTGGGAGCTCTGGTAGTTATTTGGGGATGGTTTGCAAACTCTTTAGGCACGGCCCATCCAGAGGTAGTAGTTGGTTGCAGCAAGTCAACAACTTGATATGAAAGACTCGGAGACATTCGAACTCCATAATTAGGAGCGGTGTATCGGATAGCGCTAGCTGGCACGACTGACTGATTATTTTGTGCCGCGTGAAATTCCGCTACTGGGAATATGGGCAGATGTGGAAGGCTAAGTGCAGATAAATCCGCTTCAGTATCATCATTTGGTATGTCTAGTAGCTGCAACTCCGACAAGCTGCTTTCATCGTCGGAGGTCCATGGAGAAATAGCTGTGGGAAGAATCAACTCACCCTTAGAATTGAAAAAATCACTCGTTTCAAAATTATTCAACGTCGAATTAGTCTCGTCTACAGTTATATCAATATCGGTTGGCTCAAAGCTTGAATCTTGATCATCATTTTCAAAGTTCTCAGAGCTTTTTGGGTCTTTGGAGAGATTGTTCGCTTTGTCGCTATTTCCAGCTTCGTCGTTTGCTGCACTTTGGGTCAATTCTTCCATCGCCTTGCTCTCTTTTAAATCATCTTTATTTTCTTCCATATTTGAGCGATTGAGTGCGGAGCCTTGAAGATGCAACGAAACAGTGACGAGACGACTTGAGCTTACATCATTTTAATTCTATCAATTTTGTTCATGCAAGGTTAAACTGATTTACCGAAACTGGAAAGGAACGATTCCTAGAACCAAACAACGTCGATTTACTGAAAAATTATGTTTTGAAAATTATTTCACATGATCAAGCAGATAAACCGAATTTTCGCTGTTGATTTTAGTTAGATGAAAGAAATGAAGACAATTTTACAGTAATTTCATAAACTTTTATTCAAAATGCGAATGAAAAATACAGCAACAACGTTTCCCACACTTTTACTTTCAGTGTTTCACGAGCTCGTTCTTTAGTGTGGGATGGGGATGCCAGCCAAAGGTAGGTGAACAAGATTTTGCTCATGCAGCATAAAATCCTTCGCCTCAATTTTGCATGCGGTATCATAGAAGTAGATTACTGTATAACAATTGTGCGCTTGGATATTGGATTCGGACAATCGGTCAAACAAAACAACAGATAAAGTATTATTTTAATTGTAGTGTCATTATAATTGTAACAGTAAATTATTTGGAATTGGAGTTGACGTACTACATTTGCTGAAATAGTTTGCTCAGCAAATATGGCCGATGATAGCGTAGGATCCAGCGTAGTAGGATACTAATTAGTATAAGGTAGCTATTTGAATACAAATTGTAGAATGCATCCATTCATTAAGTATGCACATTTTTTAAGTCTCATTATTTTTAAATAATTGCTGGAAAAAGTTAGCTTAAAGTTCGCTTTGTGGAATCATAGCATTTCAATTTTTTTTAAATGTTTTTAATTGCCGAGTGTATTCTAGATTAGAAAAATATTTGAATACTTTGAACGAATTCAACAGAATGGGGAAGAAAGGGTAGATCGGTTAGAGAAGGATTTTTGAGATTTGAGCCAAAATGCCCTTCTGAATGAAGGTGAAGAAAACGACAAAAATTGAACGTATATATTAGGAAGGAGACTGATGAAGGGTTGAAAGACACTTCTCTACCAAAAGCTCTTAGAAGCAAATGAGCCGAATGAATCGTTTGTGGTTGGACTGTGTGAAGCTTTCTTTCAGAAATAATGTGGATTCTTTGTGTCGCTTCAATTGTGTCACCCTGCATCGTATTTACGAGAGAAAACGACAAATAAGAACGTAACACAGTTTTAACTGTTAATGGGGTAAATATATATTCCTTTATTTATCAACTAGCACACACGGTTAGCTTGCCTACATTTAATAGAATGCGTCAGCATTCTTAACGTTACAACCAACAGTTAATTACACCGCTTTATGTATCAGATCAGCATTTAATGTTGATCTAAAATTTTATAAAATTTTGATAAATTTGACAACCCACAAAGAATTATGACTACAGATCCCTTGCTGTAGTGTAAAAGTAAATGTTCGCAACTAAAATTAATCATATTAGGTCGAGTCCGAGTCACATAAAGGCAGGTATTACGTCTCATAGCTCTCTATAACTATGAAAGTAGCCTCAACACTTAATCATTAACTTAGCATTAATCTCAAAAATGTCATCTCTAAAGACAAAGTCACATATATATAGTACATATTTTAATTTCGGCTAAAGTATAAGTATGCATGTAGTAAGTCGATAAAAAAAATAAAGTATGTATTACAACTTGTGAGAAACGTAAAGTATCGCTTTTAAAGCTAACAATTAATAAAAATTTGGTTATAGCACGTAAATAATTATAATACTTTTAGTATATTATCAGCTCACTTTTGAAAGCGACTAGATTCAAATCCAATATTACACTTACAAATTAAACGAAAAGCGAGGACGAGTTTCACAACATATTTGGATAATAATTACTTAAAGCACTGTGATAAATTGTAAACGTAACTCTAACTGTTTAAAAGGACGAGTTTCACAACATATTTGGATAATAATTACTTAAAGCACTGTGATAAATTGTAAACGTAACTCTAACTGTTTAAAAGCTGCGGGAGAAAGAGTCTCTAGTCTCTGAATACGTTTCCTCTCCAAGAAATTTTACCCAATAAGGCAAAATCAAATCTATATGCTCAGGTAACAATACAATGTTTGAAATCTCGAAGAGTAGGACCATAGCAAAAATAGTAAAACAACTTATACATACGATTTCAGCTGAAATGTGCATACAATTTCAAAACACATTACAAAAAAGTTTCCCTAACAGGTTTAAGTTTGGGAGGAGAGGACACACGCTCCACTTCATTTTCAGTGTTAAACTTTCTTCCAAACTGATCCGGCTTGGAATCATTTGCAGATTTCAGGTAACTACTAATACTTCCAGACGACGAAGATCCAACGAATCTATTTTTAAAGGACGAAGGAACGTGATTTGGTCTCACATTTCCATTACACCCAAACCGTGTAGGCGTAGAAGGTTGGGACCTAGTGTTTTCGAAGCCGCCACTCTTAGAGTCAGATGATGCATTCTGAAAAAAGGCAATCCGAGCCTTTGCAACAGAAGAGCAGCCCCCAGAAGAGAATTTATGAAATGGTGTCGTTGAGGCGCCACTTGAAAAATTATTAGACTTCAAAACAGGTTTCAAAGAGCATTTGGCAAATCTTGGAGTCTGATTTTGCGAAGGCGGAGGCAGGCAGGTATCTTTTTTTTCAAGTTGCTTTTGCTGAGAAACCCTTTGACATGACTGATTATTGAGACACAACACAGCCATAGGGGCAGCAATGGCTTCTTCTTTAACGACATTATTTTTTGCATTATCAACATTTTCCTTCTTTAGCTTTTCTGGAGAAATCTGGCTGGCATTTCCGCCAGTGGCTACTGTAGTTGAGGAGGCATCACTTTGGTAGTCTGAGTCTTCATCCCCGACGAACTTCATGGAAGCTGAGTTAATACAATACCGGAGACCAGTTGGTTTAGGGCCATCTTTGAACAAGTGGCCAAGGTGGGCATTACAATTTGAACACGAGACTTCCGTTCGAGCCAAATCTGGTTTAGCGATTAAAAGCAACAGATTGGCCCCAACTGTATACATGAGAAGAATTTTTAAAAGGTTGCACTATAGTGTGGAAAAGTTAGTTCAGACTTGGCGGATGCGTATTTTTTTGCAATGAAACTTACCATGAGATAAATCCGCCTTTAATTTCACTCTTTTCGTGTCTACCACATCATAAAATGCAGGCCAACCCGATTTGGACGCAAATTTTGTTTTTGACTGGAACAGTTCCGTGCCACATACAACACAAAGGTATGATCCTGACTCCCAGTGCTTGTTATATTTGTTAGAAAAGGGTCTGAGGAAGTAAAACATACATTGCAAAATCTATCATCCCTCAATATTTACTCTGACAAAACAGTATATTTGCATGAGACATAAGAGGATGCAATCTTCTTTACCTCTCTGTTTCTCTTTCTTGGGTAACTCTATACTCAAGTGGGGTAAGTTGAGCCTTCTTGCACTGCAAGTCCTCCTTCGCAGTTGCCACGCATGTTGGAGTCGTCATGATTATAAAAATAAAGAATCTTTCATTCCCGTTTGCATCTAAAATAACAAATTAATATAGTTTTTTCAGTTTTGGAGCTCCTGAACAAACCTATAGTGCTGCTGCACACACAATACTTGCAATGAACAGAAAGAGATAAACTTTAAAGTTGATACTAAAGCAGGCCTACAAAAATATGCTAACTGAATCGGTTCGGTCAGAGCTATTTAGTTTGTCTGATTTGCAATGTTTATATGTAATTACGCCCTTCACCCAGATTAGGTTTTTTCTAATAACTTGCAAACTTACAACTTATAGGAACTATAGATTATAACAACTATGAATTTGGATTTGGAAACAGGCTGGATTTTATCTCCCTCATGTACTAACAAACTTGAATATGGAATTCGTACGCAGTTAGAATCTTGACTTACTTGCCTGCAAAAACAGATTTATACCTAAAAATAAGCATTAGGCAAGAATCTATTTTTAAACGGAATTGAAGAAAAGCCCACTTGCTAAAACTTTGATCTTTTCATGCATGCTAGTACCGTAAAACATGATCATTGTGGGCTGAGAAGGACGCTAAATAATAAAAAATGCTTATATTTGAATAACTATAGGAGTAGGAGAAATTAACTATAGCTTTAAAGTTTTCGCTACGTATGCTAAAAAATATTCGGATCATATTTAAATTCTAAATAAGAAACTAAAGTTGAATGTTATTGCTGTGTTAGTGCTTATGATCATGGTGTATCTAGATAATCTAGATTATATTCAGCAACATGGGTTATGAAAAATAAGTGGTCCGATAATCCCTATAATTTTAAAAATACATTTTAACAGTGAACTTACAAAATCTCGAATGTAGACTCCTATCTTAATCTCATTTATTGTTCCAAAATGAGATTACTGGCTCCTTCAGGTCCACATCCACACTCATCTGTTCATATAATGAGAAAAAATCATAAAACAAACTATTTAATTGCACAAGTGGTCCCTTACAACTTTTAACTAAAACGATGCAAAATATCGTACGGAAAGGAAAAAACCTAACTCTTATGCATCAATTTTTTATTTGTTTTCATTACTCACATTTTGTTCAGGAAAGAAACTTCCAAAATTGCCATTTTGTTTGTCTTTGTCAACAATTGGCTGACACGACATAAACTGTTTTTGCTTTATATAGTGACGAATAGTTCACTCACACTCACATTAGTTTGAATGAAATCCTGTATGAATTCTATGACAAAAAAGTTAATCCAGTCCAGATGTACATAGATTGTCTATTTCTGCAACAGCGTTTCCAATTGAAGCTATGGGAAGGCTTTAATAACTTTTTATTCTGTATTTAAAAAAAAATTTGCTTGCCACCTATTTAAAGTTGTGTGCAGTATGTGGAAAAAGTTTTCACACACAGTTCAAGTTGAATTTAGTGAATGGAACAGTGCTGTCTACTTATAGTGAAAGTTATTAGCATAGTTTTTTGGTAAAGTAGTTAGTAGTATATATACTACTAACTACTTTACCAAAAAACTATGCTTGTGCTATATAAGCACAAGCACTACTATAGTAGTGCTTGTGCTTATATATAAGAGGCAATGGTGAAAACAAATGTCAAGTGCTACGCTCGCTCGATGTGTCAGCAAATATTCAGCTCTAGTATATTGTGGGCAATTTAAATCAACAGATTTGCAAAGAAATTTATTGTTTTTCTCAAAAGAATATAAAAACGTATTGATTTTTTTAAAGGGAATAAGTGCAGCATAGTGAAGAGTAGTTCGTAGTTAATGAAGATTTTAGTGTGTTGCAGGAAATCTCAGACTTAAGGCTGGAAACAATAGATTTCAGTTAGATTTCCGTCTACTCCTTCCCCAAAATAATCCTAATATAAGTAATATTGTTTTGAAAATTGTTATGCACATCAAATATTTATGCACGTTGTAATTGACTAGCGATAGCGACCCATATCTATTGTTTGTGTCTTATAGAAAGAAGACTATAAAATGGCAACATCTTTGGATCCAGAGACAGCGAAGCGAATGGAACGAAGGGAGAGAGTTTTAGTTGGGGACTTGTCGCCAGACTTTCTGCGGATTCATGGTGGCCGAGGAATTGCCTCTTCAGAACTTGCTACAGGGAAACCATTGACATCACAACAAATCCAGGAACAGATGGACGAACAGGCTGCGTTAGCTTTGCATCATCAGTTGAATGCAGCTGCTCAAATTCCTCAAGCAGCTCAACAAGTCCAGTCCAATATTCGTGGACGACTTCTAATATCTGTGATGCAAGCAAAATTAGTGAAAAATTATGGAATGACTAGAATGGATCCTTATGTGAGTATTAATGGTTGTTTTTTGTACTTAATTCTGTCCGAATAATCGTAACTACAAAGTATATAATACTTGGCTTGACTTTTTATAGGTGAGGATACACGTTGGTCATAGCATATATGAAACACCGACTGATGTGAATGGTGCCAAAAACCCCCGATGGAACAAAACGATACAGTGGTACGCATCGATACTACGCAATAATAAAATATATGTACGATAAAAAATTAGATGGTTTGACACAGAATGTTGGTTTTGCTCTGTAGTTTTCTACCTGTGGGGATAACTCAAATATACATGGAAATATACGACGAATGCAACTTTTCCGTGGATGAACTTATTGCCCAAACGAACATTAACATTCCAGAAGAAATATTCAAAGGAGAAACAGTGGAAGAGTGGTATCCTTTAAGTGGAAAACAAGGCGATGGAAAGGAAGGTCAAATTCTTCTTGTGTTCAGTTTTATGGTATGTTCAGCAGTCCAAATGTGTTTTTAACGCTGCCTTATTATACAAAAATTAAATTTATCCTTTTTAAAAAAAATTATAGAAATCATCTGGTGGAATGGCGCCATTAGGACCTGCTGCACCGTTTGTACAAGGAGCTGGTGGAATGTTAGTTCATGCTCCTGGAGGCCAGAAGAAAAACAACCCCCCTGTATTTCAAAGTGGTAAACCTGTTACCACTCAGGTAGAAGTCGACCCACCTGCCGAGCAACCCAAGCCGGAGTTCAATGAAGAGGATTTCAATCAAGTAAGTACTATAACAATTTTTTAAGGAACTACCTTTACACCGACTGCATTTTGTAACATTTGTTTTAATCCAGATGAAAGAGATGTTTCCCAATATGGATGGAGAAGTCATTAAATCAGTATATGAAGCTAAGTCATACAACAAGGATGCCACTGCAATGGCATTGCTGGAGCTAGCAGATTGAGTAAATTGTATTCAAAGCATCACTCTTTTTTTGAGCACGGTAACTTTTGAAATATTGCTCTACCCTCCACTGCGCCATAACATAATCAAACTATAGTTTTGTATTATGTAACGTTAAATTTAATCTGGCCATTGGACGTTATGTATTATTTGAGTTGCCGATCGTGTGTTATGGCGGTTGTGACTTTTTCATGTGATTATTATTACGGAAATATACCGTTTATACTTCTATAAAGGAACTGTTACTTATATACAAATCTATTGTGAATTTGTAAGAGAAAAACATAGTTGATCCTTCCTTAGTTGATAGTATCACGATTAGTGCTATAGAATTCCAAAAATTAGATGTATTCAGTGCTTTAAAACTTACCTCCAATAATAATTGTTCCACTCGATCCAATGGTTCATTCATAATAAATATATTATTGTGTGTAACTCGAAGCTTCGACTATTTTTCGATTCCAGCATAATTAAGCTCTAAGGATAAAATCATTGGCCCAACCCATTGAACCTAACCAAAATAACCTTGTTATGTAAATATCTAAGTAAACGAATTAAGATCTGAAATAAAATACACGTTTTTCCAAACTATAAGTATGCTTTGAGTTTGAGTTATATAACCTCAGTCAAGTACAACATGCCAACTGTATAAATTAATATGAAAAATTGTTCACACTTATCGCATCTTTTCTTTTCATAAAAAGGTAAGGTACTGACTTTATTAGCAGTCAATCCATACTAAAATGATGTTCTGTTTATTGATGAATACACGAATAGGTAAATGGTAAACGTCATATTACGAGATAAAACTCACACAATGACACAATTGTTCTTTCTTTGTGATCATGTTAACAACACCGATACGAACAATTATGTAATATAATAGTTGTAATAACGAGTTTAGCTAATACTTTACTAAACGGCACAATACAAGGATCTTTCACCACCAGTATCATATTACAAGTTTGTTTCACTTATTCAGATTCATTTCGGTTTCTATAAACTTTCGCAATTAATACACTGAACAAGTATCAACACCGACATGGTGTTTATCTACATACATTACAACACTATAAACTTTAATTCACAACGTTATTTCCTTCACTCATGTACATGATTTAAATAGAATAAAATGCATCCAATGAATTTGAAAAGGAGATTTTTCTCGTCTCACTACTATAATAATATTTTAAAGAAAAGAAAATCATCAGCTGCAGTTAGATAGTTAGTAAGCTGACCAGGAATTCCATATTATGTGCATTTATGAATTTAAAAGTATCTATACATTTTTAAAGTATTCATTTGCTCTGAATCTCCTGCACACAAATGGCAAAAACGTATATTAGAGCATTTAACAAAAAACGTGCTTGACTTCGCCACATATTATCTCTCACACAATTCCACAATATTATGTTTCCGCATAATGAATGGAACCAAAGCGCTTGGCACTCTACCGGTTTTCGTTCACATGCAACATGCAAAGTTGAACACGTAAATAATGTAAAGTTTCTTTTCCTGCCTTATTTCCAATCAGAGTATACAGAGTATAAATTCTCCTACCATTAAATTCTAATACCAACGACTCTTACATAGTAGTCAACAACGGTTGATTATTACGAATTACGGAACAAGTAACAACTGATTTTAAAAATTCCTGGAATTCATTCTACATTTTTCATTACATAATTACAACCTTAGGTTTAAGCATCAGCTCTGCTGAAATTGTGAGACGATAGACACCAAAAGTGCAATGTGATATACTATTTATAGTTCATTTATCATTCATCTATAACATAACTAATTGTATAACGATAAAAACTAAAACATTTCCATATACTGATTCCAGTTCACTTATAAAAACGGTCCCCATTCTAAAATACACACTAAAAAGCTGAAAAAATAGCACTTGGAACAAATAAATAAAATTCCTAAATACTATATCTATCAACAAAATATACAATGCAATATATAATAGCCTCCATGTAAACAGAAATAAAAAATCCTGTCGTGTTGCGCAGAAAAAAATAACTCATAATATAAAATACGTTTGGACATACTGTTTGCAATGCTTGGAATAATAAAATACATAATAGTAGTAACAGCAGCATGCAACCTCAACAGTTGCAAATCATGAATGTTTGAGTAGAAACAATAGACACAAGACAACAACAAGAGCATTTAGCATGCATCAGGTGCTTCCATACAGCATAGTAAAGTAAAAACTTCCCGTTCGAAGTAACAAATAACAACAGCAATGTTATAGACCACGCACTCACCATATGATCTAAGAGTTACATACTGTAAGTCTGTACAGAAGTATGAGACGAGACAGGGAATATTTTAATAACGTAGTTAAAACATGACATATAGTAGTTTAGTTAGTTATTTATTTAGTAAACAACAACATGGGCTGCCTATGTAGAATATAGTATATAGAACATGATAATACTCTATCGCTTTCAAGTAAAGACACAGGGTCTGTCTACAAAACACAACAGTATTGATGTTCAATTCCTGATGATGGATTGTGTACAAGAAAATGAGCTGTGAAACGCATTCATCAACAGTCGCCATTGTAATATAAAGTTTGCCACTATTTTAGTTAGCACACGATTCATTCATTAGATTTTCTCTTTGGAAGGGACCCAAATAGTTGGACCTGATTGCTCAGCGATGACTCTTTTAACTTTTTCGTGGATCTCTTCTGGTGTGTCACCTTGAACGATGGCTGTAATACAAAAAAAGCCCCATTATAATCAAACAAGCTTAATAATAACAAAAGTAACAAGCCACACCACAAACATAATCGAAGCACAGCATGCGCCAATATACTATACACTTACCAGTGAAATATTCGGAAAACTCCATTTCAGTTTTTTGGGCTCGCTCAAACATTTTTCTAGCTTGTTCCTCTGTGGTTCTTTTATTCATATCCCTGCAAACAACCCAAATCCAGTCTTCACCAAACCCATCTCAACCAAACCAACTAACTAGTCAAATTGTTTCGAAATTTACGCAATCTCTTACATGATCGACTCCATGGACTTGGGACGAATAAAAATAGCCACAGGGTAGAGTAGATGGGCATGCAGTCTTTTAATTGCATTTCCACTCACATCCAAAATGCAGTGTTTCCCCTGAAACAAACAAAACCCTCCGTCAGTCAGTACTTAAACACAGCTCACATATTAAAACCAACCAACTAACCACCCAGTAAACATGTGATCGACAGAAACTATTAATCCCATCGCCAAAAAATTCTTCCCAACTAACTAACCAACTATTTCTTCTTACCTTGTCAGCCACTTCCTTTACAGCAGACAACGAAGTGCCATACAGATTCTCATTGTACTGGCCAGCTTCAATGAACAAATGATTCTGTATGTCCTTCTCCATTTGTTCCCGAGAACTCACAAAATGGTAGTCACGTCCATCTACTTCGTATTCCCTCCTTGGCCGTGTAGTATCTGTGAAGAACACAAACTCTTTATTACTACAAATCACAAGCCAACCACCTCAGCTGCACATATCCCACAAAACTTCATCATTCATGCATAACATGAACTTGATTGCTTTCACTAACTAACTAACTAGCAAACTTACGTGGAACACAGCTGCCAAATTTTTCCGGGAACTCCGATATCAGGTCATCATTGATCCGATCTTTCATAGGTCCCAAGATAATGACTGGTCTTGTGTAACTGATGTTCAGTTGTTGCACACCCTCGTACGAAAGAATCCCTTCTTCTCCATCTACTTTGTCCACACATAACAACCAATCCAAGAGTATACATCCAACTCAACATGGGCAAAGCGTAATTAGTAGTATGTACAGAAGGAATCAGAATGCAAGACTAAAACAGCACCAACTCAAGGGGAACTAACTCAATTCACACAACAAGCCAGAAAATAAAATCACAGAAAAAAACCACACTACTACAAACCGAAGAAAGTGACTACTGTGTGCAGACAAGAAACAAGCTTGTACTAATACCGCTAACTATCTGTAGATTGACGCAGCAAGAAAATGGTGAGCACTACGATAGCCAATAATAGGTGTATTACATACAAGTAATGATCGTGTTACTAACTAACTAACTAACTAACTAGCTACAAGTAAAGGAGAGAGATGTACCTTCATAGTATCTATCATCTTGCATGTACACCATGTAGACTGAGGAAGAGAAGAAGAAGAGAAGAAATTGATTGATTCAATTCATTCAATCAAGGAGAGAGAAGATACACACAGACATTAGGGGAAGATAGAGAGATAGAGAGCACACGCAGTGAGTGAAACATAGACAGACAAAGAAAAAGAAAAAGACAGAATAAGGAGAGGTACAAATAGATTAGCGGAATTATATAAATGTCTTTGTACATGATAACCAATCGTAGCTGCTAGTTAGTAGCTACAGAGTATGAATAAATATACCATGCCCAAATGTAATGTAATAAGAGAGAGAGAGAGAGAATTGTTTAAAAAAAATATCAGACCAATATTTACATCAGGCCAGTACTAACTAACTAACTTAACTTACTATTGCCAATTCAGAAAAATGCGTTGGACTCCTTTGATCAGATTTGGTTGTGATTCGATTGATAAAAGTGATAAGTAATGCTAACCAACTAAATCAATTTTAAGTGAAATGCCAAAAACTGGTGAGTTTATTAGGGATACCATTTCCCACGCGAAAATTTCTGAACACGCAAATAAATTATACAACTAACTAAACCAACTCCTACTGTATAGACCAAATGTTAATAAATGCGATAGAGAATGAATCATGTACACGAGTAAAGCACACAGACCAAAATAAATATAGTTTCCTGTCCAAGTAAACAATGCAGTTTTTTTTGGTTAGTTAACAAATTCAATCCAGATTGTTCTAGCAATCCACAAGGAAGAAAAAAGGTAGTAAAACCAAAGAATTTGAAATGATGAAGGACGAGAAGGTTATAGTGAAGGAGAAAACCAAAACAAGGAATGGGGAAACCCAACTTACGACAGCTGGAAGAGTCTCCATCCGTACCACTCATAATCCCTTCTGTAAATTCGAGAATATTAAAAAATGATATGCATTGTCTGTGAATAACAAGACCAAATAAGAACAAAAAAACGGTCGTCAAAGGGAAGGGATGGACTATATTTTCTACTGAAAAATTCACTGACTAGAATAAAGCTCAATACGAACTAACTAACTAACTAACAAGGTCAAATATAGCAGTCTCCCAAGTAGAAAACAACAGATGCTTTTATGGCATCATCAAGTCCCCAAAGTTTACTCAATAACTTTACGACATCCTAACTTTCCTTGTATAACAGACCAAAAAACAATCTTTCCATAAAAAAATACATATCCTAAAGTTTTCCCCGACCGCACTCTATGCAAGACTACTGCTCCGTCTGTTGGCTAACTTACTTAATTACAACTTTCTCTCGTAAACTATCCACACATATGGATGGATAGGGACTAACCAAATTGAGACTATAAACTGGAACCACAGAATAAACTTGAACCAAGTAAGTAAGTAATCGAATTGCTATATTTGTGTAAACAAAACCACCATAGACAAAAATGTGCACTTACGTTCTCCTTCAGACAAGTCGTCAATATTATCTCGACTTTTCATGAATGGAAATTTCCTTGAAAAGGAAAAGTTTTTCTTTCTCCGCTCCAGTGTGGACATTTGCTATTCATAGAAAACAAGATGCCATGAGTAAAGTAAATGAGCCCACAAACACGGGCCCAATAGAACATGCAATCATAAAAAGAGGAACTAAAACTCTTTCCATAACAATACACACACTAACAACAATTTAATCATACAAGTTAGTTTTCTTGGCCACAAAATTGTATAAAACGATTTTGAGAGCGCACAAAGTGGCCCGATAAGTTATGTGAACGAAAATACATAGAAGAAATCCACAAAAGGGAAACTTTGTACTTTCATCATAATTAGATAAAAACACGGAAGCTGAACATAATACAAGTGTGCAGTCATACTAGTCACCGAACTCACTAACTAACTAACTATATATGGTATAAAAGCCCACCACAAATGTATGGTGGAGAACCCGACTAACTGAAATAAAAAAAGAAAGAAAGGGGAAAATACCTCCAGAGATTTATTCTCTTGTGTTGGACTTTTTCCTTGAAACTTTACAGATCGATCTCTAGCCTTCTGTTTCCTTTCCCATCTCTTCTTGGATGGCACAATTCCGATTCCCTCCTCTTGGCCGGAAGGTAACACTCTTTTTGCCTATAAGTCACACCGAAAGAAAAACTTTTGAACAACACAAAATAATCATCATCTCTTTAGTCCCATTTTCGCAGCAATAAATATCCATTAGCGTGACTACGTTTTTTTTTTGCGTCTCCCAACTTTTCCCTTACAAAAATTGAAATAATACTAATCCCTAACACAAACTATAGGCAAACCAAAACGAAAAACTTTTCTTACCTGCCACCATTCATCGTCATTTGCATTTGTTATATGGAGCACATCCCCAAAACTAAAGGCAAGTCCACGTGAAGGCAAATTGTCATCCTTTGTCGGATCAAAGTCATTAAGGGCTCGCACGTACAATGTCTTTTTCTGTGATGTTCGCATCAAACTCCCAGACATCACATGTTGCTTCATGTCATGCACTTTAGCTTCAAACCGATTGAATTCCTCAGGCTTGTGTTGCACCACAAGGTTCACAGTCTGACCTGCATTTTTCAACGTATGGGCCGCCTGCTCATGGGTGGCTGTCGACAAATCAATACCATTCACTGACACAATCTGATCCCCCCGTTTCAACTGACCACTCAAGTCTGCAGCACCACCAGCCAGGATGAACGAGATGAAAATCCCTTCTCCATCCTCTCCTCCCACAATGTTGAACCCCAGGCCAGAGTTCCCTTTAGACAGAATTACATTGCGGGGCTCACGGAAACTTCCAGTGGATCCTAAAATGTCTTCCTCGCTACCAGCTCGAGCCGTCGCACTGGTCATTGATGCGCGACTCTGGGTTCCAGTGGTGGATCCACTGGCTATCCTTTCGTCACTGGTGCCAGAACCCATCATCATGGCAGCACTACCCGGAGTCCCTGATGTGGGCGTTACAGCCGGCTTGGCTGACATTGGCGAACTCACCATCCTTTTCATATGGTCAGCTGGTGAGCCTTGAGCTTGTTGAACAACAGTTGGTGATGGCGAAGATCGAATCGAGTCCCGAATCATTTGACCTGCACTGCTACTGGGATCAGTTTTGGCCACAACAAGAATCACTCGATTGTCTGTAGATTTTAGGGTGCCTACTGCTTCCTCGTGGGTCACATTTTCAAGATTCTTTTCGCCCGTCTGTAAATGTACGAAGAAAACAACACCAATCAACCAATGAGAAAAAAAAACTTGACACTACATAACCATATAGCTAACTCAGTCCTCTACGGCAGGCTGCAATGGCTGTAAGATGATACTTTACAATATCCTACTCTAATCTTTAATAATATTTGTGGACCACAATATTAACCCAGGCAAAAATATATGAACAATACAACCCCTGGGTAATAGGTCTAAACAGGAAAGCCGTAGTAGTCACTTACCTACTTACTTACACTAACATACAATATATCATCCAGACCAACCATGCTTGAGTACACAAAGAGAAGATGAGACAAGACTGGCAGAAAGTAAGAGTAAGTAAGGGAAAAGAAAATAATTGCTTGGGGATGAAAGGCTCTATATTAAGTACTCTTGTGTGCTCAAACACAGACACTACAACTCCTATAGATAGTACATAATGTACATAAGAAGAAAGATAAGAAAAAAATATCGTGCTTACAGGAGTGTTACGAACGGCCACCAATTTGTCACCAACAGCCAGACGACCATCTGCAAAAGCTGCACCCCCCTCAGAGATTTTCGTAATGAAGATCCCATTATCACCCGGGATGTGTTGATTCCCAATGCCACCAGCTATACTGAATCCCAAGCCTTTTGTTCCTTTCAGTAGTTCCACTTCCATCAAGTGGGGAGCCAATTCTTGTCTTTTACGTCGAACATGCTACGGTTGAAAAAATTAACAAAACCAACATACATACGAGATACGAATCTCCAGGAAACAATAAACAGGAGTATCACATCATATGTATTTCCCTTTAATCCCTATACTATAAACTCCTCTCCCAGTGTTCAAATAATATGATTCACTGACTGAGAGTCATGTATCAAAGAATATTCACTAGTCCACCAACAAATTGCCATCTAATCGCTCACTAACTTAAAAATCTCCCATAACATACAGGAATTAAAATCTCACACATTCACTAATCCTTAGGTAATTTTATCTACCTGAAAAAACTTTCCCTTCATGTTCCAAAAGTTTTCAAACTACACTCTGTCATCCAATTAAAGCACATGGGCCAGTTAAAAAGTCAGAAACTTTTAACCATTCTCATAACAACTTAACTTTCATTTCGTGCATTCACTTGCGTAGAGTCACATTTGAAATTCAATAAGATGAAGCTCCCTAAGTGCAATTCACACCATTTCAACAAAACTCCCTAGACTAAAAACGTACACCCTGACAAATAAACATGCATAGTAGTTAGTAACATACCAAACGAACAGCAGTTCCAGCACGTTTCAATGCATCCACAGCCACTGCGTGGGTTACGTCCACGACAGACGTGTTGTTTACTCGCATGATTACATCGCCAATGCGAAGTCGTCCATCCGTCGAAGCGGCACCACCTGCTCACATTATAAGCATTCAATCAAAATACTTTTTTATCATAAGTAATAAGTGGTCTTTCTTCCACCTTTTCCGCCATATTTAACACAATTACTTTCTACAGTCCATACAAATTCATTCCACTTGTCCATTTCATTTCATACATTTCCTTCCTACGAAGCTCATAAGGGTAACTAACTAACTAACTAACTATATAACTAAAGTGAATGGCCAGCCATAGTAGTGTTTCATCAGTAGCTAAATAAAATCCTTCCTTCCTGGACAACCAGTCAATTACCTAAGTAAAGTATGTCTTTACACAACTTACCAACCTAACTAACCAAGGAGGAAAAGTTGAACACATACATATAAGTAAGCATTCAAGTACTTACCTACAGCTATGTAACTAACTAACTACCTTGTTGGAACACAACCAACAAGATCCTTCCACTTTTTTTGGTACGAGAAACTACTAACTGCTAACGATATTAGTTGACCACATGAGATCATCATGAATGGAAAAAGTAAGTAACTGACTTATATAGTGTGCTATAGATGAGGAAATACTGATCCTGGGCCATTTTACTGTGTATAAATGCTCTAGTGTTTGTGTAGGGAGAAAGGAAGCTTTTTCGCACAGTGAGTCTTCCTGTTCCCTTTCCTAAAGAGTATTATACCATTTTGTGAAGAAAAAAAAAAGAGTTGATGAGAGCCAACACTATATCACATTCTTTCTTCAGATTCTTGCAACGCAACATAAACTTTCCATGAATCACCCATTCGTTTCCTCAATGGAATGGTTATGTGTTTGGCTGCTACGAGCAAAGCAGGGCCATACTATTAGAAATGGGAGCTTGCTCATACAGGACTAACAGGACCACATGAGTGGAGTTAATGCTTGCACGAAAGAATGAACGTGTCTATATACAGATGCTGACGTGAAAAGCAAAAAGGAAAGAGATGAAATTACTTTCTCATTGCCAAATAAACTTTCACTTCTGGTGCACTCCACTCATAAATGTGCACAGAGCAGGAGTGAAAAACTAGCCGTGTTATAATACACCCACAGTCACCTTGTAAAGTTGTATGTAGTAGTACTGGATTTCCATTTCATTGATGATGTGATGAGCATTCACACGTGCTGTATGATATTCTATCCTATAGAGCAAGTATTCTTTCTAAATGCAGCCTATTTCCTTAACAGGGACAACCAATCTAATTGTGACTGTGCAGAGGTCATCCGAATGAACATGACAATAGATTTAGCTGGTATTATGCCATTAGTATTATACTATATGGTAGCTCATGCAAAAATGCTTCGGTTTTCGGTACATCATAGTGTCCATGCAATTGTCTATGTTAATTAGTAACTCTGTTCAGTGTACTAACAATATGGTATAAAGCTATGAGTGACTTAGGAGTTGGGGATCAGTACTTCTAGAGCTGTGTGCAAGGGAGTTGCTGGTCAATGTGAGTTTGTTGCTAGGGTTTGCTGTGTGCAAGATTTACTTATTATTTATGTGTTATTTGATTCGGTTTAATAAATCGAAGCTTTGAATTAACCCCAAGCGAGTTGCACTGTAGTTATTTAACACGGTTAGTTATAGCGATTGGAGAGCTATATTCATGAGAAGCTAGGCAGCACACCTACAATTTGCAATTTCATCTTATTAAAACAATCCGGTGAAACGAGCGTATGACCTGTGTTGTGATGTGATCATTCAGGCATGACTACTGTTAAGCTTAACAAACAAAATTTCCTCACCATTTCATACAACTACACAAATTACACATGTGCAACCTTTATATACTCGGGCAAAGAATTTATATGATGGTGAAAACGCAGGATTGTTCTACTCTCATGCTCAACGCCCGTTATGCTCTCAGCGTTCTGATAAATTCCTGTGTTTCCATTAACGCAAATATTTCAATCAACTACATATTTCTCATCCCCCCTTATCATCCAGAAATGGGAAACAAACTCTAGAATTGATACAAACGGAAAATATAATTCAATTTTGACAGCGCTTCCGGCTAACCATTATGATTGAGAGCAGACTCACCGCATTTCTATTACAAACTTATACTGCATAGAAAATGGAATAGAGAATAACTCCAACGGGTTTATACCTGGAATGAGTTTTGTGATGTAAATGGAAGGATCGCTGTCCACATGTGGATTGTCAGTGCCGCCAGCAATGCTGAATCCCAATCCAGAACTGCCTCGGTCCAACTGGAGCTCATGATACTCCCAACTTTCATCTCCACCACCCATTGATCGCTACACAAATATAAAAAGCACAGAGTTAGATTACAAATAACCATTAACTATGAAATAATACGGACAACATCACAAGTCAAACATTTTCTGGATAATATTACCAAAACTAGCTTATGCTACAACTAGCAATAATGCTGTACTATGTGTCGTGCCAGATGAAGTAATATTTCTTCGTGAGATCTACCGTATGGGATAATATCCTCACAAGGCATCTCATGAAGATTCAATCAATTAATTTTAAATGGTTATCATTAAATCTTGGAAAATTAATCTTACGACGGGAGTACGAATACAATTCATGAAAATCTTATCATTAAAGTCTTAAACATGAAGTAAACCTTCGTTACATTACTAACTATAAGTTAACTAAGTAAGATTAGCAAAGTTAATTTTCCAAGATAATTATGATAATCATCATGAATAATTAATCGAATATATCTTTACAAGATGCCTGGTAGGGACATTAATACAAAAGACCTCACAAAAAAATTACTTTTTACACGCCACCCGGCACGACATATGCACTGCTACTGCCACACAATCTTTCTGAAAGTATTAACCAGTAATACAATATGACAAAGAGAAAAGCACTTAACGTGGGAGGTGCGTTCTATTTGCTTTGCATTCAATGCTCAGCGACTCATGCGATCACTAATTTTCATAGCACACAGGAGAAAATCTAAATCTCCAGCTTATAACAAACACCCTTATGCTCTTAAAAACGATAAAGGACAATCGGATGATTAAAAAAATGTCAATCAGATAGCCATTTATGCCTTTACACAATTTTAATATTCACCGCTGGAAACGTTAATTAAGAACGGACATTTATTACTAACTTGCACTTTTGCACTAGTAATGTAATAACTATTATGTAATTTTCCACATTATTAGTCCAACACAGTTTACAAAGGCAAGGTTGGGTTAGTCTATCCAATCCACAAAACTCATTGTAAACTAACTAAATAGGTAAATAGTCTTTCCCATGGTACATCAACTGTCATCACTACTAAACTAAATTATCTTCTAATTGGGAGATTCGCCCCTGTACTGATGATGAGATGTTCACTCAGATCCCAGCGCACTAATTCACCTAGACTTGTGATGAAAATGACAGATTGTACGAATATTCATTCTCTACGACATTATTTAGTTAGTTTGTGAGGAGATACGACAAAACTTTCTCTATTCTCCTTTCCTTAGTTAGTTACAGCAGCATCATTTGAGTTAATAGTAGTTACATTAGATAACAGTATACGTCATCACTCATACTCACTTGATGTTTCCCGTCCTGGGGAGATGCCAATCCAACAGGTGATGGGAATGGGAAGGCAGTGTTGCTACTCCCATCATTACTGTAATCCACTGCATTAGACTCCAAATTGCCGGAACTAGATACAATCTATAACAGAAGAGCCGGGTTCCATTTCCGTCAAATCACTTGGCTCATTTAATCACATTATCTAGCAAAATAATAATGATAATACTCCTAGCTGGCAGTCATAATCAGCATCATTTCTACCTGACTAACGAGAAAAACCATAGACTAATAGAGATCATGCTCTAGCTAATCAAACTCTACTGCATCTAAAAATTTGATGCAACTAACTCATTTGGCAATACTAACTAGCTAGATGATAAAGCAAATAGTAAAGCTAACTAACTAAAGATTTTCATATGATAATGTAATATTTGGTTGGCGACCGACAAAGAAATGATGTCAATGCTTTTCGAAAATCGAACGATCTTCCTCGGCTTTCTCCACCGTTTTCTCCGCCCGCAAGTCAGATAACGGTCTTCTAGTCTTCTTAAACACAAGGAGCACATTTTTTCGTCGTGTCGTGTGTCTAGATTGTGCACACTGCCGCAGACAATTTCCCCTCCCTTAGTGAGTCTAAGAAACTCATCATTTTTCAATTTCACACTACCGAAAACCAACCAGCTGGCCCCGTTATGCTATATACATTGCTGAGGTGTGTTTGCTTACAGCTTGACGTCACAAAAGTAATATTGGATCACACAGTAGAAACACACACAAATATATAGTCCATACAGTGAAACTTTAAATTAAAAAAGCATACACTAACTGAACACGCTCCGTGCATAGCATACAGACTTTGGAAACTTTTTTGGACACTCACTCACTTACTATACGAAGCCACGGAGTAGGAGAGAAAGTCTAAATAAGCTAATTATGACTGGGAGGAAGAGGAAAATAGGAAGAAACTTGTGAATGCTTGCGAAAAGAGAAAGGCAATGAAAGAAACTTTTTAGGAGCACACCAGGAGGAATGGTATCCCATCTTTGGCTCATGAGCGACGACGAGAGACTTTGAAATGAAACAGCTACCCAAAATCCATCCTATTAAATGTTTTGGACGAGTAGACCAGATCAAACAGAGTGAACATTCAGTTGATGCATGTTTTAACACAACCATTGTCAGTAGTATTTAGCTCACCATAGCATGCGAGAAGAAGCCGGTTTACAAGAAACAGACATGGATAAAGTCGATACTATATTCTCACTAACAAACGTACCATGAATTTTCTCATCCAAGTAAAATTACACACGATAATGATCATAATTCTACAGTGCTGCTAGGCTCATTTTTTTCCATCGTGATCAAACTAGGCCTACTATAGCTACAGACAGACCAACTGTTCCACAGTTAGGATCTCATAATGTGCATACGCATAGTAAGAAGCGAAATCTGTTCAAGTAGGAGAATAATAATAATTATGATGCTGGAAGCCAATATAACTTTTTTCACAAAGGAATCATGAACAATTATAGTCAGGATGAATATGGCTTGCAAGTTTGAGCTACTGTCAGTAGAAACTGACTGAGTAAAGGATGGCTCAAACTTTATCATCATACATACACTTCAATAAAAAGGAACATAAACTAGAGCTCATATGGAGCCAAGTGTGCGTTAGCAGATACTAAGAGTGTAATAGTATTATCATCGCCAAGTGAGCTTACACAAGGACAGGAATACGTGTACTGGAAACACAATGTTTATTGTCTGCATGTATAGCACTTTCATAATCTGCTTAGTTAGTAAGTTGAAGACTTTCCCTGGAATCAGTGATGCGAGCAGCTATCCTTACACAAGTGCATTTAGCAGTAGTAATCAATTTTATCAAATGCCAGAGTCAGTATGAAACATACAAGAGGAAAAAGAAACCATATGCTACCATGTAGGAAACTAAGTAAAAATGTATAGAGTTGTTCGACAGAACACAAAAAAACTTGTCAGTTCACATGGGAAGAAGAGAAACTGAAGAATCAATTAGAATAAGTTCCATTATAAAAGATCAATATTGACAAAATATGCCCACACCAAACTTTTTCTGTACTTCAGGTCTCAAAGGATTAAAAACCATCGAAATAATCAGTCGGAACAAAAACTAGCAACACGTTTTGTCAAAAGCATTTACAACTTTTCAATTGAGGGACGTATGAGTAGAACTCTTCGACAGTGTAATCTTGACAATAATCAGAAAAAATATGTTTTTTATTTATTTTCAAAACAAAGTTCTGCAGTAAAGTAAAACCTGAACGAGTCTCATCTTTTCAAAATTTATAGTATCTCGCTTTAACAACTCCAAATGAAAAACATTAGACAAATACATATCCTTACGAGCACAAGGGAAGACTCCAACCGTCTGTTTAACTAACTATTCAAAAGTAAGTAGAATGGAAACTTCACAACTTAAACATATCGATCCTCCTTAACCAACTATACCTATGCATGTCCCAATGGGTACAATACCACTCCTCAACCCAAGAGCTTTCTCTCAAATTACATTATAAGGGTACACCCGATGCCGTGTAAAGTCGTACATTTCCACATGCGTAAATCCCCCAGCCAATCAGAGCAGACTTCCAACTTCTCCTTACTGATCTGATTGGCTGGGAGATTTACGCACGTATAAATGTACGACTTTACACGGCATCGGGTGTTACCTTATGTTAATTAGGCAGTGCTTCTACTTAAAGTCAATATGAACAAAAAAGAACAGTCTATAGTCCTACTTGTCCAGCTTAAATCCATACATGTGTGCGTGCGCTTGGTGAACTAAAGGAAATAGGAAATTTGAATGACAATATAAACTCAACAAAAGTTATACGTTGTCCTTTCACAAACAACACTGACAATGAGGGAAATAAATAAATAAGTTTCCACGAATCCAACAAACACTTCAGAGTCCACTCGTTAAATCTTCCAAGTAAACATATACATAAAGGGAGTACAACTAATTCCATTCCGAATAAATACTTGCCAGCACTAAGACATCAAATCATCATAATTGACAACAATACTATTTCTAACCAACCATCCTATTATACACAGAGTAATTTTCATCTCTGAAAACTAACCAACTAACAACCACATAATAGACTTTTCCATTAGGAGCCCATAGAAAACATTAGGATTGTGATCAACCCATTTGAGATTAGTACGGAAGTCGTAGACACAGAAGCCATGTAATGACTTCCCAAGTTTTATTCTCTTCATCCTTCTTAGAGCTAACTAACTAACTGAATGGTAATCTTTTGTCTTGCAATATGCTAAAGCCTGCACACATCCTGCGTTCAGGCACTAACAAACTAACTACCATCCACAATAAACCCCGTGGGCAAGATTTGATTAGCTGCTGATGATTGGAAAAGCTTGAACCACAACCACAAAGATTTAATGGGGACTGTATTTACACCATTAGCTCCAAGAGTCAAGACGAGACAGATACAGGGTAAACCAAGTACAGTGGCTTGACAGATTTAGACTTAACACTATAGAGTACACAGCTATTACACAACTCGTTTAGTTGTAACCACAGTTTAGAATTATTAGCATTCTACAACCCGAGTTTTAAGACACTGATTGACGCACAAACAGAGAACATCAAACACAAGTTCTATAGTGGTATGAAATAAATAAGTTTGTTAGTTAGTAAGTAAGTTACAACGACTGTGGCTTATAAATACTTTATATTACACACTCTGGATAGGCATTGCAAAAGATGATTGAGTGAAAGCATTATACATACTATATGCACGCAAACACATGCAATATGACAGCTTATGAACAAGTTGTTGATTGGTCTCTCCAATTTACAACTGTAATTAATTAAGGTCTAAATACATGCATGCATTAGGATATTCTAGTTAAGTTAGTTAGTCAGTTAGTTAGTGGAACACAAACCTGAGGACTTCGAAGATCCTTGCCATTTTGAAATGGCTCTGGCTGCTGTTGCGGTTTTTGTTGTGCAGGAATGGCGCTCCCCATAACGTTATGATGAGTGAAAGGGAATCGCTGTGGAAGACTTGTTCCATCGGCCACATCCATTCCACGGATTTGCTGAGAATCCTGTTGTTGCTCATAGTTTGTGTTCACTTCTCTGTCTTTATAGCCTACATTCTCATCCGGGAATATTTTCTGCGTTGAGAGAAAATGGGGTTAGCACTTTAGTCATTTTAGTAAATAAGTATGAGTACAAAATTCTGGTCTGTCACGAAACTACAATCAAAACGAAGCATGCAAAAAGCTAATTTTTTGACAACCTACAACTACTATAATGGAACTCAAAAAACTGAAAGCTTCAACTTATTGTAAGACACGAATGATAGTATACTACAAAGTATTGCACTCGATTTTTTAAAACTTTAGGAAAGACACTAAAAAGAGTTTCACAACTCGAGAAAATAGGAATCCAGATGCATCAGACAATTGAAACTATATGCTAAAGTTTTATGGATCGACCTTATAGAATTGAATTCGGGGAAATCATCAAATACAACATCACTCCATGATAGAGAATTCCAAGGTATATAGAACAGTATAGAATCCTAAGCCCGCATAATACTACAGGGAAAGACTAACAATCCAGCAAGATAGTTTCTATTCCAGTGAATCTCAGACACAAACCAAAGACTGATGAGAGTAGAATTATGGTAACCTTAGCCCTAAGACCAGAAGGGAAACAAAGGTTGCGTTCCATACATGGATCAGGATTGTTCCAGCTAACGTAGGTAGCATTGGTAACTTACCAACCTCAAGTGGAAAATTAATTCTATATTTTCCTTCCCATTGCCGAAGGGATACAAGATAGAAAAAAAGGCTACAAGTATCCAATAAAAGGAACACACATTTCCCAATTCCCACAAGTGGAGAAGGAATATAAAAATGCACACTTTTTGCACAAACACATATAATAAGAATATGCTTCTTCAGACAATAATATCATTGGTGGGCGTAAGATGAAAAGGGTTCTCAAAGTCTCACAATCAAGAAATTGTTTTCAAAGAAAACAACATAGGAAAAACTTATTTACTATTGCGCTCCTATATTGAATTAACACCTGTTTTTCATAGTATCATTATCATTTCATTTCACATTTCTATCACCGCTGACTAGATAAAATTTTCAAAGTATCAAAAAAATCTACCAGAATAGATATCATTGAGGGAAAATAATTCTTTCAATGAACACAGTATTGTTACCCCAGACACGTAAAAAAAAACCTGTACAACTGTGTGAGAAAATTCAAGTCAATTGAACTTCAATTTCTTTCCCCTTCTCTTTTCCTTCCTCTGTGCGTCAGAGACGTAATGAAGTACAACATTATCATTCCTTCCTGGTGCTCCTTCCTTTTTCCACTCACTCTATACCCCAGTATGTGTTTGTGAACACGAAAGAAAGAAAATGACAAGAGACCAGATGAAAAAAAAGCACAACAAGGAACCACCACCACCTAAACCCATTCAACTTCCTTTTCTGTCTCATGCACTCACTCACCAAACACAACAAGAAATGAAATCTTAAGTACGGCCCCAAAAAAAGAGAAAAAATAAGGGGGAAATTCTGATCAAGACTGGAGAAATCCTTTTTATGATCTTACAGAGAGTACTATAAAAGCACGACAGTTTCTCAAAAATATAAAAACACTGAAGCTTGCCAGTTCTTTATCTCAAAATATTATTAGGTTAAGTATTTGGCTACTAACCCACATAACGTTTCATTTTCATATACAGCATTGCAAGTTAAGGCGTAGTTAGTTATTTTCATATATACCATGACAAATGTAATAGAGACGACAAGCAAGAAAAAATCTGAACAGATCAGAAAGTCATGTCTTCTACGGAACCCCAAATAAATCTCGTAAATTTTCATCAGGCATTCGTCAAGCATATCCTGTGAATAGATTGTTTTGAGGCAGTCGTTCATTTTAAAACAAATTCAACTTAACCAAGCTCCAAATTTATAATCCAAAGCTCATCATACAGAGGCCGAGTAACGTCGTAAAAATATAGAAATACTCATCATGCAAAGTTCCTTCTAGCTTGTATATGTAACTTTAGATTGGCACAAGCTCAAGTATAATGTAAGTATAATCTGCTGTTCTAAAACTATTCATAACTTACAAAGAAAGAAAATAGAATTGCACACTGGCAGGCCGTAGTAGTGGTGTGTCGTCAAATCTTGTGCACCGTACCGCAAAGCCCACACATAGGATTTCTGGGATGTCGCTTACATAATTATTCACAAAAACACGAAACTACAAGTAAGACCATGACGCTTAAAATCCCAAAAACAAATGAATCATTTTGGTATGTCGAAACAAATCCCTTTTTTTATTTTTTACCCTCTTAGCAACCACAATTTTTCCAACTTTCGTTGGATTAAAAACTAAAAGAATAATTTGTAATCTTCCACATTCCACCTATCTATCGAACTAACAAGTAAACCTACATGGCACATCGCCTCCCAATAATTCTTCCTTTCAACTGTTAACCACATAAGCAAGAAAAATGGATTCCAATAACTTACGCCCCCCGCAATTGATGGCTTCCCATGCACAGGACAAACTTGCTCACTAGCAAGACTAATACTACCACTCAAACTACTAGAGCTTCCGACTGTTTCATCTTCGTCTTTATCGTCGTCATCCTCATCATCCTCACATTCAGAATCCAAAGGACTCCCCAGACCACAAGTACACTCCCCAATATTTCCTTCAGTTAAGGTCACTGCAGCGGCTAAAATTTTTTGGAAATTTTGCAAATAGCAGATATCAACATGAAATTTTTGGATAACTGGACTAATTAAATCAAATTGACTGACATGACAAAACTAATGACTTTGACTGACTGAATGCTTTTTGCAAAATTTCCAGTTTCTACCTTGTGCGCAATCTTCATCAATGTGAGGATGCAATGACAAGTTGAGCAACCTACGTGGTCGAGTTTTTGGACGATTCTCAGTTGATCCACTACCATTACTACTACCGGCAACTAAACTGCCTGTGCCTCCTTCCTCTGATTGTAGATGAAGTCTTCTTTGTCGCAAGAGTAACTCTTGTTGCTCTTTTAACCGACGTTTCCGCCTTTTTCGTTTCACTTTTTGAGGAATGGTGGTCACATAAGATGAAAACTTTTGACCAGGATTTCTAACTATGGATACCCAGTCTATCATGACAATGTAATTAATGAAATTGTACTTTTCACAAAAACAAAAAGTAACAGTCAAAGCTTTGTAATAAGAAGAGAAGAAAAAAGGGTACGAAAGAAAATACTCGACTCTATACAAGTGGAACAATTTAAGAACAGTCAAGAAGATGAAGTTAAGAGCACATTTTTTTTACGCCAAACACATGAGAATGGAATCATGTAATAAGCATATCTAGTATACTATCCGTACTTAAAGGATTCATTCTGAATTATTTATTTTTAGTTTCGCTAGTCTATACGGTTCACGGCAGGAATTACGATCCACTGTAATGGCCAAAAAGCTTAATAGCAATGACTACTGACTACCATGCTGTACTAACGCAATGGAGAGTTTGCCAAGATAATATGGAGCGCAAAAGTTTTGCTAAAAGTTCACTGCGCGAATGAATAGAGAGCTTCTCCATGAATTCAACAAACTTGCGAATTTTAAATAAATACGCCCAAAGTTGTTCTTTGCAAAGAGTTATGGGCGATAAATACTCCCTGTGGCACACAAAGAAAATATTGTCTATCCTTACAACACCAGGTACTCATTCCACAGGAAATTTTGTCAGGTGTTTCCTTTCACTTTCACGGTAAAATCATAAGTCCAAATACTCATACACTGCCGTCGTATAACAAGCCACATTATGTCTATGCGCCCGTAAATAACTTAAGTCTCAAGTCTCACTTCTCTATTCATGAGTGCAGTTGGATGCAGCTCGGCAGCTCCTATGAAGTTCCGTTTCAACCAACCCAGCACTTTGACGTGCGGAAATTTGCAAGATTTCAAAGCTAACGTGACTCCCTTGACGTTGTTTAGCTACAGCAAAAAACTAAACTTCCTTTTGGGATCAAACGTTCCAGTTGATACACCCAGCAAAAATATTTTAGTTTATTTACTCTTACATTCTAATAAACAAGCGTAGCATGGATAGTACAGTGTTCTCAGTTAGTTCACAGCCTTCACGTGCAATACTGGGAAGCTATTTGATGATATTAGTGTCCCAATGTCAAGACAAACTAACTGAACGTGAGATATTAGCGTACGATAACGGGAACTAGTGAGTTGGTTCTTTTATACTAATTTAACATACTGTGAATGCAGTATCATTAGTGGGAAATTCATGTCTTGCGAATGACTGGCGGACTGATAAGACTTTTATGCTTGCATGAGAAATGAAATGAATGTCAAAGAAAGCACACTAATGTTTTCATAAAGTGATTCCCCCAACGTTCATTCATATAGCTTTCATATATTCTTCTTCTGTTGGCTCCAATCCTAACCACCATAGACTTGCGTGCAATAAACTAATCTGAAGCTATAATAATAGTTGACAGTAAGTACAGTACCATCCTTCCTGATATACGAGTTTGCTTTGGTTTTACTGCACAGTTCGCGAAAACTGCCCCAAAAATAAGACCAAATGCCCCCAAACCAAGCTGACTTTATGTACTAATTTCATGAATCAATTCAAACATTGATGTTGTTGACAGACAGTAAATAGATTCATAGTGTAAAAAATAAGCAAGGTAACTGTAGCCAGCGAAACTTCTACTATCAATTTAAACCGGCAATAAAATCATTGGGATAAGTTAAACTCGACGAAATTACATGAAGTATAGAGAAAATAAAAATAAAAGTAAACTTTACGCAACTTCACAGGCATGTCTCAAAAAGACGCTAATGTTTTTGTTCCCTTTTAGTGTTTCACTTTGATTGTACCTTGTGCATTTCAAGACAGGAACTAAGGCGCATTATTATCAGTCAGTACACTTATTATCTGAATCTAGAAACAGAGGAACTGCGCAAACATTTCTTTTCATAAGACTGAATACTTTCCAAAATATCAAAACTTTTGAAACATTTTTTAACCATGAAAAACATTATAAATGTGACAAAATACATGTAGTTAATTAGCACTAACGCTAAGTTTTGGATACACTTACTTTAATTAAATCTCAGCTTTTAACTCTAAAAGGACCTTTCTAAAATTTTGATTTTAACACAGCAGCTAAATAATGTCTGAATAAAAAAATAAATAAATAGCAAACACTTGCGTTAAAGAAAAAAGGAGTAGTGAACTCAAATATAACATCAAAAACAACTACATGTCTGCAATACGAGTCAAGCTTCCGATTCCTGCTGCGAAGACAGAAATTAAGAAATGTTTCATTTCTTCCCGAAAGAGCTCTCATATTTAGAGTCACTCTTTCTAGTCAACTGCTTAATTATTATGTTATGCAACCGGTATACCAACTTTTCCATGTACTATAACTATTTAAAGCTCTTGACATGCCATTGTGTGTAGTTCGTTCTTTTCAAAAGATTTGGTAATCCTAAAACCATCAACAGCAACCAACATTAGCTTGGACTTCTGAGTAGAAAGAAAAGTTAAAACTAAAAATGTAAGTCACACTCAAAGTAAAAGAATGGAAAGCTCATTAAAAGTTTTAGGCTTCTGTTGAGCTCGTTCAAGCCTCAAGACAAGTATAGCACTAAAGAGTTCCCTATTATCTTTATTCTCAACAACGTTCAATTATCGACTAACATCAACAGTCGAGTAGAATGATGTTGACACGCAATCTTTTGGTAGCCAACAGTTACTTTTTTCCATTACAAGGAAATTGAAGACATTCTCAAGGCCTGGATGCTGTAATTCAATTATTTTTAAACTCCACAAAAGACATCACATTAGTTGTCCCCAAAGAGAGCAACTGTCTTCGTGTTCTCACATTTTAAGTATCCATTACCGTTAGAGAGACATTGACAACTTTTTCTTTAACGAGTCACAAAATCTGGCTTCATAAGCAGACTACACTGTTCGCTGTAGCGAACAAAAGTCATTTTGTCAGGATACAAAAAATATCAAACTTTTACCAACAGCTTCTTTTGACTACACAATTTAAGATTTAGTTTTTTGCACATAATCCAAAGCAATAAAAAAATAACTTTACAGTGCAATGCAAATGGAGATTGAGACTTTAATTGCTTTCTTTTCTTGAAGCATACTATTTTCAGGCAAGCACTGAGAGCACATTTCTGTCAAACGAAAGATCAAATAAGTCACAGCACAGAGCCGTGCCGTCAAAAGTACAATTTGCATAAAAAGTGAGAGCCATGAATAAAAATGACAGGATACAAGGACAAGACAAAATAGTTACATCGTCGTCGTACTCCATGAAATCACAACTGCGATTCACAATTTAAATTTGTAAAGTGAACCATACTAAGCCAACGTACAACTCGAGTGAAAAATGCCAATGAGAGAAACGCATGACAGATTGGGAAAGTCAAGTGCCCAGAGATATCACTGACAGCACAATGTAATCATGTTACAGTGCAATGTACAAACACCAAGGACAAGGACAGCAATATCCCTATAGCGGTCAAAATAATTCTTTGCTTTTCGGGTCTCGAGATAGTTCAATAAGGAAGTAATACATGATATTAGGTGACGAAGGAGTTAGCTGGGTTGCTGGCTAGCAATATGAACCTAGACGCACAGTATCATATTGTACGAAATCAAGCGAATAAAGTTTTCACACAATTTTACAGCAACTTTCACCCAGAGATACTCTATTTATAAAATACTATTTCAGCTTAATTTTTATTATGAACCAAACTGAAAAAATAGCCATTTCTCCTTTGATTTACAACACTCCACAATTTAGATGCAAATACATTGCATTGATAAAATATCATTGGCTCTTCCACACTGTAAACGAAAAATTGAACAACTTGTACACTGAATACAAAAGAAATTTTACTTTCACATTTTAAGCCAGTAGTTTATTTTTGGTTGGGGAAAATAAATGTGTAGGAGACAGTAGGTAACCCTGGAAAACTTCATCCAATACATGTCAGAAACCACGAGAGATTTTCACAACAGTATATTTAACGTTCTTTCATAAGCATTTCGAGTAAGACAACTTGTGTCATATTTGACTGACGGACTTCACCAGTCCCATAAGTCTCCCACTCAAGGGACCTACAAAAACGGTGACTAACGCCTGTCTCTTTTTTTCTACCCAACGAAAAAAAGACAAAAACACAGGGCATCAAATTTAAAAAGTGCCTACAGATAAAGGTAAAAAGAACAGTGCTACCGTAGCGAAAACCTTCTATTGAAACCACAAACTTGTAAATTGCAAATTCAAACAAAGTAAGAAAATTCAGATTTTCAAGTAATTCTTTCTTCTCGTAAGAAATCGTTACCAGATGGAAACTGAGATCTAACAAGATATAATAACGTCCATACAAATTGAGATTCTAACGTACTTGGTTTTCAGTGAAGCGTGTAGTCGAGTCAAGTCACGTCTCTACTCACACAAAAAGAGAAAGAAGGTACAAAGTGATAATAATTTGGAACATGGAAATATGGTACATCTCCCATCTCCAAGTTAATGCCAAAGCAGTTGAACACACCAAATCCAGACAAAAAGAATAAAGTGTTTGACAGCATTACTTTTAGTTTCTGTACTAGGGAGACAACAAAACACGGTTCATATATAATGCATCTTTACTCATATAATTGAATTTTCCGAAAAACAAGTCTATACGAATTCGGGCTAAAACTACTGGACCGATTTGGTTCGAAATTGCTTTAAAAAGATCGTCGAACGGTCCTTAATTTTGAAATTATTCCCACGTTGATTGCTATAAGGAAATCTCAATTTGAAATATTTTTTTTGTAAAACATAGTGAACGTCAAAATAAACCTAAATTATACTTTACATAAATTTCAAGTTGAGGTGGAATACGAAAGAAAAATTAAGTCACATGACTTAATGATCACAAAAGCTAAATTAAATTGATACTACCAATAGAGCATCCCAAGTCGATTTAGCATGAGTCCAACCTAAATTCCAATTCAAAACTTATGTTTTAGTGCAATCGATTCAGATAAGTTTTAAAATTAGGTTTTTATACAATATACTTGACAGGAGGATCTTATTTATTTTGTTAAGCGCCAGAGCGTAGAACGGGCCTATTCACTTGCAATACATAGTAGCATAGTATCCAATAAAGCAGAGGAAAAATTCCTTCAACTTTTTGCACTTCTTTCACCCTACTGAGCTTCAATAGCGATCCGCACTACCATTATCCTTCAGTGACGCTAGACGAGGCATAAAACCCATCTTTAAGTAAGAATGAGCGGAAGAGAAAAAATGAGTTGAGAAGAGCTAGATTCTCTGCAAACGTCCTATCTATCAAAACGGATGTATGGAAGAAAGCATTACGTTGATGCGCCAGGCTCAAGTCATAGTGTACCTGCTGGCTGTGCATTATCATGTAACATTAGGATTCCGTTGAATTTAGAAATCATACATATCCATCAAGGTACATAAAATAATTATTTGTGAGATATCAAAATACCACTGCTCTTTACGTAACATTTGCAAGTTAAATTCAAATGAAGAAAATCTAACGAAATCACTCTAATCTCATTGATTTCTAGATTGTCCGACATACTTCATAACCTTTCTAAATTGTGATTTCTAGAAAACGGGCAAAATTTGTCTTCTTATTCACACGTACGACGTACCTTTTACCCTATGGCATAATAAATTGCACAAAACCTTCAACGTGCTCAAAATGGAACGAAGTTCACTACCAACACCGAACTAGAAATCAAAATTCCTGGGCTGTATTTTCTGCTGTCAAAAGTTAAAAAGTCTTATCCATAAAACATAACAGAAATGGAGACTCTGCCTCACATGCGTTAAAAAATGCATACATATTTCAAACACGAAAAAAAGCTGAAAAACTGTCCAAACTGCTACAGCATTAAGCATGGTTAGTTCCAACTCCAACAAGTTCGCCCAAAAATTCTGACAGGCACCAGGAATGTCATGCATAAAACAGTAAATAGTTTTATTTTTTCTACAGCCTCAACAAAATGGCCGTTTGCTTTCGGGGTAGACACAAAGATTTATTTTTTATTACGCATTTGAAACACTTGCACTGCGAAACGGAGCTGAGCTATCTAGACAAGAGAAAGCTTTCATCAGCATACAAACACTCATAATACGACGCGAGCGACTACCTGGGTGGGTAGGAAGTTTCCCTTTCATTTTTCATGACTTCAGTAAAGAGAACACACAAATATAGTCAGTTCTGACGTGAAGAGAGCGTCTAAAGATCAAGAAATAAAGAGCTCTAGACAAGAGTTAGAGACAGGAGGAGCATTCTGTCTTTTTCTCTGTCGTCCACTTGACATTTACTCAATTATTTAAAAACCCAAGGGTGAGAGAGCAAACCTAGGAGGATAATGCCATCACCTTTTTGGAACATTTCAAGAGAATCTTATCCCCACCACAACTTTACAGAGCCACTAGGTGAAATAAATTCCCTCAAATTGAATCAAATCGAGAAAAATGGGACCCACAGAAAAGGGCACAAAGGGAAGCAATTAGTTTTCAGAGACGGAAAGCATCGGATCCTTCACAAGCAATGTAAAATTATAGACTTCATTAGATTAAACAAAACTAATGGAACAAAATTCCTTTTCATTTCGTCCTACATGCAGAAAACTCATCTGCCATTGAACGAGAACCCTCAGTCAGTTGGGATGATAATATGAAAACATTATGGTACAGGATATTTCAGATTGCTTCCAAATGAGATACAAAGAGTGTTCCCATAATATTACAAACTGCTTTTGAAGTAACTTTATTTGCAAAGTGGCATCACCATTAGAAGGATAAATCCTGAAACCCTAAACGTCCTAAACTTAGCACAGTCAGACTGTAGGCGGAGAGTTATATGCAGGACTAGCTACTAGCTCTCTTAATCTTTTTTGCATACTCTTTTCAAAGGATTTTGAACTAAGGGCTGGTCTATACTATAGGAATGGATAGTTGGGAGCCGGGACCCTCTAGATAACGGCACGGTGTCTTCGTTACTTCGTTTTAAAACATGACCAGAATATGGAATGTAGCATGAGGATGGCCGTACAAAAAGTCACTAAATCAACACAGCTTTACATCATAATAGGGACAAACTTGCACAAATGATACCCCTCACAAAACTGTAGATGGAGAGAGAAAATCCAAACTTTTAGTGGCTCAGTTAGTTATACACGGTCTCAATTCACAAACTTGTCCCAAATCAGATTGAACAGAATAGCTAGTCACACTCACATATTATGAGCTCTTCTTATCCAAAGCGTATTGTATTGTAATAATGAAGGAAAAGAGCATGGATACAAGCAAAAGCCATGTCAGATAGATAATCATAATTTAAATGGTTCTAACCTGAGGCTGTGTGGAGGCACCGAAGGGAGAAATGGGTCCACCACCCTCCCATTTACTTGCAATGCGGATAGTCTCCGCAGTCTTTTCTTGTAAGCTTTTCGTGTCATCCAGTAGCGTCAACTCATAAAATTCTTGAATATCTGCGAAAGAAGCAACATACATGGGTAACATTTAGTTAAAAAGAGACAGCAGGAGAACAAACGTAATACGGAATGATTTAGACATCCTTAGAATTGAAAGCTTGAAGGATCAAATACTTATTTATTACAAGACATACAGAATCAATTTACTTTGACAAAAACGAAAAGATTGTCTTGAGTCAATAACAAAAGTTTCGTTCGTCTACTACTTTTTATATCCCTTGTTAAATCTAGACACAGGGCTGGCTACATTTACCCGCACAAACAGATAGCGGAGCAGTAAGTGAGCGCACTGCAGAAATATGTAGTCAGTTTCATTACTACTACTAGAATTTGAAATATAATTTAACTGGGAACAATCCTGAAAAGAATAATCAGAAAATTTCAATTTTCTTCTATAGATCTAGTGACATGCTGTGGTCTCATCTCAAGGAAATATAAATCCTTGTAAAGAAAGTATTACACTAGAAGTTTATAATACCGATATGAATTAATGGAAATGATAATAAGGAAAATTTTCCGAGAACTGAAATTGATTCTGAACAAGGAAAACTTAACTAATTTCAGGCACAGTTGGAGAGCAGTAGATATCACAATGGACAAGTTATTCACCCTAAAACTTAATCTTAAATCATAAAATTGCAATCTAGTCATAACTAATTTAGACTTCATTTGCAGAGCTTTATAGCTTAAGGATCCACTGAGAGTTAATACTAGAGGTAGAGGTTGTAGGAATATCTTTCCACATCCATCGATAAAATTTAAAAATTTCACTCATGGAAATCAAAAGCTTTGAGAATCATATGAATTCTAATATTCTACCAAGAAACCCTTTAAAACCCTCTCACTCATCTTAATTGGATCTTCATCCATACTTAAATACTAAATACATAGACATAACCAACCACTAAGCAGCTATAGTTTGCATTTGACTTAACAATTTATAGTCACGCAAAGCAGCAAAATTTCCCATCAAAAACAGAAAGGTAATTACTCTAAAAGGATTCAAGACTTGAAGTTGATATTCAACAGATACAATTTCCAGGAGCCTACAAAATAAAATTCGGCATCCTGAGCAAAACTTATATTAAATTTTCTGATAATACTAATACACTGTAGTTCAAACGCGCCGAATTATCCATGCTCAATTTTATCACGTGTAAATGAATATGCATAAATACAAAATCCCTCAAATGTGATGAAAGTCTCACTTCTAATACAGACAATCAAACTGTGTATAAATTTTTTTTTGCACTACTCATATTTACTGCGACATCCGACAGGAACTGCGGTACGGATTAGGAATTTTTTAGAATAAACTTAACTTGTAAGGATATTAACGTTTTTCAGGGGGAAAACAAAAGCCTGTGTACACACATTTTAGTCACTATGTATTCTAGAATTCAAGACGCGTACAACCTCTCCGCATGGGATTCCAACAGTCATTCCATGCTTACTGAAACTAGCAATCACAACCAGACTGTGAAATACTCTTAGTGACTGTCAGCTTTCCCTCCCTTCTGTGTAGATACACTTTCTCTGACTAACTAACTAAGCTTGGGCTTCCACATGCTGCAGCTGTGTACACGGTTAACTACTGGGAATGGTAAATGCATCAACCATCAAACCAATTTTAAGGTAGTAAAACCGAAACGAGAGACCGTCTACTATAGTCTACTTTCTCTACAGTATGGAGAAAGCTAATAAATGTTGTTGTCAAGTCTGAGCTTTCAATTTAACAGTTGGAAAACATGATAGAATGGATTCCATGATATACTGAAAGGCAGAAGGAACAAAGAACAGGAAACCAATACAATGGAAATGTAGGAATAAAACAACGGAACTAGTATGACTACTTGAGAAAAGTAAAATATAATAAGAATCCGCTTTCATGGAAGGAAATGCTTTTTATTTGATACCTCTAACATTTACAACCATTAAATCCCATATGGAATGAATAGAAAACTAATGCTTCAAGATAGTGATGAATATTAAATTTAGCATGCAAGACAGATGCCAATAATTTCATAACTAGAGGAAATATATAAATTATTGCATGTGCTTGTGAAAGCGAATGAAATAAGCCACAGTAAGTGGACTTGCAAAAGTAGTGAGCACGTTGCATTTTGCAACAAAAAATCAGAGATTTAAAAAAAGGGCACTGTAGAAACTTGTTTTTGTTCTATCTGCATGATAATAATGTCTCACAACCTCTCAATGTGAAATTTGAAGTTGATCGATCTATAAATGCACGAGTTAATCACGTGTGGGGGACACGAAGCTTTTAACGATTGAATCCTTCATTTGCTCCAGTCATTGGGAAGGGGGTGATACAGGATTGTCAAATTATGTTAAGTAAAAAATTTTCAAAGTAACGTGTTCCACCACTTTTTTATGTCCATTTGGTGCGCTTTATTTCAAATAGCGCAGCAATGGTCTACACGCGTGTGACGTGATCAAAATTGGAAGTGCATGGAAAATTTTATTGCGCAAAAGGCAAAACTGACAACGCCGCTTTGTTGTAATGTAGAATCTGAAAAGTTTTTAAATTGAAATAGCTAGTAATTTCAATTTATTTATGGCATGTTTGTACAACAAAGAGGAACAAAAATAAACCATTTAGAAACTAAAACTTGCTCTCTCATCCACACTGAAAAGGGCAGAAAATAGTTTTAATTGGTACTTTTGCAACCACTTCATTACTTTTAGTTCAAAAGTACTTATAAAGTAGGCATAAAAGCATTGCTCATATGTAATGCATCCTTTCCCTTTATCATCTTTCATCATGCAAGTTTCGCTTCCCAGAAATTTCATAACAATAAGCTACAACGAGAAGCGGAAAACCTTGACAACACTTTCCATTTTCAACTTTCCTTTTGCTACCAAAGAGCATTCAAAAAATTTCACAGTTTTAAACCATAACATAAAGATGGGGATAACAAAACGTAGATAAATTCAAATAAGACTGGAAGGGCCAGTATTCCACTGAATACAGGCACACACACTAACTAAATACTGGCTGCTCACGTTTCATCAATAAATTACTACATAATCAGCTTATGCAGCATTACAGATTCATTGTCAGATGGGATGGGTGGAGCATCTTGAACTTTCCACTTTCTTCTTGCATCATTAAGTTAAATTGAAAATGCAAGACCAGAAACACAATCCACACAAGGCTACCTTCATGAACACATGTAAAACATCTGAAACAACTTAAGCCACTCACGAGCTTACAGAGCATGTATGTGCTTTTCTTAAAGTTCTCTTTCGTGAATCTGGTCGTTTCGAACTGATTACTTTTAATCTAATAGATGAACAGAACTCCAGTCCTCCTCATTCAAGATAACACAAAGCTGTGTAAAAGATACTAACTAACAATCAGAACTAAAATCCATACAAAAA